>Ga0075429_100000741_pt1 | contig 25624 bp, 26 predicted proteins | sample RhiMetdeltSRZDD3_FD_75295 | JGI IMG/M metagenome (GOLD analysis project Ga0075429, IMG submission 75295) | Populus rhizosphere microbial communities from Tennessee, USA - Rhizosphere MetaG P. deltoides SRZDD3 | ecosystem: Host-associated > Plants > Roots > Rhizosphere > Soil | place: USA... | reverse complement strand
GACATCCGCGCGCGGCTCACCGATAAGTGGTTCTTCCTGGCGGCACCGTCGATCGTCTTCAGCCCGATGCTGGCCAGCTACGTCGTGATCCCATTCGCGCCCGACATCGTCGGCGCCGACCTGAGCGTGGGACTCCTGTATCTCACGACGCTCGGCTCGATGACCGTGCTCGGGATCGTCATCGCCGGCTGGGCGTCGAACAACAAGTACTCACTCATCGGCGGCCTGCGGTCCGCGGGCCAGCTCATCTCGTATGAGGTCCCGCAGATCCTGTCGCTCGTCACCGTCGTGCTCGTCGTCGGCACGCTCTCCATGGTCGGCATCGCCGAGAGTCAGCCGGGCTGGCAGATGAACTTCCTGATCCTGCCGCTCGCCTTCGTGACCTATTTCATCGCCGGTCTGGCCGAGACGAACCGCAACCCGTTCGACCTGCCAGAGGCGGAGTCGGAGCTCGTTGCGGGTTTCCTGACGGAGTACTCCGGGATGCGCTGGGCGATCTTCTTCCTCGCGGAATACGGCGAGGTCACGGTCGTATCGGCCATCGTCACGACGCTGTGGTTCGGGGCGTGGCACGGGCCGTTCGTCGAGGTCTTCCCGCTGCTCGGCGTGCTGTGGTTCACGCTGAAGACTTACTTCTTCGTCCTCGTCTTCATGTGGATCCGCGCGACGCTACCGCGACTCCGCATCGACCAGCTCATGTCGCTCTGCTGGAAGGTCCTGATCCCGCTGACGCTCGCCAACCTCACGATCACCGCGGTCCTGCTGCTGGCCTTCCCGACAACGGTCGTGCCTGTGGCGATCGCGAACTGGATCCTGCTCGCCCTCTTCGTCCTCGCGCTGCCGTACTTCCAGCGCCGCCGGCTGGTCGCACTCCGCGAGCGGCTTCGAACGGCCGCGGCCTAATTGGACATCTTCGGGGCCGCATTCTTCGCCCTACTCACGATCGGCACCATTGGGGCGGGGGTCGGCGTCGTGCTCGCCAACAGGATCACGACCTCCGCGCTGCTCATGGCGTTCACGTTCCTCAACGTCGCCGGCATGTTCGTGCTGCTCGGTGCCGAGACCGTCGCCATGTTCCAGGTGCTCATCTACGTGGGCGCGATCACCGTCCTGATCCTGTACGGCGTCATGTTCACGCCGCAGTCGCCGCGCCCGTACGGGCTCTTCTTTCAGACGCAGAAGTACTGGGCCGCGCTGTTCGTCGTCCCGATCGCGATCTTCGTCGCGGTCGTGGCCTTCGAGTTCCGCGACTCTGCCGCCGCGGGCGGGAGCGGCGGCGATCTCGTTCCACTTGCGACCAGCATCTTCGGTGACTTCGCATTCCCGTTCGAAGTCGCGTCGGTGCTCCTGCTTGCGGCGATGGTGGGGGCGATCGTGCTCGTGAAGCGGGACGAGGAATAAGTGGCCGTTCCGCTCGGAGCGTTCATCGCGGTGTCGGCGGTCCTGTTCTTCATCGGAACCGCCGGCGTTCTGGTCCGTCGCAACGCCGTCGTGATCCTGATGTCGGTCGAGCTCATGCTCAACGCGACGAACCTCGCCCTCGTGGCGTTCTCCCGCCGCTTCGCGTCGATCGATGAGCGGGGCAGCGTGTTCGTCGTCTTCATCTTCGTCGTCGCCGCGGCCGAGGTGGCCGTGGGCCTCGCGATCATCCTCTCCGCCTATCGCAACCGGCCGACCGTCGACGTCGATGAGATCCGGCAGATGAAGGGTTAGCGATGATCCAGAACGTCTGGGTGATCCCGGCGCTGCCGCTCGCGGCATTTCTCATCAACGGCCTATTCGGCCGCAGATGGCTGCACCGCTGGACCGGCATCATCGCGTCGGCCGCGGTCGGCCTGTCCGCGCTCCTCGCTATCGGCGTGTTCTTCGAGGTCCAGGGCGGCGGCCACGAGAGCACGACCGTGACGCTCTACGAGTGGATCGGCGTCGGCGACTTCCACGTGAGCGTCGCGGCGCTGGTCGATCCGCTGTCCTCGGTGATGCTCCTCGTCGTCACGGTCGTGAGCTTCCTGATCTTCGTCTACTCGAACGCCTATATGGAGCACGACCACGGCTTCTACCGGTTCTTCACCTGGCTGTCGCTCTTCGTGTTCGCGATGCTCATTCTGGTCATGGCCGACAACTACCTCCTGATGTTCGTCGGGTGGGAAGGAGTCGGCCTCTGCAGCTACCTGCTGATCGGCTTCTGGTTCGAACGCCCAGAGCCCTATGTCGCGGCGAAGAAGGCCTTCGTCATGAACCGCATCGGCGACTGGGGATACACGATCGGCATGATCACCACGTTCCTCGTCTTCGGCTCGATGCAGTTCACCGAGGTCTTCGAGCACGTCGACATCGCGACGGAAGCGAACCTCACGCTCATCTGCCTCGCGTTCTTCCTGGGCGCCACCGGAAAGTCGGCACAGCTGCCGCTGCACTCGTGGCTGCCGGACGCGATGGAAGGTCCGACGCCGGTGTCCGCGCTCATCCATGCGGCCACGATGGTCACGGCCGGTGTGTATCTGGTCGCCCGCTCGATGCCGCTGTTCGAGGCGGCCGGTCCGTCGCTCGCGGTCGTCGGCGCCGTCGGCGCGGTCACCGCGATCTTCGCCGCGACGATCGCGCTCGTGCAGTTCGACATCAAGCGCGTTATGGCGTACTCGACGGTGAGCCAGCTCGGCTACATGTTCCTGGCGCTCGGTGTGGGAGCCCCTGTTGCCGCGATCTTCCACCTCGCGACGCACGCGTTCTTCAAGGCACTCCTGTTCCTCGGATCCGGGTCGGTCATCCACGGTCTGGGCGGAGAGCAGGACATGCGGAAGATGGGTGGTCTGCGGCGGAAGCTTCCGGTGACCTACTGGACGATGCTCCTGGCCGGTGGAGCGCTCGCCGCGCTGCCGCCCCTCGCAGGCTTCTGGTCGAAGGATGAGATCGTCGCGGCCGCGTTCCTCGGCGGCTACCCGGTGCTCTGGGCCATCGGCATCCTCACGGCGGTCCTCACGGCCTTCTACGTGACGCGCGCGATGTGGCTGACCTTCCACGGCGAGCCCCGCGACCACCATCTGTACGACCACGCGCATGAGTCACCGGCCGTGATGACGCTGCCGCTCATCGCTCTCGCCGTCGGCACGGCCGTCCTCGGTATCGCGATCGGCTTCCCACCCGAGGCCGGGTTCATCCACCGATTCCTCGGTCCTGTCTTCGAACACGAGGGTGCCGCCGAGCATGCGGTGGAGGCCGCGACGATCCTCACGCTCGCGGCGGTCTCGGTCGCGGCGGGCGTCCTTGGCATCCTCGTCGGCCTCTCGATGTACGTGCGCCACCGGCCCGACCCGGCCGCGGTGTCTCGCGCCGCGGGACCGTTCTACCGGCTTCTCGTGAACAAGTACTTCGTCGATGAGCTGTACGACCGCCGCATCGTCGACGCACTACGCGCCGCATTCGGCGCGATGTGGGCCTTCGACATACACATCATCGACGGCCTGGCGAACCGGCTCGGCTGGCTCGCGGCCGTCGGCGGGTCAGGGCTGCGTCGTGCGCAGACCGGCATCGTCGGGAACTACGCGCTCACGATCGTCGCGGGTCTGCTCGTGATCCTCGTGGCGTACGGCGGATATGCGGCGGGGATCTTCACGCGATGACGATCGACCACATCCTCACGCTCCTTCTGGTCGTGCCCGCCGTCGGGCTGCTGCCGCTCTACGTCTTCCGCGGCGACGTGCGCGCGGTGAAGCAGGTCGCTGTCGTCACGACGTTGGTCGAGCTCGTCCTCTCGGTGGTCATGCTCTCGCAGTTCAAGGTCGGCGAGGCCGGATTCCAGCTGGTGGACGAGGCCGCGTGGCTTCCGAGCCTGGGCATCCGCTATCTCGTCGGCGTCGACGGTATCTCGGTCCTCCTCGTTCCGATGACGACGCTGCTCACGTTCATCGCGGTGCTCTATTCGTCGGGCGGCTCGATCAAGGACCGGCTCGCCGGATTCATGGCGTCGTTCCTCGTGCTCGAGATCGGCATGGTCGGCGTGTTCGTGTCGCTGGACCTTTTCCTCTTCTACGTGATGTTCGAGCTGATGCTCGTGCCGATGTATCTCATCATCGGCATCTGGGGCGGCCCGCGGCGGATCTACTCGACGCTCAAGTTCGTGATCTTCACCCTCGCCGGCTCGCTGCTCATGCTCGTGGCCATCGTCGCCGTCTGGCTGGCCTCGGGCGACGAGGGATCGCGAACGCTCTCGTTGACGGAGCTGCTGACGAACCGCGGGCGCTTCTCGGCGGAGTTCCAGTTCTGGGTTTTCCTCGCGTTCGGGCTGGCCTTCGCGATCAAGCTGCCGATGGTCCCGTTCCACACCTGGCTCCCCGACGCGCACGTCGAGGCGCCGACCGCGGGGTCGATCATCCTCGCCGGCGTCCTGCTGAAGGCCGGCGGCTACGGCTTCCTGCGCTTCGCGCTGCCGCTCTTCCCGGTGGGGACGCAGCTGTGGCTCCCGGTGATCATCGTCCTGTCGGTGATCGCGATCCTCTACGGCGCCGCGGTCTCGACGGTGCAGAAGGACCTGAAGAAGCTGGTCGCCTACTCATCCGTGGCGCACATGGGCTTCGTGACGCTCGGCATCTTCGTGCTCAACGCGCAGGGCGCGGTCGGCGCGGTGCTGCAGATGCTGAACCACGGATTCGTCACGGGTGCGCTCTTCCTCTTCGTCGGCATCCAGTACGAACGCACGCACCGCCGTCTCATCGCCGATCTCGGCGGCCTCGCGAACCGCTGGCCGCTGTACACGACCTTCTTCGCCGTCTTCGTGTTCGCGTCGCTCGGCCTGCCCGGCCTCAACGGCTTTGTCGGCGAGTTCCTCGTGCTGCTCGGCACGTTCAAGTTCAGCGGCGTGCCGCTCGGTGGCCTCTTCTGGGGTCCGGTCGCGGCGCTCGGCGTGATCCTCGCGGCCGTCTACATGCTGTGGATGCTCCAGCGCGTGATGTATGGACCCGTGCGTGAGGCATATCGCGCACTGCCGGACCTCTCGCCGCTCGAGGTCGCCTGCGCGGTGCCGCTCCTCGTGCTGACCGTACTGCTCGGCGTGTTCCCGCAGCCCGCCATCGACATCATCGAGCCCTCGCTGGAACAGGTGCTGCGCCTGGCGACCGATCCGGGCTTCCAGCTGGCGCTGCGATGACGGCTTTCGTCGACACCATCACGCCGATCCTGCCTGAGGTCATCGTGACGCTCACCGCCTGCGTCGTCCTCGTCGCGGACGGGCTGATGACGCGCGAGCGCGCGCGTCTGCTGCTGCCGGCGATCACCGTCGCGGGTCTCGTGCTCGCGTTCCTCGGCGGCCCACTCGCGCCCGCGTCGGGTCAGTACTTCGGCGGGTTTGTCCAGGTCGACACGTTCACGGCGTTCTTCCGCGCCGTGTTCATCCTGCTCGCCGTCTTCGCGACCCTCGTCGCTCCCTCATACCTGGAGCGGCGGGGCATCCCTGGCGCCGAGTACTACGCGACGCTCTGCTTCTCGACCGTCGGCGCGATGACCATCGCGCTTTCGACCGACCTCATCACGCTCTTCGTCGGCCTCGAGCTGATGACCATCCCGATCTACGTCCTCGCCGGCATGCAGCGCCGCGATCGCTTCGCGAACGAGGCCGCGCTCAAGTACTTCCTGCTCGGCGCGTTCAGCTCGGCGCTGCTCGTGTACGGGTTCGCGTGGCTCTACGGCGTGACCGGATCGACGCGCTACCTCGATATCGCGACCGAGCTGCAGCGCATCGGCCTCGCCAACGGACCGACCATCGTCGCCCTCGCCCTCGTCACGGTGGGCCTGGGCTTCAAGGCCGCGGTGGTGCCGTTCCACCAATGGACGCCGGACGCGTACGACGGAGCGCCGACGCCCGCGACCGCCTTCATGTCGGTCGGGCCCAAGGCCGCGGCATTCGCCGCCATCCTGCGCGTGCTGGTCATCGCGCTCGCGCCACTCTCCGTCGACTGGACCACGGTCTTCGCGGTCCTCGCCGCCGTGACGATGACCGGCGGCAACATCGTCGCGCTGGTGCAGACCAATGCCAAGCGGATGCTCGCGTACTCGAGCATCGCGCACACCGGCTACATCCTGGCCGCGGTCGCCGCATCGGCGACCGCCGGCGCATCGGCGACGGCCGCCGTCCTCTTCTACGTGTTCGCGTACGGCGTGATGAACCTGGGCGCGTTCGCCTGCCTTCTGTACTTCGACGTCGAGGGCTCGCGCGGCGCCACGCTCGAGGAGCTCAACGGTTTCGGCCGACGTCATCCGCTCGGCGCGTTCGCGTTCTTCGTGTTCCTGATCTCTCTCACCGGGATCCCGCCGACCGTCGGATTCGTCGCGAAGGTGTTCGTTATCCTCCCCGTTCTCGACGCCGGCTACGCGTGGCTCGCGGTGCTCATCGCGCTCAACGCGGTGCTCGCGGCCTTCTACTACCTGCGTGTCGTCGTCCACATGTACATGTACGACCCGGAGACCGGTGCGCCGATGGTCCTCCGGACGCGGCTTCTGTCGACCGCGCTGGGCATCTCCGCGGTCGCGACGATCGTCCTGGGCGTCCTGCCGAACTCCCTCTACGAGTGGGCGTTGCAGGCCGCCGCGCCGCTTCTTCCCTAGCCGGCGCTCTCTATCCCGCGCCCGCCCGACGGGAGCAGCCGCTCGCCGAGCGCACCGCCGAGTCCGCCGAGCACGACCGCCGCGGCGAGCGGGATCAGCAGCTCAGGCAGCTGCAGGACGAGCAGCGGTCCGAAGTCAGAGACCGGCGGCGTACTCGGACGGAAGTACTGATGCAGCTGCGTCGCGATGATGCTGCCCACCAGCAGCGAGAACAGCAGGGCGACGGGTGAGGCGATCGCACCGAGTCGGCCCGCGATGATGCCGGCGCAGAAGAGGATCGCCGCCGGCACGCCGAGGAGGATGACCGGTGGCACCGGCAGCGGCTCAGTCAGCGCCCACCAGAAGGCGAGACCGATGGACGTCGCGACCACCGCCGCGACCAGACGTGTGCGCATCAGCGCCGCAGCGCGCGACTTCGGAGCCAGCCGCCGGCCGCCCCGGCGAAAGCGCCGCCGATCGCATACGGCAGCGCCCACACCGCGAGCCGAGCCGCCCACCCGAGGAGATCGAGCGCGCTGGCGCCGGCCAGCTCCCGAGGCGTTGCGGTGACGAACTGGAAGACCGCGGCAGCCTCCGCCCCCAGGAGGACCGAGAGCCCGCCCGCGAGCGCCGAACGGCGTGCCGCGAACCAGCCCGCGCCGAACGACGCGAACAACAGGTAGGCCATCGCGAGGAACGCCCCATTGCCGACCCAGAGCGCGGTCTGCGTGAAGACAACGACGTCCGCGATCGCCGCGGCGATCACCGCGAGCCAGAAGCGCAGAGGACTAGCCGACGAGCGCGAGCGCGTGATCCGCTCGGTTCAGCGGCTCGGCGCGGCCATCGTCCCCGAGGATCGCGATGTCCTCGATACGGATGCCGAACCGACCCGGGATGTAGATGCCGGGCTCGATCGAGAAGGCCATGCCCGCTTCGAGGGGCTCGCTGTTGCCGCGTACCAGATATGGATGCTCGTGACCGTCCAGCCCGATGCCGTGCCCGGTGCGGTGGATGAAACGCGCGCCGTAGCCGGCTTCGTCGATGACGCGCCGCGCCGCGGCGTCGACCGATGCCGCGGTCGAGCCGATGCGCGCGGCCGCATATCCCGCCTCCTGCGAACGCCGCACGATGTCGTGGACCCGCCGCACCTCGTCGTCGACCTCCGTGCCGACGTGGACACTGCGCGTGATGTCCGAGCAGTACCACTCGCGTGTGCCGCCGAAGTCGAGCACGACCGTGTCGCCACGCGCGATGCGGCGATCGCCGGTCTCGTGGTGGGGCGATGCACCGTTCGGCCCGGAGGCGACGATGGTGAAGGTGATCTCGTCATGACCCTCCTCGCGCAGGAGTGTTGCGAGGTCCGCGCCGACCTCGCGCTCGGTGCGGCCCGCGAATTCGCGCTCGAGGAGGCGCGGGAACGCGCGGTCGGCAGCGGCGGAGACCGCGCGAAGTGCGTCGCGCTCGTAGCCGTCCTTGCGCATGCGCAGGCCGCGAGTGATCTCGGATGCGAGCTGGAAGCCTCGGCCGCGGAGCGCGGCCTGCAGGCGCAGGACGAATAGCGACCACATCTGATCCGCGACGGCGACGTCGCCCTTCGCGGTCACGAGCGACGCGACGATCGCGTAGGGATCCTCGGTCTCGGACCAGGTGCGGTGCGCCAGATCCGGCGCCGCGGTCTTCGCCCGCGGTGACTCGAGCTCCGGGACGACGAGCGTCGAGGTGCCATCCGCGCTGATGACCAGACACGTCAGGCGCTCGCTGCCGTGGACGCGGTACCCGGCGAGGTACGCGAGGTCCGAGCTGGGCGAGAGAAGCAGCGCGGCGAGGCCGCGGGCGCGAAGTGCTTCGCTGGCCTGCTCGCGTCGTGACGTGTACGTCCGGCGTTCGGCGGGCATCTACTGTGCTTTGGAGTATGCCCGTGAATCGTTGGACGCCGGCGCTGAGCGTCCTGGCGCTCTGCCTCGGACTGGTGCTCGTCGTCGGTGGGCTGTGGTCAACGGCGCCCCCTTCTCCGTCGCCATCGGCGGTCGCCGCGGTCACGTCATCTCCGCCGGCGAGTCCTACTGCGCTCGACCCGAGTGCCAGGCCCACACCCACGCCGGCGCCGACGATCCCGCCGGGCCATCGCATCAGGATCGCGCGGCTCGCGATCGACCTGCCCATCGCAGAGGGTGACATCGAGCGCGACACCGTGCGGCAGGAGACTCCGGAAAACCTCGCTTTCCACTTTCCGGGCACCGCGCTACCCGGCACCGGGGGCAACACCTACATCTACGCGCACGCGCGTCTCGGCATGTTCCTCTCGCTGTGGAGCGCGCGCGTCGGCGACGAAGTCGTCATCGTCGGTCCCGACGGGCGCGAGCGCCGCTACCTCGTCAGCGAAGTGCACCCGCGCGTGGACCCGACGGATGTCTCCTGGGCCCAGCCCACCGCCGCTGAGCGCCTGACGCTCCAGACCTCGACCGGACCGAATCCCGGTGATCCACGCTTCGTCGTCATCGCATTACCCGCCTGAATCACTGCGCACCGCGAGAAACATCGGCAGGCGAGCAAGCGCTCGTCACGCATGACATGTCGCGCCGGTAACGGTCTGTCAACAGCACGGACACAGGCTGGAACCGGTCGTGCATGGAGACGCCGCCCGTGGGGCGGCTGGTCAGGGTGCAGACGTGCGAGGGGTGCGCGCAGCTCTTTTCCGCGCGGCAGGTCGTCGCAGGAAAGATGCGCTCGCTCTACGGCCGGCGCTTCTGTCTCGACTGCTCCGCCTACGGAACGCGGTCGAGGCGCGGGAGGCTCGCGAGTGAGTCGCCCTTCGGAGTGACCGTCCGCCCGCGCGCGGTGCCCGGACGCGACGAGTGGCTCTACCGGACAGTCCACGCAGCGGTCGCACTCCTCTCGCCGCGGCGCGCACCGTTCGTCGCGCGCACCGGTGTCGCGGTGTTCGGGCTGTCGCTCCTGCTGCCGCTGCTCGTCTCGTCGATGATCGTGCGCCCGAGCCCGCAGGCGATCGTCGCGGCGACGAATGACCTCGCGCCGACGACCCTGCTCGCACCGGCTGCCGTCATCGGACCGGTCCTCGTGAACGAGCTGCCGCCGCTACCAGATCCGATAGCACGCCCCGCACCGTTCGCGCGCGCGGTCGAAGTGGTCTCTCAGCCGACCCAGCGACCGGCGCAGGCCCGCGTCGTGGCCGTCCCGATCCCGATCACGGCGGTGCCCGCCGCCCCGAACGGAAGCGTCGTCGTGGCGTCGTGGTACGGGCCCGGCTTCTTCGAGAACCGGCTTCCGTGCTGGCAGTGGCTGAAAGCGAATGGCCTCCCGATCCAGTTCCTGCCGGACACCTGGGGCGTCGCGCACAAGTCGCTGCCCTGCGGAACGATGGTCACCCTGACGCACGGCGATCGGACCGTGACGGTTCCGGTCGTCGACCGCGGGCCCTACATCGCCGGACGGGAGTTCGATCTCTCACCGCGCGTGAAGGCGGAGCTCGGGTGCGGCGACCTCTGCACGGTCGTGATGCAGATTCGCTAGCCATCGTCCGCTTGCCGTTCGTTCTGTCCCCCCTTCTGCATAGCGCCTGGTGGGTCGCTCGGCATCCGGCCGGGTGAGCGATGGCATGGGACTTGCAGCCTGCCTCGCTACTTAGCGGGGGAGACACGGTGCCCCCGGAAGGCATCGAAGGGAGACACGGATGACGCGGAGCAAAGGCGCGATGACAGTCGCGGAGGCTGGCCGGCGAGGCGGAGCCACGACCGCACAGCGTCACGGTCCGGAGTTCTACGAGCAGATCGGCAAGAAGGGTGGCCGCACGACGGCGCAGCGCCATGGATCTGATTTCTACGAGCAGATCGGTAAGCAGGGTGGCCAGAAGGTCAAGGAGCTTTACGGTCCGCGCTTCTACGGTCGCATCGGCAAGATCGGCGGCGACGCGGTTTCCGAGAAGTATGGGCATGAGCATTTCGAAGAGATCGGGAAGAAGGGCGGACAGAAGGTCGCTGAGTTGATCGCTCGCGGACGCCAGGCTGGCTAGCAAGCATCAACAGAAACTGAGTCCGCGTTGAAATGAGAGCACCACCTCCCACACCGTTGACACGGCGGTGGCGACTTATATCGTCGCCAACTGTACGCGAGCGTGACGAAAGTCTTCACTCGTGTACCGAGATGCGGACGCCAGGACGTCGCATCCGAACGAGGGAGAAGAAGGCGTTGGACGGCGGCACGGTCAGTTCGGATACACCACTGGTCGCGGTCGAGTGGGAAGACATCACCGCGTACTCACGGACCGCGATCCCTGAAGACTTCGAGCCCTACCGCCTGCGCAAGCTCACCTGCGGGATGCTCTGGAAAGACACGACGGAGTACGTCGTCATCGTGGGTGACTACGACATCACCAACGAGGGCAAGGATTACCGCCACAACGACTTCCACATCATTCCTCGCGGCGTCATCCGGAAGCTCACCTACCTGACCGACGCGGACTCCAGGGGGGTCGCGGGGAGTTCCGCTCCTGCGATGAGCCTCGTCTCCCTCCAGATCGAGTCAGCCTCCTAGCCCCATCCGCTCGTCGCAGGGGGAGAACCCCCTCCATCCGGCAGCGTGCGCTCTGCGTACCGATTAACGGAACGCCAGCGGCGCTTTCCGGGTAATGGGAACAAGGAACGCCCTGGCACCGTTCTTGGGGTGGTTCCGGGTGGAGGTTTTACGTGGCTGTTCGTGCTGAGCTCTACTGCTACTTCTGCGGACATGGACTCGGTGAGGTCCTGGTACCGACCCGCGCCCGTCGGCCGTCGCTCGAGCAGCTCCGGACCGCGTATGCCACCGGTGGCCGCGAGGCTCCGGTGTGGGACGACTCCGAGCAGCCACTTTGCCCTCGCTGCGGCGGACAGCTCTTTTTGGAGCGGTTCGAGCACGAGGTCATCCGCACGCAGGATCGTCGCGCGCTGAAGCGGGCGAGCTAAGACGCCGGCGGCGCAAGCCGCGGCCGCTCGCTACATCGTGGATCTTCGCGGCCCGGCGCTCGTCGCTTTCGGCACGTTCGTCGGCTGGTCCGTATCGCGCCGAGTCCTGCTGGCGCGCTCACGTGCTGGCTTTCCGCTGACCGACCGGCAGATCGAGATCCTGTGGCTCGTGGCGCGCGGACTCACGACGAAAGAGATCGCGCGGCACGAGGGCATCAGTCCGCACTCGGTGAGCACGCATATCCGCCGCGCGTGCCGCACTCTTGGGGTGCCCACGCGCGCGGCGGCGGCCGCGATCGTGTGGCACGGGTCCGATCAGCTCTCCGTGCCGGCGAGACCGAGACGATCGGAGATGTCGGTCAGCGCAACGATCACCTCGCTCGTGAGCTGCTCGAATGGGATCGCCATGTCCTCCGCGCCTTTCAGCATCATCTCGCGGCTGATCGCGCGCGCGAAGGCCTTGTCCTTCATCTTCTTGCGCACGGAGCCGGCGTCGACGTCGCGCACGGCCTTCGACGGCCGTACAAGCGCGACCGCGGTGACGAACCCGCACAGCTCGTCGACGGCATAGAGCGTCTTCTCCATCGGCGTCACGCGCGGGATCCCGGTGTGATCGCCGTGTGACTGGATCGCGTGCACGATGTTCCCAGGAACACCGGCCTGCTCGAGGATCGGCTTGCCGTTCTGCGGGTGGCCGTTCGGATCGCGCTCGTAGTCGAAGTCGTGCAGCAGACCCGTGATCGCCCAGGTCTCCTCGTTCTCGCCCAGCCTGCGGGCGAAGTGGCGCATCGCCGCTTCCACCGCGAGCCCATGCTTTCGCAGGCTGTCGCCTTTGGTGTATTCGCACAGCAGCTCCCAAGCTTCGTCGCGGGTCATCGGCTCACCTCCCGGTCCTAGAGGTTAGCGATGCTAGGCTCGCTCACGAGTGACCGGTTGCGGATGCCTGCTCCTGATCGCCGCCATCGTCGGTCTCATCGTCCTGATGATCTTCGGCTCGACGGACGCCGGCGAGCCGGTCGAGACCGCCGCCGCGCTCCTGCTTCTGATGTCGCTAGGGGAGCGGCTGTCGCTCGTGCCACGCCGTCGCGCGCTCGTACGCGCGCGCGACGCGTAGCAGCAGTCTTTCGCGCCACGGCCCCGCGGCGAGCTGCAGCCCGATCGGGAGCCCCGCCTCTGTGAAGCCGCACGGTAGAGAGATGGCCGGAAGCCCGGTGAGGTTGAACGGCGACGTGTTCGCCGTGAGGCGCTGCGCGGCCGCGACCGCATCCTCACCGTCGCGCGGCGGCGCCGCGATGACGGTCGTCGGCGACAGGATGATGTCGTGATCGCGCAGGAGCGCGAACCATTCGCGCCGCAGCTCGTCGCGGTCGCGCCGCGCCTGCGCGTAGTCCGTCCCGGTGAAGGTCTGGCCGGTGCGAAGACGCGTCAGCACGTCGACCCCGATGTCCGCGGCGCGCTCACGTAGGTGCTCGCGGTGAACGGCCGCGGCATCTGTCAGCAGGATGGCCCGCTGCGTCGGCGCGAGCAGCTCGGCGCGCGGTAGCGCCATCTCCGTCACGGATACGCCCAGCGAGCTGAGCACGTGAGCGGCTTCGCGCACCGCGGCGTCGACCTCGGCGTCGACGTCATCGAAGAAGTGATTGGTCGGGACGACGACGCGCACGCCCGCCGCGCCGTCCTCGATACCCGACGCATAGTCCTCGGTCGGGACGTCCGCGGAAGACGGGTCGAGCGGATCGTGGCCGGCGATGGCGTTCAGCGCCAGCGCAAGGTCTCCGACCGTGCGCGCCAGCGGTCCGCCGTGATCGAGTGTCCACGACAGCGGGATCACGCCGCGTAGGCTCACGCGGCCGTACGTCGGCTTCAGTCCCGCGACGCCGCAGAGCGAGGCCGGGATGCGGATCGAGCCACCGGTGTCGCTTCCGGGGGACATGAAACAGAGGCCGGATGCGACCGCGACCGCGCTGCCGCCGCTCGACCCTCCGGGGATGCGTGTGGTGTCCCACGGATTGCTTGCCGGACCGAAATGGGGGTTCTGGTTGGTGACGCCGAGCGCCCACTCGTGAAGGTTCAGCTTGCCGACGAGCACCGCGCCCGCCGCGCGCAGCCTCTCGACGACAACACAGTCGCGCTCGGGCACGCGTTCGGCGTAGATGCGCGACCCACCCGTCGTGCGCACGCCGGCGGTGTCGTACAGATCCTTCAGCGCGATGGGGATCCCGTGCAGCGCGCCGCGATCGACGCCGTTCGCGAGATCGGCATCGGCGCGCTTCGCCTCGTCGAGCGCGCTGTCGGCTGTGAGCGTGATGAACGCGCCGAGCTCACGGTCGAACCGGGCGATGCGATCCAGGCACGCGCGCACGAGATCGACCGACGACGCGCGGCGCTCGTGGATCAGCGCGGAGGCCGCCTGCAGCGGGAGGAGCGCGACGTCGCTCACGGCGCTGAATGGTATGAGCCTTACGCAGGCCCGAAGCGCAGCAAGGGCCGGAGTAAGGCGATAAGGAGGCGCGAGCGAAGCGAGCCCCATCTCGCCTTATCGTGGCCTACGGTGGACGATCGCTCGTTCGTGCGTTTTGGTGGCCTCGCAGCCATCCTGCTCGCGGTGACGTCCTGGGGCGCGGTGCTCGCCTACGGCGTATTGATCCAGCCCGATGACGGGGATTCCCGCATCGGCCTGCAGGTCTTTCAGTTCCTGTACGGCCTCATTGCCTTCTGGGCGCTCTTCGCCATCGTCGCCGTGTATTACCGCGTGCGTAGCGCGGGGGAGGCGTGGGCGTTCTTCGCGACGCTCATCGGCGTCGCCGCCTCGGTGGGCACGATGGTGGCCGCGGTGTACGAGGTCGCGAACCTCCGCCAGACGCCGCCGCTCGTCGGAGCGTCGCCCGCGAATCCGCTGAACGTGATGACCTTCGGGCTCACCAGCCTGTGGTTCTTCGTCGTCAACCGACTGATGTGGCGCACGACGACGCCGCGTCTTCTGGTCCTGCTCGGCTTCCTCACCGCGGCCGTTCTGTTCGTCGGCCTGGTCTCCGGCCTGTCCGAGAACGGCGGCAACGTGTATCTCGTCTCGCTCTTCGGCGCCGCGATCGGCGGTCCGATCTACTGGCTCTGGCTCGGCCGGCAGCTGCGCCGCGACGCCTGATATAGCGCGTGGGGTCGGTCGCGCGGCTGGCCTTCCTGGCGCTGCTGCTCCTGGCCGCGATCGTCGTCACGCGCGGCTGCGTGCCGTCCCGCGTCGTGTTTCCGTCACCGACCGCGACCGCGGCGCCGGTCAGCGCGACGCCGATTCGCTCGGTCACGCCGCTCCCGTCCGCGAGCCGAACGGCGACGGTCGTGCCCCAGACGGCGTTCACGCTGGTCGTCACCGATGCCGAGCTCACAAAGGCAGCGCAGTCGTCGTTCCCGCAGACCGTGAGCGGCGTGACGGTGCGCGATCCCGTCGTGCGCACGACGACGAGCGGCGTGCGCCTATCCGCGTCCGCGCGCGTGTTCTTCGGAACGACCGAGTTCGTCATGACCGGAACGCCTTATGCGAGTGCGGGTCGCGTCGCGGTACGGGTGGACTCGATGACGCTCGGCGGTCTCGGTCTGCCGGACTCCGTGCGCGCGCAGGCGGCCTCGTCGGTCGAGAGCGCCATCGGAGGGCTGGTGCCGTCGACAGTGCTCGTTCAGAAGGTCACGCTGGGCGACGGCAGGATCACGATCGAGGGCGTGACGCAGCGCTAGCGCGAAAGCGGGTCGATCAGCTGGCCGAAGAGCTTCGCTTCCCAGTGAACGTGCGGACCGGTCGTCACGCCCGTCATCCCGACGATCGCGACGGGCTGGCCGCGGACGACACGCTGCCCGAGGCTCACGAGCGCGCCGGCGGTGTGGAAGTAGCAGGTCTCAAGGCCGCCGCCGTGTGAGACGCACACGCCCTGGCCGCCGACGCCCTGCCACCCGAGCTTGTTCACGAAGCCGCCGTCGGCCGCGACGATGATCGAACCGACCGGTGCGGCGATGTCGACGCCCGTGTGCGAGAACTGCCGGAACTGCGCGACGTCGCCGGGGACCGGTCGTAGCCATCGGAGCTCGTCGCCCTCGATACGGTCCAGCCGCGCCTGCGCATCCGGATCGCTCTGGACGTTCCACTCCTCGTCCGACCACGTTCCGCAGCGGTAGAGCTCGAGGCGCGTCGAGTCCAGCCCTTCGCGGCTGACACCCGTGAAGTACCGGCCATCGGGACTGAAGGCGCGCGCGCCGATGAGATTCGGCAGCGTCGCGGCATCGACGCCCTGCGGCGCGCCCCACACGGCGAACTTGTCGAAGCGGTCTCCCGCGGGCACGGTGGACGAGAGCCGCCCGATAAGGACCGAACGTCCATCAGCCGTCCACGACGTGATCGCGCCAGCTGCGAGCGGTCTGCTCTCCCGCGCGCCATCGGGTCCGATCAGCTCGAGCCTGTTCGGATAGCGGACCAGGAGAGTCGCGCCTGTCGGCGACCATTCCGTGTGCGTCGCGCCCGGCGCTTCCAGCGGCTCAAGCGACGCGTCCGCGGTCTTTCCGATGTAGCGCTGGACGCCCCCGTCGTAGGAGTAGCGCATCAGCGTGAAGCGCGTGCCGTCCGCGCTCCAGTACACGTCGTCAAGGGGATAGGCAGGCTCCGAGTCCTTGTCGAATCGCGCGATGGTGTGCCACTCGCCGTCGGCCCACTCGCGGATGTCGCGCTTGTGGATGTAGAGAAGCTTGTCGCCGACCCAGCGCACTTCGGGGATCGACATCAGGAGGCTCGCCATGACCTTGTCCCCGCGCATCACGCGAAGGTCCTTGTCCTCGGGCCAGTACGAGAGGTATGTGCCCGTCCCCGACCACTCCGGCCGGATCCCGATGCCGACCACCGAGCGAGCGCCGCTGCGGACGTCGAAGGTGTAGATGACCTCTTCCTCTTTCCAGCCGACCGGCGACGTGGTTGAGGGAGTGCGCTGACCGGTGGTGACCGCGAGTCTCTTGCTGTCGGGCGCCCACTTCGCCTCGATGACGTTCTGAACGAATGGGATATCGGCTCGCCCCGTGCACATGAGTCCCGGGACCCACTCCTCATGGTCGATCGGGACGTACGCGCCGGCGACGCGCGGTTCCGCGGGCATCCACGCGCCGAGGACGGCCGACAGCAACGCCAGGGACAGCAACCGCGCTTTCACTCCCGAAAGTCTATGGGGGCGCATCACGCGCGGGACAGGCTCGCGTCCAATGCGCGACGGAATCGAGACGGAGCCCACGCTCGCTCGAGCGGCAGCGCGCAGCGAGCAGCAAGAGCGCGCGTAGCGAGCAGCAAGAGCGCAGGCGACGCGGCGAGTCGGTCCTCGCGAGCGAGAGTCGAGCGCCGCGAGGGATGCCGAGCCGCGGCCAGTGCGTCGGTCGCGAGGCTGTATCAAAGAAATCGGCGGATGGAGCGCTCCGCCTTGGATTCGGCCGTTAAGCGCACACGACGTGCCGTTGCCCGCGCCACGATGCTCGTGATCATCAATGTTCTCCCACGATCGGGCACGCTTGGTCGGCATACAGACATACGGCCCCTATGCGTGTCGCTCGTATACGGCGGGTGTTGCGGTGACCGCTTCTCGCATGCCAGTCTTCGTCTCGTTGAGGAAGAGATCGGTGGGGCTGATGCGGATCGTCGTAGCCGCGCTCGTTGTCATCGCTGTCGCTCAGATCGACGGCGGACCAACGAGCGCGGCTACCCGCATCGGCGCCGAGATCGAAGCGGCGCGCCGCGCGGTCGCGGTCGCGCGCGGAGAGCCGCTCAACGCGAGCACCACCGCCGCCGCTGCGAGCGAGCCGAGCTCGCTCGTCACCTACATCGGCTATCCGAGCGGCCCCGCGCGTCCCGGCGAGACGGTCACGATCGCCGTCGCGCTGCGCAATCACGAGACTGCGCTATGGCCGGCGACGGGCGCGCAGGCCGTGAAGCTCTCGTATCACCTGTACGACGCGACGGGTCGCGTCGTCGCGTGGGACGGCCTGCGCTCGAGCCTTCCCGGTGATCTTCCTGCGGGTGGCGGCGACGTCGTCCCGATGACCGTGACGGTGCCCGCACGCACAGGCACCTACACGGTCAAACCCGATCTGGTGCGTGACGGTGTCGGTTGGTTCTCATCGCGCGGTGCCTCCGCCGGCTCGTTCCCGCTGAAGGTCACGACGGATCTCGATGCGGGCTACGGCGCGACGACGGTTCCCGCTGTGATCGTTCCCGGCGGGGAGGTCCCGGTCGAGGTTCGCGTGACGAACACCGGCCTCCAGAGCTGGCCCGCAGGCGGGGCTGCACCGGTGCGGCTTGGTTATCACTGGCTTGATGGGGACGGGAAGGCCGTGGTCTGGGACGGCGCGCGCATCCCGCTGGACCGTGACGTCCCACCCGGGCGTGAGGTCTCCTTCAACGTGAACGTGCGCGCGCCCGAGTACGAGGGCGACCACGTGCTCGTGTGGGACATGGTCCAGGACGGCGGCATCGGCTGGTTCTCAGCTCGAGCGGTACCGGCGAAGACGGAGATCGTGTCCCTGTTCGAAGGCGTCAGGATCTACGGCAAGGGCTGGGGCCACGGCATCGGTCTTTCACAGTGGGGCGCGCAGGGATGGGCGCAGGGTGCCGCCGGCGTGCGCCTGACCGGCGAGCAGATCGTCGCGAAGTATTTCCCGGGAGCGCGGCTCTCGACCCAACCGATCACGCAGCCCTTCCGCGTCCTCCTCTCCGCGCCGTCGACAGGTTGCGTCGGCAACACGATCGCGAACGTCGCGCGAATGGAGTCCGCGGGCGGCATGCGCCTGGTCAACAACGCGGATCAGACGGTCGTCTACCACGAGACCGGGCCGAACGAGCCGCTTCGGTTCTGGAACGACGGCGGAACGCTCGTCGTGCGCAATGAATGGTCGCGCCAGATCGTGTTCGCGAACGCCGACACGCTCATGCTCCTACCCAAGCAGGCGTGGGATCCGATCTATATCGACGAGAAGGGACTCGGGTACCGCGGCACTATCCGGGTCGGGATGCGCGAGGGCGGCAACCTGCAGGTCGTGAACTTTGTGTCCTCGGACGACTACATGCGCGGCGCCCTGCCCGGCGAGATGCCGGCGCACTGGGAGTTCGAGGCGCTCCGCGCGCAGGCCATCGCCGCGCGCACCTATGCGGCGTGGCGGCAGTCGACAGCCGGCGAGCGTACCTGGGACGTGCGCGACGACACCGCGGACCAGTGCTACGGCGGGCACGGTTTCGAGGCTGCGCGAGCGAGTGCCGCCGTGGAGGCCACCGCATCGCTGATCCTCACCTACGACGGCAAACCGATCCGCGCGCTGTACTCATCGGCGAGCGGCGGCATCAGCGAGAACGTGGGCTGCGTGCTCGACGCCGAGCGCGTCGGCAACACGTGGCAGTGCGCGCAGGGCTGGCCGTACCTGCAGGTCACCGAGGATCCCGCGGAGGCCGCGGCCTACGACAAGCGCGGCGGTATGCCGCACGGCTCATGGTCTGCGTGGTTCAGCGGTGAGGCGATCCGCAAAGAGATCATCGTCGACTACGGCGTCGACATCGGCCGCTTCGTGTCGATGGACTTCAACATGAGTCCCGGCGAACGGCCGATCTCGGTGCGTGTTCGCGGTACCGACGCGTCGCTGGACCTGAAGGGCGACCGCTTCCTGCGCACGACCCTCGGTCTCAAGAGCACACTGGTCCGCACGACGCCGTTCTAGGGTCGCTCGTCGCTTGGTTCCTTGCCAAGCCCGAATGAGAAGACCCTAAGAGTGCAATCTTCTGACCCCATACTCGGTATTAGTCGTATGCCGAACTCTGCACGGCGCGGTCTGGCGCTGACGCTCGTGGCGTTCGTCGTCGCGGCGTGCGGGGCGATCGGCGGTTCCGCGAATGCCACGCTCTGTCCGCCGGCCGAGCTCGTATCGGTCACCGTGGACAGCAAGGCGCCCACGCCCGTCACCTATGCGGTCCTCATCGATCGCGCGTACACGGGCGACGCCAAGCGGTCGCCGTCGTACCCGTGGCCGCAGCTTCCGCGCACGGCGCTCGACACGGTCGCCGCGGCGCTACCGAAGCTCGACCTGCGTCCCGGCGATGCGCTGATGGCGGCCTGGATCAGCCACAACTCGAACGACACGAACGAGATCTTCCTGCCGTTCAGTCAGGTGAAGCGCGCGCCGACGCCCGAGCTGCCGGCCGCACCCACGCCCCCGAAGCTGCCCGTGAACAAGCTCGAGTGCAACGAGTACGCGGCCAACGTGCGCGCGTTCAACGAGGCCGCCACAGCGTGGCGCGCGAAGGTCACCGACCTCCAGCAGCGAGCGAGCCTGGAGGATCAGCGCAACGTCGCGGCGTTCGTCAGCGCCACCACCGCGGCGATCCGAGCGGCGGCCCCGGTCCAGGATCCGGTCGGGACCGACATCTTCGGGAGTCTCGCGGTCGCGTCCGGCGTCTTCAAGGCGAATCCGGGCATGCACAAGCTGGTCCTGTTCTCGGACATGACGGACACGATCGGCAACGCCGTCCGCCCCGATCTCGCGCAGAGCGAGATCGTCGTCGCGCTCTATCACCGCGATGACGCGAGCGATCAGGGCAAGGGGCAGAAGGACTGGGAGGCCACGTTCAAGGCGCTCGGCGCTCGCGCTCCGGTGTTCCTCCCGTGGGCCGCGACCACCGCGGACAAGCTCGCTGAGCAGCTGAAGGGAAGTGCCAGGTGACGCTGACCGAGATGCTCGACCTGTTGCAGCCGATCTTTGACCGCTGGCATCTCGTGCTGCTTTTCGTCGTGCTCGTCACGCTTCTCGGCAATCCGGCACGGAGCCTGATCGGCGCACTCGCCGTCATGCTCCGCGCGCCGGCGCAGTTCACGCGCACGGACATCGAGCCCGCGCTGCGTCGCGTGACGCCGTCGGCTCCGAATCGTTTCCTGCGCAACCTGCGTGGCTACTTCGGTCCGGTGCTCGACCGCCCCGCGCGCAGCCTGGGCCACGCGATCGCCGGACTCTTCGCGACGGCGACGCGCGCGCCGAGCTGGCCGGTCCGGCCGATGACGGACGCGATCGTCGGCCTGGTGAGTCCGCTCGTCGATCAGGCCGCGACGCACGCGGAGAACGGGAGCGAGCGCCTCGCCGCACAGGCGCGCTCCGCGTCGTCGGAGCTGCGCGGGAAGTCCGGCCACTGGGCCGGCTGGCGCGTGATCGGCGGTGTCCTGTTCTTCGCCGGCCTGATGCTCTTCCTGTACGCCGACGCGGCGCTCTCCATCGCCAGCCACGAGAAGGCGATCGGCGCACCGGTGGCGTTCATCCCGGATTGGTTCAGAGAGGTCACGCTCGCGTACGCGATCGCGTCGTTCGTCGGCGCGCTGATGCTCGGCCTGGTGTTCTTCGACCTCATCGGCATGACGCATCTCGGGCCATGGGACGACCTCGACGAGCGCCCGCGGCGCGGGATGACCTGGATCGCCGCGGTCCTCGCCGTCTCCTTCCTGTTGCTCGCGCTGTTCCTGGCGCTGTGGCGCGCTTCGGTGATCGTGCCCGATTTCATCGCGCCCGATGTTGCGGAGAAGCTGCTCGGCATCGCGCTGACGGCGCCGATCCCGCTGATGCTCGTCGCCACCGCGCTCATCGCGTGGGGCGCGATCGCGATGCCCTGGCTCGCGTGGATCCTCGTCGTCGGCGCTCTCGCCCTCGCGATGCTGCTCGTCGCGCTCGTCCTGCGCGCGGTGAGCCGCGCGCTGCCGCCGCTCGCGATCCTGCTCGGCGGGCTGCTGAGGATCCTCGGCGTCATCGCGCTCGGCGCTGTCATCGGATTCCTCGGTCTCGGAGCGATCGCGTACTTCGCCCTGAGCGTCGTCGCGGTCGGCACCGTGCTCGTGCTGGGTGTGATGGGCTTGGCCCTGTGGATCGCCGGCTGGTTCGTCGCCGAAGCCGTGGTCTACGGGGTGCGGCTGCTCGCCCGCGTCACCGATGGCCTGGCTCTCGTCCTGCAGCGCGTGATCGACGTGGCGATGCAGCCCGGCAAGGTCCTTTGGAACTGGCTCGCCGGGTTCGATCGTGCGCGGGCGATGCGGATCCAGCCGATCGCTGTCGCGGAGACGCGGATCATCCGCGTGCCGCAGGGCGAGTTCGACACCGTCGAGGAGGTCGCGGCTCGCTGACCCGAGCGCGGCTCACTTCACGCGCTGCCTCAGCGGCTCACGTCTGGGGATTTCCTATGCTGAGCGTCCCCGGCCGTCGGCATGAGCATGGGCCGCTGGGGCCGTGGAGGAGCTGCGTTGAGGGAGCCGAGAACGACGAAGTCGTTCCGCGACGCCGGAGACCGCATCGTCCGGCAGGAGTCGGCGGTGTCGCCGTCGCTCAGCGGCCTTCTCAGCGCTCCGGCCCTCGCCGCGCGTGGATCCACTACGGATGCGGATGCGTGGGATGTGCGGCTTGCCGCTCTCGCAACGATCGCGCAGTACGACGGCCTCACGTTCGTGGCCCTTGGCCACCCGGAGGCATCGGTCGCGTACAACCTGGCGCGCGACACGCTGTCGGATGCGGCGATCTCTGCTGCCGTCGATCAAGCGACGCGATCGGCGATGACCGTGCAGCTGCGTACCTCGGCGCCGCTGGCCGACGGGCGCATGGCGACCGCGGCCCTGGTGACCCCGCTCGCGCCCAGCGAAGCGTTCATCGGAGCGCTGGTCGCCTTTCGCGTTGGCCGCCCGTTCGCGGCCGCCGATAGCTACACCGCCGTCGGTATCGCCGAGATCGTCTCGCTGGAGCTGGCGCGGTCTCTCACCGCTCGACGCGAGGCGACGGAGCGCCGGCAAGCGTTCGCTCTGTACGAGCTCGCGCGTCACGCGCTTTTCAGCGAAGACTTGGACGAGACGCTGCGGAGCATCGCGATGCTGGTCGCGACCACGCTCGACCACGAGGCAGCGCATGTCTGGCTCCGTCGTCCCGACGGGTCGCTGCGGCGCCACGCCGCCTACCCGGAGGACCGCCTGCCGTTCGAGACGCTTTGGGAGAACGAGCATGACGCTCTGCGGGGTGCCCTCCGTGAGCGACGCTTGGTCCGCATGAGTGGCGCAGCTGCGCCGTGGATACCCTCGAACACCGGAGACGTGCTCGTCGTCCCGCTGCGCAGCGACCCGCGGCCGGTCGGGATCCTGGTGCTCGCTCGGGCCGGGTCGCCGTACGGCTACGACGACGTGGAGATGGCCGATGTCCTCGGCACGTTCATCGGCCGGCTCGCTACATCGATGGCCACCGTGTCGTCGCGAACGGGAGACGCGGCCGATCCGGCACGCGAGCTCGAGACCGAGGTGGAGCTGGCCGAGCGCAGCTGACCATCGGACCGGATCCTCACCTCCCCAGGTGCGCGTGTCCCGATGTGGCGCCGGGGATCAGCAGGTCCGGAGCCATCACCGCCAGCACCACCACCAGCGCGACGACGACTGACTCGAGTGCGAGCGCCCGGGCCGGAGCGCCGCGACCGAGCAGGAGCTCGATGCCGACGAGGATCGGGATCGCCGGCCATAGATGCAGGAGCGCATGCGGAGCGTTGCCGGGCAATAGCCCGACGTTGGCTCCGAGGAGCACGGCGCCGATGGTCATGAGCAGCATCCCGACAAGCCGGCTCTGACCCCACTGGACTGTGGCGAAGGTGGCGCTCATGGCCGACCGCCTGGCTCGATGTCATCAGCGGTGATGACGACCTTGGCGCGAGCCTGACCTGTACCGACGTAGCGCACGGCTTCGCGGCCCTCGGAGAGCGGATACGTCCGCTCGATCACCGGCCGCAGCTTCCCGGCGGCGATCAGCTCGAGCAGGAAGGCGAGGTCGCTGCGGTCGTTCTGCGCGACGAAGAACTTCACGCGTTGGCCGAACACGCGCGAACGCACCATCAAGGCGATGATGCGCGCGAAGACGCCGATCCAGCCGCCGTGCTTCGCGGCACCGACCTGGATGAGGATGCCGTTCGGTGCCAGGACGCTCCGCAGCGCGGAAAGCGAGCGCGTCGCGGAGATATCGATGACGGCGTCAAACCGCTCGCGACGACGTGTGAAGTCCTCCTTCGTGTAGTCGATGACCTCGTCGGCCCCGAGCGACGTCACCATGTCGATGTTCCGCGGACCGGTGACCGCCGTCGTGCGCGCGCCCAGCGCTTTCGCGATCTGGACCGCGTAGGTACCGACGCCCCCGCCTGCGCCGTGGATGAGCACCCGCTGCCCCGGCTTCACCTCGGCATGGGTTCGAACGGCCTGCAGCGCGGTGTGGCCCGCGACGTTCAGCGTGGCGGCCTGCTCGAACGGCAGATCGCTGGGCTTGAGGAGTAGCCGGTCCTCACGCGCTCGGACGTACTCCGCGAAGGTCGCGACGGCACTGCCAAAGACCTCGTCGCCCGGCTTGAAACGTGTGACGCCGGGACCGACCTCGACAACAGTGCCGGCGACGTCGACGCCGCGAACGGGCTCGTCCTTACTCCGCATGAGCTTGCCCATGATCTCGAGCAGCAAGCCGCCGTGGGTCGTGTGCCAGTCGAGCGCGTTCACCGACGCCGCGCGCATGCGGACGATCACGCGGCCTTCGGTCGCCTGCGGCCTGGGGATCTCCCGGAGGTGCAGGGCGTCGGCAGAGCCACGCCCTTCCTGCACGAGCGCCTTCATCGTTCGGCTGCCGCTCTCGGTCTGATTCGCCATCTCCCTCGCTCCTGCTGCTGTGGTCATCTCGCGTCCTCTTTTCTCCTGGCTGCGATGCCGCTACTTGCGGTCTATCGCCATACGCTGTAAGATACCCATACAGCGTAAGTCTGTCAAGGGGTGACGCGATGGCGAAACGAGCGGAAGCGATCGCCGAGCGGCGTGAGCCTCTCAGCCGCGAGCGCGTGCTACGCGCGGCCATGGACCTCGCCGACCGTGACGGGATCGCCGCGCTGTCGATGCGCAACCTCGCGCGCGAGCTCAACGTCGAGGCGATGTCGCTGTACCACTATGTCGAGCGTAAGGAGGACCTTCTCGCCGCGATCGGTGACATGGTGATGCGAGAGATCGACCTTCCCTCCGGGCGGACCACCGACTGGAAGAGCGCGGTACGCAAGATGGCGGTCTCACACCACGACGCACTGAAGCGGCACCCATGGGTTCACGCTCTCGGACCCACGCCGGTACGTCTCGGACCGGGACAGCTCAGCTACATGGAGTGGCTGCTGGGAAGACTGCGTGAAGCCGGCTTCTCACCGCGTATGACGCATCACGCTTATCACATCCTCGATAGCCACGTGGTTGGGTCATCGCTTTGGGAAGCGGGCATCGTGGCCGCGATCCCGAAGGGCGCCCTGCCTGATCTCGCGAAGACCGTCCTCGAGCGAGTCCCTATCGCCGACTACCCGTTCTTCCACGAGCACGCGCAGCAGCACATCGGGAAGCTCACGAAGGGCGACAAGCAGCCGTTCGAGCTCGGACTTGATCTCATCCTGGACGGCCTCGACCGGCTCCGCGACGAGCGGCCGAAGCGGAGTCGGTCGTCCCTACCGAGTGGCCGACCGGCGACCTAGAAGCCCGGCGAGCGGACGAAGGCGGCCGAGATCGACCAGCGATCGCCATTCGCCCTGAGCACAAAGTCTTGACGCTGGTCGGGCTGGCCCGATTTCGACCAGGTCGAGCGCACGAACCGTCCGAAGTTCGGGTCGCTCTCGATCGGTCGGGTTTGCACTCGCACCGTCGTGCCCGCGTTCAGTATGGTCGCGAGCGTGTTCATGTATCTGGTCCGACTGATCGACGCGGCGTCACCCGGGATGCCGCCGACCGTGATGCACGGACCGATGGCGTCAGCGATCGCGTTCAGATCCTTCCTCGCGAATGCGTCGGAGAGCGCATCGACGACCACTTCGGGACTGCGCGGAACCGGGGTCGCGGGAGGGGTTCGCGTCACGGTCGCGTCGCTCAGGACCTGCAGCGTCGGGAGAACGCGTGCAAGCTCTTCGTCCGGCTGACCGAAGTCGGTCCGCTCGATCGCGTAGATCCAGCCACGCGCGAGGAAGACGAGCACGGTTGTGTCGCCGGTCGGCGTTGCCTGGCGCGCGCCGGCTCGCTCACCGA
>Ga0075429_100000733_pt1 | contig 25737 bp, 25 predicted proteins | sample RhiMetdeltSRZDD3_FD_75295 | JGI IMG/M metagenome (GOLD analysis project Ga0075429, IMG submission 75295) | Populus rhizosphere microbial communities from Tennessee, USA - Rhizosphere MetaG P. deltoides SRZDD3 | ecosystem: Host-associated > Plants > Roots > Rhizosphere > Soil | place: USA... | reverse complement strand
GGGGCTGCTCGAGAGCGCCGCGCTGCTCGGGCACGAGCCGTGGCTGGCGGCGGTGCGACGCACCTCCGACGCGCTGATCCCGCGGCTCGAGTCGGGTGGAGGCCGGCTGCCCGGGACGTTCGACTCGGCCTGGGCCCCGACCGCCCGCTACGAGTGCCTCACGGGAATCGCGCAGCTCGGCGGCGTGTGGCTGCGCCTTCACGAGCTGACCGGCGAACCGCGCTATCGCTCGGCCGGCATCGCGGCCGTGGAGCGAGCCGCCGCCGGGCAGGCGCGGTCGGGCTGGGCGGCGATCGACGGCGCGCTGCCGGGCTCGTACCCGGTCTACGGCCGGTACGCGCCGCTTCAGTTCCCGAACTGGGCGACGAAGTTCCTGGTCGACTCGCTGCTGCTGCGCGAGCGCGTCCGCTCGTGATCGACGATGCTGAGCGCGGCGAACATCCACGCCTGTGTCCAGCGCAGGAAGAGACGCGAGTCCCTCCGCCGACGGTGCCGCCGGTAGCTGTACCGCCCGCGGCGTGAGTCCCACATCAGCTCGTCCACCCGCCGCAGGAGCGGCTCTGCGATCGCGGGCGGCAGGTCGTCGTCGCGGCCGAACGACACGGCGAAGATGGCCGCGGCGGCGTAGTTGTGGGGGTCGATCGGGTGGAGCCGGCCGGGGTAGTAGTTGACGAGGCCGTCGTCGCGGACGAAGTGCTCGCGCAGGTAGCCGCGCAGGCGCTCGAGCGCGGCGCCGAGCTCCGCCCTGTCGACGTGCGGATTCACGCGCTCGAGCACCGTGCAGCACGCGATCACGTAGAGATGGTGGAAGCAGTCGGTCCAGTCCCCTGACGGGTGGTCTGCGTAGGGCAGGTAGCCCGTGGCATCGATCGCGCGCACGCTGGTCTCCGCGGCCCGCGCGCCATCGGCAAGCCAGTCGTCGCGGCCGAGTGCGCGGCCCCCGAGGGTCAGCGCGGCGCAGCCGAGCATGTTCGCGTTGTGCGTGTTGGCCGTCGCGCCGGCGAAGTAGCCGAGGAACTCGCCCCGCTCACCGGTCGAGCGGTGCCGCGTGCGGTAGTAGTCGAGCGCGGCCGCGATCAGGCCGGCGTGTCCCCCGCCCCCCGGCGCGGCGTGGTCGTCGAGCAGTGCGAACAACGCGAACGCGCCGGGGACGAGCGTCGACGCGCCGCGGGGGTTGACCTCGCCCGTGCGGGTCGCCCACGTGTAGTCGTAGCCCCAGTAGGCGGCGCCGTCGGGGGTGCGGGCCGCCAGCGCAGCGAGCCGGTCGATCATCTCGCGGGCGCGGGCCGGCTCCCGGTCGCGATAGCCGAAATAGGCGCACGCGTAGGTCTTCGGGTCCTCGATCGCGGGGACGCGCAGCAGACGGCGCAGCCGGCCCGGGACCGCCCGCGCGCCCGCCTTCGTCAGCGCCAGCTGCGGCAGCCACCAGCCGTCGCGCACGAACCGGAAGAGCGGGGCGTTCGGCAGGTCGAACGGGTCCCAGCCGCGGTATTCGTGGCGCCGCAGCAGCTCGCCGAGCTGCTCGCGGCGCGCCGGTATCCAGTCCCCGCGCTCAGCCGCCACTTGCGACAGCTTCGCCGGCCTCGCGCCGCGCGCGCGCCTGTTCGGAGTCGTTCACGACGAGATAGTCGCCGATCGCGAGTGCGTCGAGATGTGCGGCCAGGAACCCCTCGACCGCCTCCTCCGGCGTGCAGACGATCGGCTCCTCGTGCATGTTGAAGCTCGTGTTGATGATCGACGGGATGCCGGAGAGCTCGTGGTAGTGGGTCAGCGTGGCGTGCAGCGACGGATTGCTCTCGCGCGTGACGAGCTGCGGCCGGACGGTCCCGTCGACGTGCACGCAGGCGGGTGACTGCTCGCGCATCGCCGGCGTCGCGTCGAACGTGATCGTCATGAACTGCGCCGCGTGCTCGGCGCCGGCGAGCCCCGAGTAACAGGAGTGGGCGTGCTCGGCGAGCGTGACGGGCGCGAACGGCATGAACTCGGAGCGCTGCAGCTGATCGTTCAGCCAGTCGTTGGTCGCCGGGTCCTTTGCGTGGTAGAGGATCGAGCGGTTGCCGAGCGCGCGCGGCCCGAACTCCATGCGGCCCTGGTAGCGCCCCACGATGTAGCCCGCGTCGAGCAGCTCCGCCAGGCGCCGCTCGAGCCGGCCGCCGGGCAGCTCCTCGAACGCGAGGCCCGCGCGTTCGAGCGCGCCTCGCATCCGGTCCGCCGGGTACTCCGGCCCCAGGTAGACGTGCTCGAGGCGGTAGGGAGCGATTGGCCGGCGGGAGTGCGCCGCGAGGATCGCCGCGCCCAGCCCCGTCCCCTCGTCACCCATCCCGGGCTGGACGAAGACGCTCTCGAATCCGAGCTCCTTGATCCGCTGGTTCAGCTTCACGTTCGCGAAGACGCCGCCCGCCAGCACGATGCGGCGGCCCCGCGGGTCGGGCACGTGACCGCGAACCAGCGCGAGCACGTCCCGCTCGAGGATGTGTTGGATCGCGGACGAGATCTCCTCCCGCGTCCACTGGCCAAAGCGCGAGTGGCGGAGCTCGCGCAAGCGCTCGAGCCGCCGGTCGCGATCCGGCGTGTGGATCAGGTGGAACCAGTTCTCCTTCGAGCCGCGGCGGTACTGCGCGCGGAACCACTCGTCGAGCTGGCCGACGAGCTCGGCCGGCGCATCGGCATACGCGGCCAGGCCGGTCACCTTCCCGGGATGCCTGTCCGGATGGAAGCCGAGCAGCGCCGTCACGACCTCGTACGCCTGGCCCGAGATCTGCTCGCTCTGGAACCAGCGTCCGGTGACCGCGATCTCCGTCCCGCGACCGCGGCCCACGACGGCCGACAGCAGGTCCCCGACCCCGTCGACCGACACGATCACGGCGTCGTCGTGCCCGGAGCAGTAGTAGGCCGATGCCATGTGGCAGAGGTGATGATCGAAGGCGAGGTCCACCTCGCGGCCCGCGAAGTAACGGGTGTCGATCGACAGCCGGTGCAGCTCGCGGTCGCGGAGCAGCTTCTTCCGCGCCCAGAGGCGAGCGACCTCGGAAAGGCGCTCGTGCAGCGGCTGGGCGAACCTGCCCTTGCGGGCGCTGGTCCGCACGTACTCGAGCTCGCGCCGGATGCGCGCCCGCGTGCCGAGGCGCGCGATCGCAAGCGGCGCGCCCTCGAGCGGATGGTGCGCCGCCGCGTGCTCGAACGCGAGGTGCGGCATCCCGCGCTGCAGCTTCACGCGCGTGAAGCGTTCCTCCATGGCGCAGAAGACGGGCCGGCCGTCCTCGTCGACCAGGCAAAGGCTCGAGCCGTGGCTCTTGTTGATACCGGCGCCGTTGACCATCCCTGCCTTCCTACGTGCCTTCCTAGGTGCCTTCCCAGGTGCCTCCCCGGAGCTGATCCTAACCGCCCCCTGCCCGGGTGACCTCAGTGACGAACACGTCCACGATCCGCGCGCCGCGGGCGCGCAGGTCCGTCACGGACGCAGGGTCGGTGGCGCGCTTCGTGACGGCCGCCACCTGATCCGCACGCGTGAGGCGCCGGAGGCGGCCCTGCGACCGCAGCTGCCGGTCGACGGCCGGCGACCGGCCCGCGAAGACGCTGTACGTCGGCACGCCCAGGAGCGCGGCCTCGCGCGTCATCGTGCCCCCCGCCCCGATCACGAGGTCGGCCGCGTACATCAGGGAGCGCGCGTCGACAGCGTGGTCCGGCATCAGGCAGTTGGGCAGCCCGAGCGCGGCGATCGCGCGCCGCTGCTCCGGCACGCGCGTGAGGACGACCGCCCGCACGCCCGGCTGCGTGCCGAGCGTCTTCAGGACGTCCACGAACAGGTGGTTCTCGAAACGGTGGTAGATCGCGCGCCCGGGCGGCGTGCGCAGCACGACCACCGCCTGCTCCGGCTCGGGGTCGAGGCCGACCTGCGCCAGGACCGACCGGTCCGGCTCGAAGTCGCCCAGGTAGAGCTCCTCCTTGAACCCCTGGTACCGCCGCACCTTCGCGGCGCGGGCGCCCTGGCGGCGGATCACGCCCTGCGGCAGCACGGCCGGCACCAGGATCCGGTGCGCTGCGCGGAAGCCCACGTGGTTCGCGGGTTGGTGCTCGAAGTCCATCGCCGTCACGACGGGGATGCGCAGCGCGCGCGCCGCGAGGATCTGGGCATAGGAGTTGTGCGACAGCGCGACGTCCGGGCGGTGCGCCCGGGCCCAGCGCCGCAGCGCCATCGTCCGGCGGGTGAGCGCCACCGCCTTCGGCGCGAGGCTCCGCGGGCTGACGCCGCCGATCACGTCGAAGGCGCTCCAGCGCTCTCGCGCCAGCTCCACCGTCTGCGCGTTGTCGCGCGCGGTCAGGAGAACGTCATGGCCCCGGCGCTCCAGTTCACGCGCGACAGGGGAGAAGAGCGGCGGATGAGGCGAGTTGGCGAGGTCGATCCAGACCTTCACGCCGACGGCTCGATGCGGATCGTGTCGTCCTCGCGGTGTGCCCACCAGATCGAGCCGTCGGCGGCGGCGGGCCCGTCGATGGCGGGCGTGCCGTCCGTCACGACGACCCGCGAGGCACGCCGCCGCTGCCACCAGGCGGCGATCTCCCGCGGCAGCGCATACCAGCCGCCGGGCGTGTCCTGGAGGTCGTCGATCACGGCGCCGTAACGGCCGATCGCCTCCCGGCTCGTGTTGTAGTCCGGGTGGAACAGGGCGACCGCCAGGCCGCTCTGGCGCCGGATCCATTCGCGCTTCGAGGCGAAGGCGGGCACGACGTCGGTGCGCAGGATGTTGATCAGGGTGTGGTCCATCGGCAGCGTGATCGGCAGCTCGACCATCCGCTCGCTCAGCATGTACGGGTAGGCGCTGCAGACGCCGCCGCGCTGCGGCTCGAGCGTGGCGTTGTCCATGAACGAGCTGTCGTAGTCGACGTCGATCTCGGGCAGCCAGAACGGATTGCGGTAAGTCGCGGGCGAGCGGAAGCCGGCCGCGCCCCACTCCTGCACGTAGCCGTTGATCTTGCGACAGCGCCACTCGAACTCGCTGCGGCTGGAGAAGAGCTTTCCCGAATGCTGGAGACCGTGCACTCCGATCTCGTGGCCGCGGTCCCGCAACGCCTCCATCCGGCCGCGATCGACCGGGTAACGCTCCGGGACGAAGTTCCAGCTGGAGCGCACGCCGTGAGCCTCCTCGACGGCGGCCATCGACTCGAGCTGGACCTGGCCCGCCTCGGTCTCGACGTCGTGCGTGAGGCACCAGGCCCAGGTGCTCCCGTGCGGCCAGAACCCGACGAACGGCACGCTGTCGACGTCCGCCGCCCGCATCCGCTCCGCCATCAGGGCGCCCAGCAGGCGCGTGAGGGTCGCGTCCTCGGGCCAGGCCGGGAACTCGACCGACTGCAGGCGCCGGCGCGCGTTGACCCGCTGCAGGCCCAGCTGCAGCGGGCGCGGCATCAGCGGCTTCAGCAGGTAATAGAGCTGCTTCAGCCGGTGGTCCTCGCCGCCGGTCTCCGCACCGCCGTCGACGTAGTGCTCGAACTGCACGCACGCGATCGCGTCGTCGGGGTCGAACGGCTCGCCCGCGTCGCTCGACGGGCCCGACGGCACGCCGTCGTGGTACCAGAGCGGCAGGCCGCGGAAGCGCCCGTGGCGCAACGGCGGCCGGCCGTGCTCGCGCTCGGCCGTCACCGCGCCGTTCGCCCCGTCCGCAGGGCCGAGCGCGTCCCTGAAGTGATCCTCGAGGCGTCTCATGAGGCGTCCGCGTCAGTCCAGCGCGGCTTCGTAGCTCTCCAGGAAGAGCACGTCGACGCTCTTTCGCTTGAGCTCGTCGAGCGCGTCCGCCGGGCTGCCGACGATCGGCGCCTCGTGCTTGTTGAAGCTCGTGTTGATCGCCAGCGGCAGGCCTGTGCGCCGCTCGTATGCGCGCAGCGCGCGGTAGGTGTACGGGTCGGTGTCCTCGCGCACCGACTGCGGCCGCGCAGTGCCGTCCTTGTGCACGACGCCGGGTGCCTTCTCGACGCAGTACGGGGTGCAGTCCAGGCAGATCGTCATGAACCGCGACGGGTACGCCGAGCGCGCGAAGTCCTCGAAGAAGCGCGGCGCCTCGGGCTCGACGACGATCGGCGCGAACGGCATGAACTCGGTCCGGCTGAGCCGCTTGTTGAGCCAGTCCATCATGGTCGGGTCGGTCGGCTCGGCGAGGATGCTCCGGTGGCCCAGCGCGCGCGGCCCGTACTCCATGCGACCCTGGAAGACGCCCACCACCTGCTTGCGGGCCATCGCATCCCCGATCGCGTCGGCGGGGTCGTCGAGCCGGCGCCACCGCACGCCGCGGCTGCGCTCCAGCTCGGCCCTGATCGCGGTGTCGCTCCAGTCGTCGCCCCAGTAGACGTCGCGCAGCTCGTACGGGCGTGCCTCCCCCTGCTCGGCGGCCAGCAGCAGCGCCGCTCCCACGGCGATGCCGCCGTCGCCCATGTTGGGGTGCACGTAGACGCTCTCGATCCCCGGGATCTCGAGGATCTTCTGGTTGAGCCGCACGTTCGCGAACGTCCCCCCTGCGAGCAGCACATGCGAGAGACCGTATCGGTCGTGCGAATCGCGCACCGTGCTCACGAACGTCTCCTCGAGGATGCGCTGCGCGCCCGCCGACAGCTCCTCGATGCTGAGGTGCCCGCATTTCGTGCTGACGTATTCGAACGCGTCGCGAAAAGCGAGCTTGCGGTGGTTCTCCATGCCGCCCGCGCGCGGGTTGTAGCCGTAGATCTCGCCCAGGATCCGATAGGCCTCCTCGCCGTCCGAGTACGCCGCCAGGCCGGTGATCTTCCCGCCGTGGCGTTCGGGATCGAAGCCGCACAGCTGCGTCACGATCTCCCAGAAGATCCCGGCGGAGTTGAGCTTGGAGAACGACGTCTTGTTCTCGATCGTGCCGCCGCGGGCCACGTAGACGCCGCCCGAGACGGCGTCGCCTCCGCCGTCGGAGGTGACGATCAGGGCCTCGTCGCGGCCCGACGTGTAATACGCCGACGCCGCGTGCGTGAGGTGGTGGTTGAAGAACTGGACCGGCGCGGCGACGCCGGCGTTCTCGAGGTTCTGCTTGAGCTCCGCCTTGTTGCGGCTGAGGAGCTTCAGCACCTGCAGCGAGCCGTAGGTGGCGGCCTTCGTGTCCATCACGCCACCGAACGTGCGGGTCAGGGCCGAGTAGACCTTCCGGTGCAGCTGCGGCTCGGCCTCGTAGTCGTACCCCTCTCCGGGGCGCCCGACCATGGCTTCGAAGCCGACCGCCACGTGATCGATGTCGGTCGGCTCGACGCCCGTGTACTGGAAGAGCTTCTGGAGCGCGAGGAACGGGAAGCCGAAGTGCATCTTCTGGCGCGAGTAGCGCTCCTCGTTCGCCGCGAAGACGACGCGGCCGTCGGCCACGAGGGCGACGCCGGCCTCCTCGCCGTCATGGATGCCGAGGACGTTCAAGGATTCTCTACGCGCTGCGAATCGACTCGCGCCGGTCGAGGGCGGCCGCCACGCGCTCGGCGATGCGCTCGGGCGTGAGGCCGACCTCCTCGTGCAGCAGCGCCGGCTTGCCGTGCGTCACGTAGCGGTCCGGCAGGCCGAAGCGGAGGACCCCGGGGCCGGCGGCCAGCGTGCCCGAGTCCGACAGTTGCTCCAGCACGGCGGACCCGAAGCCGCCGGCCAGCACGTTCTCCTCGACGGTCACGAGCAGCTCGTGGCTCGCTGCCAGGGAGTGCAGCAGCTCGCGGTCGAGCGGCTTCGCGAAGCGCGCGTCGCAGACAGTGGGGTTCACCCCGCGCTCGCGCAGGACGGCCGCGGCGCCGAGCGCGATCTGCACGCCCGCGCCGTAGCCGACGAAGGCCACGCGCTCGCCCTTTGCCAGCGTCTCGCCGGTCCCGATGCGGATCTCGCTCGGCCGCGTGGGCAGCGGGACTCCCACGGCCGTGCCGCGCGGGTAGCGCAGCGCGGCAGGGCCGTCATGCGCGATCGCGCTGCGCAGCATGTGCACGAGCATCGCCTCGTCCCGCGGCGCCATCACGACCATGTTCGGGATCGCGCGCAGGTAGGAGATGTCGTAGGAGCCGTGATGCGTCGGGCCGTCGTCGCCCACCAGCCCGGCGCGGTCCATGGCAAACACGACGTCGAGCTTCTGCAGGCACACGTCGTGGATGATCTGGTCGTACGCGCGTTGCAGGAAGGTCGAGTAGATCGCGCACACCGGCTTCATGCCCTCGAGGGCCAGCCCGGCCGCGAACAGCACGGCGTGCTGCTCGGCGATGCCGACGTCGTAGTAGTTGTCGGGCAGCTCCTTGCAGAGCACAGACAAACCGGTGCCGCCCGCCATCGCCGCCGTGATCCCGATCACGCGCGGGTCGGCCCGAGCCTCGTCGACGAGCGCCTGGCCGAACACCTCCGTGTACTGCGGCGGCGTTGGCGCACCCGGCGCGCCCTTGTCCGCGAGCCGGCCTCCCTTCTCAACGCTTCCGGGCTTGGCCGCGTGCCACTTCTCCATGCCCTCCAGGCCGCCCTCCTCCGCGGGCGCGAACCCCTTGCCCTTCACGGTCTTCACGTGCACGACGACCGGGCGGTTGGCGCCGAGCGCCTGGTTCATGGCCCGCCGGATCGCCTTCACGTCGTGGCCGTCGATCACGCCGACATAGGCGACGTCGAGCTCCTCGAAGAACAGGCCCGGCGCCCAGAACGCCTTGATCGACTCCTTCAGCTGCGGGCCGAGCCGCTCGATCCGCTCGCCGATGCCCGCCGGCAGCCGCGTCAGCCCCGCCTCGACCGCCTCGCGCGCCTGCCAGCCGCGCGGGTTCAGCCGCAGCCGGTTGAAGTAGCGTGACAGCGCGCCCACGTTGGGCGAGATCGACATGCCGTTGTCGTTCAGCACGATCACGACCGGCGTCTCGAGGCCGCCCGCGTTCAACAGCGCCTCGAAGTTGACGCCGCCGGTCATCGCGCCGTCGCCCACCACGGCCACGACCCTGCCCTCCGGCTCATCACCTTCCGCTGTGATCCCGAGCTCCCGGCGCCTGCGCATCGCCTCCTTGATGCCGACCGCGTAGCTGGCGGCGGTCGACGCGTGGCCGGCGCCCATGATGTCGTGGGGCGACTCCTCCCGCGAGCAGAACGGCGCGAGGCCGCCGTACTGGCGGATGGTGGGCAGCTCGTCGCGGCGGCCGGTCAGCACCTTGTGCGGGTAGGCCTGGTGGCCCACGTCCCAGAGGATCTTGTCGCGCGGCGAGTCGAGCACGCTGTGCAGCGCGACGGCCAGCTCGCACGTGCCGAGGTTCGCGCCGAAGTGGCCGCCGATCTCACCGACCGTGTCGATGATGTACTCGCGCACCTCCTGCGCGAGCTGCTGCAGCTCGTCCTCGTCGAGCCCCCGCAGGTCGTCGGGCCCGTCGATGCGATCCAGCAGGTCCGCCATCAGATGATTGATTCCTCGACCGCGCACTCGCGGGTGACGCGGAATCTCTTCGGTGGTTCGATCATCTACGTATTCCTCGCGTACATGAAGTCGGTCAGCAGCTCGAGGTCGGACGCGTCGCCCGCCAGCACGAGCTGCGCTCCGTCGAGCGCCGCGCGCGCCCGTGCGTGCGAGGCGGCGGCCAGCTCCCGCGCGCGATCGAGCCCGTAGACGCTCACGTAGGTGCGCTTGCCGAGCCGCTCGTCGCTGCCGGACGCCTTGCCCATCTCCGCCTCCGAGCCCGTCACGTCGAGGATGTCGTCGACGATCTGGAACAGCAGGCCCAGCTCCTGGGCGTAGCCGTCGAGCGCCGCCCGCGCCGGCTCGGGCGCGCCCAGCAGGAGCGGTGCGACGGCGATGCTCGCGCCGATCAGCCGGCCCGTCTTCAGGGAGTGCATCCGGCGCAGCCCGTCCGCGTCGAGGTCCGCCTCGCCCGCGACGTCCACGTACTGGCCGCCGACCATGCCGCCGACGCCGATCGCGTCCGAGATCGCGCGCAGCGCGGCAAGGACGCGTTCGGCGTCCCCCTCCTGACGCTCCAGCATCAGGCGGTAGGCCTCGGCCATCAGGCCGTCCCCCGCGAGGATCGCGACGTTCTCACCGTGCGCGATGTGGCACGTGGGCCGCCCGCGGCGCAGGTCGTCGTCGTCCATGGCGGGCAGGTCGTCGTGGATCAGGGAATAGGTGTGCACGAGCTCGATCGCGGCGGCCGTCGGAAGCACGTCCTGCGGCCGCCCGCCGACGGCCCGCGCCGTGGCGAGCGCCAGCACGGGCCGGATCCGCTTGCCGCCGGCCAGCAGCGAGTAGCGCATCGCCTCCTCCAGCCCGTCGGTCGCGGACTCCGCCGAGAAGCGCAGGGACTCGATGTAGCCGTCGACCAGCTCGCGCAGGTCGTCCGGGTACGTGGCGGCGGGCGCCGCCTCGGATGCCGCGCTGCTCACAGCAGCTCCTCCTGCCCGGGCACCGGGTCGCCCGGCGAGACCCGCGTGAGGCGGTCGAGCTCGACCGCCGCCTGCGAGGCGAGCTCTGCGCACTCGCCGGCGAGCCGCATCGCCTCGTCCGGATCGAGCCCGTCGGCGCCCAGCCGGCCGGCGCTCTCCTCCAGCCGGCGCGACAGGTCCGCGAGCCGCTCCTGCACCTGCTCGTGCTCGCTCATGCGGCGCCTCCGCGGCTGCTCGCCAGGTCGCGCACGACCGCTCCCAGGATGCCGTTCACGAAGCCGGGCGCCTCGGACCCCGAGAACACCTTCGCGAGCTCGACGGCCTCGTCGATCGCCACCTCCTCGGGCACGTCGTCGCGGTACAGGATCTCGTACAGCGCGGTGCGCAGGATCGAGCGCTCGAGCGGCGCGATGCGGTCGATGGACCAGTCGACGGCGTGCTCGCCGATCAGCCGGTCGAGCTCCTCGCGATGCGCATCGACGCCGAACATCAGGTCCCGCGCGAAGTCGGTGAACGACTCCCGCTCGACGAGCTCTCCAAGCGGCGTGCCCGTCACCTCGTGCTGATAGCCGGCGAACACTGCAGCCCTGCGTTGGTCGGTCCGGCGCACGAGCTCTTCCCTACGCTCGCGACATGTACTCGCGGGTGCGCGTGTCGACCTTGACGCGATCGCCCTCGTTGACGAACAGCGGCACCTGCACGATCACGCCCGACTCCAGGGTGGCGGGCTTGTTGCCGCCGCCTGAGGCGGTGTCGCCGCGGACGCCGGGCTCGGTCTGCTTGACCTCCATCTCGACCGCCAGGGGAACCTGGAGATCCGAGGGCTGCTCGTCGACGAACAGGACGTCGACCTCGTCGTTGGGCAGGATCCAGTCGAGCGAGTCGCCCACCACCGCGCGGGACAGCGGCACCTGGTCGTAGTCGCTCATGTCCATCATCACGACCTCGTCGCCCGACTCGTACAGGTACTGCATGCGGCGCACCTCGGTCCGCACCGGCCGGACCTTCTCCCCGGCCCGGAACGTCTTGTCGATCACCGCGCCGCTGCCAACGTTCTTGAGCTTGGAGCGCACGAACGCGCCCCCCTTGCCGGGCTTCACGTGCTGGAACTCGACGATCCGGAAGACCTGCCCGTCGAGCTCGATGTGGCTGCCGTTCTTGAACTGGTTGGTGGAGATCACGGGGCCCAAACACTAGCGACCGGCGCTCTCCCACAGTCCTGGATGAATGGACGCCCGGCTCGAGCCGGGCGTCCGTGGTAGGCCCGTCTGCCGATCAGACGGTCAGTGCTGTGCAGCGGGGCGCACAGCCTGAGCTGCGGGCGTCTTGACCCCCGCCCAGACTCCGGCGACTCCCAGCAGCAGGTGCAGGATGTTGTCCTCTGTGTTGACCGGGATGATGCTCAGAATCGAGTCGCCGTCGCCGACGATGAATCCCCAAGCCGCGACGACGAGGTACACGGCACCCAGCGCGAACGCATAGCTGCGTGCCGCGTAGACGCCGGCCCCGTAAGCCAGCAGGCCCAGTGCGCCGGTCAGGATGTGCACGACGTTGTGCCATCCGTTGACGTCGAGGATTCCGAACACAGCGTCCCGGACCGACTCGTCGGAGGTGAATTCGGCGTTGTAGAAGAAGCCGATTATTCCGGCGAGCACCAGGACCGCTCCCACGACTCCGGCGTACAGCATGGCCGGGGTCTTTCGATCAGCAGAGTCCATGGTTCCTCCTTTCGTAACTAATGTCACATAACCCCGTGAGCGAGCTCAGGTAACCCGCGCCTCCCCCGGCGGGTCCCGAAGCTCACGTACGCGGGTCAGCCCGTGACCGGATCACCGGGCGGTCAGGCCCGGGCTCAGACCGTCGTGAGCTCCTTGGGGAACGAGGTCAGGACCTCGGGGCCCGACGGGCCGACCACCACGAGGTCCTCGATCCGCACGCCGAACCTGCCCGGCACGTACACGCCGGGCTCCACGGTCACGACGTTGCCGGTCTCGAGCGCTCCGTCGGCGGAGGGAGCGAGCCGGGGCGCCTCGTGGATGTCGAGGCCGACGCCGTGGCCGAGCCCGTGGCCGAACTGCTCCACTCGCCCCGCACCGGCGATCAGGTCGCGTGCGACCGCGTCCACGGCGCGCTCCTCGGCCCCGGAGCGCACGGCGGCCAGCGCCGCAGCCTGGGCGCGGCGCACGAGCTCGTAGCACTCGGCGCTCTCCTCGTCGATGCTGCCCGTGGCGAACGTCCGCGTGCAATCGGAGCAATAGGAGGCATCGACGACGCCGAAGTCGACGACCACCAGCGTGTCGCGCGGAATCGGGGGCGCGGGGCGCGGCTCGGCATGAGGCAGGGCGCCGTTGTCGGCGGCCGCGATGATCGGCGGGAACGACAGCCCTTCCGCGCCGAGCTCCTTTGCGCGCAGCTCCATGGCGAGCGCCACCTCCCGCTCGGTGTGGCCGGCGAGGCCGTGCTCCGCCGCAAGCCAGCGGTACACCTCGTCGGCCAGCGCCGCCGCATCGCGGATGGTCGCGAGCTCGTCCTCGTCCTTGACGGCCCGCAGGCGCTCGACGAGCCCGCTGGCGGGGTCCGGCTCGACAGCGTCGCCGAGGTGCTGCGTGAGCTTGCCGTGCGCGCGCACGGTCATGTGCCAGTCCTCGAAGCCGACGCGCCGGGCGTCCCACTCGCGCGCCAGGCCGGCGACCGTCTCGAGGAGGTCGTCGCGCCCGCGCACGATGTCGTAATCGGCGATCTCGCGCTCTGCGCGCTCGATGTAGCGGAAGTCCGTCACGAACGCGCGCCGCCCGGGACCGATCAGGATCGCCGCGTTGGTGCCGCGGAACCCGGTCAGGTAGCGCACGTTCAGCAGGTTGGTGACGAGCAGCAGGTCGAGGCCGCCCTCGGCGACCAGCTCGCCGAGCCGCTCGGCGCGTCCCGCCCAGTCGGTCACGCCGCCTCCGGCGGGTCGATGCCGAGCTCCTGCGCCAGCATCTCGAGCGCATCCCGGTAGCCGTCCGGCCCTTTCCCCGACACGCGCCCGAGGACCAGGTCAGAGAGGACGGACACGCGCCGCCACTCCTCCCGCTTGTCGACGTCGGACAGGTGCACCTCGATCGACGGGAGACCGGCGATCTCGAGCGCGTCGCGGATCGCGTAGCTGTAATGCGTCCACGCGCCCGGGTTCACCACGAGCCCGTCCGTGAGCTGCGGCGCCTGGTGCAGGCGCTCGATGAAGTCGCCTTCGGAGTTGGTGTGGAAGAAGCTCGTCTCGAGCCCCAGCTCGCGTGCCCAGTGCCTGATCCGCACCTCGAGCTCGACCAGGGTGAGCGTGCCGTAGTGGCTCGCGTCGCGCTTGCCGAGCATCGAGAGGTTGACGCCGTGCAGCACCTCGACGCGGTTGCGGGTGCCGCTCATCGGCGCAGCTCGTCGACGGCGTTCACGATCACATCGTCGGGGGCCTCGACGCCGACTGCAACGTCGCCGGGCGCGCGCAGCAGGACGAGGTTGCGCTGGGCACCGCGACGCTTCTTGTCACGGTCCATGTGCGCCAGCAGGCTGTCGGTGGAGGGGCCCTCGAAGCTGACCGGGAGGCCGTTCGCCGCCAGCAGGTCGTGCACGCGCTCGCGCACGCCCCCGTCCAGCCCCAGCTCGCGCTCGGAGATCCGCAGCGCGGCCAGCAGGCCGAGCGCCACCGCCTCCCCGTGGCGAAACTCTCCGTAACCCGTCGCCGACTCGAGCGCGTGGGCGAGCGTGTGGCCCAGGTTGAGCGCGGCGCGCGCGCCGGTGTCGTGCTCGTCGGCGGCGACCACGGCCAGCTTCGTGCGCACGCAGTCCTCGATCACGGCGCCCAGCGCCGCGAGGTCGTCGGACACGGCCTGCTCCAGGGTCCCGATCGCGAGCACCCGCTCCCAGACCGCGCCGCCGGAGATCAGCCCCGTCTTGACGACCTCGGCATAGCCGGCGCGCAACTCCTCGACGGGGAGCGTCGCAAGCACGGTCGGGTCCGTCAGGACCGCGGCCGGCTGGTGAAAGACCCCCACGTAGTTCTTGGCCTCGGGCAGGTCGACGCCGGTCTTGCCCCCGTAGGCGGAGTCGACCTGCGCGACCACGGTCGTCGGGACCTGCATCACTGCGACGCCGCGCTGATAGGTCGCACCGCAGAACCCGGCCAGGTCGCCCGTCACCCCGCCGCCGAGCGCCACCAGGGTGTCACCGCGTTGCATGCCGCGCTGGGCGAGCGCGCGGAGCACCCGCTCGGCCTCGGCCAGGTTCTTGTGCTGCTCCCCGGGAGCAACCGTGACGGGCTCCGCAACCTCGGTCGCCTCCGACAGCGACGCGAGCAGCTGGTCTCCGTGCAGGGCCAGCACGTCCTCGTCCGCGACGACGAAGCCGCGTCCCTGGCCGGTCCACAGCGCCCCCGCGGCGCCGAGCGCCCCGGGACCGACGTACACCGGGTGACCCTCGCCGGCGCGCGACCAGAGCATGCGCACCGCGTCGGGCACGCCGGCACGAGTCAGGGCGACGGCGGCCTCGCCGGCGCCGTCGACGTCCTTGCCGCCGGTCACGGACGCCCGCGCGAGCGACTCGTACAGCGGGAAGCGGCGCTCGTAGAGAGCCTCGAAGCGATCGCGGTCGCGCGCCAGCGGCCGCTTGGTCGACGACTTCAGCGCGCGCGCCCAGGCGGTCTCGACGTCCACGTCGACGTGGACGACCAGGTGCTCGGCCAGCGCCGCGCGCACTTCCGCGGCCTCCACGGCTCCGCCCCCGAGCGCAACCACGCCCGGTCCCGGCGACTGGAGCAGCTCGAGCACGACCTCGCGCTCCCGCTCCCGGAACGCGGGCTCTCCCTCGCGATCGAAGAACTCCGGGATCGACTCGCCGAGGCGCTCCTGCAGCACGAGGTCCGAGTCCGCCAGCGGCCAGTCCAGGCGCTCGGCGGAGTGCCGGGCGAGGGTGGACTTCCCGGCCGCCATGAAGCCGATGACTACGAGCTTCCCCAACCTGGATCCAGGCGCTCTCGGTACGCGGCGAGGGCCGCGTGCACGTCGCTCATGGCGTCGCCGCCGAACTTGTCGCGCGCCGCCCGCGCCAGCTCGAGCGCGAGCATCGCCTCCCCCACCACCCCGGCTGCGGGAACCGTGCAGGAGTCCGTGCGCTCGCGCAGCGCCTCGGCGGGCTGCTTCGTCTCGGTGTCGACCGACCGCAGCGGCTTGGTCAGGGTCGGGAGCGGCTTCATCGCAACGCGCGCGACGACGGGCGCGCCCGTGGTCATGCCGCCCTCGATCCCGCCGGCGCGGTTCGTCTCGCGCACGTAGCCCCGGTCCTGGTCCCAGAAGATCTCGTCGTGCGCCTGGGAGCCGTCGCGGAACGCGAGGTCGAACCCGTCGCCGATCTCCACACCCTTCATGGCGTGGATCGACATCATCGCGAAGGCGATGCGGGCGTCGATGCGCTCCTCCCACGAGACGGGCGACCCGAGACCAGGCGGCACGCCGTAGGCGTGCACCTCGAAGATCCCCCCGAGGCTCTCGTTGGCCTTCCGCGCGCGGTCGATCTCGGCCACCATCGCGGTGCTCGCCGCGGCGTCCAGACACCTCACCGGCGACTCGTCCACCCCCTCGAAGCCCGCCGGACCGGAGGGCTCGGCGGCGGGCGCCGCGACGCCGCCGATCCGCACGACCCGGCTGTGGACGCTCACGCCCAGCTCTCGCAGGAACACCTTGGCCAGCGCGCCGACGGCCACGCGGGCGGCGGTCTCCCGGGCGCTCGCGCGCTCCAGGACGTTGCGGACGTCGGTGTGGCCGAACTTGAGCACCCCGGCCAGGTCCGCGTGCCCGGGGCGCGGCAGGTGCACCTCCTCCACCTCGGCGTCCACGGGCCAGGGGTTCATGCGCTCGGACCAGTTCGCGTGGTCGCGGTTCTCCACCAGGAGCGCGACCGGGCTGCCGAGCGTGCGGCCGTGCCGGATGCCGCCCCACAGCTGCGCGCGGTCGGACTCGATCTTCATCCGCCCGCCGCGCCCATGGCCGAGCTGGCGGCGCGCGAGGTCGGAGTCGATGTCCTCGCGAGTCACCTCGAGGCCGGCCGGGAGCCCCTCAAGCACGGCCACCAGGCCGGGCCCATGGGACTCCCCGGCTGTGGTGAAGCGCAGGGTCGCCATTCGGTTAAGGCTACTTCGCGGCCCCGAGGGCACCGAGTTCAACGAGGAGCGGCACTCAGCCGGGCCGGCCCCGGGCGAACTTTCGCGAGTTGGTTCCAGGGAGTGGAACCGAAACGCGAAAGCTGAGGGGCGCTACCCGCGACGCGGGCGGCCGGTGTTCCCCGGCGGAGACTCCCAAGCGGTTTTCGGTCTCCGACGGGAGCGCCGTGCGACCGCGAACGGGGCTAGAAGCCGACGGCCTCGATGCGAGCGCCGAAGCCCTCGTCACGGCGGTCGCGCCGGATGCGCTCCAAGCGGCGGGCGCGGCGCTCGGCGCGGGTGGCGCGCCGGCTGGAGCTCGAGCTGGTGCTCGAACCGGAGTCCTTGGGCGGATCCGTCTTCTCGACGTTCGTCTCGATCAGCTTCAGCGTGTACGTCACGACGGCGTCGTTCTCGTCGACGGCCTCGAAGGTCCGCGTCTGACCCGGCTTCATGTACAGGAAGGTGCAGGTGTCGTCCGGCTCGCAGTCGCCGTCGCCCGTCGTGCCGCTGGCAGCCGACACCAGGAACACCGCGTCTTCGCCGTCGGTGGTCACTCCCATGAACACGACCACCGGGTTCTCCGAGCTGGGCAGTGCCCGGAAGCGCTCGAGTCGCTTCTTGTCGGGGTTCTCGCCGGTGCCGAACCGGACCGTCGCCGTCCACGTGAAGTAGGTGATGCCGCCGCTCTGGGTGCTGTCGCCGGAGCCGGAGGTCCCCTGCGAGCCCGAGTCGCCGCTGCTGCCGGACCCCGACCCGGCGGACGACCCGAGCGGGGTGCCGGTGCCGCTGCCGGCGTCGAGGGTCGTGCCGGTGTCGCCGCCGGCCGTCACAGCCGCCGCGCCGGCCGTGCCGCCGCCGGACGAGAGGCCGTGGACCTTGAACGGGTCCTTGGCGTTGAAGCCCGCGAGGTTCTTGCGGATCTCGGAGGACTTGGAGCCCTCGGTCGTGACGACGGGCTCGAAGGCGGGCAGCGCGCTGCCCGCGCCGGTGGCCGGCGCCACGGGCGGGATCGCCGGCGCCGGGCCGGCAGCATCCTCCGAAGCAGGGTTGGAGAGCAGGATCGGGATCGCGATCAGGGCGACCACGAGCGCGAGCGCAACGGGCCACAGGCGCCTCTCGACGAGGTCCTGGAAGATGTTCCGGAGGCCGGAGTTCAGCTGATTCACGGGGTCACCGCCGCGGTCGGAGGAGCGGGTGCCGCAGCGCCGGCCGATGCCGCCTGGGGCGCAGCCGGGTCGGCGTTCGCCGGCGCCTCGGGGGTCGCGCCTCCGAAGAGGCCCTGGTCCGCGGGCAGCATGTAGCTCGTGGCCAGGATCGTGACCTTGCCGCGCGTCATCGCGAAGCCCTCGATCGTGATCAGGCGACCCGACACGGCAAGACCGCGGTTGCGCACCTCGACCAACTCGCGGATGCCCTCGATCAGGCGCCGGAGCTTGGTGAAGTTGCCCTCGAACTTGTACTCGAAGGGCACCTTCTTGAACTCGACGGGTGCGGGCGTCGTGCCGCTGATCGTGGCGCCTGCGGCGCCCGATGCGCCGGTCGCCCCCGCGGCGCCGGTCGCGCCGGCCGCCGGGGCGGGCGCGGGCGGAGTCGCCTCCGGAGCATTAGCGCTGCTGTCGAGCTTCAGCGCGACGGACCGGAAGTCGACGTTCGCCTGGGCCGCAGCGTGGTTCATCTGCACGAGCAGCGACGGCACGGCCTCGTCGGGCGGGACCGCCTTGCCCATGCGGCCGAGGCTGGCGTACATGCGCGGGAACGAGAGCTGCGCCTGCGCGAAGCTGACCTTCTCCTGCTTGGCGAGCTGGAGCTCCTGCTGCGCGGCCGCGATGTCCTTGTCGAGCTGCGCGGCTTCGTCGCGCTTGGGCGAGAGCCCGACCAGCCAGTAAGCGGCCAGCGCGCCGAGAATCACGATCCCGATCAGGATGTACCGGTCGCGTGCGGTGATGTTCATTCCGCCGCACCTCCTGCGGGCACCGGCGCAGCTGCGCCGGTCGCGCCCGCTGCAGTCGCCGCCGCGGCGGCACCGTCGGCGCTCGCCGGAGCCACACCCGTGGCGCCGCCGAACTGGACCAGCAGGTCGAACTTGGTCACGCGCGAGGAGCCCACGCAGTCGGAGACGTCCTCGGACGTCTGCGCGTCGGTGGTGGCCGCGCCGGTGCCCGCCGCGGTCGTGTCCTCCTTGCGCTCCGACCGGGACAGGTTCACCTCGGTCACGTCGTCGAGGTTGCGCATGCGCGTCATCATCCGCGCGACGGCGTGGTGCGAATACGTGCAGCCGGTCATCACGAATGCGGGCGCGTCCGTCTTGTCACGGATGTTCGCGAGCTCGCCGCTGCCGCCTCCGGAGTCGATCTCGACATCCGGGGAGCCCGTCGCCGCGACGTTCAGCAGGTACACGTTGCGGGGAATCGCGAGCGAGAGCTGCGCCAGCGCGCGCTCCCAGTCGAAGCGAGTGTCCGCGAGGTCGGCGATCTGCTTGTGGCGGCCCTGCTGCATCGCCGCGAACTGGCCGTACGGACGCAGCGCGTCGGCAACCTGCTTCTCGCCCTGCACCTCTGCCTGCACGCCGGCCAGCTCGTCCGTCTTCTCGTTGATCGAGTTCGACAGAAGCACGAAGGCGAGCACGCACAGGACGGCGGCGCCGAGGCCGCCGAGCAGCGCGTACACACCCATGCTGGGGCGGCCGCCCGGGCCGCGCGCAGAGCCGCGGCGCTGCTCGACCGGGATCAGGTTGATTGGCCTCACTTCGGCACCTTGTCCAGGGCGAGGCCCGTGGCCACCGTCAGCTCGGACGCCTCGACGCCGTCGAGCGCGCCGGGCCTGACATCCACCTGGCCCATGCTGCGCGGCTGCACCGGCATGCCGAGCTCCAGCTCGAAGAACCCTGCGAGACCCTCGATCGCGATGCCGGGACCGGCCATCACGGTCATCTCGACACGGCAGGCGTTGGGAACAGTCGTGTGGTAGTACTCGATCGAGAGCCGGATCTCGTCTGCGATGCGGCGCGCACCGTGTGACAGGACCTCGCGCGCCTCCTCGATGATCTCGCGCTCGCCCTCGAGCCCGTCGATCTCGCGGTTCAGGCCGACGTAGCGCAGCCACTCGCGCGAGTGGTCGAGTGTCAGCCCGCGCCGCTCGGCGAGCGTCGCCGCCATCGACTCGACTCCGTTCTGCAGGACGCGGTTGAACACGCAGCTCTGGCCCACCCCGATCGCGAGGTTGGTGAGCCCGCCCACGTAGCAGTAGAGGGTCGCGACGTCCGTCTCCTCAGAGGTCACCGTGGCGGCGGTGGCCTCCGCGACCGCGGCCTCGCCCTCCGGCGCCGCCAGCGGCTCGCCGTCCGGGCCGATCTCGGGGAGGGGCGCCGGGTCTGCGGCCGCCAGCTCCTCCGGAACCGGTCCCGGCGGAACGTACAGCGCGCGGATCATGGCGAACGCCGACAGGTCGACGAACTCGGGCTGCAGGCCGGCCTTGCGGGCCACGGCGAGCAGGTGCTCCACCGTGTCGCGGCGCGCGCCCACGACGACGACGCGCATCTTGCCGCCCTCGCCGTTGTCGACTCGCTCCAGCACGCGGTAGTCGAGCACCGCCTGCTCGAGCGGCATCGGAAGCTCCTCCTGGGCCTGGAACCGGACCGCGGCCTCGAGCTCCTGCTCGTTGTTGATGACGGGCAGCTCGAGGACCCGCAGAGCGATCTTCTGGCTCGCCACACCGAGGCGGATGCGCTTCGGGAGGTCGTGCTCGCGGAAGAAGGCCCGCACGCGGTCCGCGAGACCGTCGACGTCCACCACCTCGCCTTCGTGGAAGAGGCCGGGGCCGAGGGTCTCGGTGGCCGCGCGGACGAGCTCCGGCGAACCCCCGCCGGAGAACTCCGTGGCAGCCAGGAAGCCGGGCTCGATGTCGAGCCCCACCACCGATCGCGTCTTTGAGTCTAGAAGTCCCATTCCGTGAGACGGCCAGCGTGCGGCCGGGTGCACCACCCGTTCCCCGCCCGGTGCCGTTCGTTACCCGGACCGTTTATCGACGCCGGTGGGGCCTTCCTTTAGGGCCGGCGACGAAGCGCCCCTGATGCCCGAGGCGGCGAAGTGGGGCCGGTCTGCTGCCGCCCGGGCGTGGCGGGTGCGTCGTCGGGGCCCCGGGGGCCGCTATCTTTCGCGGCCGTGAGCGAAGCTGCGGCCATGGTCTGCCCGAAGTGCGGGAGCGACATGCGGAGTTACGAGCGCAATGGCGTGGTGGTGGACCAGTGCACCGGGTGCCGCGGCATCTTCCTGGACCGCGGCGAGCTGGAGCGCCTGGTGGACGCGGAGGGGCGGCACTGGTCCGGCAGCCGGGAGGACCAGCCCCGCGAGCACAAGAAGAAGAGCAAGAAGCGCTCCTTCCTCGAGAACCTCTTCGAGGGCGAGTAGCGGAACCCGCAAGTCCAGGTAGGCAGGGGGCGCCTGCGCGAACTTCCGCGTCTTGGGTGCTCCATCAGCACCCGCCTTGCGGAAGTTCAGCCGCGGCCGGCACTCCCGCCATACCCACCCGTTCCCGGCCGCCGCCCGCGCCTACGACGACAGCCCGGACACGTCGGTGTACCAGTCGATCAGGCCGCCGCCGAACAGCAGCGCGAGCACCCCGCCGAGCGCGAGGAACGGCGCGAACGGCACGCCCTGCTTCCGGGCCGCCGGTCCGTGAGCCGCGACCAGCGCGATGCCGACCAGGGCGCCGGCCGCGAAGCCGATGAAGAGCGCGGGGCCGACCAGCTTCCCGAGGAAGAGCCCCATCACGGCGGCGAGCTTCACGTCGCCCATGCCCATGCCCGCGGGGTAGGCGAGCGCCGCCGCCAGCAGCAGGCCGCCGGCGGCGGCGCCTGCGATCAGGTTCTCCGGCAGCCGGGCCGGGTCGGCGATGGTCCACAGGACCAGCGCGAGCACCGCCCCCGCGGCCATCAGCCGGTTCGGGATGATCCGCTCCTCGAGGTCGGTGGCCGCGGCTGCCACCAGGATCACCGCCAGCGCCAGCGCGGGCCACAGCGCGGCCTCGCGCCCGAGCTTCGCTCCGACGATCACGAAGAGCCCGGCGGTCACGGCTTCGACCAGCGGGTAGCGCAGCGAGATCGACGTGCCGCAGTCACGGCAGTGCCCGCGCAGCATCACCCACGACACGATCGGGATGTTGTCCCAGGCGCGGATGGTCGTGCCGCACTCGGGGCAGCGCGAGCGAGGCTTGACGATCGACTCGCGCCGCGGCAGGCGGTAGGCGAGCACGTTCACGAAACTGCCGAACGAGGCGCCGCAGACGCCGAGCAGGGCCAGCTCCGCCGGTGTGAGGTCCATCCCTACCAGACGCCGTCGGCCTTGCAGCCGCCGGTGTTCTGTGGTGCGCAGGTGCGTTCGATCGTGCCGGTCGGGAGGCGGTGGACCTTGTAGGTGACGGGCTCGGTCGAGGTGGACTTCGTCTCGACCTCGAACTCGTTGCCCGTGGCGACCAGGATTGCGAGGCCGTTGGCGTCCTGGAGCGCGGTCTGCTGCTCCTCGAGGTCGGCCGTGGTGACGCCGGCGTAGGTGCGCTTCTCGAGATAGAAGGACTCCATGGCGGTCTGGGCCGAGCGAGCGTGCGTCTTGGCGTCCGCGTCGTGCGCCTTGTTCTGCTGGTTCGCGAACGCGGCGATCGCGATTGCCGCCAGGATCCCGATGATGATCAGGACGACGAGCAGCTCGATCAGCGTGAACCCGCGCTCCTCCCTCTCAAGGCGCGGGACCGCTCCTCTTATGCACGGGCGGGCCATCGCCCTGAATATCGGTTCGGCGCCGGAGGCGCTTGACCCCGCCGTGCCCGCGTGCAAGCGGCAATGAAAAAGGCGGGCCCTCGCGGGCCCGCCTTTAGTACGACTTGCAGCGTTCCTGGGTTACCAGGTGCCGCCGCTGGTTGCCGAGCAACCGCCCTTGTCGGCGGAGCCGGTCGAACAGGTACGCGTCGTCGTACCAGTCGCAGCGCGGGTCAGCGTGAACGTGGCCGCGTTGTTGTCACGGTTCGAGACGACGTTGACCGTGTAGTTGTTCGAACCCGGGGTGACCGTCAGGCGCGTGCCTGCGTCGTTCAGCGTGGGCTCGATCGACCGGATGGTCGCCAGCGTGCAGTTCGAGTACGAGCCGTTGTTGTCGGTCGCACACGTCTCCATCGCCTCAGCCGCCGTGACGGCCGTGGACTTCGCCTCGGCGTCGTTACCCTTGCTCCGCTGGTTCAGGAACGAGGGAATGGCGATCGCGGCAAGGATGCCGATGATCAGGATCACGACCAGAAGCTCGATCAGGGTGAAACCCTTCTCGCTCTGGGCGCGCTCGCGGAGATTCCGCAACATGTGTACTTCCTCCTATTGGGGGGCTGTCTGCCGCCCACGCCTGGTGTCCAGTAGGGGTACCGGCGCCGAGCCTGGGCCTGACAGTCGGTGTATCGACGGTCCCCGGGCGTCCTTTAGCGCTGAATGGCCGGGTTGGACCGCCGTCTAGCCGGGCGCCAGCGCGGCGCGGGTGCGGCTGAGGCTCGGCAGGGCGCGCCTGAAGCGAGCCCGGAGCCTGTGTCCGAGCGCCGGGCTGTACAGATGCACGGCCATGAAAGCCAGCAGCGGCAGCGACCAGGCGAGGTAGGTCACGCAGTGCGTCGTGTACGGCGCCACCGAAGTGAGCGACTCCGCAAGACCGGTCTGGAGCAGGAAGGCGAACGACACGCCCAGCCCGACCAGTGGCGCGCCGCGCACGGTCAGTGACTCCCAAGCCAGGAAGGCGGCCAGGAAGGGCAGGTGGTAGTACGGGTTGTTGAACGGGTCGAGCATGCAGCGCAGCAGGAGCACGAACGCCAGGAACAGGAGCGGGTCGGCGGCCGACAGCCGCCGGTGCCGCCACAACAGCGGAATCGCCAGCAGCAGAGCGGCGAGCACGATCGCCTTCTTCGCGACGGCCGCGACGAACGGTGGCACCGGGCGCACGCGCACGACGCTCTCCCCGTCCACGGGCCGGATACGGACATCCTTGGCGGGCGTGACGGGATACCAGACGCTGTAAGGGCTGGCCGGCTGCCAGCTCGTCACCGGGATGCTGCCGGCGCGGTTCTGCGCGTCCAGGTAGCTGCCCGGGTCACTGAGGACGAACGGCCCCGCGACCGCGGCGCCCGTCAGCGCGAGCGCAACCGCGAACCGGCGTCGCGGCAGCCCGTACACGAGCACCGCAAGCACCATCGGCCCCACGATCACGAGCGCCCACTGCTTGGTCGTGAGCGCGAGCGCGAACAGGATCGCCGCCATGATCCCCATGCGCCCCATCGCGGCCAGCATGGCGCCGGCGCAGAGGGCTGCTCCCAGCACCTCCTCGGGGTGCCCGAACTGCAGTGCCTTCACCACGAGCGGGTTCGCCACCAGCAGCACCGCTGCGATCGCGCAGGCCCAGGCGGGCTGGCCGGCGCGGCGCATCAGGCGCACGATCACGAAAGCCAGCACCACCGACGCCAGCAGGCATCCCACGGCGCCCCACCGGTAGCGGTCCAGCATCCCCGCGTCGCCGAGGTTCGCGGCCAGCACGAAAGGCACCCTGGCGAGCAGCGCGAACGGCCCCATCAGGGCATCGCTGCCGAAGAACTCGCGCCAGCGCCCGGCGCTCAGCGCCTCGAAGGCCGGGCCGGCGTCCGCCTCGTAGTCGCCCAGCGACCCGTAGCGCACGCTCATGCCCACGGCGAGGCCGGCCAGGACACCGAACCCGGCGAATTTGGCCAATCGGCCCATCACCCGCCTTGGATCGGCACCTCCCGATCGAGCCCTTAACCGCTCAAGCCGCGGTGCGGTAGCCGAACCGCTCGAGAGCCGGGCCGAACACCTCCTCGCACGCCTCGAGGACGTCTGGGGCGAGGTGCTCGCGCCAGCGGCCGATCGACGCCTCCGCCGTGGCGGACGTGCGGTAGACGTCCGACGCCGGGTCGCGCTCGGCGACACTGTCCACCAGCCGGGCGAGCACGCCGGGGCCCGTTTCCAGCTCGAGGTAGTCCAGCAACCCGGAGATGGTCTCGCGCGGTTGCCGGATCAGGTCTTCGTAGCGCACGAGATGCGCACGCCCGGCGCGGCGGTGCCAGCTGCCCAGCAGGTCTGCCACGAACCGGCGGAAGCGGCGCGCATGGTCGGCGTCGCTGGCGGCGTCGGCGCGCCCGAAGCGCGGCGGTCCGGCCCACCGGCGGTTCGCGGCGATGATCGAGGCCATCATGTCGCGGAAGTCGCGCACCAGGAAGACCTCCCGCGAGTCGGGATAGAGGTCCCACAACATGGTGGGAGCGTGGCCGGGGAGCTGCTTTTCGGCGAGGTAGGCCGCGGCGGGCTGCTCCAGGGTCGCCGCGAGGCGGTCGCACACCGAGTCGATCCGGTGCTGGGCGAGCACCGCGACCTCGCCTACCGCCCCACCCAGCTCGCGCTCGATGGCCTCGTCGTGGTGGACCCACGGTACGGGCGAGCGGTTGCCGATCCACCAGCCGCGGGCGGACACGCCGTACGGCCTCATCTGCCGCCTGTAGCCGGAGGGCTCCGTCAGTTCGCGCAGGACGTCGACCCAGTAGTGCGTGATACGCGACTCGAACTGGAACGGGCGATAGGTGAGTACGGCGGGATGGCGCCCGAGCAGCCGCAGGAACAAGTTCGAGCCCGTGCGGCTGAACCCGGTCACCATCAAAGGGCGGAACCGCGGAGCGAAGCCCGTGCGCAGCGGGGCCCGCCGGCCGCTGATGCGCGCGAGCGGTGCGCGCCGTGTCTCACCGGCTCCGCGCAGCGTTGCATCGAGCCGCACCTCGAACTCGTGCGGCAGCGCAAGGGCGCTTGCCGCAAGGAAGAAGCCGGGGCGGTCGGCGCCGGGCGCGTCCGGGAACATCTTCGTGACCTCCGGGCGCTCGCCATCGACGGGCCCTTCCCACAGCGGCGTTCCGTCGAGCGCCACCGTGACGTCCGCGGCCGCCAACTCGGCGCCGACCACCCAGCCGAGCACCTCGAACGTGTAGGTGCCGTCGCATGCGGTTCCCGCCGCGTCGCTCTGCGGACGCCCCAGAGAGCGGGCACGGATGATCGTGCCGTCCGGCTCGGGCAGCTCGACGTGCGTGATCTCAACCAGTGGGATGGGCCGCTCCACGAGCCCAAGCTATCGGTCCAGCCCTGCCTGGGCAGCGCCGCGATCAGCGCCAGCCCGGC
>Ga0075429_100000732_pt1 | contig 25759 bp, 21 predicted proteins | sample RhiMetdeltSRZDD3_FD_75295 | JGI IMG/M metagenome (GOLD analysis project Ga0075429, IMG submission 75295) | Populus rhizosphere microbial communities from Tennessee, USA - Rhizosphere MetaG P. deltoides SRZDD3 | ecosystem: Host-associated > Plants > Roots > Rhizosphere > Soil | place: USA... | reverse complement strand
AAGGTCGTGCAAGGCGATCGCGTCGGGCGCCGCTCGATCGAGCAGCGCGTCGTCAACGCGGTAGGAGGCAAGCGCGCGGCGGCGCTCGGCAGCCGTCTCCTCATCGCCCATGCTGACCCACACGTCGGTGTAGACGGCATGCGCGCCGTCGACCGCCTCATGTGGATCGTCAGTCAGCAATGCGTTCGCAGTCGGTTCGAGCTGGTAACCGTCAGGTGACGCAACACGCACATCAACGCCGGCAAGTCCACCGAGGATCGCAAGTGAACGGGCGACGTTGTTACCGTCGCCGACATAGGCGAGTGTGAGTCCTTCGAGTCTTCCGAATGTCTCGCGCAAGGTGAGCAGATCGGCGAGTGCCTGACAGGGATGGTGACCTGCAGTGAGCATGTTCACGACCGGGACGGACGCATACTCAGCCAACTCGCGCACCAGCTCGTCGGAGCCGGTGCGGATCCCGATCGCATGCACGTGACGTGACAGCACGAGGGCAGTGTCGCGCGGTGCCTCGCCGCGACTCAGCTGCATCTCGTCGGGACGCAGGATCAGCGGGTGACCACCGAGCTCGACGATGCCGGTCTCGAACGAGACGCGCGTGCGCGTGGACGGCTTCTGGAAGATCAGCGCGACGTGCTTGCCGGCAAGCGCACGCGAGGACAGCGGCTCGGCTTTCAGCTCGAGCGCGCGCTCGATCAACGCGAGCAACTCCTCGCGCGTGAGCTCCTCTCCGGTCAGCAGGTGGCGCAACAAGCGCGCAAGTGTACGTTCGACAGATGTCGCTGCGCGTACTCACGTGGAACCTGTTCCACGGACGCGCCGTTCCTCCTCGTAACGAAAACCTGTTCGACGCGTTTGCGCTGCGGCTGTCGTCGTGGTCGTGGGACGTCGCATTGCTGCAGGAGGTACCGCCGTGGTGGCCTGCGTTGCTCGCGCGCGTGTGTGACGCGGAAGCGCGCTTCGTACTCACGTCCCGCAACGCTTTCATGCCGCTGCGGCAGTTCGTCGCGTCGCGTCGACCTGAGCTGCTGAAGGCGAATGGCGGCGGCGGCAATGCGATCCTCGTGCGCGGGCTCGGCGGTGTCACCGCGCACGCATGGCGACGGCTGCGCGTGTGGCCCGAGCGGCGCGTCGTGCATGCGGTGTCGGTCCGCGTCGGCAACGACTCGATCTGGTTCGCGAACGTGCACGCCTCGACGCACCCGCCGCGCGCACGGCGCGACCTCGCAGCGGCGCACGCTGCGGTGCTGCGGTGGGCGGGCGATGCGCCGCTCGTGCTTGGCGGCGACTTCAACGTTGTGCGCGTCGCGCTGCCGGGCTTCACGCACGCGGGCGCGTCGCACATCGACCATGTCATCGCGCGCGGGCTCGCGCACGCGCGCGACGCGCACGGGACGGTGCTCGAGCGCGGGTCGTTGTCCGACCATGCGCCGCTGTGCGTGACGCTGGAGCACTGAGCGCTCTGCACGTTTTCGTGCAGCAATCACTGTGCTCCGACGAGTTCCGAGAAACTTGTGCAATGCCTCGCTGGGGACTGACCGAGAAGCAGATCCAGACTGCGCCGTGGTCGCTCACCGAGGAGGAGCTGTCACCGCGCAGGGGCAAGGTCATCACCGACCCCGTCCATGGCGACGTCTACCTGACGCCGCTCGAGCTGCGCATCGTCGACACGCCTGCCTTCCAGCGTCTGCGCCGCGTGCGCCAGCTCGGCACGACGCATCTCGTCTACCCGGGCGCGACGCACACGCGCTTCTCGCACAGTCTCGGCGCACTGCGCGTCGTGCAGGACCTGTTGAGCGCCGCCTTGCTGCAGCGCCAGGGACGCCACGGCGTCCCGGACCTGTTCGAACAGTGGCTCGCCAAGGGCGAGAACACGTACAACGAGCACGTCGCGAGAGCCACGGTCCTGGCGCGTCTCGGCGCGCTCCTGCACGACCTCTGCCACGTGCCGTTCGGCCACTCGATCGAGGACGACCTGCAGATCCTCGAGCCGCACGACGAGAACCGCGACCGACTGGCGCGCCTGTGGGCGCAGTTCGGCCCCGACCTGATCGAGGTGCTCGATCGCGGCAAGCTGCGCGAGGCGCTGGAACCGCTGATCCTCTCGAAGGGCGACGACTACGACCGCAAGCCGTGGGAGCGAGTCGAGTATCCGTTCGTCGCGGACCTCGTCGGCGACACGATCTGCGCCGACCTGCTCGACTACCTCAACTGAGCGCGCGTCAGCTCGCCACGACGACGACCTGGTTCCGGTGTGGCAGCTCGATCGCGGTGACGCCTGCGGCCTGCACGGCGCGCCGCCGGAGCGCGCGAAGCGCGGCGGCCCACTCGCCCACGCCGTCCACTCGGCTGGTCCATTGCACCGTCGGACGGCTCGACACCCCGGTGACGGCGAGCGTGACGTCGAGCTGCCCCCGGTGCGCTTGCGACAGCGCGCGGCATGCCAGCTCCACCGACACGTCGAAGCGTGCGTGCAGGTCCACGACGGAGATCGCCGTCGGCGCCAGCGTGGCCGCGTAGACCGGCGGGATCAGCAGGGCGCGTGCGAACTCGTCGCAGAACGCCTCCTGGGTCGGGCTGGTCCCGACCAGCGGGCGAGGTCGGGGGGCCGAGCGATCGTAGAAGAGCGTGTGGCCGACCTCGTGCGCAAGGCGGAAGCGCAGCCGATGCCGCCGCAGCTCCGCGCGGCGCTCGGGCGCGACGCGGTCCCAGCCGCCGCGCGGTTCCGGGTCGACGACGACGCGGAAGCGATCTCCCGCGCACGGGAACAGCAGCGCCTCGAGCCGCCCCTGCGCGGCGTGAAGCGTCGCTTCTTCGAGCACGAGGCCGCCGCGACGGCACAGCGCGTCATCGTCGAGCCGCTCTGTCGCCGCGGCCGGCCCCATCGCCGCGCGGCGGATCAGCTCGGCGAACGCGGGGGCGTGCTCGACCGGTGGGGTGCTGCGCAACGCGATCTGCGGCCACGCGAACATATGTTCGCATTGTGCCTGCCCTCGCACCGCCTCGCAAGCCGATGCGCCAGCGGTCAAAGCGGTCGCGTGCATCGGCGTTTAATACGCGCCGCCGCGGTCACGCTCAGCGGGCCGCGCCGTCCCCTCGCATGCAGTTTGCGGGAAATGCGCTCGCGCCCCAGAATCGTCATTTGCAGGCGCTCCGTGAACGAAAGTCGCCAAATTCCGAGATCAGTCACGGCGTGCGCGCACGCCGAAGCCACGCAGCGCAAGCAGGGCTTTCTCGCCGAGCGTGCCGGAGGCGGGCAGGATGCCGAGCTGCACGGCCGCGTCGTAGCGATCGAAGAATGCGCGCACGCGCAGCAGCCGCCCGCCGCGCAGCTCGCACCACATGACGCCGTGCACGACGACGAAGCGTCTTGTCGGCGGCAGCCCGTCGAGGGGGCCGCGGTTCGTGCCCGCGAGCTTGCACGGCGCCGCGACGAAGCGACCTGCGGGATCCACGAGCCGCTCGCCGGCCCGCTCGACGCGCACATCCGGGAATCCCTGCCACAACAGCTCGGCGTGCGCGGCCAGCTCGTCGACGCCGATCAGCGGCTCGCGCGTGAGCGGGTCCTCGTACTGGATCGCCGGATCGCACAGCGGTGCGAACGCTGATGCGTCGCGGCTGCTCCAAGCCGCCTCCCATCCGTCGAGCAGTGCGTCGGTGGAGCGGACCGCCGGCCGCGCGGCGGCGGCGTCGCGCGCGTCAGCCATCGACCGGGGCACCGAAGTCGGGCAGGCCGGCGTCGGGCGTCGAGGCCTCGGCGTGCAGCCGCCGCGGGATGCGCCCGGCGTGGTGCGCGAGCCGGCCGCCCTCGACGCCGGCGCGGATCGCGCGCGCCATCGCGACGGGATTGTGTGCGCGCGAGATGGCGCTGGCACACAGCACCGCGTCGCAGCCGAGCTCCATCGCCAGCGCCGCGTCGGAGGCCGTGCCGACGCCGGCGTCGAGCACAACCGGCAGCTCGGTCCGCTCGCGGATGATCGCGATGTTGTACGGGTTGCGGATTCCCATGCCCGAGCCGATCGGCGAGCCGAGCGGCATCACCGCCGCACAGCCGACGTCCTCGAGGCGGCGCGCAAGAATCGGGTCGTCGGTCGTGTACGGCAAGACGACGAAGCCGTCCGCGACGAGTGCCTCGGCGGCGGTCACGAGCTCGACCGCATCCGGCAGCAGCGTGCGGTCGTCGCCGATCACCTCGAGCTTGACCCAGTCGGTCTCGAACGCCTCGCGCGCGAGCAGCGCAGTCGTGATCGCGTCGCGTGCGGTGTAGCAGCCGGCCGTGTTCGGCAACACGTCGACCCCGGCGTCGGCGAGCACGTCCATGATCGATCCGCGCTGCCCTGGGTCGACGCGCCGCAGCGCGACCGTCACAAGCTCGCTGCCGCTCACGCGGATCGCCTCGGCCATGTCCTCGAGCGAGCGGAAGCCGCCGGTGCCGAGCAGCAGGCGCGAGCGGAACGTCTTGTCGGCGATGACGAGCGGATCGTCGTGCGTCGGCTCGGCCTCGATGCTCATGCGGGCATCATCCCCCTTGGATCGCGGTGAGGATCTCGACGCGCGCGCCGGCCGTCAGCTTCGTCTCGCTCCACACGCCGCGGCGCACGACCTCGCGGTCGACCGCGACAGCGACGCCGCGCGCGTCGAGCGGCACGCCGAGCAGCTGCACCGCGTCGGCGACGGTCGCGTCGTCGGCGACGTCGCGCCACTCGCCGTTGAGCTGCACGTTCACGACGGCACCGCCTCGCGCGTGAGCGGCGTCGTCGTGGCGAAGCGCGCGGCGCCGAACGGCTGAGCGACCTCGGGCAGCGGCTCCCCCGCGAGCGTCGCGGCGAGCGCGTCGGCGACGAGCGGCGCGAGCAGGATCCCGTGCCGGAAGCAGCCAGCCGCCCACTGCAGCCCCGGGATTGCGCCTGGTCCGACCACCGGCGCGTTGTCAGGCGTGCCCGGACGCAGGCCGGCGGCGATCTCCTCGATCTGCAGCTCGCTGACGCCGGGCACGAGCTCGATCGCGTCGCGCAGCAGCGCGAAGATGCCGCCGGCAGTCGGCGCGGTGTCAAAGCCCTGCTCCTCCATCGTCGCGCCGAGCACGTAGCGGCCGTCGCCGCGGGGGACGAGATAACCGGGCTGCATGCGGATCACGCGTGTGAGCAAACCTGGACCGGCCGGATCGCGCAGCCGCATGATCTGCCCCTTGACGGGGCGTACCGGTACACGCGCGTGCGTGGGAAGGCCGTCAAGCGCCTCGACCCATGCGCCGGCGGCGATCACGACCTGGTCGGCGCGGATGCGCTCGCCCCCCGCGGTCGCGTCGGCGATCGACCTGCCGAGCGCGCTTCCGCGCTCGCTCGACGCGCGCAGCTCGACGCCGACGACGCGCTCGCCGTCGTCGCTCACCGCGATCCGCTCGACGTGGGCGTCCTCCCGCAGCTCACCGCCCGCCCGCTCGATCGCGACGGCGAGCGCCTCGCTGAGCGCGCGCGGATCGACCGCATGGTCGGTGGGAACGTCGAGCGCGAGCCGCAGCGTCGGCGCCAGCCCCGGCTCGCGCCGGCGCGCCTCGCTCGGCAGCAGCCGCTCGACCGGCAATCCCATCGCCTCGCGCTCAGCCAGCTCGCGCTCGAGCGCTTCCGCCTCGTCGCGGTCGCGCGCGACGAGCAGCGTGCCGCAGGCGCTGTAGCCGGGGTCCCGACCCGAGGCCTCGGCCAGCTCCGCGACGAACGCCGGATAGCGGTCAAGCGAGATGCGGCTGAGCGCGAGCAGCCCGCGCTCGCCGACGCGCGCCTCGCTGATCGGCGCAAGCATGCCGGCGGCGACGCGGGTCGCGCCGTGTGCGAGCTGGTCGCGCTCAAGCACGACCGTCCGCAGGCCGCGCTGCTGCGCCCGCCACGCGACGGCGAGGCCGGCGATGCCGCCGCCCACGATGGCGACGTCGAAGTGGGTGGTGTGGGGCACGTGCTCCTTCCCTGCGCCGGCATGACCCGGATCAGGTTCTGACGGTCGGCGGCCGGAGTGCCGCCCTCTCAGCCCGATTCGAGGGGCTCCCGTACGAGCGATGGTAGCGCCCGCGTGGCGCCCGTCGCACGCCCCGCGTCAGCTGTGCCACAGCGCCAGCAGGGTGAGTACGACTGCGACCTCCGCAAGCGCGACCGTCGCGCCGAGCGTGTCGCCCGTGCGACCGCCGAGCAGCCGGCGCGCGTAGAGGGTCGCGGCGACGGCGCTGGCCAGCCCGGCGGCGAGCGCGACCCAGCCGTCTACGAGGCCGGGCCCGATGCCGCACACGAACGGGGCGAGCAGCACGGCCGTTGTCGTCGCCGCGCCGAGCGCGGCCGGCGCGACGCGGAAGGCGGCGCCGAGGCCGTCCTGCCGCGCCGGCTGCTCAGCGGCGGCATGGAAGAGCACCGCCCAGCGCGAGGTCAGGCCGGCGACGATCAGCGCGAGCAGTGCGTCGCGGTCGCTCAGTGACGCGAGCGCGCTTGTCAGCAGCAGTGCCCAGGCGAGCAGCGCGAGTACGCCGAACACGCCGGTCGTGGGATCGCGCATCACCGCCAGCCGGCGCTCGGCGCCGCCGCCGCGCGCGCCGAGCGCGTCGGCCGTGTCGGCGAGCCCGTCGAGGTGCAGCGCGCCGGTGACGACGACGAGCACGAGCACAGCCAGCACGCTCGCGGTGAGCGGACCGAACGCGTCGGCGCCGAGGTCGCGCGTCGCGCCCGCGAGCGCGCCGACGAGCGCGCCGACGAGCGGGAACCACGCCGCGGCGCCGGACAGCCCGCGCGGGCCAGGGTCGCCGACGCGCAGCGGGAGGATCGTCAGGAACGCGAGCGCGTGTGCGGCGTCGGAGGCGACGGTGCGCAGCCGGCCGTGCTCGCGCTGCTCAGCGCTCGCGCTCGACACCCGACTCCTCAAACGTCCCCATCTCGCGCTGCAGCGCGCCGGCGGCCTCGATGACCGGCAATGCGAGCAGCGCCCCGGACGCCTCGCCGAGCCGCAGGCGCAGGTCCAGCAGCGGCTCCAGGCCGAGCTCGGCGAGCACGAAGTCGTGGCCCGGCTCGGCGGAGCGGTGGCTGGCAATCAGCGCCTCGCCGACGAACGGCTCGTCGCGCGTTGCGGCGAGCGCCGCGGCGGTGGTCGCGTAGCCGTCGAGCACGACGGGCAGCCGCCGGCGGGCGGCCTCGGCCGCAGCGCCCGCGAGCGCCGCCAGCTCCAGCCCGCCGACTGCGCGCAGCGCGGAGCGGCCGTGCGGGTGCGCGACCGACGGCCGGGAGAAGCCGGGGCGCGCATCAAGGGACGGCTGCGCGGCGAAGCCGTGCCGCGCGAGCGCGTCGGCGACGAACGCGCGCTTGCGCTCCAGCCCGGCGGCATCGACGCCGGTGCCGCGCCCGACCGTGCGCTCCGGCGGCGCGCCCGTCAGCGCGGAGGCGAGCGTCGCCGTCGTTGCCGTATTGCCAATCCCGATCTCGCCGAGCACGAGGCAGTCGACGCCCTGCTCGGCCAGCTCACCGCACAACCGCGCGCCGGCCGCGAGCGCCGCGTCGAGCTGCGCGTCGGTGAGCGCTGGCCCGTCGAGGAGGTCGGCGCTGCCAGGCGCGACCTTCGCGTCGCGCACGCCGGGCGGCGTCGGACCAACGAGCCCGACGTCGGCGACCAGCAGCACATGCCCGTCGCGCCGCGCGAGCACGCCGATCGCCGTCTCGCCGCGCGCGGCTGCGGCCGCCACCTGCGCCGAGACGACCGGGTCGAACAGGCTCGTGCCGCGCCGCGCGTGCCCGTGGTCGGCCGCGCATACGAGCACCCCGGCGCGCAGGCGTGCCGGCGGCGGCTCGCCGGCGATCCCCGCCCAGCGCTCGACCAGTGCCTCGAGCGCGCCAAGGCTGCCCGCCGGCTTGACGAGCTGGTCGAGCTGGTCACGCGCACGGATCGCGGCGCGCCGGTCTGGGCCCGCGAGTGGCGCGTCGTCCGGCACGGGTGCGGCCTCCGGCGCGGGCGCGGCAGGTCGCCCGGACATGGCCGGCAGACGCGACGGCGCACTGCCCGATGCGTCGCGCTCCTCCCAGCGCTCGTCCATCACGACCGCCTCGAGCGGCATCCGCGCGGCCCATCCGGCGGCCTCCAGTCCAGGCCGTACTGGCCGCTCGTCGGGCCAGCCGACGCACAGCCACGCGATCGGGTCGGCGCGCTCCGGGATCCCCAGCAGCGTGCGCAGGTCGGCCGGACGGTAGAAGCTGACCCAGCCGATCCCGAGCCCCTCGGCGCGCGCGGCGAGCCACAGGTTCTGCACCGCGCACGCCGTCGAGTAGACGTCGGTCTCGGGGATCGTGCCGCGGCCGAGCACCTCGACGTCAGGGTCGCCGTGGTCACAGCAGACCACGATCGCCAGCGGCGCCTCGACGACGCCCTCGATCTTCTGGTCGAGGAAGTGCCGTGCGCGTTCGTCAAAGCAGTCGGCCTGGCGCAGCCGCTCGCGCTGCGCGAGCCGGCGCATCGCAACGCGCGTCGCGAGCGAGCGCACGACGATCAGCCGCCATGGCTGCATCAGCCCGACGGAGGGCGCGCGGTGCGCGGCCTCGAGCACGCGCCGCAGCACGTCCTCCGGCACGTCGTCGGGACGGAAGCGGCGCACGTCGCGGCGCTCGGCGATCACCTGGTGGACGGCCGCACGCACGTCGTCGTCGTAGCGCCAGCCGCGCGGGTCGGCGCCGCGCTCGGCGGCACGCGAGGGATCGAAGCCGCTCGGCGTCGGCGGACGAACGATGCGGTCGTGCGCGCTCACGCGGGTGAACAGTAGACCTCGGTCGCGCTCGGAGCAGTCGCTGCCGGTAGGATGGCCCGCGTCAGCGTGGCGGTGCGAGGAACCCGGTGCGAGTCCGGGACGGTCGCGCCACTGTGACTCGGAGCCGGATGCTTCGGGAAGTCAGGAACTTGCCTGCCGCGAAGCCCTTCCGAGTACGGGACGCTCGATCCCGTGGAGGTGTCGTGATGGACCGTCGGTCGTGAGGCGTCTCTTGCTCGTCCGCCACGCGCCCACGAGCGCGACGCGCGCCGCCGGCTTCCCCGCCGACGAGTCGCTCGACGAGCGCGGCCATGTCGACGCTGTCGCGCTCGCCGGCGTGCTGCCGCGCCGCTTCGAGGCGCTGGCGAGCCCGGCGCTGCGCTGCCTGCAGACTGCGGACGCGGCGGGCGTCGTGGACGTGTCGGTGGTCGACGCGCTCGCCGAGTGCGACTTCGGCGCGTGGGCGGGCCGCAGGCTCGCCGACGTGACCGCCGCTGCGCCGGCGGATGTCGCCGCGTGGATGGAGGACGCTGACGCGTGTCCGCATGGCGGCGAGTCGCTGTCCGCGTTCGCCGCACGCGTGGCCGCGTGGCTCGACGGCGAGGCAGCACGCGACGGGCACGCGGTCGCGTTCACGCACGCAGGCGTCGTGAAGGCGGCCGTCGTGCACGCGCTCGGCGCGCCGCTGTCGGCGTTCTGGCGGATCGACGTCGCGCCGCTCTCGCTCACCGAGCTGCACGCACATGACGGGCGCTGGACGGTCGCGCGCCTGAACGCCAGCGTGAGCGCCGCGCCAGACGCGGGCGCGGCGCGGGTCGGCGCCAACGCCGCGCAGCCGGCGACCGGCGAGGCGGTGGCGACGTGAGCGGCATCGCGCTGGCCGGCGGCTTCGCCGCGGACCTGCTCGTCGGCGACCCGCGGCGCGGCCATCCGGTCGCCGGCTTCGGGCGCGTGGCGCTGGCGCTGGAGCGGGTCGCGTATGCGCCGTCGCGCGTGCGGGGCGCCGTGTATGTGAGCGTGCTCGTCGGTGGAGCTGCGCTCGTTGCTGAGCTGACGACGCGCACTGTCGCTGCTCGGCTGCGAGGGGGGCGTGCTGCGGTGCTCGCGCTCGTCACATGGGCGGCGCTCGGCGGGCGCTCGCTCGCGCGCGCCGGGGAAGCCGTCGCGGAGCGCTTGGAGCAGGGCGAGCTCGACGGCGCACGCGCGGCGCTCTCCTCGCTGTGCGGGCGCGACGCAGCGACGCTCGATGAGCCGGCGCTGTGCCGTGCCGCGGTCGAGTCGCTCGCGGAGAACACGAGCGACGCGGTCGTGGGCGCGCTGCTGTGGGGCGCCGTCGGTGGGCCGGCCGGCGTTGTCGCGTACCGCGCGGCGAACACGCTCGACGCGATGGTCGGGCACAGAAGCGAGCGTTACGAACGCTTCGGCTGCGCGGCGGCACGGCTCGACGACCTGATGGGCTGGCCCGGCGCGCGTGCCGGGGCCGCGCTCACGGCACTGTGCGCGCCGCTCGTCGGCGGCTCGCCGCGCGGCGCCCTGCGCGTCTGGCGGCGCGACGGCGCCGCGCACCCATCGCCGAACGCCGGCCGCATGGAGGCCGCCTTCGCGGGCGCGCTCGGAGTACGCCTCGGCGGCTCGCTGTCCTACGCGGGCCGCGCGGAGGAGCGGCCGGCGCTCGGCAGAGAGGGGCGGACACCAACGGCCGCGGACATCCGGCGTGCCGCGCGCCTGTCGCTGGCGGTGGGAGCGGCGGCCGCCGGGCTGTGCGTCGCGGGCCACGTCGCGTGGGACGCCGCGCCCGGCGGCCGCGTGGCGCGCCGAGCTGGGGCCGGTCGGGCCGGCCGCCGCGCACGCGCAGCTGGCGCACGAGGCGTGCGATGAGAGGCGCGCTGCTCGTCTGCGGCACCCACTCCGACGCCGGCAAGTCCGTCGTGACGGCCGGCATCTGCCGCTGGCTGCACCGTCAGGGTGTGCGCGTGGCGCCGTTCAAGGCGCAGAACATGGCGCTCAACTCGGTCGTCACGCCGGACGGCGCGGAGATTGGTCGCGCACAGGCGATGCAGGCGGCCGCGTGCGGTCTGGAGCCGGAGGCGGCGATGAACCCGGTGCTGATCAAGCCATCGGGCGCGCGCCACAGCCAGGTGATCGTGATGGGGAAGCCATACGCCGATGCCGACGCGCGCTCCTACCAGCAGCTCAAGGGCGAGCTGCAGCCGCTTGTGCTTGACGCGCTCGCGGACCTGCGCGCGCGCTTCGACGTCGTCGTCTGCGAGGGCGCCGGCTCCCCCGCCGAGATCAACCTGCGCGCGCGCGACCTCACGAATATGGGGCTCGCGCGCGCGGCCGAGCTGCCGGTGTTGATCGTCGCCGACATCGATCGCGGCGGCGTGTTCGGCTCGCTGTTCGGCACGCTCGCGCTGCTCGACGCCGACGACCAGGCGCACGTCGCCGGCTTCGTGATCAACAAGTTCCGCGGCGACGCGTCGATTCTCGCCCCGGGGCTCGACGAGTTGGAGGCGCGCACCGGCCGGCCCACCTACGGCGTGCTGCCGTTCGTCGAGGACCTGTGGATGGACGTCGAGGACTCGCTCGCGCTGGAGGCGCCGCGGCCCGAGGCGACGGCGGAGCCCGGTGCAGACACGCTCGACGTCGCGGTAGTGCGGCTGCGCTGGATGTCGAACTTCACCGACCTCGACGCGCTTGCGACCGAGCCGGGCGTGCGTGTCCGCTTCACGCGCTCGGCGGCCGACGTCGAGCGCGCGGACCTCGTCGTCGTGCCGGGGACGAAGGCGACGGTCGAGGATCTCGAGCGGCTGCGCGCCGCTGGGCTGGATCGTGCGCTCGCGGCGCGCGCCGCCGCCGGCGCGCCGACGCTCGGCATCTGCGGCGGCTACCAGCTGCTCGGCACGCGCATCGAGGACGACGTCGAGTCGGGGCGCGGCACGGTCGACGGGCTCGGGCTGCTGCCGGTCGCGACGCGCTTCGCGCCCGACAAGCTGCTGCGTCGCCGGGCCGGCACGTGCGGCTGGCTGGGGACCAACGCCGGCGGCTATGAGATCCGCCACGGCCGCGTCACGCGCCACGGCGGCGAGCCGCTGGTGCACGACGAGGACGGCGAGCCGGAGGGCTGCCGCGCGGGCGCGCTGCTCGGCACGTCGTGGCATGGCGTGCTCGAGCACGACGCGTTCCGGCGCGCGCTGCTGCGCTGGGTTGCGGACGCGCGCGGGCGCAGCTTCGCGCCGGGTACGACGCCGTTCGCGGCTGTGCGCGCGGCGCGGCTCGACGCGCTCGGCGACCTGATCGGCGACCATCTCGACACGGCACGGCTGTGCGCGCTGATCGAGGGCGGCGTCCCCGCCGGCCTGCCGACGCTCGCGACCGACCTGCGCCCGGAGGTGCCGGCGTGAGAACGACCTACCATGCGCCGCGCCCTGCAGGCGCGACGACCGCCCCGCAGGCGTGCCCGCCCGACCGACAGGAGCCGCCGTGCTGCGCTTCGTGACGACCGCCGACACGGAGATCCTCGCGACGGCCGCCGCCGTCGAGCGGCTGCCCGACGACTTCCCCGCCGTGCGCTGCGCGAACCCGGCGGCCGCGCTCGACCAGGCCGCGTTCGTGGACGACGTGCTCGACGGCGCACGCGTCGTGCTGTGCCGGATCCTCGGTGGAACGCGGGGATGGCCGGGCTTCGACCTGCTGCGCGCGCGCTGCGAGGCGCACGGGATCGCGCTGCTCGCGCTCGGCGGCGAGGTCGAACCGGACGCGGAGATGACAGCTGCTTCGCTCGCGCCGGCAGGCACAGTCGCGCAGGCGGGCGAGTACCTGCGCCACGGCGACGTGGAGAACGTCGAGCAGCTGCTGCGCTTCCTCGCCGACACGTTCCTGCTCGAGGGCCACGGCTTCGCACCGCCGCGCGAGCTGCCGGACCTGGGCGTGTACGTGCCGGACCTGGGCGACGTCTCAATCGAGGAGGCGGTGGCGCGGCATGACGCCGGCCGACCGACGGTCGGCATCTGCTTCTACCGCTCGCACCGCATCACCGGCAACACCGCGTTCGTCGACGCACTGTGCGCGGCGTTGGAGAGGGCAGGCGCGAACGCGCTGGCGGTCTGGTCGACGACGCTGCGGCGCGACGGCGACGGACGCGTGCCGGCGTTGGAGCTGCTCGACGGGCGGGTCGACGCGCTGCTGACGACGATGCTCGCGACCGGCGGCTCCGGCGCCGCGGACACGGGCGCGGCGCCGGGTGAGGGCGTCGGCGACGACTGGCAGGCGTGGGACGCGAGCGCTTTGGCCGCGCTCGACGTGCCGGTGCTGCAAGCCGTCTGCGCGACCGCGTCGCGCGCCGCGTGGGAGGCGTCCGACTCCGGGCTGAACCCGCTCGACGCGGCGACGCAGGTCGCGATCCCCGAGTTCGACGGCCGCCTGCTCGGCGGCGTCGTCTCGTTCAAGGAGCGCGGCGCGTCGGAGGACTCGCCCGTCGGCGTCGGCGTGCCGCGCTACGTGCCCGACGCGGAGCGCTGCGCGCGCGTCGCGCGGCTGGCGGTGCGACACGCGCGCCTGCGTCACGTGCCCGCCGCCGAGCGGCGCGTCGCGGTGCTGCTGACCGCGTTCCCGACGAAGCACGCACGCATCGGGATGGCGGTCGGACTCGACACGCCCGCGAGTGCGTTGCGACTGCTCGACGCGCTGCATGAGGACGGGATGCAGGTCGAGCGGCCGTTCGCGCATGGCGACGAGCTGATGCACGCGCTCGTCGCCGCGGGCGGGCACGACCCGGAGTTCCTCACCGACGCGCAGCTGGCGGCGTCTTCGCTGCGGATGCCGGTCGCCGACTACGTCGCGTGGTTCGAGACGCTGCCCGCGTCGCTGCGCGAGTCGGTGGTCGAACGTTGGGGCGAGCCGCCCGGCGAGCAGTTCGTTGACGGCGAAGATTTTGTGATCGCCGGACGCTCGCTCGGCAACGTGCTCGTCGCGATCCAGCCGCCGCGCGGGTACGGCGAGGATCCGGTCGGGATCTATCACGACCCCGAGCTGCCGCCGACGCACCACTACCTCGCGTGTTACCGCTGGCTTGACGCGGTGTGGGGAGCGGACGCGATCGTCCACCTCGGCAAACACGGAACGCTCGAGTGGCTGCCGGGCAAGATGCTTGCGTTGAGCGCCGGCTGTGCGCCGGACGCGGCGCTCGGCGACGTGCCGCTCGTGTACCCGTTCGTCGTCAACGACCCGGGCGAGGGCGTGCAGGCGAAGCGCCGCGCGCACGCCGCGATCGTCGATCACCTCGTGCCCCCGATGATGCGAGCCGACTCCTACGACGAGCTCGCCGAGCTGGAGGCGCTGCTGGACGAGTACGCGCGCTTGGAGGTGCTTGACCCGTCGAAGCTGCCGGGGCTGGCGGCACGCATCTGGAACGCGATCGAGGCGGCGAACCTGCAGGCCGACATCGGCGTGAGCGAGCGGCCCGACGACCTCGGCGCTTTGGTGGAGCACATCGACGGCTACCTGTGCGAGGTCAAGGACATCCAGATCAAGGACGGTCTGCACGTACTCGGCGCCGCGCCGACGGGCGAGCAGCTGCGCGGGCTGACTGCCGCGATGTTGCGGCTGGGGAGCGGGGAGGTGCCGGGGCTGCGGCGTGCGGTCAGCGCGGCGTTCGGGCTTGACGAGCCGGCGTTGGTGGCGGAGCCGGGGCGGGTGGTGCCGGGGACGCGCGCGGCCACCGCCGCGGACGGAGGCGCGCCCGCGACCGACGGCGTGCCCGCGATCGCCGACCTCGTCGCCCGCTTCCGCGGCCCCGCGGCCACCGCCGGCGACCTCGTGGATCGCCTGGAGGCGGCGCAGATGGCGCTGCTGGACGCGCTCGATGCGGTCGGTTGGAACGCGGAGATGGCGGCGGATGTGTGCGCTGACGTGCTGGGCGTCAGGGACGCGGGCGTGGAGCGCGTGCTGCGCTTTGCTTGCGACGAGGTCGTCCCGCGCATCCGGCAGACAAGCGACGAGCTGACGCACGTCGTCGCCGCGCTGCACGGCCGCCACGTCCCCGCCGGGCCGTCCGGCGCGCCGACGCGCGGGCGCATCGACGTGCTGCCGACTGGCCGCAATTTCTACTCGGTCGATCCGCGCGCGCTGCCGTCCGAGCTGTCGTGGGAGGTCGGGCAGCGCCTCGCGACGGCACTGCTGGAGCGGCACGAGCGCGAGACGGGCACGCTGCCGAGAATGGTCGGGCTCGTCGCGTGGGGGACAGCCGCGATGCGGACACAGGGCGACGACGTCGCGGAGATCCTCGCGCTGCTCGGCGTGCGCCCGAGCTGGCATCCCGAGACGCGGCGCGTGACCGGCGTCGAAGTCGTGCCGCTCGCCGAGCTGGGCCGCCCGCGGATCGACGTGACGGTGCGCATCTCGGGCTTCTTTCGCGACGCCTTCCCCCACCTCGTGCGGCTGCTCGACGACGCGGTCGCGCTGGTGGCGGCGCTGGACGAGCCGGACGAGCAGAACTACGTCGCCGCGCACGCACGCGCCGACGCCGAGCGGCTCGCGGCCGAGCTGGGCGCCGAGCGCGCATGGCGCCGCGCGACGACGCGCGTGTTCGGCTCGAAGCCCGGCACGTACGGCGCAGGGCTGCTGCAGCTGCTCGACACGCGCGACTGGCGCGGCGACGCCGACCTCGCCGAGGTCTACGCAGCGTGGGGCGGCTACGCGTACGGCCGCGGGCTCGACGGCGCCGCGGCGAAGGAGGCGATGCGCGGCTGCTTTGAGCGCATCGAGGTGGCAGTCAAGAACGTCGATTCGCGCGAGCACGACATCCTCGACTCGGACGACTACTACCAGTACCACGGCGGCATGGTCGCGACCGTGCGCGCTTTGACCGGACGCGAGCCGGCGGCGTACCTGGGCGACTCGTCCGATCCGTCGCGGGTCGTATCGCGCACGCTGAGCGAGGAGACGCGGCGGGTGTTCCGCGCGCGCGTCGCGAACCCGCGCTGGATCGCGTCGATGATCCGCCATGGGTACAAGGGGGCGGCCGAGCTCTCGGCGACCGTCGACTACCTGTTCGGCTACGACGCGACGGCCGGCATCGCGGAGGACTGGATGTACGAGCAGGTGGCCGAGCGCTACCTGCTGGACGAGGATGTTGCGGAGTTCATGGGCAGATCCAATCCATGGGCCGCGCGCGCGATCGCCGAGCGGCTGTTGGAGGCGGCCGAGCGGGGGATGTGGTCCTCGCCCGAGGACGGCACGCTCGACGCGATCCGCGAGCGCTACCTGGCGCTCGAGGGCGAGCTGGAGGAGGCGGGGGCGTGAGCGCGCTCGCATGCCGCCGCACGCGCGCCGCTCGCCCGGAGGTGCGCGCATGAGCGTCGCCTACCCCCTCTCCGCGATCGTCGGCCAGGAGGCGTTGGTCGAGGCGCTTCTCGTCAACGCCGTCGCGCCGGACGTCGGCGGCGTGCTGGTGCGCGGCGAGCGCGGGACGGCGAAGTCGACCGCGGTCCGCGGGTTGGCACCCCTGCTTCCCCGCATCGCCGCGGCGAAGGGTCAGCCGTACGCGTTCGCGCCCGGCGAGCTGGCGCCCGGCGGCCGCGTGCCGGCCGACGCGCCGGTGCACGACCGCGCGGCGCCGCTCGTCGAGCTGCCGCTCGGCGCGACGCTGGACCGGCTCGTCGGCGCGCTCGACCTCGGCCGCGCGCTCGCCGGCGAGGCCGCGTTCGAGCCTGGCCTCCTCGCCCGTTCCCACCGCGGAATCCTGTACGTGGACGAGGTCAACCTGCTGCCGGACCACCTCGTCGATGCATTGCTGGACGCCGCGGCGAGCGGCGTCGCGCGGGTCGAGCGCGAGGCGGTGTCGGTCGAGCACGCGGCACGCTTCGTGCTCGTGGGGACGATGAACGTCGAGGAGGGCGAGCTGCGCCCGCAGCTGCTCGACCGCTTCGGCCTCGGCGTCGAGGTGCGCGCGCCGCGCGAGCCGGCCGTGCGGGCGGAGATCGTGCGACGGCGGCTCGCCTTCGAACGCGATCCGGAGGGGTTTGCGGCGTCGTGGCGGGACGCCGACGCCGCCCTCGCCGCGCGCATCGCCGCCGCCCGCGAGCGGCTCGACGCGGCGCGCCTGCCCGAGCGCCAGCTGCTGCGGATCGCCGGCGCATGCGCCGCGCTGAATGTCGACGGCGTCCGCGGCGACATCGTCTCCGCGCGCGCGGCGTGCGTGCTTGCAGCGCTCGACGGCGTCGACGAGGTCGGCGAGGAGCATGTCCGCCGCGCCGCGTCGCTGGCGCTCGCGCACCGGCGGCGGCGAGATCCGCTCGACGGATCGATGCCCGAGGACGGCGAGCTGGAGCGGGCGCTTTCTGACGCCGATCCCGGTGCTGATGCCAACCGCCCCCACGACGGCAACGAGGGGGACGGTGACGACGATCCCGACGGGGGCGGCCCGGCCGGGCGTGGGAGCGGCCGCAACGCGGTGAGAGGGAACGGTCACGCGCCCACGCCGGCACGCGACAGCTCCGCCAGGCCGTCGGGCGGCGCGCCGCCCGCGAGCGCTTCCGGCGATCAGTGCGGATCTGTTCATCCATACGATGAACAGATCCGCAGTGATCGGCCTGATCCCGGCCGCGCGGCAGCACGCGAGCGGCGCGACCCGCCGGCCCCCGCTTCCCTCCCCCTCGATGCCCTTCGGCTTGCGTCGGCCGGGCGTGGACCGCTCGGGCGGCGCGCCAAGGCCGCCAGCCCCGGCGCGGGCACGATCGACAGCCGCGAGGCGACTGGCGACGACGTCGCGATCGTGGCGACCCTGCAGGCGCGCCTCGCCGGCGAGACCGGCCTGCGCGAGCACGTACGCGCCGGTCGCGAGGGTGCGCTGATCTGCCTCGTCGTTGACGCGTCGGGGTCGATGGGCGCGCGGCGGCGGCTTGCGCGCGTGAAGGGCGCCCTGCTCGCGCTGCTGCGGGACGCGTATGCGCGCCGCGACCGCGTCGCCGTCGTCGCGTTCCGTGCGAACGAGGCGCACGTCGTCGTCGCGCCGGGCGCGCCGCTCGAGCAAGCGGCGGCAGCGCTGCGCGAGCTGCCGACCGGCGGCCGCACGCCGCTCGCCGCCGGGCTCGACGCGGCGACGCGGCTGGTCGCGCGCGAGCGGACGCGAGAGCGGGATCGCCGCACGCTCGCGCTCGTCCTCACGGACGGCCGCGTCGGCGACCCCGATGGCGCGGTGCGTGCAGCCGCGACGCGGCTCGGCCGTGCCGCCGATGCGGTCCACGTGATCGACACGGAGGACGGGCCGGTCCGCCTCGGCCTCGCCGCCACGCTCGCGGCTGCCGCAGGCGGAGAGGTCCACCGGCTCACGAGCGAGAGGAGGGCGGCGTGAGCGATCCGCTGACCAAGCACGGCGGCGACGAGATCGACGTCCCGCATGGCCCCGGCGACCGCGGCAGCGCCGAGCCGAAGCGGCGCAAGCCGCGCGACAAGCCGCTCGTCGTCGTCGTGACCGGGACCGGCAAGGGGAAATCGACGTCCGCGTTCGGGATGCTGATGCGCTCGTGGGCGCGGGGATATCGCTGCGGCGTCTTCCAATTCGTCAAGTCGGGCAAGTGGAAGGTCGGCGAGGTGAGAGCCGCCGCCGCGCTCGGTGGGATCGACTGGGAGAAGATGGGAGACGGCTGGTCGTGGCTTTCCAGAGATCTCGAGGAGTCGGCCGACAAGGCGCGCGCCGGCTGGGATGGGGTGAAGCAGGCGATCGCGGAGGAGCGCTACGAGTTCCTGCTGCTCGACGAGATCACCTACCCGATCAAGTGGGGCTGGATCGACGTGCACGACGTCGTCGCGACGCTGTCCTCGCGGCCCGGCTTCCAGCACGTCGTCATCACCGGACGCGACGCGGCGCCCGAGCTGATCGAGCTGGCCGACCTCGTGTCCGAGGTGGTGAAGGTGAAGCATCCAATGGACGCGGGCATCCGGGCACAGCAGGGGATCGAGTGGTAGCGGTCCTCGTGATCCTCGACGGCGCGAGCGAGCCGCTGCCCGCGGACGGCTCGCCGACGAGCTTGGAGCTGGCCCACACGCCCGCGCTCGACGCGGTCGCCGCCGCCGGCAGCGTGACGCCGCTCGCAACCGTGCCGGCCGGGCTGCCAGCCGGCTCGGAGAGCGCGATCCCGGGGCTGCTCGGCTGGACGCCGCCGGTACCGGTGGACCGCGGGCTGCTGGAGGCAGCCGCGCACGACGTGACGCTCGCGCCAGACGAGCACGCGTGGCGGGTCGACGTCCTCGACGCGGCGAGCGCGCGCGCCGATGCCGACGCCGTCACCCACGCCGCCGCCGCGCTCGCCGCCGCGACTCCGCGCCACCGCGTCCACCGCCTCGCCGGCCACCGCCTGCTCGTCGCCGGGCCGCCGCCGCTGCCGGACCTGTGCGGATCCGGGGGTCCGTACGACCCCCAAATCCGCACACGTCTCGTGTCGTGGCCTGAGGGCGTCGTGCCTCCGCGCGTGCTCGACGCCGGCACGGTGGTCATCGGCGCGGCCGGGGCGGCGACCGGCGCCGGGCGGCTGCTCGGCGCGCGCGTCGTCGTGCCGGCCGGCGCGACGGGCGACGTCGACACGGACCTCAGAGCCAAGGCGAGCGCTGCCCTCGATGCCGTCGCCGGAGGCGCAGAACGCGTGGTGGTCCACGTCGGCGCCCCCGACGAGGCCGCGCACCGGTGCGACCGCGCTGCGAAGATCGCGGCGATCGAGCGGATCGACGAGGAGGTGATCGCGCCGCTCGCCGCCGCGCTGCGGCGGGCGGGCGGCAGGCTGCGCGTCTGCCCCGATCACGGCTGCGACCCGCGCACCGGCTTGCACGACGACGCGCCGGTGCCTTGTCTGGACTGGCCTGCGCGCGCGGCGGGCGGCGACCGCCTGACCGAGCGCGCAGCGCTCGGGGCCGTCGCGCTGGAGGCGGCATGATCCCCCGCGTCGTCGTCGCCGGCACGAGCTCGGGCGCGGGCAAGACGACGGTCGCCTGCGGGCTGATCGGCGCGCTGCGCGCGCGCGGGCTGACGGTCCAGGGGTTCAAGGTCGGGCCGGACTACATCGACCCGAGCCACCACGCGCTCGCGTCCGGCCGGCCGCCGCGCAACCTCGACGCGTTCCTGAGTGGCCCGGAGCTGATCGCGCCGCTCGCACGGCATGGCATGGCGGGCGCCGACGTGGCGGTGGTCGAGGGCGTGATGGGGCTGTTCGACGGCGCCTCCGGCCGCGGTGAGCTGGCTTCGACCGCGCACGTCGCGAAGCTGCTGGACGCGCCCGTTGTGCTGGTCGTCGACGCCTCCGCGATGGCGCGCTCGGCGGCCGCAATCGTGCACGGCTATCGCACGTACGACCCTGATGTGCATGTCGCGGGCGTCGTGCTGAACCGCGTCGGCTCCGACCACCACGAGCAGCTGCTGCGCGAGGCGATCGAGCCGCTCGGCGTGCCGGTGCTCGGCGCCCTGCGGCGCGACAAGCGCGTCGCGACGCCCGAGCGGCACCTGGGGCTCGTGCCGGCGGGCGAGCGGGAGCCGCGGGCGCGCGAGGCGCTCGCCGCGCTGGCTGCCGCGGTCGAGCGGCACGTGGATCTCGAGGCGCTGCTCGCGCTCGTACGCAGCGCGCCGGCGCTCGACGGGCCGGCTTGGAACCCGGCAGAGGAGAGGAGCGCGCGAGCCGGCGACGGAGTAGCGAACAGCGAGCGGCGGGCGAGCGCTGCGACCTCGCCGGGCGGTGCGGGAGCGGCGAGCGGCGCGCGCATCGCGATCGCCCACGGCCCCGCCTTCTTGTTCCACTACGAGGAGAACCTCGAGCTGCTGCGCGCGGCCGCCGCGGAGCTGCTGCCGTTCGACCCGCTGCGCGACGCAGCGCTGCCCGACGGCGCCAACGCACTGCTGCTTGCGGGTGGCTTCCCCGAGGTCTACGGCGCCGAGTTGGCGGACAACGTGCCGCTGCGTGCCCAGGTCGCCGCGCTCGCTCGCGCGGGCGCGCCCGCGCTCGCCGAGTGCGGCGGGCTGCTGTACCTGTGCGAGCGGCTCGACGAGCACGAGATGTGCGGCGTACTGCCGGTGCGCGCGCGGATGGGGGAGCGACTCGCGGCACTCGGCTATCGCGAGGCGACCGCCGCGACGGCGACGCCGTGGCTGGCAGCCGGCACGTGCCTGCGCGGGCACGAGTTCCACTACGCGCGCGTGGAGCCGGCGGCGAGTGCAGCACCCGCGTGGACGCTCGCGGCGCGCGGCGTCGAGCGCGCGGAGGGGTTCGTCGCCGGAAGCGTCCAGGCGAGCTTCCTGCACGTGCACTGGGCGGCGTTTCCTCAGCTCGCGTACGACTTTGCACGCGCGGCTTCCGCGCACGCCGCCGGGGCGGTGGCAGCGTGAGCCTCACGCTCGTGCTCGGCGGGACGCGCTCGGGCAAGAGCGCGCGCGCCGAGGCGCTCGCGCGCGCGACCGGCTTGCCCGTGCGCTACGTCGCGACCGCGGACGCTGGCGACCCCGCGATGGCGGAGCGGATCCGCGTACACGTCGCGCGCCGCCCGACGGCGTGGACAACGGTCGAAGCGAACGGGTCGCTCGCCGGCGCGCTCGCCGAGCGCGGCGACGCATGCGTGCTGATCGACGGGCTGGGTCCCTGGATCGCGACCGCGTTGCACTGCGCCGGCGCGTTCGACGCGCCCGACGAGACCGTGATCGAACGTGTGCGCGGTGACGTGCTCGCCGACGTCGAACAGCTCGCGCGCGCGGCGGCCGGCGCCGCGGCGCCGACGATCGTCGTCGCCGAGGAGGCGAGCCAGGGCGTGCTGCCAGCCGACGCCGCCTCGCGCGCCTGGCTCGACGTGCTGGGCGAGGCGGTGCAGCGACTTGCGGCGGTCGCGGAGCGGGTCGAGCTGGTTGTCGCCGGCCGGCCGCTGGCGCTCGACGCACACGCGATCGCCAGCCCAGCAGCCACGCCGGCCGCTCCCCCCTCGCTGCCTGACGCCGGAAGCCGGGCGACGCCGGGGTCCCCACCGCCACCGGTCGCATCCCCTTCGATGCCCGACGTCGGAGGCACGGCGTCGGGCACGGAGAGCGACCTCGCCGCCCTGCGCCGCCACGGCGACACGGACGTGCGTCCCGGCGACGCGGACCACGCCGTCAACGTGCTCGGCGGCGGCCCGCCCGACTGGCTGCGCGAGGCGCTGCATGCGGCGCTCGACGCCGACGCCGGCGCCTACCCACGCGAGGACGAGGCGGTCGCGGCGGTCGCCGCGCTGCACGGCCGCGCGCCCAAGGAGATCGTCCCGACGAACGGCGCCGCCGAAGCGCTGTGGCTGCTGCCGGCGGCGCTCAGACCCGCTCTCGCCGCCTGCGTCCATCCCGGCTTCACTGAGGCGGAGGCGGCACTGCACGCGCATGGCGTCGCGGTCGCGCGCGTGCTGCGCGACCCGGAGCGCGGCTTCGCGCTCGACCCCGATGCGGTGCCGCACGAGGCGGACCTCGTGATCGTCGGCAACCCGGCCTCGCCGAGCGGCACGCTCGACCCAGCCGGCGCGCTGCGCGCGCTGCGTCGCCCCGGCCGCGTGGTCGTCGTGGACGAGGCGTTTATGGATCTCGTCCCGGGCGAGCCGGCGAGTCTCGTGCGCGAGCCGCTGAAGGACGTGATCATCGTGCGCAGTCTCACGAAAGCGCTCGCGATCCCCGGCCTGCGCGCTGGCTACGCCGTCGCCGCGCCGCCGCTCGCCGCGCGCCTGCGCACGGTGCGCCCGCCATGGTCGGCGAACGCGCTCGCGCTCGCGGCGCTGGCCGCCGCCGCGCGCCGGCCCGACGCACTGGCGGCGGCCGCCGAGCGCGCGCAGCAGGAGCGCGAGGACCTCGCGGACCGGCTCGCCCAGATCCCCGGCGTGCGCGCATGGCCAAGCGTGGCGAGCTTCGTGCTGATCGAGGTCACCGACGGTCCGGCGGTCGTTGCCGCCCTGCGCGCGCAGGCGATCGCGGTCCGTCCGGCGGCCTCGTTCCCCGGCCTCGGCGCGGGTCACATCCGCCTGACCGCACGGGACCCGGAGCAGAACGCGCGGCTCGCCGCGGCAGTCGCGGAGGCGGTGGCGGCATGTGGCTGACGCGACCTGGCCGTACGCTCGTGGCCGTCGACGGTCGCCTTCCGGCGAAGGCGACGCGATGACCGACGCACCCCTCACCGTGGTGGGGATCGGCGCCGACGGCTGGGCCGGGCTTGGCGAGCCGGCGCGCGAGACGCTGCGCGGCGCCCGCACGGTCGTCGGTTCGCAGCGGCAGCTCGACCTGCTGCCCGACGACCTGACCGCGACGCGGCGGCTGCTGCCCTCGCCGCTGCAGCCGCTGCTCGACGAGCTGGCGGCCGGGGTCAACGAGCCCACCTGCGTCGTTGCGAGCGGCGACCCGATGCTGCACGGGATCGGTGCCTCGCTCGCTCGGCGCATTCCGCCCGAGCGCCTCGCCGTGATCCCGCACCCCTCGGCGTTCGCGCTCGCGTGCGCGCGGCTCGGCTGGCCGGAGGCGGACGTCGAGCTGGTGAGCGCGGTCGGCCGCGAGCCCGACGTGGTCACGCACGCACTGCAGCCCGGCCGTCGCGTCGTCACGTTCGTCACCGGCACAGACGGCGCCGCGCAGCTCGCGCGCGTGCTGCGCGAGCGCGGCCGCGGGCCGAGCCGCTTCGTCGTGCTGGAGCAGCTCGGGGGGCCGGCCGAGCGGATCCACGATGCGACCGTCGACACGTGGCCAGCCGATCGCGACGCCGACCCGCTACACGTCGTCGCGATCGAGGTCCGCACCGCGCCCGGCGCGCTCGCGCTCGCGCGCATCCCCGGCCTGCCCGACGACGCCTACGAGCATGACGGCCAGCTGACGAAGCGCCACGTGCGCGCGATCATGCTGGCGACGCTCGCGCCGCTGCCCGGCGAGCTGCTGTGGGACGTCGGCGGCGGCGCCGGCTCGATCGCGATCGAGTGGCTGCGCGCGGAGTCGACCGCGCAGGCCGTCGCGGTCGAGGCGGACGCGGAGCGCGCGCAGCGGATCGAGCGCAACGCCCACAGACTCGGCGTGCCGCGCCTGCGGGTCCACCACGGCCGCGCGCCCGAGGCGCTCGACGCGATCGACAGCGGCCCGCCGGACGCCATCTTCGTCGGCGGCGGGGTTGCTGCGCCCGGCATGCTCGAGCACTGCTGGGACGCGCTCTCGCCCAGCGGCCGCATCGTCGCCGACGCCGTCACGCTCGAAGGCGAGCAGGCGCTGCACGCCGCCCGCGCCGCACACGGCGGCGCGCTGTTGCGGATCGAGCTGAGCTACGCCGAGCCGCTCGGCACGCTCGAGGGCTGGAAGCCGCAGCGCCCGGTCGTGCAGTGGTCGGCGCGCAAGGAGGACGGGTGACGGTCCACTTCATCGGCGCCGGCCCGGGTGCGCCTGACCTCATCACGCTGCGCGGGGCGGCGCTGATCGCGGCGAGTCCGGTGTGCCTGTACGCGGGCGCGCTCGTGCCGCGCGAGATCCTCGCGCACGCGCCCGCCGGCGCGCGTCTCGTCGACACGCAGGACCTGACGCTCGATCAGATCGTCGGCGAGCTGGCGGCCGCGCATGAGCGCGGCGAGGACATCGCGCGCCTGCACTCCGGCGACATCTCGATCTACAGCGCGTGCGCGGAGCAGATGCGCCGGCTCGACGCGCTCGGGATCCCATGGGACGTGACGCCCGGCGTGCCGGCGTTCGCTGCCGCGGCCGCCGCGCTGCGACGCGAGCTGACGATCCCCGAGATCGCGCAGACGGTGATCCTCACGCGCCATGGTCGCCGTGCCTCGGCGATGCCGCCAGGCGAGGAGCTGGGCTCGCTCGCCGCGCACGGCGCGACGCTCGCGATCCACCTCGGCGCACAGGCGATCGATGAGCTGGCAGCGACGCTCGCCGAGCACTACGGCGAGGACTGCCCGGCCGCCGTCGTCACAAGAGCGAGCTGGCCCGACGAGCTGGTCCTGCGTGGCACGCTCGCGACAATCGCCGAGCAGACGCAAGACGCCGGCGTCAAGCGCACCGCGACGATCCTCGTTGGCCCCGCGCTTGCCGCGAAGGGCTTCCGCGACAGCCACCTCTACTCGTGCGAGCGCGAGCGCCTCAGCAGATAGGTGTCCATGATCCAGCCCTTGCGCTCGCGCGCCTGCGCGCGCACGCGCTGGATCTCAGGTTCCGCCTGCGCGAGCGGGCCGGCGACCAGCAGCTCGTCAGGCGTGCCGAGGTACGCGCCCCAGAAGATCTCGACGCCGCTCGGGTCGAGCTGCGCGAACGAGCAGTCGGCGTCGAGCATCACGACGACGTCGTCGACGCCGTCCGGCCAGCCGCCGGCCGCCAGCCGCCGGCCGGTCGTGATCTGCACCGCACCGCCAACGCGGTTGAGCGGGATGCGGTGGCACGCCGTCAGCGCATGGATCGCGCTCACACCCGGGATCACTTCGTAGTCCAGCTCGAGACGGCCGGCCGCGAGCACGCGCTCGATCACGTCGATCGTCGAGTCGTAGAGGGACGGGTCGCCCCACACGAGGAATGCGCCGAGGCCATCCGCGGGCAGCTCGTCGCGCAGCGCCGCCTCCCACGCCGCCGCGCGGCGCTCGCGCCAGTCGTCCACCGCGTCCGCATATGCGACGGCGGCGCGATCGCGCGGCGGGTCGGGCACGGCGACGATCCGATACGACGACGCGTCATCGACGAAGCGCTCCACGATCCCGTGGCGCAGGGCGGCCAGCTCGTCCGCGTCTCCCCCCTTCTCGACCACGAAGAAGACGTCGACCTCGCGCAGCGCGTTCACGGCTTGCACGGTGACGTAGTCAGGGTCGCCCGCGCCAACGCCGATCAGCAGCAGCCGCCTCACTCGGAGCCTCGCGGATGGTCTTGATCCTCGGCGGCACGGCGGAGGCACGCGCGCTGGCGGCGGCGCTGCATACCGACGGCGTCGCGGTGACGTCCTCCCTCGCAGGCCGCGTCGCGCGGCCGCGGCTGCCGGCTGGTGACGTGCG
>Ga0075429_100000729_pt1 | contig 25796 bp, 25 predicted proteins | sample RhiMetdeltSRZDD3_FD_75295 | JGI IMG/M metagenome (GOLD analysis project Ga0075429, IMG submission 75295) | Populus rhizosphere microbial communities from Tennessee, USA - Rhizosphere MetaG P. deltoides SRZDD3 | ecosystem: Host-associated > Plants > Roots > Rhizosphere > Soil | place: USA... | reverse complement strand
AGCGCGGCCAGCGCGTCGCCGCCGCTCGGCACGGGCGTGACCGTGTAGCCCTTCTGCTCGAGGAATCGGATGTGCGGCTTGAGCAGGTCGATCTCGTCGTCGGCCCACAGGATGCGGCGAGTGTTGTCTCGGTTCATGGCGCTCGGGATCTGGCGCGGGATGCGCGCGGGTGGGACGGGCAGGAACCTGCATGGTAGCGCCCGCGCCGGGGCGCGCCCAAACGGCCGCGCGCACACCGGGTGTTGACGCGTCTCCGGGCCGCTCCTAGCCTCGCGGCTCGCCGTGTCGCCGCCACGCCCTTTTGGGAGGTCCCCCGCCATGATGCTCCGCCCGCGACTGCCCCTGCTGCCCGCCATTGCGTTCGTCGTGGCGCTCATCGTCACGGGCGTCGCGCTGGGCCTGGCCGCCCCCAAGCCGACCGGCCTGCCTGCACCGGTACTCACCGCCGGCCGCGCCGTGGACTCGACGCGGCTCCAGGCACACGTGCGGGTATTGGCCGATGACCGCATGGAGGGGCGCGGCACCGGTACGCCCGGATACGACCGCGCCGCCCAATACGTGGCCGAGCAGATGCAGGAGCTGGGACTGGCACCGGGCGGCAAGGGCGGCTACCTGCTGCCGGTGCCGTTCCTGCGCGGCGAACTCCAGCAGGGCTCGAGCGCGTTCGAGTTGCGCCGCGGGAGCGAGAGCGTGCCGCTGGAGGTGGGCCGCGACGTCCTGTTGTCGCCCGATTACCTGCGCACGAAGTGGACCACCGAGGCACCGCTGGTGTTCGTGGGCCACGGCGTGGCGGCACCCGAGCTGGGGCACGACGACTTCGCCGGGCTCGACGTGCGCGGCAAGGTGCTGGTGGCATTCCGCGGCGCTCCGCCGCGGTTCCCGGCCAACGAGCGCGCCTACTACTCCAACAATGTCGTCAAGGAGCAGATGGCGGCCGCGCGGGGTGCGATCGGGATCGTGCAGATCACCAAGCCCGATGACGAGGCGCGCGCGCCGTGGGCGCGCAACATGCGCCAGTCGCGCCTGCCCGGCTTCCGCTGGACCGACGAGCGCGGTGCGCCGAGCAACACGCAGGCCAGCATCGAGCTCGCGGCCTCACTCTCGGCGACGGCCGAACGGCGTGTGTTCGAGGGATCCGGCAAGTCGTACGAAGAGGCCGTGGCCGCCGCGGAGTCGAGCCTCGTCCAGAGCTATCCGCTCGCCTGGAGCGTGAAGGCCGTGCGCGTGACCAAGCACACGCGCACGACCAGCCCCAACGTGGCGGGCGTGCTGCGCGGCTCGGACCCGAAGCTTTCGCGCGAGTGCGTGGTGGTGAGCGCGCACCTGGACCACCTGGGCATCAGCGAGCCGGTGGAGGGCGACTCCATCAACAACGGCGCGTACGACAACGCTTCCGGCACCGCCATGATGCTGGAGACGGCGCGCGCCTTCGCCTCGCTCAAGGTGAAGCCCAAGCGCTCGATCGTGTTCCTGTCCGTGACCGGGGAGGAGAAGGGCCTGCAGGGCTCGGACTACTTCGCGCAGCACGAGGCCCCGGACAGCATGGATGTGGTGGCGAACCTGAACCTCGACATGGTGCTCATGCTGCGGCCGGTCAAGCAGGTGGTGGCGATCGGCGCACAGCACAGCACGCTCGGCGCGGTGATGGAGAAGGCCGCGGCGGCCGCGGGCCTGGAGCTGGTGCCCGACCCCATGCCCCAGGAGGTGGTGTTCGTCCGCAGTGACCAGTTCTCGTTCGTGAAGCAGGGCGTGCCGGCCGTGTTCCCGGTCTCGGCCAATGACGGCACGGTCGAGGGCGGCTCGGAGGTGGCGCATTGGCGCACCGATCACTATCACTCGCCCAACGACGACCTGGCGCAGCCCTTCCACTGGGCGAGCGGCGCGCGCTTCACGGCCATGGCGTTCTGGGCCACGTGGCTGGTGGCCGACACGCCACAACCGCCCCGCTGGCAGCCCGGCGACTTCTTCGGCACGCGATTCGGCCCGCGTCCCTAGGGACTCGCGCGAACCCCGGCCCGGAGGGCCGGAAGGCTCCCATGTAACCCCGGCACGCCGCGAGCCGTATCGCCGAGGGTCAGTCGCGCGTCATCCCCATCCCGAGGAGCGTTTCATGCGTCCCATCTTGTTGGCCAGCCTGGCCCTGGCCCTCGCCGCCGCGCCGGTTCACGCCGAGCCCAAGGTCTGGAACCAGGACTGGACCGTCGGCGGCAAACCCATCGTGCGCATCCGCGTGGACGACGCGCACGTGCGTATCCACCGGGGCGCCGCCGGCCGGGTCGTGTCGCGGGTCGAGTTCGAGGCCAAGCGCTGGGGCCTGATCGTGGGCGGGGGGTCACCCGTGGTGGTGTTCGAGCGCTCGGGCGACGAGTTCAAGATCCAGGCGCGCGATCCCAAGGGCGTGGGCGTGGTCGGTTCCTACGAGGAGAAGTACGTCGTGGACGTGACCGTGCCGAACAATGTGGTGCTCGAGGTACGCAGCAGCGACGGTGCGCTCGACTGCGAACCGCTCGAGGGCAGTTTCTCGTTCGAGAGCGGCGACGGCGCGATCCGCGGCGTCGGCCTGAAGGGGGACGTGACCGTGGTCACCGGTGACGGCCGCGTCACGCTGGATTCACTCGACGGCTCGTTCTCGGCGCGGCTGGGCGATGGCCACCTCACCACCGCCGGCCGGTTCGACGTGCTCGATGTGCGCAGCGGGGATGGCCGCCAGGACGTGACCGCGAAGCCCGGCTCCCGGGTGAAGTCCACGTGGTCGCTCGAGAGCCGTGATGGCGCGATCATGCTGCACATCCCGATCGACACCGCCGCGCTCCTGGACGCTCGCACCGGCGACGGCCGGTTGCGTGTGAACCTGCCCATCAAGCTCTCGGGCATGGAGAAGAACCAGCTGATCGGCGAGCTGAACGGCGGCGGACCGCTGCTGCGCCTGCGCACGAAGGACGGCAGTCTGACGCTGGGGCTGAGCGAGTAGCCGCAGGCCTACGTCGGGAAGCTGATCACCATCGTCGTGCCTTCACCGAGCGTGGTACGGCGGATGCCGATGCGGCCGGCGTGGTACTCCTCGACGACGCGCCGTGCCAGCGCCAAGCCCAGTCCCCAGCCGCGCCGCTTGGTGCTGAAGCCCGGTTCGAACGCGCGCCGCTGTTCCTCGCGCACCATGCCGCGGCCGTTGTCGGTCACCGAGATCTCGACTTCCTCGGTGTGCGCGCGGCGTTCCACCACCACCTCGATCACACCCTGCGGCTTGTCGAGCGCGGTGAGCGCGTTGCTGAGCAGGTTCTCGAGCGCCCATTCCAGCAGCTCGCGATTCAGGTTGATGGGCGGCACCTCCTCGTAGCGTTCGCGGATCTCCACGGCGCCCTGCGCCAGCGGCACGCGCCGGCGCACGTAGGCCACCGCCTCGCGCACGACCGGCACCACGTCCTGCAGCACCAGTTGCGGCGCGGAGCCGATGTGGCTGAAGCGCTGGGCCACCTTGGAGAGCCGCTCGATGTCGCCCTCCATGTCATGCAGCGTCTCGTCCAGGTCTGCACGCGACAGCCGCACTTCGCTTCCGGAACCTGCCGTCTCGGCGTGACCGCGCAGCAGCTCGACCCAGCCCATGAGGCTCGACAACGGTGTGCCGAGCTGGTGCGCCGTCTCCTTGGCCATGCCCACCCAGATCACGCGCTTCTCGGCCTGCCGGATACCGGCGAGGCCCGACATGCCGAGCAACAGCAGGAGTCCCGTGCCCGCGAGCGCCAGGTACGGCATCCAGCGCAGCTGTTCGAGCACCGGCGGATTGCCGTAGTGCAGATGGCCCATCACCGCCGCCGTGGGCGACTGGCGCAGCGGGATGGGCGCGTGCGTGCGATCCAGCCCGGGCACGTCGTCCTTGACGCGCTTCACGAGCGCGGCGATGTGCGGCGAGATCGGCAGGCCGAACGCGAGGCTGTCGAGCGACTCGGGCGGAACGTCGTCGCTGCTCACCGACACGCGGCTCCACGCGCGCGGCGTGCCGGTGGTGTCGGTGATGATGATGGGGAAGCTCAGGCCGCGCTGGATGTCGCCCAGCAACAGCCGGAGCTGCGGGTTGTTCGTGGACGGCAGCGTGGCCTGGGCCGCTACCTTTGCGAGCAGCTCGGACGTCCCCGACACCTCGTGCGACAGGCGGCGCACGGCGTCCTGCGTGAACAGGAACAGGGCCACGACGAGCACGCTGCCGAGCAGGAACAGCGCGGTCTTGAGCAGCTGCTTGCCGCGGGAGCTCGTGGTCGCGATGGGCCGGATCATGCCGTGCACATCCTCCCCTGGGGTGGCGGCCCGGCCGTGGTGGCCGGGTGGCGCCGCATCAGCCGCGCGGCTTCAGCACCTCGAGCCCGCCCAGGTACGGCCGCAGCGCCTGGGGGATCACCACCGAGCCGTCGGCCTGCTGGTGGTTCTCGAGCAGCGTCGCGAACGTGCGTGGCAGCGCCACACCCGACGCGTTCAGCGTGTGCGGGTGCTCGACGCGAGCGCCCGTCTCGCGGCGGAACCGCATGCCCATGCGGCGCGCCTGGAAGTCCTCGAAGTTCGAGCACGAGCTGCACTCCTGCCACGTCTGCAGCCCGGGCGCCCACACCTCGAAGTCGTAGCACTTGGCCGCCGCGAAGCTCATGTCGCCGCTGCACAGCAGCAGCACGCGATACGGCAGCTCGAGCGCTTCGAAGATGTCGGCGACATCACGGGCCAGCTTCTCGTGTTCGTCGTAACTGGTGTCCGGCGCGACGATCTTGACCAGCTCCACCTTGTCGAACTGGTGCACGCGCACCATGCCGCGCGTGTCGCGGCCGGCGGCACCCGCCTCACGCCGGTACGAGGCGCAGTAGGCGGTCAGGTACTTGGGCAGCACGCCCGGCTCGAGGATCTCGTCGCGATAGATGTTCGTGACCGGCACTTCGGCCGTGGGGTTGAGGAACAGATCCTCCTCCCCGATGTGATACATGTCGCCCTCGAGCTTCGGCAACTGCCCGGTGCCGAACAGCGCGGCCCGGCGGACGACGTGCGGCGGCGACACCTCGGTGTAGCCGTGGTGCTGGGTGTGGAAGTCGAGCATGAAGTTGATGAGGGCGCGCTCGAGCCGTGCTCCCATGCCGGTGAACAGCAGGAAGCCGGCTCCCGAGATCTTCGTCGCGCGGTCGAAGTCGAGCAGCCCCAGCTGCGTGGCCAGGTCCCAGTGCGTCTTGGGCTCGAAGTCGAACTTCCGCACCTCGCCCCACGTGCGCACGACCTTGTTCTGCGTCGGATCCGAGCCCGGCGGCACACTCGGATGCGGCAGGTTCGGGATCCACGACGCGAGGTTCGAGGACTCCTCCTCGAGCTGGCGCAACTCGGTGTCGAGTGCCTTGACGCGCTCGCCCAGTTCGCGCGTCTCCGCGATCTGCGCGGTGGCATCCGCGCCCGTCTGCTTGAGCCGCGCGATGTCCTCGCTCGCGGCGTTGCGGCGGGCCTTCAGCTGCTCGCTCTCGTGGAGCAGCGCCAGGCGGCGCTCCTCGATCTGGTAGAAGCGGCGCAAGTCCAACTCCACGCCCTTGAGGGCGATGCCGGCTTCGACCTTGTCGCGATTCTGGCGGAGGAACTTGAGATCGTGCATGGAGGGTGCGACCCGCGGAAGTGGAAGGGTGCGTGACGTCGTATGGGCGGCGACATGAAACGCGAATCCCCGCCGGTGCGCAAGGCCGCTGCAGCCAGGCACCGCGCCGCGATCGGCGACGGCCGGCTTCTCCGCTGCCGCTACGGGTGCACGGTGCGGCGGTAGCGCACCTCGCGCGGCATGTCGTCGTCGTGGATCTCACCGCGCGACAGCTCACGCGATCGTGCGTACGCCGCACGGGCCTCGTCGTCGCGCCCGAGCTTGGCGAGCGCCATGCCGAGACCGTAGAACGCGGCCGGATCCTCGGGGCTGACCACCACCGCACTCGCGAAGCGTTTGGCCGCCGCGGTGTAGTCCCCGGCACGGAACGCGGCGTTGCCTGAATCGATGAGCGCTTGCGCGCGCAGTCCCGGGCTCTCGGCCACGGGCTCGCGACCCGGCGCCTGGGAGCATGCGGCCAGCGCGAGCGTGAGCGTGACGAAGCACAGCCCGAGCCAGGCGGCACCGCCGCCCCGCCGCGCGGTCCGCGCGCCGAGTCGCAGGCGATCGTTCACGCGGTCACGACCCCGTTGCGCACGGCCAGCGAGACCGCGCGCTCGGCCTCGGCCGCGGAGGCGGCGTCCACGCCGAGGTCGCGGATGCGGCCGTCCTGCAGCGAGTAGATCCAGCCGTGCACGGTCACGTCCTGTTCGCGCGCCCACGCGTCGCGCAGCACGGTGGTCTGCGAGACGTGCAGCACCTGCTCGATCACGTTCAGCTCGCACATACGGGCCCAGCGCGCTTCGTCGTCGGGCAGCTTGGCGAGTGAGGCGGCATGCAGATCGCGCACGTCCTCGACGTGGCGCAGCCAGTTGTCGATCAGCCCGTGCCGCGTCCCCTCGAGCGCGGCCTTCACACCGCCGCATCCATAGTGGCCGCAGACGACGACGTGGCGGATCTGCAGCACATCCACCGCGAACTGCATGACCGAGAGGCAGTTGAGGTCGGTGTGCACGACCACGTTCGCCACATTGCGGTGGACGAACACCTCACCCGGCATGTGGCCGGTGATCTGGTTCGCGGGCACGCGGCTGTCGGAACAGCCGATCCACAGGATGCGCGGGGTCTGGATAGCGGCCAGGCGTTCGAAGAAGCCCGGGTCCTGCGCTCGCATGCGTTCGGACCACAGGCGATTGTTCTCGAGGACGTCTCGCAGGTCCGCCATGGGCTCCCTCCCGGATACGATCCAGCCCGCCGCGGTGTCCGGCTTCGGCGTTCGTGAACGAACGCCGGACCGTGAACGACCGCGAGCGGGCCGGAGTGATCTCGACTCAGGCCTTCGCGGCTACCTTGGCCTTCTTCTTCGCGCGCGTGGCCTTCGCCTTGGTCTTGCGCGGCGTCACCTTGCGCGGACGCTTGCGGACCACGGCCTTCTTCTTGCCCGCGGACGCCGCGGCCGGCTTCTTCTTGGACTTGCTCGGACGCGCGGCGATGATGCCGGCGCGGCGGAACAGCGAGGCGGCCTGCGTCGAGGGCTGCGCGCCCTGCGCGATCCAGCCCTTGACCTTCTCCTCGTCCATCTTCACGGAGAAGGGTTTCGTCATCGGGTCGTAGTAACCGAGGATCTCGACGAACCGGCCGTCGCGCTGACGGCGAGAGTCCGCCACCACGATCCGATAGAAGGGCCGCTTCTTCGCGCCAGCCCGCATCATGCGAATGACCACCGCCATGCTGAGGATTCTCCGTGTGTGGGTTCAAGGAGCCGCACGCGGCGGCCCGTGGTTTGCAGCGTATCCTAGCCCGGACGGTTCCGGGTCCGCCAATCGGCAGTTGCGGGCGCTCCGAGGGGCTCCCGGCGCGGGCGCCGAGGCACTCAGCGCATCCGCCCTCGCAGGCCGGCCAGACCGCGCGGGCCCTGCTTGAGCGCCTTCATCATCATGCGCGCCTGCTCGAAATCCTTGATCAGGCGGTTCACCTCGGGCACCGATCTGCCGCTGCCCGCGGCGATCCGGCGCCGGCGACTGCCGTCCAGCAGCCGCGGGTTGCGCCGCTCCTTGAGCGTCATCGACAGCAATATCGCCTCGTAGTGCTTGACCTTGTCCTTCTGCGGCCCCATCTGCTCGAGCGCACCCTTGGGCATGCCCGGGAGCATCTTCATCACGTCCTCGAGCGGGCCCATCTTGCGCACGCTGCGCAGTTGTTCGAGGAAGTCCTCGAACGTGAAGTCGGACTTGCGCATGCGTGCCGCGAGTTTCTCGGCATCCGACGCCGAGACCGCCTGCTGGGCGCGCTCGACCAGCCCGACCACGTCGCCCATGCCGAGGATGCGGCCGGCGAGGCGCTGCGCATCGAACACTTCGAGCCCGTCCAACTTCTCGCCCACGCCCAGGAACAGGATGGGCTTGCCCGTGACCTGGCGCAGCGAGAGCGCCGCTCCGCCGCGCGCGTCCCCATCCATCTTGGAGAGCACCAGTCCGTCCACGCCGATGCGCTCGGCGAATGTCTGGCCCACGCGCACCGACTCCTGCCCGATCATGCCGTCCACGACGAGCATGACCTGGTGCGCGCGCACGGTGCGCTTCAGGTCCTCGAGTTCGGCCATGAGTTCATCGTCCACGTGCAGCCGGCCCGCGGTGTCGAGGACGAGGAAGTCGAACCCGCGCGTGCGCGCCTGCTCCAGCGCGCCGACCGCGATGTCGTGCGGTTTCGTGCCTTCCGGCGCGCGCCAGAAACCCGCACCCGCGCCCTGTGCGACGCGTTCCAGCTGGTCGATGGCGGCCGGGCGATAGACGTCGGCCGAGACCAGCAGCGTGCGCTTGCTGCGCGCCTTGAGCCACAGCGCCAGCTTGCCCGCGAACGTCGTCTTGCCCGAGCCCTGCAGCCCCGCGAGCAGCACCACCGTCGGCAGGTGCGGCGAGCCCGCGAGCGTGATGCGCGACTCGCCCAGCAGCTTCACCAGCTCTTCGCGCACGACGCCGACCACCTGCTGGCCCGGCGTGAGGCTCTTCAATACTTCCTCGCCGACCGCACGCTCCTCGATCCGGGCGACGAAGTCCTTCGCCACCTGCACGGGCACGTCGGCCTCGAGCAGCGCGCGGCGCACGTCGCGGAGCGATTCGCGGATGTTGTCCGGCGTCAGGCGCCCTTGCCCGGTCAGGTTCCGGAAGACGCCCTGGAGCCGGTCGGCGAGTGATTCGAACACGCAGAGCCTCTAGGGTGGTGTGGAACGCGGGAAGATAGCACGCCGCGGCGGCGGCGGGACAGGCCGGCGCAGGTGTTCCCGGCGCCGCGACTCAGGCCCCGCCGCGCACTCGCACCTGCCGCATCACGGGCAGACCGGACCGGCCGAACTGGTCTGTGTGCCCCTGCTGAAGGCGGTGAGCCACAGCGACAGATCACCGGCGCCGAGGGCCCCACTGCCGTCGTAGTCGGCCGCCCAGGAGCCCGCGCCGGTGATGAACTCGCTGATGAAGATCGAGAGGTCCCCCGCCCCCAGGCCCTGCTGGCCATCCAAGTCGTACGTGTGCACGATCGGCGAGGCGAGCAGCGTGCCGTCCCCGTATACACGGATCACGCACTGCGTGTTGCCCGGCGAGAACACCCCGGTACCGCTCCCCACGATCGTGAATCGCGCCTCACCCTGCGCGTCGGCGATCCTGTGCACGATGCCCGAGATGCAGTTCACGGCCAGCCCGGCGTCAGGCTGCACCGAGGCCAATCGCACATCCTGCGCGTTACCGAAATCGATGGCGACGCTCGCAAACGGGAATGGCTCGTTCGCGAGACTGCGGACCTTGACGACGAACTCTGCCAACTGCGTGTCCGCGACGCCCCCAGAAAGTCCCACGAGCACGATGTGGCTCGGCACGACACTTTTCGCGGGCGAGGGCACGGCGATGGCCCAGGCTGGCGCGGCGTCGAGGCAAGCCAGAACCAGCGCCGATCGGATCAGGTTGTCGAAGCGGCTTCGCATGCTCCCTCCGGAGGTTCGCGCCATGGGGCCGTGACCTGCTAAGGACAGCCGGCTGCGGAAACGACCTGCGTCCCGCTCGAGAACGCCGTGAGCCAGATCACGAGGTCGCCGGCCCCGAGGTAGTGGGAGCAGTCGTAGTCGGAACGGCCGTAGTTCACACCCGTGGAGAAGTCATTCAGGAATTGCGTCAGGTCGCCGGCACCGAGTCCATGGAGGCCATCCAGGTCGAAGGCGCTGACGGTCGGGGTAGCGATCAGCGTGCCGTTGGCGTAGATCTTCCCGGCTCCGAGCAGCGCCGACGGTGGGACACCGGCGCGGCCGCCGCCGACGATGCAGAACACCACGCGGCCGTTCACGTCGGTGACCTTGCGGACCGTCGCGACCCCGCAGTCCAGGATAACGTCCGGATCGAGCTGATCCGTGGCGAGCGCGAGTTCGGGGATCAAAGAGAGCTCGATCACGACCGAGACGTCGGGAATCGGGTTGTTGGCGAGGTCACGGATCAGCACCTCGAATTGGCCGAACGCCGAAGCGGGTGCGGACCCGTTGCTGGCGACCAGACGGATGCAGGCCGGAGTGATGTGGTTTGGGAATGGTGGCTCGTCGCCGCGGGCGGTGTCTGCCGACTGGAACATCAAGAGCGCGGCGACGACGAGGATAGCGCAGGATTGGCGCATGCTGCCTCCGCAAGTGTCGTCCGACGGGCCCGAACGGCCTCCTCGAGCCTCGCGACTGAGATCATCGCCCTGCGGGCGGGGTCCCGACAACCGGATTCCTCGGGCGCCCTAGGGGCAGCTCGGCGCTGACACGACCTGCGTGCCGCTCGAGAATGCCGTCAGCCAGATCACGAGGTCGCGCGCCCCGAGGTTGCCTGAATCGTCGAAGTCCGAGCGGCCGAAGATCTCTCCCGAGGCGAAGTCCCCTAGGAATACCGCGAGGTCGCCGGCGCCGAGTCCCTGTTGACCATCGAGGTCGAATGCGCTGACGGTCGGGGTGGCGATGAGCGTGCCGTTCCCGTAGATCCTCCCACCTGCCAACAGTGTGGACGCAGGCACGCCGGTCCGGGAACCACCGATGATGCAGAACACGGCACGCCCGTTCGCATCGGTCAGCTTCCGAGTGGTCATCGCCGCGCAGTTCACGACGGCGTCGGGATCGAGTTGATCCGTGGCGATCGCCAGTTCCGTGCACATCGAGAGATCCACGACGATCGAGGCATCAGGGATCGGGTTGTGCGCGATGTCTCGGAGGACCACCTCGAACTGGCCGATGGTGGCCGGCGTGGACCCGTTGGTCGCGACCAGGTGGAAGGATAGAGGGACCGTGCTGTTCGGGGCGCCCGGATCATCGGCGCGGGCGATGTCGGGCGCCTGGAACAGCAGGAGCGCGGCACTAAGAAGGATCGCGTGGGATCGGCGCATGCTGCCTCCGCAACTGTCGGCTGACGGGCTCGAACAGCCGCCTCGAGCCTCGCGAGGGGAATCATCGCCCCGCGGGCGGGGTCCCGACAACCGGATTCCTCGGGCGCCCTAGGGGCAGCTCGGCGCTGACACGACCTGCGTGCCGCTCGAGAACGCCCTGAGCCACTGGGAGAGGTCGCCGGCCCCGAGGCTGTTGGAGCAGTCGAAATCGGAGCGGCCGAAGTTCACGCCCGAGGCGAAGTCATTCAGGAACTGCGCGAGGTCACCCGCACCCAGGCCCTGTTGGCCATCCAAGTCGAACGCGCTGACCGTCGGGCTAGCGAGCTGCGTGCCGTTGGCGAAGATCTTCCCGGCTCCGATCAGCGCCGACGCCGGGATACCGGCGCGGCCGCCGCCGACGATGCTGAACACGACGCGACCGTTCACGTCGGTGACCCTGCGGACCGTCGCGGCCCCGCAGTCCACGAGGACGCCCGGATCGAGCTGATCCGTGGCGAGCGCGATTTCGGGGATCGCCGAGAGATCCACTACAACCGTCGCGTTGGTGACGGGGTTGTTGGCGAGATCCCGGACCACCACTTCGAACTGACCGAACGCAGCAGCAGCCGAAGCCCCATTGCTCTGGACCACGCGGATGCACGCCGGGGTCGTGCTGTTCGAGTTAGAAGGCGGCGAGGTCTGTCCATCCGCTCGCGCAGCGAGCGACAGCAGCGCAGCGGCCGAGAGAAGCGTTCGAATGTGGTTCATGGGACCTCCCCGGGTGCCGGGTCAGGACTCACTAGGGACACGCGGCAGCCGAGACAACCTGTGTGCCGCTCGCGAACGCGATCAGCCAGATGGAGAGATCACTCGCCCCGAGATTGCCGCTGCAGTCGTAGTCGCAGCGGCCGTAGGGCTGACCCGAGGCGAAGTCGCTGAGGAATACCGCGAGATCGCCAGCACCCACTCCGAGTGTGCCGTCCAGGTCGAAGGCGTTGGCGGTCGGAAACGCGCACAGCCTATCGTCCGCGAAGATCTTGCAGCCGTTGAGAAGCGTCACACCGGACCCCGTCCCCGTGCTCGCACCGACGATGCAGAACACCGCCCGGCCATTCGCGTCCGCGATCTTGGTGACGCTCTTGCCCGCGCAGTCCACGATCGCGTCGGGATCCAGCTGGTCCGCTGCGATGACCAGTTCCGGGATCGCGGAGAAATCCACGCGGAGGAGCGCTCCGGGCACGGGGTTGTTCGCGAGATCCAGCCACACCACCTCGAACTCCCCGAACTGCTGAGAGGCCTGCCCCCCGTTGCTCCCCACCAGCCGAACGCAGGCTGGGAACGTGCCGTTGATAGGCGAAGGTTCGGCTCGGGAGCTCGTCGAGAGGACCGCGACGGCCAGCACGAGGAGGGCGTGCCCGGGGCGAGCGGCTCGCATGGAGCACCTCCGATCGGTGTGACGGACCGCCGCTGCGGCGCGAGTCGCGGGGCCGTAGCGAAGATTGTCCACCCGCCCGATCGTCCCGGTCCATGGGTTTCCCGGACGTGGTCCCTACCCGGTCAGCTGCGTGACCCAGGGCCCCATGGCCGCGGCCCGCACAGCCGCCACCAGGGTGGGCCGCTCGGATCGGAGCCCCAGCAGCAGCAGGCGAGCTACCCCGCGACGGCGTGGCGCAAGGCGCCGAGGGCGGCGTGGGGGTCGCTGGCTCGGAACACCGCGTGCCCCGCCACGAACACGTCCGCACCGGCCGCGCGCGCGGTGCGTGCGGTGGCCTCACCGATGCCGCCGTCCACCTCGATCACGAACTCGAGCTTCTTGCGTGCCCGCTCGTCCCGGGCAGCGGAGACCTTCTCCATCATCTCGGCCATGAACGCCTGCCCGCCGAAACCCGGCTCCACGGTCATCACCAGGAGCAGGTCCAGGTCGGGCAGGTACGGAGCGGCCGCGCCGTAGGGCGTGCCCGGCTTGATCGCAAGGCCGGCTCTGGCCCCCGTGGCGCGGATCTGGCGCAGCACCTCGCGCGTCTCGCGGCAGGCCTCGAGGTGCACCGTGATCAAGTCGGCGCCGCTCTCGCGAAATGCGTCCACCATCAGCCACGGCCGCTCCATCATCAGGTGCACGTCGAGTGTGGCGCGCGTGAGCTTGCGCGCCGCGGCCACGATCAGTGGACCGAACGTGAGGTTCGGGACGAACTGGTGGTCCATGACGTCGCAGTGCAACCAGTCGAGCGCGGGATCCACGATGGCCAGCTCCGCACCGAGACGCGAGAAGTCCGCGGACAGGATGCTGGGGGCGATGATCGGTGGGCGGGCGGTCATGCGGTCTCCGGAGCGGCCAGGGATGACGGGTGTGGAGTGGCGCGCATCGTAACTTCTACCCCGGGCTCAGCGCAGCACGCGACCCGAGGCCTGCAGCAGGATGCTCATGTCGCGCGTGAGGCGCGTGCCGGCAGGCGGGTCCTGCATCACGATCGGGCCGTTCGCGGGTCCCGCCGGCGGCGACAGCACCTTGAACCCCTGCTCCTCGAGTTGCCTGCGCACGCGTCCCAGCTCGCGGCCGGTCAGTTCGGGCATGACGAAGACCTCTTCCCCGAGCCCCGTCGAGAGCAGGAGTGCGACGGGTGCTCCGCGCGGCAGCACGCTCTCGGCGGGCGGATCGGAGGCCACCACCAGCCCTTCGCCGACGGCGTCGCTGGGCGCGCGCGTGATGCCGCCGACGCGCAGCCCCGACTGTCCCAGCATCAGCTCGGCGTTCCGCCGCGACTCGCCGAACAGGACGGGCACCGAACTGAACTCCTCGCCGAGGCTGACGATCACGCTCACGCGCGCACGACCGCGCACGGGCGTGCCCGCGGTCGGCTCCTGCTGCACGATGCGGCCGCGCAACACCCCGGCGTCGAACCGCTCGCCCGCGCGAGACAACTGCAACCCCGAAGGTTCCAGCGCCTTCTGGGCCTCCTCCACGGTGAGGTTCGCCAGTTCGGGCACGCGCACCTCCCCCGCCCGGTGAATGAAGCGGGGCATGAGCACATTGTTGAAGACGAGGATGCCCACGGCGAACGCCGACACCGCCACGAATGCGGTGTAGAGCACATCGCGCCAGGGGCGATGCGGCTTCTTCTGGCTCAAGGCTTGTGGAACCTCGCGGCGAACGCGCCGTCGCAACCGTGACGGTTCGGCAGCACGCGCATGGTGCCTTCCGGGGTGACCACGGCATCCGGCACGGAGCCCGCCACGCTCTCGAGCGACCAGCCCGGATGCTCGGCGAGGAACCGCGCCACGACATGATCTGTCTCCTCCGGCTCGAACGAGCACACGCTGTAGACGAGCCGTCCGCCCGGCGCCAGGTGGCGGGCCGCGGCGTTCAGCAGTTCCAGCTGCACCGGTGGCATCTCGGCCAGCACCTCGGGGCCCTTGCGCCAGCGCGCATCGGCCCGGCGTGCCAGCACACCCATGCCGCTGCAGGGCGCGTCCACGAGGATGCGGTCGAAAGGCATCGGGAACGGATAATCGCGTCCGTCGCCGTGCACCACGTGCACCGCGTGCACGCCGAGCCGCGCGACGGTGTTCTTGAGCGTCTCGACGCGATGCGCATCGCGCTCGAGCGCCCACACCTCACCCTCGTCGCCCATGAGCTCGGCGAGGTGGGTGCTCTTGCCGCCGGGTGCCGCGCACAGGTCGAGCACGCGTTCGTGCGGCCGGGGCGCGACCACACGCGCGACCAGCGCCTCGCTCTCGTCCTGCGCCGTGCACAGCCCGGACTTGAAGCTATGCAGGGCCCCCGGCGAGTGATGCCCCTCGACCCACACCAGGTCGGGCGACAGCTCGGCCGGCTTGGCCTCCACCCCTTCGCGCGCGAGCAGTTCGATCAACTCCTCGCGCGAGTTCCGCAGCGTGTTCGAGCGCAGCCCCGTGGGCACGGTGCGGTTGTCGGCGGCAAGCAATGCGCGCGTGTCGGCCGGGCCGAAGCGCGCGAGCCAGCGCTCGACGATCCACAGCGGGTGCGAACCCCACGCCGCGAGCGAGGCGGCGTCCTCGCCCTCGGGCCACTGGATCTTGTCGCGCTCCTCGGCCAGCCGGCGCAGCACGCTGTTGACGAGGCCGGCGGCGCCGGGATGCGAGTACTTGTGCGCCAGCTTCACGGACTCGTCCACGGCCGCGTGGATCGGCACGCGGTCGAGGAACAGGATCTGGTAGGCGCCGATGCGCAGGATGTTGCGGATCCAGGGCTGCGTGTTGGCGAGCCCGACATGGATGCGCGCGTCGAGCACGGCATCGAGGCGGCCGCGCCAGCGGAGCGCACCCTTCACGAGCTCGTGCAGGAGCGCACGGTCCCGCGGATCGGCGCCGGCTCGCGCATGCGCTCCATCCAGCAGCCGGTCGCTGAACGCGCTGCGCGTGTCCACGGCGTGCAGGATGCGCAGCGCCGCCTCACGCGGGTCGGAGGGAAGCGAATGCCCCTCGGTGTTGAACGGTGCACTGCCGCGGCGCTCCTCGCGCACGCTCGTGGCACCCGTCCAGGGCTTGCCGCGGTTCGCGGCCGGGCCATTGCTGGGACTGTGGCGCTCCTCGCGGCCGCCGTTCCAGCCGGCCGGAGGTGCCGACGGCTTGCCGTCGCGGCGATACCGCACCTGCCCGCCACGCGGGAAGATCGGCCGCGAACGGTTCACCGCTCCGGTCTGGTCGCCGCCATCGTCGGCGGTCTCGGGACGCGGCGTGCGCGCCCGTTCGTCTGCGGGCCGCTCGAAGCGCGGACGGTCCGCGCCGGGACGCTGGAAGCCGGGGCGATCGCCGCCCGGTCGCGGGGCACGCGGTCGGTCCGTGCCGGGACGCTCGAAACGCGGACGGTCGCCTGCAACGCGCGGCGTGTACGGACGGTCGCCACCCGGTCGCGGCGAGCGCGGGCGGTCGCTGCCGGCGCGCGGTGCGTAAGGACGGTCGCCACTCGGTCGCGGCGAGCGCGGACGGTCGCTGCCGGCGCGCGGTGCGTAAGGACGGTCGCCACTCGGTCGCGGCGAGCGCGGACGGTCGCTGCCGGCGCGCGGCGTGTACGGACGGTCGCCACTCGGTCGCGGCGAGCGCGGGCGGTCGCTGCCGGCGCGCGGTGCGTACGGACGATCTCCGGTCGGTCGCGGCGAGCGCGGACGGTCGCTGCCGGCGCGCGGTGCGTACGGACGATCTCCGGTCGGTCGCGGCGAGCGCGGACGGTCGCTGCCGGCGCGCGGCGTGTACGGACGATCTCCGCCAGGTCGCGGCGAGCGCGGACGGTCACTGCCTGCGCGCGGGGCGTACGGACGATCTCCGGTCGGGCGCGGCGAGCGCGGACGGTCATTGCCGGCGCGCGGTGCGTACGGACGGTCACCACTCGGTCGCGGCGAACGCGGACGGTCGCTGCCCGCACGCGGCGCGTACGGACGATCTCCGGCAGGTCGCGGCGAACGTGGCCGATCCGAACTGCCGCGTGACGGATAACCTGCGCTCGAGCGCCCGCCCTCGGCGGATCCGGTGCGCGGGCGACTGCTCGCGCGGGGCGGTCCGCTCGGGCGCGGCCGTCCGCTGACGACGGCGGGTCGGCCACCCGTGCGGCTCGCCGGGCGTCCCGCCGGCCGGGTGCTGGTGCTGCGTCGGTCGCTGCTCACGTGGTCTGCTCCTTCAAGGTCTCGAATCGTTCACCCGGCTGCGGGCGCGCTCCTCGCGCCCACTCGGCGGCGTCGAGTTCCGCGCGCCCCTCCGGTTTGAGTCTCGTCACGCGCAATACGCCATCGGCGCAAGCCACGCGAAGTCCTTCGCCATCACTCGCGAGCAGCGTGCCGGCTGCGGCGCCGGTGGCGCCCGCCTCGGCGCTCGCGCGCACGATCAACACTCGCTTCCCACGGAACGACGTCGTGGCGCCCGGCCACGGTGTGACCGCCCGGGCATGCGCCCGCACCACTCGCGCCGGCAGGTTCCAGTCCACGACGCCATCCTGCTTGTGCAGTTTCTTCGCGTAGCTCCCTGCCGCACGATCCTGACGTGCGCGCGCGGCGCGGCCCTCGGCGGCCTGCACCACGCTCTCGGCGAGCAGCGGCCCGCCGCGCTCGGCCAGGCGCGCGGCCAGCGTGGCCGCGTCGTCGTCGTCGCGAATGGGTTCGCGCCGGCACGCGATCACGTCCCCGGTGTCGATGCCCTCGTCCATGAACAGCGTGCACACGCCGGTCTCGGCGCGGTCGTCCCACAGCGCGCGCTGCACCGGCGAGGCCCCGCGATAGTCCGGCAGCAGCGAGCCATGCAGGTTCACACAGCCCGCACGCGGCAGCGCCAGCACCTCCGGCGTGAGGATGGCCCCGAATGCCACCACGGCGAACACGTCGGCGCGCAGGGCTGCGAGCTCGTCGCGCACCTCGCGTGCCTTCATGTCGGCGGGGCGGCTCACGGGCAGCCCCAGCGACTCGGCGGCCAGCGCGACCGGCGAACCGCTCGTGAGCTGGCCGCGGCCGCGCGGGCGATCCGGCTGGGTCACCACGCGGGTCACGTCGCAGACCGCGGCCACCGCGCGCAGCGCGGGCACCGCGAACTCAGGTGTGCCCATGAACACGACACGAGGCTTCAGATGGCCCCCCCGCCCCGCTCCGGGTGGTAGTCCGCGGGCACCTCGCCGCGCGCGAGCGCGTCCAGGTCGCGGCGCAGGAACTGGCGCTTCAGCGGACCCAGCCGGTCGGTGAACAGCACGCCGTCCAGGTGGTCGGTCTCGTGCTGCACGGCCCGCGCGAGGAAGCCCTCGACCACGCGCTCGAACGGCTTTCCCTGCGCGTCGAACGCACGCAGGCGCAGGCGCGTGGCACGGTCCACGTCGGCGAGGATCCCGGGCATGGACAGGCAGCCCTCTTCGGCCTTCGCCTTGCCCGATCGCTGGTCCAGCACTGGATTCACCGCGGCGAACTTGTCGTGCGAGCCGTCCTCGCGCGGTACGTCCACCACGAACACTCGCTGCGCCACGCCCACCTGGTTGGCGGCCAGTCCGACGCCATTGTAGGCCGCCATGGTCTCGAACAGGTCGGCGACGAGCTGGCGCAGCGAGTCGTCGAACTCGCGCACCTCTCGCGCCTTCTCGCGCAGGACCGGGTCGCCGTAGATGCGGACGGGACGCAGCGGCATTACTTGCCTTCCACCGTGAGCACCTGGGCGATGGCGCTCTTGGCGAACTCCACCTTGGTCTCGTCCGAGATCTTCAGCACGGCGCGGTCCGCCTCGACACTCACGACCGTGGCGAACATGCCGCTCGTGGTGAGCACCTTGTCGCCCTTCTTGAGCTCGCTGATCTTCTTCTCGAGCTTCTTGCGCTCCTGGCTCTGCGGCCGGATCACCATGAAGTACAGGATGCCGAACATGAGCGCCATCATCACGGGAAAGCTCATGCCGCCGCCGAAGAACTGCGCCATCGGGGAGTTGTCCACGGGAGCACCCGCCTTGGTCTGTGCCATCGCATCCGTCACGAACATGCCGCTTCCTTTCGGTGATAGTGAACGGACCGCGTCCTAGGACGCGGCACGTGCGAGCGTCTCGCCGCTCGCGAACTGCTCGAGGAACTGCTGCCGGAAGGCCGCATAGCGGCCGTGCTGGATCGCCGCGCGGGCGCGGCGGACCAGCGACACCATGTGATGGACGGCGTGCACCGACGCCAGCCGCATGCCGAGGATCTCGCCCGCGACGAACAGGTGGCGGAGGTAGGCGCGCGTGTACTTGCGGCACGTCGCGCATTCGCACTCGGGGTCGAGCGGACGCTCGTCGTGGGCGTAGGCGGCGTTGCGCACCACCAGCCGCCCGCTGCCGATGAACACCGTGCCACGCCGCGCGTTTCGCGTGGGCAGCACGCAATCCATCATGTCCACGCCGCGCGCGACCGCCTCGATGACGTCCACGGGGTGACCCACGCCCATCAGGTAGCGGGGTCTCTCGCGCGGGAACTCCGCGCAATCGCGCTCGACCATCTCGAGTCCGAGCTTGCGTCCCTCGCCCACCCACAGCCCACCCAGCGCGAATCCGTCGAACGGCATCGCTCCCAGCTGCGCGAAGCAGCGCGCGCGCTCGGCGGCGTCGGTGCCGCCCTGGTTGATACCGAACAGCGCCATGCCGCCACGGCCCTGCGCACGCAGCCGCGCGCGCTCGTCGAGCCCGCGCTGTGCCCAGCGCACGGTGCGATCCACCGCGTCCTGCACCTGTTCTGGCGTCGCGGGCAGCCGCACGAGATGGTCGAACGACATGGCGATGTCGGTGCCGAGCCCATCCTGCACGCGGATCGCCTCCTCGGGCGAGAGCATGTGCTTCGAGCCGTCCAGGTGCGAGCGGAACTCGACGCCCTCTTCGCGCACGCGATTCAGCTCGGTGAGGCTCATCACCTGGAAGCCGCCACTGTCGGTGAGGATGGCTCCGTTCCAGCCCATGAACCGGTGCAGCCCGCCCATGCGGCGCACCGTGTCCACGCCCGGCCGCAGCATGAGGTGGTAGGTGTTGGAGAGCAGGACGTCACAGCCTGCGGCGGTGAGGTCGTCGGGCGTGAGCGTCTTGACCGTGCCCTGAGTGCCCACGGGCATGAATGCGGGCGTGAGCACGTCCCCGTGGGACGTGTGGAAACGCCCAGCGCGCGCGCCGGTGGACGGGTCCTCGGCTTCGAGGTGGAACGAGAAGGGCATCAGGGGTCTGCGCCAGAGGACGCGTCGGGGGGGATCCGGGATCCCGGAGCCGGCGGGCCGGTTGCCCTGCCGGGTGCTGCGAACGTTCAGCCAATAACTTACGGGCGCAGCCACCGGCGGGTCAAGAAGGGGCAGTCCGGCGCGTGCGCGGCGGGATCGCCCGCGAGGAACGTGACGGCAGCCTCGCCAGAGGCGATCCGCCACAAAGCGCTGCGGCCACTCTCGCCTTCGCGGAGTGGCCGCTTGCCCGGTGCGCGGACCGGGCGGTGAGCGGGGCTCACGGCCGCGCGCTCACCGGTTCCTGCCTGGCATGTCCCCCCAGGGGCTCTCTCGTTCCCCCGAGGGCCCGGGGCACGCGTTGCGCGCTCCCGGCCCTACCTCTCCCCGGAGCGGCCCCTGCGCCGCTCCGCTCGTCCCTCCCCCCACAGTCGGGACACCATGAATCATTGGAAGAATCGGGCCAATCCATGGACTGGGGTGGCTGCCACAGCTCAGCGCGTGCAGGCTGCGCGACCGCAGGGTGAACGGGCCCTTGGGATTCCGTCGCGTCTCATGGGTCGCGGAACCTGCATCGCCGAGCCGCGCCAGAGCGCGCTACGGCGTCGAGCTCGCGGCCTTGCCGAATGGCGCGCTGCACCGCCCGCGCGCGCGGGCTGCAATGCGACGACCACGCGAGGTCATGGCATCCGGTGCTTCGCGGGCCCCAGCGAGCTCGGTCGCGACGCTCGCCAGCCATACGAAAGGGCCGCACCCGCGAACGGGTGCGGCCCGCATGGCAGCGCTCGGTCGCTACCGCAGCAGGATCAGCCGCTGCGCGACGCGAGCCTCGCCCACGCTGCCCGCGATGAAGTAGGCACCCGGCCCCATCGACCGGCCGGAGTCGTCGCGGCCGTCCCAGCTGAACTCGTGGGTGCCGGGCGCGAAGCGGCCGCTCGCCAGGTGCCGCACGCGGCGACCACTCAGGTCCACCACGTCCAGCTGCACGTCGCCGGCGCGCTCGAGGCTCCAGCGCATGCGATTGCCACCCGAGAACGGACTCGGTCCGCCTCCCGAGATGAGCGCGGACGAACCCTGCGAGAGGAAGTCGTCGAAGTCGTCGTCGTCGTCCTCGGCCAGCGCGCCATCGAGCGCCGTGGTGCAGCCATTGCGCCGCGAGCCCAGGTTGATCGCCAGGGCCTGACGACGGATACGGCGGCACTCCTCGCGCTGCGCGCGGTCGCGGCTCGTGCCGTCCCCCATGGTGAGCAGGCGCGCCTCGGTGGCGGCCACCCATGCGTCCAGCGTCGTGCCCGCAGGGATCCCCGGGATGCCCTCGAGCACCGTTCCGTTCCAGAGTCCGAGCGGGCGGCCCGAGTCGTCCGTCACGCCCATCTGGTGCGCGACCAGGTTCGCATGCACGGCGGCGAACTGCCGGCGCGCCGCGAGGAACGGGCGGCCGTGACGCCGGGCGGTGAGCAGCTCACACAGCCCGTCCGGCTGGCCGGAGTACGACCACAGGGCCGAATGCTGGTCCACGCGCTCGGCGACCAGCGCGAACGAGGCTTCCTCGAGGTGCGCCGTGCGCGCGTCGCAGTTGGCGAGCCACCAGCGAGGCGGAGCGGGGCATTGTGTCGGGTCAGGCGGTCCGGGCGGCGGCGGCTGCGGCGGATCGAGGATGGCGCAATCCTGCCCGAACAGTGTCCGGGTGCAGGGCTCGCCCGTCGCTCCGCTCGCGCGGTCGGAGACCGAGAGCGTGTACGTGCCCGTCATCGACAGGATCACGCACGAGGTCGTGGCGACGAATCCGCCCGGCCCGCTCCACGTGTAAGTCAGGTCGCCCGCGGGGGCGCACCACTCCACCACCGCGTCACCGCAGACCGAGTCGGGTCCGCTGATCGAGCACGTGGGCAGGACGACCGGCGTGCCGACGATCTGGCTGCACGGATCACTCCACGTGCCGGCGAGAGCATCGAACATGCGCAGCGTGTAGGTGCCGGAGGCGGCCGCATCGATGCACATCGCGTCCGACGTGAAGCCGTTGGGACCGTTCCACTGCCACGCGTCGCCACCGTCGGCGCACAGCGTGACCGCACCGTTGATCTCCAGACGACTGATGCTGCATTGACCGAACGCCTCCTGCGCTCGGGCGGCGGTCAGGACCACTGCCAGGACCGCGATGAGTGCCCGTCGCATCTCCAACCTCCGAGGCCGGCCCGTGGCGGGTTCGATCGACGGGCCCGAACGTGTGTTCGGACGGCGCGGCCGCCGCCAGCGGCGGCCTGGTGCCCTCCTCCCGGCGTCGCACTCGCTCGGCCGGAGCACGCTTGGTAGTAGGAAGTCCCGCGCCAACTCCGCAGGCTGGGCGCAGCCGCCCAGCACGGTCGTGCGCACTGCAGCAGCGCTGTGCGCGCGCGCCCAATGCGCCGCCCGGGTGAGTGCCGTGCGGCCGCTCTGCAACGAACTGCCGACCCCGCGCAGCGCCATCGCGCGCAGCCACGATCGTGCGAGCGTCCGGTGAAAACCCCCGGAACACGCGAACCGCACACGCCGAGGTGCGCATCTGCAACGCTCCGCTCAACCCGCAACGTCCACCGGGCTCCGATGACGACGGCGGCCGCCCGATAGGGCGGCCGCCGTGTATGGCGACGTTCGCGACTGCGTGAGGCTACTGCTTCCCGGCCTCCGGCGCGCCCGGGCCATGGTGCATCTTCATGCCCTTTCCACCGCCGTGGCCGGGCGATTCCTTGAGCTGCTTCAGCTGTTCCGGCGTGAGCAGCGCGCGTGCCTGCAGGAACGTGTCGAAGTGGGCCTTCTCGGCGTCGGCCCGCATCTTGGCGATCTTGTCGATCTGCGTGTTCACCGACTGCGCGCTCGGCGCATCCGCGCGCATCAGCTTGTGCAGGTCCATGCGTGCGATCTCGAGATCGGCCTTGCGCTGGATGTTCTTGCGCATCGCCGCCTCGTGCAGGTCGCGCATCTTCTCTCGCTGGGCGTCCGTCAGGTCGAGATTCGCCATGCGCATGTGGAGCCCCATGCCGGCACCATGCCGGCCCGGGCCGCGTCGCATGCCCGGCTTCGCCATTCGGTGCAGGTCGCCGCCGGGGCCGCCTTCGTCCCCCTCGGCGAACCACGAGCCCCCGTCTTCGCCCATCGCGACCAATTCGTCGAACTCCTGGTCGCTGTCCTCAGGGCCGTGCGGCGCCTGGGGTGCCGATGGGGCACTGGGTGCGGGGGACTGGCCGTGCTGTGCCCATGCCGTCATCGGCAGGGCGAGCGCGGCACACAGCATCATCCACTGCATTCGCGAGGTCTTCACTTCGGTTCTCCTTGTTCTCCGGGTTCGGTTCGGAGGCTGTGCGGGCGGCGCCCGCGGTGTTCGCCAGGGAAACGCTCTTTCACCACGCGCTCGAAGCGCTCGCGCTGAGCCGGGGTGAGGTGTCGTGCGATGCGGACGTGCAGGCTGTCGTGCACCCCCGCCAGGTCTGCCTGCGACTTCGTGATCTCGCCCCGTATCGCCTCCACCTGCGCGGACGAGAGATCGAGCGTGCGCTCGAGCCACGGCAGGATGACGCGAGTGGATGGCATCCCGCGCATGCCCTCGGCGCCGCGCGGGCCAGCGCGACCCGGGCCGCGCTGGTGCCAGGCGCCGCGCGCCCCGCCCCAGTTGAACGAGTGGTGCGAGAACATCACGCCGCCCATGAAGCCGAGCGAGATGCCGAGGAACAGCGCGGAGACCACGGCGAGGATGACGGAGCCGCGATTCATGGCGTCACCCCCTGTGAGTCGGCGCCCGCTCCGCCGGGCACGGCTGCGTCGTCCAAGCTCAACCCGAAGCTGCCGTCGTCGTCGAGCAGCGCGCTCGCGAGCGTGGAGGGCCCGGCGATGTCGCGCGAGTCGCTCGCCACCAGGCTGAGCCCCAACCACGCACTCCCCACCAGCAGCCCGGCCGAGGCCGCGAGCGTGACCGGCCGCGCGAGCCAGGTGAGCCACATCGGCTCTCGCTGCTCGAGCCGCGCGCGCACACGCGCCATCGTGCCTGGAGCGGGCTCGGCGCGCAGCGTCGCGGCCAGCCGGAGCCAGCGCGGGCTCTTCTCCTCGTCGTTCAGGGGGCTCATGCTTCCGAATCTCCCAGGTCCGCCCGCAACGCGGCGAGCGCGCGAGCGAGACGTGACTTCACCGTCCCCAGCGGCACGCCGAGCGCGCCGCACATGTCCTCGTACGACATCTCCAGTCGGTGCCGAAGGATCACCGCCTCGCGCTGGTCCACCGGCAGCTTCGCGATCGCCCGGTCCAGCCGTACCGCCATGGCGCGCTGGTCGAGCGAGTCGTCCCAACCTTCGACCGGGTCGAATCGCAGCGCCGGATCGTCCGGCGGTGCGGGCCCGTCGAGTGATCCTGCTGTGAACTTCCGCCGCCGCAGCCGGTCGCGACACAGGTTCGCGGCGATGCGAAGCACCCAGGTGCGTACGCCGCGCTCGCCCCGGAACCGCGGGCCAGCTTCGTGTGCGCGCACCAGTGCCTCCTCCACCACGTCCTGCGCCTCGGCCGCGTCGCGCAGCATGCTGCGCGCCAGCGTGGCCATGGCGACTCCGAAGCGCTCATGGAGCTGCTCCAGCGCGGCCATGTCCTTGCGGCGGAGGCCGGCGATGAGTTCCCGCTCATCCGGCTCGGCCAGTGTGGATCTCCTTGTCTGCGCACATGGACGAACGGACCCCGCTCGGGGTTCCGTGGGGAGCGCGTTCTCAGGTCACGAGCCGTGGATGCGGGGTCGCGACGCTCGCAATCAGGGCTTGACCTCGTCCGGACCACGCCGCGAGACTGCGCTCAGGCGACCGGGCCCTGCAACATCACCCGCTCCGGGTCCTCGCGAGGTCCGAAAGCTTGCACCCGTGCCTGGCCGCGTTGCTCGCCGTCGCTGCGGACTCCGCGGCGATCGTCCCCCGAGTCCCCGCAGACTCCGCCGTCCTCACGCCGGCCGCGCCGACCGATACGCTGCCGCGCGAAGTGCGCCGCTTCCCGCCCATCGAAGTGGCCGCGGGACGCCTGCACGACATGCGCTCGAACGCCACCGTGCACCGCGTGACGCCCGAGGCGCTGCGCGACCTCCCGATCACGAGCCTCACGCAGGCGCTCGCGTTGCAGCCCGGGGTCGTCGCACTCGGCGAGGACCTGCATGTGCGCGGGGGCCGAGCGGGTGAGACGCAATGGACCCTCGCCGGGCTCGTGTTGAACGAGCCGTTCCGCGATCGCGCGCCGGAACTGCCCGTGATGGCGGTCCAGAGCGCCGACCTGTTCGCGGGCGGGCTCGACGCGGAGTACGCCGGCTCGCTCGCGGGTGTGGTGGACCTGCACACGTGGAACCCCTCCGCCCGCGCGGGAGGCGCCGTGCGCTGGCTCACGACCGCGCGGCAGGGCACGTCGTTCGACTGGGTCGGAGCGCGCGGTACGCTGCCCCTGCGCGTGGCCGGGCTGGGGCTGGTGGCCGCGGGCGAGACCCGGCTCGACGACCAGTTCCTGCCGGGCCGCGCCTCGCGCGGGCGCCAGGACGTGCTCGGGGGCCAATTCGGCTGGCGTAACGACAACCACATGCTGGGCTGGGCCAAGCTCGCACCCATCGCCAACCCGCAATCGTTCTCGATCGAGGCCATGGGCTCGCGTGTGATCTCGCAGCCCTACGACCCGATGATCACGTGGGACGACAGCGTGCTCGTCTACACGATCACGCCGCCTGCCAACGAGATCGGCCCTCCGCTCATCGACAGCATGAACGTCTTCTACCGTGCCTCCGACCACCAACCCATGACCGAGACGCGCCGCTTCACCACGCTGGGGCAGGCCGCGCGGCTCTCGGAGCGCCAGCAGTGGCGGATGGCCGTGTCGTGGCAGCACGGCACCGAGCTCACCTCACCCGGGCTCACGCAGGATCCGAAGGCCCTGCTGCCGAGCGAGAAAGTGCGGTTCGGCCAGGACATGGGTCCCAAGCGCGACCCGTTTCACGCGTATGCCGGAGAGTGGGCCTACTTCAAGCGCACGCGGTACGACCGATTGCAGGCCACGGGCAGCGCGCTGCTGGTGCTGTCGCCGAAGAATCGGATCGGCTTCGGCGTGGGCGTGATGTGGGACAACGCGCTGCTTTACGAGCTGGACGCCGTGCTGCCCACGAATGCGCTGATCGACACGCTGCGCAC
>Ga0075429_100000728_pt1 | contig 25814 bp, 22 predicted proteins | sample RhiMetdeltSRZDD3_FD_75295 | JGI IMG/M metagenome (GOLD analysis project Ga0075429, IMG submission 75295) | Populus rhizosphere microbial communities from Tennessee, USA - Rhizosphere MetaG P. deltoides SRZDD3 | ecosystem: Host-associated > Plants > Roots > Rhizosphere > Soil | place: USA... | reverse complement strand
ATGTAAAACCTTGAATAACAAAGAGTTCCATGACATATCTGGTTTATTATGTCACGATTTTGTGCACGCTGGCCAGAACGGCACATTGGTTGCTCTTCACAATGGCATGAGTTACACGCGGCAGGGTGGAGCCGGGAAACAGAGACCGCTCCGGAGTCTGGTCGATGCAGGCCGGTTCCGGGAGGCGCTGTCTCACTACTTCGAGTCGACCGACTCGACCGGGTCGGCCACACCCCAGTGTCGGCTGCTGGCGGCGCAGGCCGCAGCCCGCATCGGCGAGTTTGAGGTCAGCGCCCGGCTCACCGCGAGCGCCAGGAAGGAGTTCGAAACCGCGGACGATATCGATGGGTTGCTCGAGTCGAGCAATCTCCTCGGAGCCATCGCTTTCGAGCGGGGGAAGATCAAGGATGCCGAGAGGCACTTTACGATGGTCGCGACGCTGGCGGAGGCGCATGGACGGGCCCGTTATACCGCCCGCAGCGCCAACAATCTCGGAAGTGTGGCCAATCTTCGGGGCAATCCGGTTCCGGCATGTGCGCTGTTTCAGCGGGCCCTCCAGGTCTACGAGATGGTGGGTGACGCGCGGGGAATCGCGGAGACCTGCCACAATCTGTCGATCGGGCTCCGCGAAAGTGGCGCACTGGATGTCGCACGGGATTCCAGCCTGCGCGCAGTGGAGAACGCCGAACAAGTCGGCGATCCTGGCCTGATCGCTCTCGCGCTGCTGGGCCGAGCCGAGGTCCATATCGCCGCAGGTTCGTACCTGGATGCTCTGGACGACATTCATCGGGCCGAGCTCCTTGGGTGGGCGGAAGGGAACGAGCCCCATCGCCTGGAGGCGGAGCGGCTGAGCGCGCTTGTCGCTCTGCGCCGCGGCGATGCGGCCGAAGCGCACCGGCGCGCGTCCCAAATGCAGGCGCGCGCCTCGGAGGCACAATTCGCCCTCCTCGCGGCGGAAGGAAGGTCACTGGCCGCACTCGCACTCAAGGCGCTCGGCCGTCACACCGAAGCGGTGGGGGCACGCGAGGCGGCAACGGTCGCGCTCCGGGCGCTGGGGGCAACGGGTCACCTGGCGCGGCTCGCCCGGGATTGGGAGAGCATGTAACCCGGGCCCGAAAATCGGCGCCGGCCCCCTTGTGAGAATTCCCTCCGTTCGGCATCCTACAAGGGCCCCAGCCTCGGGAGGGCCCATGGCAATCCAGCACCGTCACGATCTGCTTCGCGAAGGAATCATCACCGGCATCCTGGGCGCCATCGCGGTGGCGGGATGGTTTCTCGTTATCGATGCATTGCAGGGCCGCCTGCTCGCCACGCCGAGCGTTTTGGGCCAGGTGATCCTGTTCAACAATCCCAACCCGGTCGTTACCCCCGTCCAAACCGGCCCGATCGTCGCGTATACCCTGCTGCATGTAGGGGCCTTCATCGGATTCGGCATCGCGATCACTCACCTGGTCCACCTGGCGATGTACTCGCCGCTGGTCCGTTTCGCGCTCATGATCGTGGCGGTGGTGTTCGAGCTGTTCTTTTTCATGGTCACCTATGCGCTGTTCACCGGCACCAGCAGTCTCTTTCCCTGGTGGTCGGTACTGGGGGCCAATACCCTCTCCCTCCTCACGATGGGCTTCTACCTGATGCGGCGGCATCCGGGGTTGAAGAGACAATTCCAACGGGAGCCGTTAGGGGCGTAAACAAGGCAGTGGGCAGTAGGCAATAGGCAGTAGGCAGTAGGCAGCAGGCAGTAGGCAATCGGGGCGGGGAAGTCCTGCCTATTGCCCACGGCCGACTGCCTTTTTTCCCAGGCAGTTTGCCATTCTGACCGATTTTACCCGTCGTGCAACGGCACGCCGACTGCACGGTCTCCTCTTGGATGGGGCATCGAGCCCCGCGTATCCGAAAACCAGACAGAGGAGGATGACCATGTATCTCACTACTACGCGCCGTGCAGCGCAGACGGCTCCGGATGTCTACTCGAACCTGCACCGCCTGAGCCGCATGATGGACGAAGCCCTGGGCGGCGGATGGAACGGCGGCACGGTCGCGTCGGCATGGACGCCGACTTGCGACGTCTTCGAGGACAAGGAGAATCTCAAAATCGTGCTGGAGCTCCCCGGAGTGCAGCCGGAGGACGTGAAGATCAGCCTGGAGAATCAGGTGCTCACGATTCAGGGCGAGAAGAAGCAGGTTGCGGAGGAGTCCAGCGAGCGATGGCACCGGTACGAGCGTTCCTACGGCAGCTTCGAGCGGATGTTCACCCTGCCGAGCACGGTGGATGCCGAGAAGATCCAGGCCAAGGTGGATAATGGACTGCTGACGGTGACGCTGCCGAAAGCCGAGCGGGCGAAGCCGAAGCAGATTCAGGTAGAGAGCAAGTAATAGGCACTAGGCACTGGGCAGTGGGCAGTGGGGTTGTTCCTGCCCATTGCCTAGTGCCCATTGCCCATTGCCCATTGCCTGCTCCCTGAGCGTAAGTTTCGCGGATGCGTATGTGTTCGATCTGCAATGCTCCCATCGAGGGAGATGTCTGCGAATACGACGTCCCGCTCGATCGGGCGCCGGGCATCGGTGATCCCGGTCTGCTCGCGACGGGACGGATGAGTCACGGTGATCACGAGCTGCACATCGCTCGCTGGCGGGTGCATCATCCCGACGAGCGGGGCGCCACGCCCGCGGTCATGGCGTGGGCCCGGGAGAGAGTGGCGCGGGCTGGTCAGCCTCCGCCGACCTGATCGCGCCGCGGAATGGGGGCGAAGAATGCCCGGAGCGCGGCGATGTCCCCGCTCATGTCCCCGGTAGGCTGAAACGGCGGTCCAAATCCCACCACGCGGCGCCGATTGTCGAAGTAACCCGGGACGATCGGCACTCCAGCCTCGTGCGCAATGCGGTAGAATCCGCTCTTCCAGCGGTCCACCGGCTTGCGAGTCCCCTCCGGCGCCACTGCGAGGATGAGGCTCTTCCGCTCGGCGAACATGGCCACGGTTTGCACCACGATCCCTCCCGGTCGCGTCCGATTGACGGGCAGCCCGCCGAGCCATCGCATCACCGGTCCCAGCGGCCCCCGGAAGAGCTCGACCTTCCCGATGAAGCGCACGTCGAGTCGCATCGCGAACACCAGGGCAATCCCGACGAAAAAGTCCCGGTAGGAGGAATGCGGCGCGGCGATGACGACAGCCTTGGCCAGGTCGGGAAAAGCGCTGCCGATGCGCCAGCGCAGGAGTCGGAGCATCATCCGGCCGATCGCCGCGCGGAGGAAGCCGCCGCGACGGGGAACGAGGGGGCCGGGTTCCGGAATCTCCATGGCGCGAAACATGGCGGCGGCGAGGGCGCCGCGATAGCTTGACGCGCATGACCTTTTCCTCTCGCGGATTCCTCACCGGCCTCGCCGCCTCATGATTCTGGGAGTCGTCGGGGGAAGCGGGCTCTACGATATCGATTGGCTGGAGCATCCCCGCTGGGAAACCATCATCGGCCCCTTCGGCACGCCGTCGGATGACCTACTGATCGGTGAGCTGGACGGGATCCGGATGGTCTTCCTGCCCCGGCATGGTCGCGGGCACCGGATCACCCCGTCCGAGGTCAACTACCGCGCCAACATCGATGCGCTGAAACGGGCCGGAGTCACCGACGTGATCGCATTTTCCGCTGTCGGCTCCCTGCGCGAGGATCTGGCGCCCGGCACTTTCGTCCTTCCCGATCAATTCATCGACCGCACCTTCGCCAGGCCGAGGAGTTTTTTCGGCACCGGACTGGTCGGCCACGTCTCGATGGTCCACCCGGTGTGCGGCCGGCTGGGCGACGCGATCGCCGCGTCGGCCGCGGAGACGAATGTCCCGGTCGTGCGGGGCGGCACCATGCTCGTGATGGAAGGGCCGCAATTCTCGACCCGGGCGGAGTCGGAGCTGCACCGCGCATGGGGATGCGCGGTGGTCGGCATGACCAGCATGCCGGAGGCGAAGCTCGCCCGGGAGGCGGAGCTCTGTTACGCGACCGTCGCGATGGTGACCGACTACGACTGCTGGCGGCCCGAGGAAGGCCACGTCACCGTCGAGCAGGTGGTTGCGGTGATGGAGCACAACGTCGTCGCCGCGCGGACCCTGCTGCGACGGCTGGTACCGCGGCTCCGGGACCGCGAAGTTCCCTGCCCGGCGGGCTGCGATCGCGCGCTCGACGGCGCGATCATGACCGCGTCGCACGCGCGCGATCCGCGCGTAGTCGCGCAGCTCTCCGCCGTCATGGGGCGCCCGGTGTGACGGACCTGCGTGCGCTGGTGCGCACGATTCCCGGCTACCCCAAGCCGGGCATCCTGTTTCGCGACATCACGACGCTGCTGCTCGACCGGGACGGATTCCGGGAGACCATCGATGGCTTCGCTGCGCGCTACGCCGGGGCGGGCATCGACAAAGTCGCCGGCGTCGAAGCCCGGGGATTCATCCTCGGCGGGGCGGTGGCCGACCGGATCGGCGCGGGCTTCGTCCCCATTCGCAAGCGCGGCAAACTTCCCTTCCGAACGATCGGCTGCGACTACGCCCTGGAATACGGCTCCGACCGGGTCGAGATGCACGTGGATGCGGTGCTTCCCGGGGACCGGGTGCTGCTGGTGGACGACCTGATCGCCACCGGCGGCACCGCGCTCGCCGCCGCAAGACTGATCACCGAGGCGGGGGGACTGGTGCACGAAGCCGCGTTCGTGATCGATCTTCCCGATCTTGGAGGGGCCGGGAGACTCCAGGGTACCGGGATCCCGGTCTTTGCGCTGATGAAGTTCGCCGGCGAATAGGCCACCAGCGCAACTGTCACCACGATATACAGTTAGCTATTCGACAGTCGACTCTGGGTACCAAACCCGCTAAATTGATTCAGGTAGTTCCGCCCGCAGCCCGAGGACACGATGGCAGAATCGAATCCGAATACCAAGTGGCGAGAGATCGTCGCCAGATATCAGACGCCGAGCGTCAAGCGCGCGGTCTGGCAGCTGGTCTCCACCCTGGTGCCGTTCGTCGGCGCCGTGATCCTGATGAACTGGAGCCTGTCGGTCAGCTACTGGCTCACGTTGGCGCTGGCAATTCCGGCCGCGGGTCTCACCATCCGCACGTTCATCATCATGCACGATTGCGGACATGGCTCCTTCCTGCCCTCGAAGACCTGGAACAACATCATCGGATGGGTGACCGGTATCCTCACCACGACGCCCTATTCGCATTGGCGCCGTGAGCATGCCATTCACCATGCCACTTCGGGCCATCTGGAGCAGCGCGGCACCGGCGACATCTCGACCATGACGGTGCGTGAATACCTGGCGGCGGGACGCTTGCAGCGCATCTGGTACCGCATCTACCGGAATCCGGTGATCCTTCTCGTGATCGGGCCGGCATTCCTGTTCATCAAGCATCGCTGGCCCACCCGCAGTATCGCGGGGAAGAAAGAGATCCTGAACGTCCATCTCACCAATCTGGCGCTCGCTGCGCTGGTGACGACGCTCTCGCTCCTGATCGGCTTCAAGGATTTCATGCTGATCTGGCTGCCGATCTTTCTGCTCAGCGGCGCCGCCGGGGTCTGGCTCTTCTACGTGCAGCACCAGTTCGAGGACGCGTATTGGCGTGGCGGCGAGGACTGGGACTACGCCACCGCAGCGGTGGCGGGCAGCTCCTACTTCCGGCTGCCGAAGGTGCTGCAGTGGTTCACGGGGAACATCGGTTTTCACCACGTGCACCATTTGAGCCCGAAAATCCCGAACTACCGGCTCGAGCGATGCCACCGGGAAAACCCGACGTTTCAGAAGGTCGTGACGCTCACGCTCCGGGAGAGCGTCCGCACCCTTGGACTTCGGCTGTGGGACGAAGAGAGCGGCAGGATGGTGGGCTTCGGTCATCTCCGGCGGCTCCGCAGCGAGCAGCGGATCGGCCGCGCGGCCTGAGCAACACCAGCGCCGCCGAGCTGGTGCCCGCGGTCCGGCGGGCCGAGGAACGGATTCGTCCCAGGATTCTCACCACCCCACTCGTCTCATCCCCCATCGGCGCCGGCAACGGCGCCGATTTGCATCTCAAGCTCGAGAATCAACAGCATACCGGGTCGTTCAAGGCGCGGGGCGCCTTCAATAAGCTGCTGTCGCTGGAGCACGCCGACCTCGCGCGCGGGGTGATCGCCGCCTCCACCGGGAATCACGGCGCGGCGGTCGCCTATGCCGCCCGGGAAATCGGCGCCGTGGCGCGGGTGGTGGTGCCGGGGAACGCCGATCCCGGCAAGGTGGCCGCCATTGCATCGCTGGGAGGCGAGGTGATCGTGCATGGGGAGGATTCCGCGGTTGCGGAAGCCCACGCGCGGGCGCTGGCAGCCCGGGATGAGGTGCCGTTCATTTCCCCCTACAACGACGTCGACGTGGCGGCGGGACAGGGCACCGCGGGCGTCGAGATCACCCGGCAGCTCCACGGCATCGATGCGGTCTTCATCGCGCTGGGCGGCGGCGGGCTGCTGGCCGGCGTGGGGGCGTGGGTCAAGTGGGTTCGCCCCGAAGCGGCGATCATCGGATGCTCTCCGGAGAACTCCGCCGTGATGATCCACTCGCTCCGGGCGGGGGAAATCCTGGAGCTCGAGTCGAAGCCGACGCTCTCCGATGGCACCGCCGGTGGGGTCGAGCAGGGCGCCGTCACCTTCGCCTGGTGCCGCGAGCTGGCCGATGACCTGGTCACGGTGAGCGAGGAGGAGATCCGCCGGGCGATGCGGGTGGTGCACGAGACGCATGGACTGACGGTGGAAGGAGCCGCCGGAGTGGCGGTCGCGGGATTTCTGGGTCAGGCCGAGCGATGGCGGAACCGACGGGTCGTCGCGATCGTCTGCGGCGGCAACGTCAGCCCCGCCGTGTTCCGCTCGGTCCTGTGATGCTCCTCAGGTGGGCAGTATCCGCATCACGATCTCTTCGCCCGGACGTACGTCGAATTCCTCGCTGACCGAGTTTCGCGTTCGCCCCAGCGGGTCGGCAACGATGCGGATCCTGGGCGCGCCGAGATACAGTGTTCTCGCCATCTGGAACGTCTGGGTGGCGCCGGGATTGACCGTTCCGAGCCGCATCCGCGTGCCGCTCCGCAAGACGAAAATCGTCATGGTCTCCTGGCTCTGATTCTCGACCTTGAGAATCGCCGGCGTGTTGTCGGGGTTGACCCCTGGGTCGGGTTGGCTTCCCCCGCATGCCGACAGGCTCACCGCGGTCATCGTCGCCAGGACAAACCTTCGCAGCGTATGATTACTCATGATCCGATCCTTTCTTGCTCTCCCCCCTGGCAGACGACACCCCGTCGTCCCAGCCGCACACGCCCCGTCATGACAGTGCCCGAGATTACGCTCTCCGCGATCGAGACCGCCATCGGGACACTCTCTCCCCTGGTGCGCGAAACCCCTGCATGGGTCTGGAGGGACGAGCTCGCGGAGCGGCTTTTCCCGGCGGGGACGACCGCCGTGCTCAAGCTCGAGCTCTTCCAGTACGCCGGCAGCTTCAAGGCGCGAGGCGCGCTCTGCGTGATGCTGGCCCTCGATCCGGAGGCGAGACGCCGGGGGGTGACGGCGGTGAGCGCCGGGAATCACGCGATCGCGGTGGCGTGGGCCGCGGGGACCCTGGGGACCACCGCCAAGGTGGTGATGCCGAACACGGCCGACCCCTACCGGGTGGAGCGCTGCCGGCGGCTCGGTGCCGAAGTCGAATTGACCGGCGATGTCCACGCGGCGTTCGCACGAGTCCAGGAGATCGAGCGGGTGGAAGGCCGCAGCTTCGTGCATCCGTTCGAAGGGCCTCGCACGGCATTGGGCACCGCCACGCTCGGTTACGAGCTGATGCGGCAGGATCCCGATCTCGAGGCGGTCATCGTGCCGGTAGGCGGTGGCGGCCTGGCGGCCGGAGTTTCGGCGGCGGTCAAGCTCCTCAAGCCGGAATGCCTGGTCATCGGGGTCGAACCGGAGGGCAATGACACGATGCTCCGGAGCCTGCGATCCGGGCACCCGGAGAAAGCGGCCGAGGGAGGCTATCGCACGATCGCCGACAGCCTGAGCCCGCCGTACACGATGGAATACAGTCTGGGGCTCTGCCGGCGCTATCTCGACGACCTCGTCCTGGTCAGCGACGATGAGCTCCGCCGGGCGCTCGCGCTGCTGTTTCACGGCGCCAAGCTGGGGGTCGAGCCCGCCGGCGCTGCGGCGACGGCGGCGCTGCTGGGACCGCTCCGCGACCGACTGGCCGGCAAGCGGGTCGGCCTCATCGTCTGCGGCACCAACATCGCGCCGGAGCGGTATCGGGAGCACCTTGCCAAGGGAAATGAACTGCTGGTGAACGGTGAACAGTGACGGTGAACGGGAACGGCATTGAAGGCCGTGCTTGTTCTCTGCATTGCGTTCGTTGCCGCGCTGCTCGGCGGCATGAGCGGCGGCAGCGCATCGGCGCTGACCACTCCCGCGTGGCTCGCCATGGGTGTTCCGCTTCCCACCGCGGTGGCCACCGATAAACTTGCCGGAGCACTGTGGACCCTGCTCGGTGCCCGGAACTATCTCGCCGGCCGGCGCGTGGATTGGCGGCTCCTGGGCGGAATGATCCTGCTGGGGCTCCTCGGCGCGTGGTTCGGTGCGCTGGTGACGGTGCGGCTCGATCCGGCGGTGCTCAAGCGGGTCGTGGGCGGCGTAATCCTGCTGCTCCTCGGAGTGATGCTGCTTCGCCCGCGCCTGGGCGCCGAACCGGGCCCGATTCGCCTGTCCCGGCCCGCCGTGGGCGTCTTCGCGCTTCCCCTCGGGTTCTACGAGGGCATGCTGGGGTCGGGAAACAGTCTCGCCGCCACCCTTCTTTTCTGCTGGGGACGGGGGTACGATCTGATCGGCGCGCTCGGACACTATTATGTCCTGGCGTTCTTCTGGTGCGCGCTGGCCGCCGCGTCCTATATCGGCCATGGATACGCGGACCCCGCCCTCATGATTCCGGCGATCATCGGCTCCTGTTCGGGAGGCTATCTCGGCTCCCGGTTCGCGAGCCGGCGCGGCTCGGGGTTCGTACGGGATCTGTTCCTCGTGGTGGGGCTGGCGCTGGGACTCAAACTGCTGCTCGGACTCTGAATCGGAGCATTTGACGGAATGATTTTCCCGCTGCTGTTGCTGGTTGCCCAAACCGCGCCTCCGGTCACGTACGAGGTCGGTTTCCCGAACGCCGCACACCACGAGGCCGAAATCACGGTGACCTTTTCCGGCCTCTCCGCCGCGCCGCTCGAAGTCTGGATGAGTCGCGGCTCTCCGGGCCGCTACGCGGTGCACGAGTTTGCCAAGAACGTGTACAATGTGCGGGCCGCCGATGGACGCGGGCGAACGCTCACCGCCGAGCCGGACACCCCCTATTCGTGGAAGGTCGCCGGTCACGACGGCACGGTCCGGATCCGGTATACCCTGTTCGGCGACCGCGGCGACGGCACCTACGCCCAGATCAGCCGCGCCAACGTGCATCTCAATGCGCCGGCGACGTTTCTGTGGGCTCGGGGACTCGAGCAGAGGCCGGTGCAAGTCACCTTTACCGGATTGCCCGACGATTGGCGCATCGCCACGCAGCTCCAGCCGACCTCCAGTCCACTGAGCTTCACGGCGCCGAACCTGCAGCTTCTGCTCGACAGTCCGATCACCATTGGACGGCTCGATCTTCGCACCTGGCTGGTGACCAACGGACCCCGGGTCGACACGATGCGGGTGGCGATCAATCACCTCGGAACTTCCGAAGAGGTGGACCGCTATGTCGAGATGACCAAGAAAATCGTCCAGGAGCAGGCGGGCATATTCGGCGAGCTCCCCCGGTTCGACTGGGGGACCTACACTTTTCTTGGCGTCTATCTCCCCTGGGCGGCGGGCGATGGAATGGAGCACCGCAATTCGACCTCGCTCACCGGCACCCAGCCGCTGGCCACCGGCATCATGGGAAGTATCGGCACCGTGGCGCACGAGTTTTTTCATGCCTGGAATGTCGAGCGGATACGCCCCCGGACGCTCGAGCCGTTCGACTTTACCCGGGCCAACATGTCGGGCGAGCTCTGGCTGGCCGAGGGGTTTACCAGCTATTACGGCGACCTGACGCTGCGTCGGGCCGGACTCCTGGACGACCAGGGTCTGGCTCGCTCCCTCGCCGCCGACGCCAATGCGGTCGTCAACCGGCCGGGACGGCGATTCTATTCCGCGGTCGGCATGAGCCGGCAGGCGCCGTTCACCGATGCCGCCGCCGCCATCGACGTCCAGAATCGGGCGAACGTTTTTATTTCGTACTACACCTACGGCTCGGCCATTGCGACGGGGCTCGATCTCACCCTGCGCTCCCGCTTTCGCAACGTGACGCTCGACGACTTCATGCGCGCGATGTGGGTGAAATTCGGAAAGACCGAAACGCCTTATGTCCTCGACGACGTCCGGATCACACTCGGGGAAGTCACCCGGGACACCGCCTTTGCCGGCGAGTACTTCCGGAAGTACATCTCGGGCCGGGAAGCACCGGACTACGTCCAGCTGTTCGCGACCGTCGGCTTTCTCTTCCGGCGTGCCCGCCCGGGCTCGGCCTGGCTTGGCGACGTGGCGTTCACCCCGGCGGATGGCGGCGTCAGCGTCGCCGCCGGGACGCTGGTGGGACAGCCAGTCTACGTCGCGGGACTCGACCGGGGTGATGTGATCACGAGGCTGGGCGACTCTCTGGTGACGACCGGCGAAGCGATCGACTCGCTGCTGGCCCGGCACCGTCCCGGGGACACCCTCGCCGTGGTGTATCAGAGCCGGGGCGCGAGCCGGAGCAGCCGGATCGTTCTCGAGGAGAACCCCCGCATGGAGCTGGTCCCGGGAGAGACCGCCGCCGCCGTCACACCGGGTGCGCTGGAGGCCCGCCGCCGCTGGCTGGCCTCACGTGCCGGAACCCAAGGAGCACCCCGATGATCCTGTTGCTGCTCGCCGCGCTGCTGCCGTCGCCCCAGCAGCAGCCGGCCTACGATCTGCTGATCTCAGGTGGCGTGGTGCTCGACGGCACCGGCGCCCCGGCCTTCCGCGCCGATATAGCGGTCAAGGGCGACCGGATCGTCGCGGTCTCCCGCACCGCAATTCCGCGAGCCCGCGCGGCCAAGGTGCTGAATGCGGCGCGGCTCACGGTCGCCCCCGGCTTCATCGATCTCCACGCGCACAACGAGCCGATCTTCCGGTATCCGGATGCCCAGAGTCGGGTCCGGCAAGGCGTTACTACGACGCTGGGCGGCCCCGACGGTGGCGGCCCTTCGCCGTTCGGCGCGTATCTCGATCGCGCGGAAAAGCTGCCGCTCGGGATCAACATCGGCTGGCTGGTCGGATTCGGCTCGGTCCGGCAGGCGGTGCTGGGCCAGAGCGCCCGGGCACCGAACCCGGAAGAGCTGGCGCGGATGCAGCAGCTGGTGGGTGAAGCGATGCGCGAGGGAGCGTTCGGCATCTCGACCGGGCTCTTCTACGTGCCGCAGACCTATGCCAGCACCGAGGAGGTCATCGCGGTCTCGAAGGTGGCGGGGGATTCGGGCGGCTTCTACACCTCGCATCTCCGGAAGGAAGGCATCGGCGCGCTCGAAGGCGTGGCCGAAGCCATCCGCATCGGGCGCGAGGCGCGGATGCCAGTCGTGCTCACCCACCACAAGGTCATCGGCAAGGCGATGTGGGGAAAGAGCTCCCAGACCCTCGCCCTGATGGATTCCGCCAGAGGCGCCGGCCAGGATGTGATGGCCGATCAGTATCCCTACACCGCGAGCTCCACCAGCTTCAACGTGCTGGTGCCCGCCTGGGCGATGGCCGACGGGGACACCGCCTTCGCGCGCCGGGTGAAGGACCCGGTGCTCCGCGACAGCATCATCACCGGCATCATCGACATCCTGGAGAACGACCGCGGCGGCGGTGATCTTCACCGTCCCCAGTTTGCGAATGTCACCTGGAAGCCCGATCTCAACGGCAAGACGCTGTACGACTGGGCGGTGGAGCGGGGGGTCCCCCTGACCAGCGCGGGCGCAGCACCGCTGGTGATCGAAGGGGTGCTGAACGGCGGCGCGAGCATGGTGTTTCACATCATGGACGAGCGGGACGTGCAGCGCATCATGCGGCACCCCTGGACGGCGATCGCGTCCGACGGAAGCATCTCGGAGCCAGGACCCACCGTGCCGCATCCCCGGAACTACGGGACCTTCCCCCGAGTGCTGGGCCGCTACGTTCGCGAGCTCAAGGTGCTCACGCTGCCGGAAGCCGTGCGGAAAATGACCTCGCTGCCCGCGGCGCGGATGGGCCTGACCGATCGCGGGAGAATCGCAGTCGGGATGATGGCCGATCTGGTCGTCTTCGATCCGAGCACTGTGGCGGACCGCGCGACGTTCAGTCAGCCGCATCAATACCCGGCGGGGATTCCTCACGTCGTGGTGAACGGCCAGGTCGAAGTCGAGAACGGCGCGATGACCTCGGCGCGGGCGGGCCGGGTGCTGCGGCACACGGCGGGGGTCCGGCTGGCACCCGCGACGGCTTCGCCGGACGTGCGAGTACTCCAAGAACGCACGGTCGCGTTCGTCAACGTGAATGTGATTCCGATGGACCGGGAGCGGGTGTTGCCGGGGTACACGGTCGTGACCCGAGGTGACCGGATCGTGTCGTTCGGCGCCAACGCCGACGTGCGGGTGCCGGCCGAGGCCACGCGAGTCGACGGCACCGGGAAATACCTGATCCCCGGGCTCGCCGAGATGCACGCCCACATTCCTCCGGGCAACGCGGCCGATACGACGATCAGCCGGGTGCTCGAGCTGTTCGCGCTCAACGGCATCACGACCGTGCGCGGCATGCTGGGCACCCCGCGTCACCTGGACTTCCGCGACCGGGCCAACCGGGGTGAGATCCTGAGCCCGCGGATCTGGACCTCGGGTCCGTCCTTCAGCGGAGCGAGCGTGCCGAGTCCCGATTCGGCGGTGCGCATGGTGCTGGCGGAAAAGGCCCTGGGCTACGATTTCCTGAAGGTTCACCCGGGCCTGACCCGCGCGATGTTCGATTCGATGGCGGCCACCGCGGGTCGCGTGGGGATCCGTTTCGCGGGCCACGTTCCGCTCGAGGTCGGACTCACCCGGGCGCTCGAAGCGCGATACTGGAGCATCGACCACCTCGACGGTTTCGTCGAAGCGCTGCTTCGGAATGGAGCGTCGCTCACCACCGCGCAGGGAGGATTCTTCGGCGTCAACCTGGTCAACGAGCTCGACCAGAGCCGAATCCCCGCGCTCATCGCGGCCACCCGGGCGGCCGGCGTCTGGATCGTGCCGACGGAGTATTTCCTCGAGGCGATGGCGGGGGAGGATCCGGTGGAGCAGCTCGCGGCGCGACCCGATATGCGCTACGTCTCCGCGGCCATGGTGCAGCAGTGGACGACCGCGACCGGCAGCATGCGCAATGCAGCCGGCATGACGCCCGAGATGCGGCGGCAATTCATCGCCCTCCGCCGCAGGATTCTGAAGGGGCTGCATGACGCCGGGGTCGGGATCGTGCTGGGCTCCGATGCGCCGCAGCTCTGGAACGCGCCCGGTTTCTCCGCCACCCGCGAGCTCGGCACCTATGTTGCCGCCGGGCTCACCCCCTGGCAGGCGCTGGCCACCGGAACCCGCAATGTCGCGGCCTTCCTCGGCAACTCCGACGTCGCCGGCACCATCGGCAATGGAAAGCGGGCCGACCTGGTGCTGCTGGACGCCAATCCCCTGACCGACATCAGCAACGTAGGCCGGCGGGCCGGCGTGATGGTGGGTGGCCGCTGGATTCCCCGCGCCGAAATCGAACAACGGCTGGCCCGGATGGTCCGGCCGTGAACAGGTTGTTGTCAACGACCCCGGAGGCGGGGGCGTACTAGTGACTGAATCTTCCTCGGGGAAACCGGAATGAAAGTATTTCACGCTACCATGGTGGCCGGCCTGGTGCTGGCCGTCTCCACCGCCGCGTCCGCCCAGATGATCGCCGAGCGGGTGGATCTCACCGCCGTCCAGAAGATCCGGGACGAGGGGATGAACCGCTCCAAACTCGACGACCTGGCGTCCTATCTCACCGATGTCATCGGCGCCCGGCTGACCAACTCGCCGGGCAGCCGCAAGGCCAACGAGTGGGCGGCCCAAACTCTGCGAGCCTGGGGCCTGGCCAATGTGAAGGTCGAGCCGTGGGATACCACCTTCGGACGGGGATGGGAAATCGTCTCGTACAGCGGCCGGATCCTGGATCCGTGGATCAAACCGCTGGATGCGTTCCCACAGGCGTGGAGTGGAAGCACGCTGGATGCGCGGGGCCGGCCGGCGACCTTCACGTGTCCCGTGGTGATCTTCGATGTCCGTGATTCGACCGATCTCGCCAAATACACCGGCAAGCTCAAGGGGGCCTGCGTGCTGCGTGGAGCGCCGGCGACCATCGCGCCGGAGTTCCAGCCCCGCGACCGCCGCATTTCCCTCGACGATCTGCTGGCGCCGCCGGCCCCGCCGCAGCAAGCCGGCCGCCCACAGGGAGGTCAGGGAGCATTCGGGCGGGCGCAGGCGCTGGCCGCCGCGGCGAACCGGCTGCTGCGCACCGAGCAGGTCGCCGCGGTCCTGCAGCCCTCGAGCTGGACCTACAGTCTCATCCTGAACGGCGGTCATTTCGAAGGACGGGTCGCGCGGGACAGCATCTACAACCCGGTGCCCAACCTGGTGGTCGCACACGAGCAGTACGGCGCGCTGTACCGGGTGGTGCAACGCGGACTGCCGGCCCGGGTGGAGCTCAACCTCCAGACCCGCTTCCTCGACGACACCCGGATTCCGGCGAATGTCCTCGCGGACATTCCCGGCACCGACAAGGCCGACGAGTTCGTCATGCTGGGGGCCCATTTCGACAGCTGGCACTCGGGCACCGGCGCCACCGACAACGCTGCCGGCTCGGTGGTGATGATGGAGGCGATGCGCATCCTCAAGACCCTCGGCATGCCGATGCGCCGGACCGTGCGCATCGGTCTCTGGACCGGGGAGGAACAGGGCCTGATCGGCTCGGTGCGGTACACCCGGATTCACAAGGACGAGCTGCCGAAGATTTCGGCCTATGTGAACGTCGACAACGGCACCGGGAAGATTCGCGGCATCTGGAGCCAGTCCAATAGCGCGGTGGTGCCGATCTTCCAGCAGATCCTTTCCCCGTTCCGGGACATGGGAGTGCTTGCGGTCAGGGACGGCAACACCGGCGGGACCGACCACCAGTCGTTCGACCGCGTCGGGGTGCCTGGATTCAACTTCATCCAGGATCCCATCGAATACGGCATCCGGACCCACCACTCCAACGTCGACACCTATGAGCGGCTGGTCATCGACGACCTGAAGCAGGCGGCGACGGTGGTGGCCTGGACGGTCTATCACATCGCGAACCGCGAGGAGATGATGCCGCGCAAGGCGCCCCAGTCCGCGGTACCATGACTGGGGGCTGGGAGCTGGATGCCGGGGGCTGGTGAGCTTCTCGCCTAGGTCCCTTGGTGCCACCCTGAGCCGCGGGATCCGTGAGGGTCCCGCGGCTCGTCTGGTTCCATGGCGCCTGCTTCCGCCGCTGGAGCGCTGGACCATCGCACACGCCTATCCTCCGGCCACAACGCCCTTGCTCCAGCTGAGCGGGGCAGCGCCTGCCGCCACGCTGGTGCTGGGTGGGGACCTGGCACTGCACCGCTGGACGACGTCGCACGACTCCGCGGCGCTCTTCGCCGGACTGGCCCGCGTCACCGGCTCCGCGGACGCCTGTATCGTCAATCTGGAAAGCCAGCTCACTTCCATCACGACACCGGTCGGCACCATCGGGAGCTCGCTCCGCGCCGATCCCGCCGCGATCGAGGTGCTCTCCCGCCTCGGCGTTTCCGCGGTGACCTGCGCGAACAACCATTGCCTCGATGCCGGTGCCGCGGGTCTCGCCGAATCGATGGGGCGACTCGAAGCGGCCGGCATCGTGGCGACGGGAGCGACCGGCACTGGGCGCGACGGGGCCGGCGTGCTGTTGGTTCGAGGTCTTCGAGTCGGTCTGCTGGCCTATACCGACGACTGGCGTCCCGAAGGGGCATCGCCCGGGGGCAGCCATCCCTCGGCTCACGATCCCGCCACCGTGGTCGCTGCGATTGCCGCGCTCGCACCCCGGGTCGACCTCGTCGTCGTGCAGCTGCATTGGGGCTACGAGTGGTCGATGTACCCGCTCCGATCGCTTCGGGACCTCGCGCGCTCGTACGCGGAAGCGGGGGCGCATCTGGTCGTCTGTCACCACGCCCACGTCCCCATGGGCGTCGAAGTCTGGCGTGGCGGCGTGATTGCGCACGGCCTCGGCAACCTGTACTTCGGGGCCTCCACCCGGGAGCTCCATCCCCACCGGAACGCCTCAGTCGTGCTGCGCGTCGGTGTGGCGACTGGCGCCGTCACCACCGCCGAGCTCGTGCCGATCCGCACCGACCGCTCCGGCCTGGCGGGACCGGATACCGGGGCGGGCGCCGAGCGGACCCTCCGCTGTGTTTCCTATCTGTCGCGCCGGCTGCACCATGATCGCTACCTGGAGTCGGTCGAGCGCGCGCACCAGGCCTCCCAGGGGGCGGGGCTCGTGGCCGACCTGGATCGGCGGATCGGGTCGAATGATCGCGACGGGGCGCGGGAGCGGGTGCGCTGCATGGAAGCACCCCGTCAGCGGGTTTTGACCGCTGCGCTGCGAGCGCGCGGAGGGTTCCTGGGGCAGGCCGCGGCGCTGCTCGACGATTTGCGGGACGGCGGCACCGATCTCTTTTCCCCGGCGGTCTGCACCGAGCTCGCGGCGCTGGCTCGGCCCGCACGGAAGCTTCTCGCGGGCTACCGTCCGGTCGGGAGACTCCCATGAGGGGGCAGCGACTGATTCCGTCCTGGCTCCGTCGGCTGCTTCGCCGGCCCATCGACCGGGCGCGTTTTCAGGTGCATCTCCATCGTCTCCGGAGGAGCCTGGCGCGACTCGAGCGCGCCGTGTCGATCGACCAGCTGGATCTCCCGCTCCTCGAGGATGTCGCCCTGGCTTGGGGCAATGCGGGTTATGCCGGCGACCCGGGATTCCTCCTCGAGCTCGCCCGAAGTGCCTGGACCGGGAAAGGACCGGTCCTGGATTGCGGGAGCGGGCTTTCGACCGTCGTGGCCGCGGTGATTACCGCGCGGCGGGGGGAGGCGGTGTGGAGCCTGGAACAGGATGAACAATGGTACCACGAGCTCCGGCGCGTGCTCGCGGCCCTTCCGCTCGGCAACGTCACTCTCAGGTACGCCCCGCTCCGCTCCTACGGCGAGTTCACCTGGTACGATGTCGAGAGCGGTGATTTCCCGTCTCATTTCGCGATCGTCGCCTGCGACGGGCCGGCGGTCCGACGATCCGCCTGGCCGGCGCCGCTGTTCGAAGCGTGGCGGGTCGGGGCCGTTCCGGTGCTCCGGGATCTGGGGATCTCGTTCGATCGGATCGTGCTGGACGATGCCACGGATCCCCGCGCGCCGGCGTTGCTCGAGCACTGGCGCGCCGTGGGAATCCTTCTGCAATCGGTGGACACTCCGAGCGGCCGCCACATCGTCGGAATTGCCCCAACGGCCGGCTCATGACTCCCGGGTCTCACCGGTTCAAGCTCGTCGCCGCGACTCCCGCAGATGCCTCGGCGATCGCGATCCTGCGAACCGTGGTGGCGCTGGACCTCACCCGGCGCTACGGCAAGGGACACTGGTCCTCTGCCGCGACCGAGAGGGGCGTGCTGAACGACCTCCGAACCGGGTCGGTCCTCATTGCCCGACGCCGCGGCCGGCTCATTGCCACACTCCGGCTCGCGACCAAGAAGCCGTGGGCCATCGATGTGTCATACTTCACCCCCTGCGTCCGCCCGCTCTACCTGACTTCAATGGCCGTGACACCCGACCTGCAAGGAGCAGGCGTGGGGACGCACTGCCTCGGATTGGCGCAGCAGGTCGCCCGCGAGTGGCCGGCCGACATGCTCCGTCTCGACGCCTATGACGGGCCTGCTGGCGCCGGAGCGTTTTACCGGAAGTGCGGCTTTCGGGAGACGGGTCGAGCGGTCTACCGCGGGAACCCGCTCGTCTACTTCGAGCTGCCAGTGTGAGGGTACATTCCACCCTGCGTTACCTCCACATCCGGAGCAGTATGCGCGTGTCGCTCGGGTTTCTCTCGATCCTTCTTGCCGCCGGATGCTCTCCGGCTCGCTCCGCCGGGGGCGCCGAAACATCGGAGTGCGAAAAGACCGTGGCCCGTGCGCGCCAGGCCGGCGCCGATTCGGTTTTTTCCGATGCAACTGGACTGGTGCAGCGCTGTCCCGATGCGATGGCCGTCGCGCTCGCCGCGCTCTGGGCAGCGCCGCGCGTCACGCCGTTGCAGGCCCATCGTCTCCGGTCGGTATCGGCGGTGGTCCAGGACGAGCGGCTGGCTTCCGCGATCGAAGCGGTAGTGGCCAATCCTGGGCGGCCTGTCGAAACGCGGCTCGAGGGACTTACCACGCTTTCCTACTACCTGGAGCCCGGACGCTGGGTCGAGTTTACGTTCGTCAAGAATCAGCTCGATTCCGCCTCGCTCCGGATCCTCGCGGGCTCGACGGACTCCCCGATGCGGGGAGACGGGAGCCAACCGATTTCTCCAGCGTTTCCGGTCCGGTTTCGCCAGATGCTCGAGACCCTGCGCCAGAATGATTCCTCCTCGGTGGTTCGGAACGCGGCGCGGCGCTTTCTGGTGATGCTGGACGCCGCCGATCTGCAACGGAAGCAACCGCCGAAAACCCCGGCACCACCAGGCTCCTGAGCAATGAACCCCCCTTCTTCGCGGTTCCGGACCTGGGCGCTGGGGTGGGTGAAATCCATCGTCGTCGCGCTGCTGGTCTGGTTCGCGCTCAGCACCTTTCTGGTCAAGGCCTTCCAGATTTCCTCGGGCAGCATGGAGCGCACACTCCTGGTCGGCGATTTCCTTTTCGTCAACAAGGCGCTCTACGGCGCGGAAGTTCCCCTCCTCGGCAAGCACCTCCCAGCGGTGCGGGAGCCGCGACGCGGCGATATCGTGGTCTTTCGTTCTCCCATTGAGGATTCGATTCTCGTCAAGCGTCTCATCGGCGCTCCCGGTGACACCGTCGGCATGGTCGATGGCCGGGTTTCCCGGAACGGGCAGCTGCTCGACGAGCCGTACGTGGTACGCACCGAGCTTCCCCCCGAGGCCCTCCGCCCCGAGCCGGAAATGCGCTGGCAGCTTCCCTACCTGACCGGGAAAGAGACTGCCGACTACCAGCCCACGGTGCGGACCTGGGGGCCTCTGGTTGTGCCCCGAGATTCTTTTCTCATGCTGGGCGACAACCGGGATGGCAGCCGGGACAGTCGATTCTGGGGCTTCGTTCCCCGCCGGAACATTCAGGGCAGCCCTTTGCTGATCTATTTCAGCTACGATCCGGCACACTGGCGGCCGCTGCCGTTCATCACGGCGATCCGGTGGGGGCGGCTGCTGACGCGGCCTCGATGAAACCGTACACGGTGACGAAACCCTCCGAGAAGTTCATGCGTCGTATATAGATCGGCGAGATCATCCCACCAGTTGGAGGCTCCACGGCATGAAACGGCGTGACTTCGTTCACTTGACCGGTCTTGGCGCGGGCATCGCGTGGCTGCCGGGGCTGCCCGGCGCTCGGGAGTGGTCCGGCAGCCTGACCCCCATCCCTGCCGAGGACCGAAAGCAGCTGGCGGACGCGGCCCTCGGCGCGGCCCGCACCGCGGGTGCCACGTACGCGGATGTTCGGATCGGGCGCTATCTCAACCAGTTCATCAATGCCCGCGACACCAAGATCCAGGGCATCACCAATACCGAATCGTACGGGGTGGGAATCCGGGTGATTGCCGGGGGTTGCTGGGGCTTCGCCTCGACCCGCCAAGTCACCACCGATGGCGTGGCCGAGGCGGCGCGTCAGGCGGTGGCAATTGCCAAGGCCAACGCCTCCATTCAGCGGGAGCCGGTGAAGCTGGCTCCGCAGGCCGGCTTCGGGCAGGTCAGCTGGAAGACTCCGATCGAGAAGAACGCCTTCGAGATTTCCGTCGCCGAAAAGGCCGACCTGCTCAAGGCGGTGGCGGAGGCGGCACTCAAGGAAGGCGCCAGCTTCGTGGATTCGGGACTGTTCCTGGTCAACGAGCAGAAATATTTCGCGTCGACCGACGGCAGCTACATCGACCAGGACGTGCACCGGATCTGGCCCAATGCCACCGCGACGGTGGTGGACAAGACGACGGGCAAGTTCGAGACCCGGGACGGCCTCTCCTCGCCGATGGGCATGGGGTGGGAATACCTGTCGGCGCGTCCGGCGGGACGGGTCGCCGGTCCGATGGTGACCACCTACAGCCAGTACTACGACATGGTCGAGGACATGCGCGCCGCGGCGCAGCACGCCAAGGCCAAGCACCAGGCCAAGTCGGTGGAGGCCGGGCGCTACGATCTGGTCCTCGATCCGAGCCACCTCTGGCTCACCATCCACGAATCGGTAGGACATCCTCTGGAGCTGGACCGGGTGCTCGGCTACGAAGCCAATTACGCCGGCACCAGCTTCGCGACGCTCGACAAGTGGAAGACCGGCACCTTCAAGTACGGGAGCGAGCACGTCAACCTGGTGGCCGACAAGACCCAGCCGCATTCGCTCGGGGCGGTGGGTTACGACGATGAAGGGGTGAAGACCAAGAAATGGGACCTGGTCCGCAAAGGGATTCTCACCAATTACCAGGCGATCCGCGACCAGGTCCACATCCTGGGGCAGAATGAATCGCACGGCTGCTGCTATGCCGACAGCTGGAGCAGCGTGCAGTTCCAGCGGATGCCCAACGTGTCGCTGGAGCCGGGGGAGGCGCCGATGACCCCGGCCCAGATGATCGCCGGCGTCGAGCGGGGCATCTACATCGTGGGCGACTCGTCCTACTCGATCGACCAGCAGCGCTACAACTTCCAGTTCAGCGGACAGGTGTTCTACGAAATTCGCGGTGGGAAGATCACCGGCATGCTGCGCGACGTTGCGTACCAGTCGAATACCCAGGAGTTCTGGAATTCGGCGGCGGCGGTGTGCGACCGCCGGGATTACCGGCTGGGGGGCTCCTTCTTCGACGGGAAGGGCCAGCCGCCCCAGATCAGCGCCGTCTCACACGGCGCGGCCACGACGCGATTCAATAACGTCAACGTCCTCAACACCGCACGGAAGATCTGACGGAACCCATGGCTGAAATGACCGATCAGGAAATGCGGAAGCTGCTCGAGCGCGCGCTCTCCTTTACCAAGGCGGACGCGTTCGAAGCCAACATTTTCGGCAACCGGGGCGGAAACATCCGCTATGCCCGGAACAGCGTGTCCACCGCCGGCGCCAACGACGACACCACGCTGGTGGTCCAGTCGAATTTCGGCACGCGCACCGGCACGGTGACCGCCAACGAGTTCGACGACGCCAGTATCGAGCGCGCGGTGCGGCGCTCGGAGGAGCTTGCGCGCCTCGCGCCCGAAGACCCGGAGTTCATGCCGCCGCTCGGCCCCCAGCAATACGTCGCGCCGAGCGTGGGGGCCTATACCCCGGCCACCGCGGCCATCACCCCGGAGTACCGCGCGCGGGTGGCCGGGTCGAGCATCAATCCCGCGTCGGCCCGGGACTGCACCGCCGCGGGATTTTTCCAGGACGGCGTCAATTGGCAGGGGATGATGAATTCGAAGGGATTGTCGGCATTCTACCGGCAGACCCAGGCGAGTCTCTCGGTGACGGTGCGCAGCAACGACGGGACCGGGTCGGGCTACGTGGCGCGCGACGTCAACGATATCGCGGGCTTCAATCCCGAGGAGATTTCGGGAATCGCTCTCGAAAAGGCGGTCGCATCCCGGAATCCGGTGGCGATCGAGCCGGGCAAGTACACCGTGATCCTGGAGCCCGAAGCGGTGGTGGAAATGCTGCAGCCGCTGGTGGGCAGCTTCAACGCCCGCCAAACCGACGAAGGGCGGAGCTTTCTGTCCAAGCCGGGCGGCGGAAGCAAGCTGGGTGAGAAGTTCGTGGACTCGCGGATCAGCATCTGGTCCGATCCCCAGGACAAGGACGTGCCCGCCAGTCCCTGGATCGGCGACGGGCGCCCCACCGGCCGCACCGCCTGGATCGACAAGGGCATCGTGGCCAATCTGTACTATTCGCGCTATTGGGCGGAGAAGCAGAAGAAGCCGGCGACGCCGTTCCCCACCAACATGATCATGGCCGGCGGGACCGCCTCGGTGCAGGACATGATCAAGGAAGTCGCGCGCGGGGTGCTGGTGACCCGGTTCTGGTACATCCGGTTCGTGGATCCGCAGACGCTGCTGCTCACCGGACTGACCCGGGACGGAACGTTCTACATCGAAAACGGCGCGATCAAGCACGCCATCAAGAATTTCCGCTTCAACGAGTCGCCGATCATCATGCTCAACAATGTCGAGGCGCTGGGCCGCCCGATCCGGGTGCAGGGAAGCATGGTGCCGCCGATGCGGGTGCGCGACTTTACGTTCACTTCGCTTTCGGACGCTGTGTAAGGCGGGAAAAGCAACAACAAAAAGCAGACGCGGATTAAACGGAGGAAGCGGATTTACGCGGAGGATTCGATCTCTCCGCGAAACTCCGCTCCATCCGCGTCCTTCGTTTGTTTTTGTTTTTACTCGCTGCGCATGACTGCAGCCGGATCCAATGACGCCGCCCGGCGGGCGGGGATGAGCGTCGCCCCAATAGCCGGCACCAGCAGCACCAGCGCCGCGCCTGCAATCGCCACCGGGTCGGACGCTCCCACGCCATAGAGCAGGCTTTGCAGCAGCCGCGACAGCGTGAAGGTGCCGATCAGCCCGATGCCCACCCCAATTACCGCCACCCACATCCCCTCGCCCAGCACCAGCCGCACCAGATCGGCGCGTCCCGCGCCCAATGCCGCCCGAATCCCCATCTCGCGGGTACGCAACGTCACGCCGTATGCGACAACTCCGTAAACCCCTACCACCGCAAGCAGCAGCGCGAGCGCGCCGAATGCGGTGATCAAGGCGGTATTGGACCGCCGGGTGGTCAGGGACTCGTGTCTGAGCTCGGCCAGGGTCCGGACCGCGTAGATCGGCTGGCTCGGATCGACCGCCTGGACCGCGTTGCGCAGCGTCGAAAGCATCTCCCGCTCGGGGAGAGTGCCCCGGACCACCACCGCCACCAGGCTGGGGGAGTCCTCGGTGATGGGGTAGTACATCTGCCACCGGGCGTCCTCGTCCGGTTTCTCCCGCACATCGCTTACCACCCCGATCACCGAGCGCCACCCCACGGTATCGGGATCGAGCAGCTTGATCCGCTTGCCCAGCGGGTTCTGACCGGGCCACACCTCGCGCGCCATCCGGGCACTCACCACCATCACCGCCGGTGCCAGGCTGTCGTCCGAGGCTGTCATCAGGCGGCCCTGCAACAGCTGGATGCCCATGGTGCGGAAATACCCGGCGTCCGCCTTGAGGTAACGCGCGGCCCGCCACGGCTCCTTGAGGGATCCTTCCTCCGGTTCGACCTGGATCGAGATGCCTCCCACACCGCTCATCGGCAGGTCGTTGATCACTCCCGCCGCCTCGATGCCGGGGACGCCCAGGAGGCGGTCCAGTAGCCGCTGGAGCATGGCAAGGCGCACCCCGGAGCGCGGATAGCTGGTCCGGTCCAGCGTCATCTGCAGTGTGGCGACCCGCTCGGGCACGAACCCCGGATCGGTCGCCAGCACCGCGCTGAAACTCCGGAGCATCAGCCCCGACCCGGCCAACAGCATCAGCGCCAGCGCGAGCTCGGCGGTCACCAGCAGCCGACGGGTGCGGCCCCGGCGCGCCGCGGTGGATCCGTGGCCGCCTCCGCTCTTGATGGTCGATTGCGCGTCGGTGGTGGCGGCATTCAGAGCCGGCAGCACTCCAAATCCCAGCCCGGTGACGACCGCGAGCCCGATGGCGAACGCCAGGAGCCGGCCGTTCAGCGCGGGCGCGGTGAGCTCGGTCATTTCTTGAGGCAAGAGCCCACTGACCAACCCCAGAGTCGTGTACGCGAGGAGCAGGCCCCCGGCCGCGCCGGCCAGTGAGAGTACCAGGCTCTGGACCAGAAGCTGCCGGATCAACCGTCCACGGCTTGCGCCCAGGACCGCCCGCACGGCGAGCTCGCGCTCCCGCATCGCGGCGTGCGCCAGCAGGAGGTTGGTGGCATTGACGCAGGCGATGAGCAGCAGGAGCCCGGTGGCGCCGAGCAGGATGAGCATCGGGGTTCGCCGGTCGCCCACCAGGGTTCCCTGCAGCGGGCGCACCGGTTCGGCGATCACCCCCGTGTATTCCTGGAGTTGATCGGCGGGCAGCGCCCGCCAAAGCACCCGGAGCCGGTCCGCAGCCACTGCGCGGCTGACCTCCGGTGCCAGCCTCGCGATCGCGACGGTGGGAATCCAGCCGCGGAACGGCTCGAAGGACGCGAACGTCATCGGTATGGTGAGTGGAATCCACAGATCGGCGCCTTGGGGGAACCGGAACCCCGGCGGCATGATCCCGATGACCTGATAGGCTTTGCCGTTGAGCCGGACGCTCTGCCCCACCGCTGCCTGCCCCCCGAATTGCCGCTGCCACAACCCGTGTGACAGGATCGTCACCGCGGTGTGGTTTGGACGTCCTTCCTCCGGCGAGAAGGTGCGACCCTTCTCCACCCGAGCGCCCAGGGTTCGAAAGAATCCTTCCGTGACCACGCCGACCTTGATGCGCAGGGGCGCACCGATGCCGCTCAGATTGAGCCCGCCCACCGCGTACGCGGCGACATCGGAATAAATGTCCGTGAGCTCGCCCACCGTGCGGAGGTTTGGCCTCGGGTCCGGCTCCTCTGCCGCGCCGCGGGGGGCAAACGGAAGCTGGACGTTGCGGAGCTCGACCAGGCGGTCGGGCACCACGAAAGGCAGAGGTCGGAGCATTGCAGCATCCACCGCGCTGAAGATGGCGGTGGTGGCCCCGATGCCCAGTGCGAGCGTCGCGATGACGGCGAAGGAAAAGCCGCGGTGATGCCACAGCAGGCGCGCGGAGTACCGGATATCCTGAATCCACTCTCCCAGCCGATCGGACCAGATGATCCGACGGAGCCGTCGGCCATCCTGACGCCGGAGGGCTCGGCGATGGCGAGCGAAGTCGCCAAATTTCTTCCGGGCAGCCGCGTGTGCTTCGGCCGGGCTCATGCCGCGAGCCAGGTAATGCTGCTCCCGCATGTCGAGATGGAAGCGGAGCTCGTCCTCGACGTCGGCATCGACATCGGGCCCGAAGAAGCGGAGGTAGCGCCGCCAGAGCGGCTCCTTGCGGGCCGACATCAGACCGATGCCGGCTTGAGTGATGCCGGGGCCGAGAGCGCGGCAAAAACCGCCTGGGCATACCGGGTCCAGGTGGCCGACTCGGACTTGAGCGCCTGCCTCCCTGCCGCCGTCAGCGCGTAGTACTTGGCCCTGCGATTGTTGCCGGAGAGACCCCATTCCGCCTCGATGAGCCCGCGCTCGTCCAGCCGGTGCAGGGCCGGGTAGAGCGAGCCTTCCTCGATCACCAGGGTGTCGTCAGTAACCCGCTCGATCCATTCGGCCACGGAATAGCCATGAGCCGGTCCCCAGCTCAGCGCCTTGAGAATCAGGAGGTCGAGGGTGCCGCGGAGAACGTCGATGGACGGGGGCATTTTGCTCTCCCTAGGAATTCTAGGGATAATCTGGAACGGCTCCCATAGAAAGTCAATGGAAAGGCAATTGGCAGTGGGCAATAGGCAATAGTTACTGCCTACTGCCTACTGCCTACTGCCT
>Ga0075429_100000723_pt1 | contig 25874 bp, 20 predicted proteins | sample RhiMetdeltSRZDD3_FD_75295 | JGI IMG/M metagenome (GOLD analysis project Ga0075429, IMG submission 75295) | Populus rhizosphere microbial communities from Tennessee, USA - Rhizosphere MetaG P. deltoides SRZDD3 | ecosystem: Host-associated > Plants > Roots > Rhizosphere > Soil | place: USA... | reverse complement strand
TCACAGATATTCACAGATTATCTGTGCGAATCCGTGTTTTCTGTGAGAAATAATATCTTTCTTAAGTAAATCGCTTCAAAATGAAACGTATCATTGCCTCTATTTTCACATTTTCCCTATTAGCCTGCAATAATAATTCTTCAGAAAAAAAAGAAGAAGCAATGTATAAAACTATCGGTAGCATTGAGCGATTTGATCCGGCGTTGGATAATATCATTTCAGCAAAGGCTAAAATAGAAGTACTTGCTGATGGATTTGAGTGGAGCGAAGGTCCTTTGTGGATTCAAAAGCATAATATGCTTTTGTTTAGCGATGTTCCGATGAATACGATTTTTAAATGGACCGAAGCGAAAGGAAAAGAAGTTTATCTGAAACCCAGCGGCTATACAGGCAATGAACCCAGTCCATGCAAAGAACCGGGTAGCAATGGTCTGTTATTGGATGCGGCTGGCAATTTGATTTTATGTCAGCATGGCGACAGACAAATGGGAAAAATGGATGCGCCACTTGACAAACCCGAAGCAAAATTTATTTCACTCGCCAATAAGTTTACCGGTAAAAGATTCAACAGTCCGAATGATGCTGTCTTTAACAGCGCCGGCGAATTATTTTTTACCGATCCACCTTATGGCTTGCAAACACAGGATGATACCGATCCAAAAAAGGAGATCCATTTTAATGGAGTTTATAAGGTAAAAACAAATGGTGAAGTGATCTTACTTGTGGATAGCATAACAAGACCAAATGGCCTTGCATTTTTACCTGGTGAAAAGAAACTGATCGTTGCTTGCTCTGATCCGGCAAAACCTAATTGGTATATCTATGATGTAAGCGGGGATTCCTTGCTCAATGGAAAAATTTTTTACAGCGGAGTGGAAGAGGCTAAAACAATGCGGGGTTTACCGGATGGTTTAAAGATCGATAAGAATGGAAATGTATTTGCTACCGGGCCGGGAGGGATAAATATATTTAGCAGCGAAGGAAAAAAATTGGGGTTGATAAAATTTTCCGATCCGACAAGCAACTGCGCTTTATCACCTGACGAAAAAATATTGTATCTAACGAATGACATGAATTTAGTGAGAGTGAAACTGAGAGAATGATTTGCCAATATGCAGCGTGGTAGAATAAAAAGCCTGTAAATGAAACTTTATAAAACCAAAGGTGGAATTGTCATTGAAAGTGATGGGAGTTTCTTTTTGCATAACGATGATTGGGGTACATTTATCAACGATGACAATCTTTTTAAAAAGATAGAACAGATTTTGCCATCATCAAAAGCGGGAGATAATAGGTTAATTAACGAGCTGATGCCACCCATTGGTGATCACCAGGAACTTTGGGCTTGTGGCGTTACTTATTTGAGAAGCAAAGTTGGTAGACAGGAAGAAAGTAAAGCATCCGGCGGCGCTGATTTTTATGCAAAAGTGTATGAAGCCGAAAGACCAGAAGTCTTTTTTAAATCATCTCCGCATCGCATTGTCGGATATGGCACCCCCGTAAGGATAAGAAAAGACTCGACATGGGATGTACCGGAACCCGAATTAACACTTGTAGCTACATCATCAGGAAAAATTGTTGGCTATACGATTGGCAATGACATGAGCAGCCGGAGCATTGAAGGCGAAAATCCATTATACCTGCCGCAGGCAAAGACGTATGATGGATGCGCAGCGCTTGGTCCCTGTGTTTATATTACTGATAAACCTCTTGATAGTAACACAACAATTTCACTTGAGATCACGCGAAATAAGAAAAAGATGTTTGAAGGCTCGATTGCGATCAGTCAAATAAAAAGAACATTCGAGGAGCTTGTTTCGTTCGTTTATCGTGAAAGCAGTTTCCCTTATGGTTGTTTAATTATGACCGGAACCGGCATTGTGCCCGGTAGTGATTTTACTTTAAAAAGCGGCGATCTGATAATAATATCAATTGATAACATAGGGGAATTGGTAAATACTGTTCAATAAATTTTATGCAGCTTGTCATTATCGTTCTTGCAATCGGGTTACAAATATTTCTTACTTATAAAAAAGTCAGCCCCTTTCTTTCTTTATTGATAGTCGCCTTGTTGGCAGGCCTTGCTTTCGGCATGCAACCGGAAACATTATTGAAGGCGGTTAAGACAGGTGCTGGTAATACTTTAGGCGATGTGGCATTGATCATTTGTCTTGGGGCAATTCTTGGAAAAATTTTGGAGCTCAGTGGTGCCGCAAGCCAGATCGCAAATTCACTCATTCGTTCTTTTGGTAAAAAAAATATTCAATGGGCGGTCTTGCTTACTGGTTTTTTTGTTGGCATACCCTTATTTTATAATGCAGGGTTCATCATTCTTGTTCCCCTGGTTTTTTCCATTGCAAGAACCGCAGGGTTACCATTATTATATGTTGCCATACCCATGGCGGCAAGTTTAAGTACGACGCATTGCTTCTTACCCCCACATCCCGGGCCAATGTTTTTAGTTGGCGCATTCAAGGCTGATCTTGGAAAAACATTGATGTATGGGCTTGTCATTTCAATACCTGTTGTGATCATAGCAGGCCCATTATTGGGAAGGTTTTTAAAAAGAATGAATATTGAAATCCCCGCACAAACAAAAGTGGAGATCGAGGAAAAAGATATGCCGGGAGTGGCTGAAAGTTTTATCCTTGCATTGTTACCTGTATTATTAATTGCTCTTGCAGTAATAGCGAATAGTTTTATCCCGGGTGAATCCATTATAAAGAAAGCAATTCTTTTTCTCGGGGATGCTACCGTGGCTTTGCTGCTTTCGGTTTTACTTGCTGTTTTAATTCTTGGCATAAAAAGAGGAAGATCGATGCACCAGGTAATGCAATGGCTGAATGACGCGGTTGCCGGTGTTGCTGTTATATTATTAATTATTACAGCAGGTGGGGTTTTTAAACAAGTATTAGTTGATAGTGGAACTGCGGCTTATATCACTTCTTTCAGCAGTGAATGGAGTATCCATCCTTTACTTTTTGCATGGTTAATAACCGCCTTGCTGAGAGTAGCAATCGGTTCGGCGACCGTCGCAGGAATAACAGCTGCAGGAATTGTGTCTCCATTACTGGTTACCGGAACGGTATCTCCCGAGCTATTGGTTTTAGCGGTAGGAACCGGAAGTGTATTCTGCTCTCATGTGAATGATTCCGGGTTTTGGATATTCAAAGAGTTTTTTAATCTTTCTTTGAAACAAACTTTTCTCTCCTGGACTGTAATGGAAACAATCATTTCTATTTTGGGGCTGGTGGGAGTCATGGTGTTGAGTGCTTTTGTTAATTGACGTAACCAGAAGGGGAAAAAAATTCTCATCATTCGAAAATGTAAGTATGCTATTTACTTAAGTGTATCAGAACGTGAAAAATATATTCTGGTATGATTTTTCGAAGAAATAGAGTATATGCCACAACAATCAACCACAGACATGAATTCCCTTTCAACCTGTATAAATAAACTGGTCAGGGATGGATATACAATTAATTTTAAAGTCGATGAGCAGGGCCTGGTAGCTGCAGAAGATGGCAAACATTATAAGCCAGGTCAGGTACACATTAAAAATTTTTTCCGTTTTGAAGGTGATAGTGACCCGGCTGATAATTCTATTCTGTATGCTATAGAATTAGATAATGGCGAAAAAGGTACTTTGACAGATGCTTATGGGTCCTATAACGATCCTTTGATAGGAAAATTTATAAAGCAGGTAGAAGATATGGAAAAGAAGGCACCTCATGAAAACAAGTAATCATATTTGATCACTATGAAAAATAAATAAGCAGGGTATTACACCCTGCTTATTTATTTGTAGTCTCGCCCAGAATCGAACTGGGATATCAAGTTCCGGAGACTTGCGTACTATCCATTGTACTACGAGACCAAACGATGAAATTTCAAATATGAAATCACAAATTCCAATTGCAAACCTCATGGAATTTGGGATTTTGTTTTTTGTTATTTAATTAGCCCTGCCGCATTACTCGCAAATACTTTCACGGCAATAGCCAGCAAAATTACACCGAAAAACTTTCTTACTGCTAATAAACCTGCCTTGCCTAAATTCCCTGGAAATTAAATTAGATAGCGATGGTTTAAACAAATGTAGCTTTATCTAAAAACATATTTTTCTTTAAAGAAATTCAGCTCAACAGATAAATACTCAAGACAATTTCTGCAAAGACAATCGGAATATCGTTGCTCCAGATATGCTTTCAATTCTATGCTTATTATAAAACCATAACACTGGCATTGTGTGATATTGCCGGGTTTACATTCAAAGGCGATTCCACATCGTGGGCAGGTTTTTTTTTCGTGTTGACACATAGGGAAAAGTTTTTGGACCGATGCCACCCCAATTTGATCGGCGTGACATCGGTAGCGACAACTATCAAAAGTTAAATCTTATGCCACCATAACCATTAAAGCCAAGTGTATTGAATCCTGCGGTCTCATTGTATTTGCTATCCGCAATATTTCTGAGGTCTGCAAAAACTTTTATTTTGTTTTTGTATAACGCATACTCTGCATACACATCCAGAAGAAAATAACTATCCAATACCACATTCACAGTTTGAAAAGTCATCGCATCAAAGTAGGCATCTTTTCTTTCGCCAAACCATGAAAGATTAGTGCTTACATAAAATTTTTCATTGGCCTTTATTCCTGCATTCAAGCCAGCGCTGTGTTTTGGCCTGCGGATCAAATTAAAATACGTCGTATCCTTTCCGTTTTGCACGGTTGTGATCTTTCCATCAATAAAACTGTAAAATGCTTTTATAGAAATATTATTTGTTGGCTTAATGGAAAGCTCAAGTTCACCTCCATGATCTTTTTGTTTATCCTGATTGATGTATTGTGATTGAAACGTAGAAGGATTAAAATGAAAGAAGATCACATCCTTTACATTACGGTTGAAGGCAGTAATACGGCCCGTGAATTTTCTGTCCGCAGAAAAATAGTGAAGACCTCCTTCAGCAGTAAAAGCTGATTCAGGCTTCAAATCTTTATTGCCAAATTCTGAAAGTAATTGATAGAGTGAAGGCGTACGATAGCCGGAAGAAACATTTGCAAATAATTTGAATTTGTTATTCAGTAAATAAGAAGGATTAATATTAAAAACGTAATTGCTTCCAAATGCTGAATGAATATTCAAACGATTGCCTAATTCAAGATTAAATCCTGTTTTCGCATTTAGATTCAATGCCGCATAAAGAGCTACTTGATTGTGGTGCAGGCTATCAGCCGAATATTTTGAAGAATAAGGTCCAAAGAAACCAACCGAAGAAAAATCCTGATCAGTATTGGATGTTCTAAAATCAAATCCGGCGGTAAATTTCGATGAGTGGCTGCCAACAGGTGTGGTAATATATGCATCAATAAAATGCTCACCTCCTTTGTATGAGCCACGTGAATAGGTATCAAATCCGTTTCTGCTTTTCACCGAGTCATCAATATACAACCTGTAAATATGATTATAATTATAAAGCACGATCAATTTCCTTTTTCCCAGGTCAAATTCATTCTTGACTCCCACCTGGTAACTCTTTTGAGCATATGTATAGTCCAGTTCGTCAGTAAATGCTCCCTGGTCAATATCACCTTCTATTTTATTATAACGGAAATAAGGTTGCATAGTTAAATTTTTCCCGGCTTGTAAACCCAGCCCGGCCTGCAAACTATTTTGCTGAAATCCATCTTTGTCTTCATTCCCTGAATTGCTTATGGCTTCATTAATTCCTTTAGTATCGAAAAATGAATAAGCAAGATTATAATCGACCACACCTGCTTTTCCATTTATCCCGGCATTGGCTCGGATACTGTTGTTGCTTCCATAACTAGCCAACCCATTTGCGCTAAAAGATTTTAGTCCAACTTTCCTTGTAATAATATTTATCACACCGGCAATTGCATCACTCCCGTACAATGTCGATTGACTTCCTTTCAAAATCTCAATTCGTTCGATCTGGTCAATAGAAAGATTCCGGATATCAAAATTGCTACCGATACCACTAGGGTCATACACAGGAACTCCATCAATCGTTATCAACGTATGATCAACTCTTGCACCACGCAGATACAAACTTTTGTCTTTACCTGCATTACTGTTTGCCCCGCCGATATAAACACCCACTTGTTCCGTCAATAACTGCGACAGATGTTTTCCGCCACTACGTTCTAATTGTTCCCTTGTAATAATAGTAACAACTTTTCCCGTCAATGAGGTTTTGTTTGGATACTTGTTTGCGGCAATGACTACTTCATCAAGTAAGGATGTGTCTTGTTCCCGACTTGCCGGGACACGTTGTGCCGATAGCTGACTGCCAATGAATGCAGCAGCCACGATCAAAAATTTCTTTTTCATTAAAAAAGTTTTTTGTGTGACCGCCTTCGAAATAAAAATGAAATATAATGTCTGTTGACTTTACATCTCAGCTTTTCACCCGAAAGCAAATGTTGTTTATGACTTGGCAGGTCTTCTGGCTTAAAGCGTTGTTGAACCCTTCCCATTCGGATGAGCCGAAACAGTGGTAAATCCTCAACAATCTTACTCTCGCTAAGCCTCCCTTTTGGGGAGGTTTGGAGGGGCTTCTTACAGCTACGGGGATAGCGTCAGATTTTGACTGACTTCCCTTTTAATCGGGTTTATTATTATGTACCAAGCCGGCAGATTTCTATTCATCGTCCCTTGCGTCGCACACTTGTACTGCATTAATTCTATGCAGCTAATAAACCAAAGAACCAAATCGCCAGCAAATGTAGGGAGACAGCTTTTGAAAGCAAGAATAATTTTTAAACAAGGCTTTATCAAAGCATTTATTTAAAAATAAAATCCAATGCTATACCGCCGGCGAAATTAAAAGGTGTAGCAGCGTTATAATATCTTCCACCAAACGCGTTAATATCATTTCCGAGGCTATATTTCTCATCCAAAATATTATCAACAGCTATAAAAAGCTCCATTAAAACTTTTGGATGGAGATGTTTCTTCCAGCCGGTTCTTGCTCCCAGTAAATTATAAGAAGAAGCGTATTCAGTATTTGCATCATTTAAAGGAATACGGCCGGCATAGTAATAATTCAGATTGAAATAGATTCCAGGTTTTGTCGCCAGGTCAATACCGGCTGCAATTATCTCCGAAGGAACACTGGGAAGTTTTTTACCCGAGTAATCATTGTTTACTTGTTTAAAATCCTTATAAGTAAAATCATTCCAGGTATGACTTAACCAAATTTTAAAATTGGAAACGGCGTTATTTGAACTGCTGATTATTTGCCATGATAAATAGCTTTCGACTCCGATCTGTTTTGTGCTTCCGGCATTTACAAAAAAATCACCACCGGTTACGTCTCTTCTTTGTACGATCGTATTATTTAATCCAAAACGAAAAGCATTAATATCAAAATAAATTCTTTTGAGAAGTGTCCCGCGAATACCGGCTTCATAGTTTAATCCATCTTCAGCCTCAAGGTTTGTCGCAATGATGCCACTCGACGGCAAAAGCTCTGCCGTTGTTGGTGGAGAAAATCCTTTTGCAATGCTTGCATAAAGTGAAACAGGTTTTGATAATTGTTTCAGGATCGCTAATCGTGGTGCTACTTCATTGCTATATTTTCTTTTTTGTTCAATAACCGGCGAAGAAGATAAACGGGTAATGCTGATGTTCTGCGCATTAATGCTTGCACCGGTTGTAATAAACCACCTTCTCGGTAATTCAAGAGTGGCCTGAGCAAAAGCAAAAAATACTCTGTTATTGATCTCATCATCTGTTTGCAACGTATCCGGGTTGCCGGCTTTGTTTGAATAAATTCTTACGGAGGAGATTCCCTGTTGAAATTCAACGCCGGTAACAAGATTCAAATTTGTTTGCTCATTATATTTCTTTGTGAATTGAAAAAAAGTGCGGCCACCGGTATGTGGCTCATTTGTTCTTCCATAGTTGCGGAAGGTTGGATTAAGCAAACGGGTTGATGCTCCATAAAATGACGTAGTATTTTGCCAATGCTCAGAAAATCTTTGATTGAAACTGATACCTGCTAAAAATATTTTTTGATAAATAGCCGCTTTGTTTTCTATCGTTCCGGGTGTTGACCCTACTCTTGGTCTTGCGGCTTTTGGATTGCTAGTATATTCGGCCAGCGTCAATGCCCCGGGGGTTTGATAGAAAAGATCTCCCCAGAGAAAATGAGTCGTGATCCTTCCTTTGTCGGAAAGGTTTGCATTCAGATCCCAGGTAAAAACTTTTCTGTCAAGTTCTGCCTGATCGCGATAACCATTTGACGATAACTGCAGGTAATTAATTGTATTTTGAAATGCATCCGTACCAAGTCGCAGGTTTGTATTCAGATTATTTAAACCAAAACTGCCGGCGCTGAAATCAAATGAAAGCCCGGAGTGCCAGTTAGGTTGATTGGTTTTTAGTAATAAAACGCCGCCGGTGCCTGCGCCATACAAACTGCTTCCCGGTCCTTTGATCACTTCAGCAGATTGAATATTATAAAATCCTAATTGATTCAAGTAAGTATTGCCGCCGGGATCAGTATAAGGAATTTCATTGTAATACGTCTTTACATTTCTTACACCAAAAGGTGAACGCAAGGAGCTGCCGCGAATATTCAAACGATAGCTTCCAGGTGAACGTTCTTCCATTCTAATTCCTGGATTACTATTTAATGCCGGTAAAATATTTGTATTTGTAAAACGTAATAATTGCGGTTTGGTTATCACAGCAATTGCAGCCGGCACTTGCATTAATTTTCTATTTTGCTCATAAGCTTTCACAGTTACTTCTTCAAGTGTTTGCACTGAATCTTTATCTGTTTGCTGAGCAATTAAATAGGTTGCTTGCAATAAAAGAAGTATGGTTATATAAAAAGTTCTCATAAAAAGACTTACGGTAAAGTTAATCGCATTATTCTTTATCTTCCCTCCATGAAGTCAAATAAACTGAATCTTTTTTCTCTTACAATGATCGTGATAGGGCTGGTGATCGGTATGGGCATCTTCAGAACATCGTCCGACGCGGCCAATGCAGCGCTTACACCAAACGTTTTTTTTCTTGCATGGGTTGCCGGTGGATTGATCGCTTTATGCGGGGCATTAACGTATGCAGAAATTGGTTCACGGCTACCCGTAACCGGTGGCTATTATAAAGTTTTTGCTGAATGTTATCACCCTTCAATAGCTTTTGCTATCAATTGTATCATTCTTGTTTCAAATGCTGCTTCTCTTTCAGGTGTAGCATTGATTGGAAGCGAATATATCTCACAAATAATCTTTGCCACTGAGCCAACTTCGTTTGTAAAAGCGCTGATCGCTATGGTTGCCATTATTATTTTTTATGGTGTAAACCTGATGGGTTTGCGGATGAGTTCTCAAACACAAAATATCTTAATGATTATCAAAATAGGACTGGTCGTTTTACTTATCAGCTCACTTTTTTTCCCTGCCAATTATGCATCGCAAACATTAAAAACCATAATCCCTGATCCTGCCTGGAGCGATTATATAAAATCTTTTGGAATCGCGTTGATCGCTGTTTCATTTACCTATGGAGGATATCAGCAAACCATCAATTTTGGAGAGGAGGTAGAGAATCCACGCAGGACAATACCAAGAGGAATTTTTATTGGTATTCTTGTGATCATCGCTCTTTATCTGACTGTAAGTTTTGCTTATTATAAAATAATCGGGTTTGAGGAATTGAAGATATCGAAAGGTATTGCAGCAATTGTAGCGGAGAAAATGTTTGGACCACCTGGTCGCTATGTCATTTCAGTTTTATTATTTCTCGCCGTATTAGCTTATGTCAACGTTTTGCTTCTTAGTAACCCAAGAGTGATGTACGCGATGAGCATGGATGGAATCTTACCGGCTGCTTTCAAAAGGAAGGATGAAAAAAGAGATGTCCTTACAGTGAGCCTTACTGTTTTTGCCGCCATCTGTGTAATCGTTTTATTCTTTATGGATGAATTTAACGAGATCCTCAGCTTTACTATTTTTCTTGATTCATTTGGCATGGCTTTTTCGGCAGCTACTATTTTTATTTTAAGAAAAAGAACGAGGCACCTTAACGGCACAGGCATTTATACAATGAAATTATACCCATTGATGCCGTTAATTTTTATTGCAGCGTATATTTTTGTTGCCATAAATATTTCTATCAGCACGCCGCGATATGCATTGATAGGCATTGGGTCAATATTATTATTTATGCTGATCTATTTTGCTACACAGGCCATGAAAAAACAAAAAACTTAATATGGATCTTTCATATATATTAAATGAATTAGGCGAGGAAAGAGAAAATTATTTCAATGCTATTTCACCACCGATAGCACAGACAAGCAATTTTGCTTTTAAAACTGTCGCTGATCTAAGTAAAGCTTTCGAAGATGAAATGAGTGGTTATCTCTATAGCCGTGGCTTAAATCCAACGGTTGAAATTCTCAAAAAAAAATTGGCTGCATTGGATGGTGCTGAAGATTGTCTAGTGTTTAATAGTGGGGCAGCCGCCATTTTTGCCGGAGTTTTTGCAAATGTAAAAGCAGGAGACCATATTGTTTCTGTAAGAGCTCCGTACACCTGGGCGCAAAGAATGTTTGATGTGATATTGCCAAGGTTTACTATAACTACTACTTATATCGACGGCACAAAAGCCGGCAACTGGGAACAGGCAACAAGGAACAACACAACTTTATATTATCTCGAATCACCTAACAGCTGGGATTTTGCGTTACAACCAATAAAAGAAGTGGCAGCGTTAGCAAAGTCAAGAAACATCACCACATTTATTGACAATAGTTATTGTACGCCGATGCATCAAAAACCACTTGAGATGGGAATTGAAATAGCAATGCAAACCGCGACAAAATATATCGGGGGACACAGTGATGTATTGGGCGGTATATTAAGCGGAAGTAAAGCAATGATGAAAAAAATATTTGACAGCGAATATTTAAATATCGGAAGCGGTATTCAACCCTTTAATGCATGGCTGCTGATACGTGGACTAAGAACTCTACCAGCCCGTTTGGACAGGATTACAAAAACTTCGTATGAAGTACTGAAGTTTTTGAAACAGCATCCGAAAATTGAAAAAGTAATTTTTCCTTTTGATGAATCATTTCCGCAATACGAATTGGCAAAACAACAAATGACCGGTGCCTGCGGTTTAATGACGATGGTTCTTAAAACAAATAAAAGAGAAGAGATTGTAAAGTTTTGCGAAAGCCTCGAGCATATCATGATGGCCGTAAGCTGGGGCGGCCATGAAAGTTTAGTGATACCAAAATGCTCAGGCATCCCGATTTCGGAATTTGATCCTTCAAATCCTGAGCACAGGTATGTACGATTGTATGTGGGTTTAGAAGAGGCTGATTATTTAATTAAAGATCTGGAACAAGCGTTTGCTACTATTGATTAAAATTCTAACTTGCTCGAAATATAGTGGCGAAAAAAAATTCTGCATTCCGTACAATAAAAAAACTTATCAAATGTTTTTCAATCAACTATTTTAATCCAATTCATTTATTATGAAAAGAGCAATTACCTCCACTTCAATTTTATTTTTTGTAATTCTTGTTTTCATTGTGACTAATTTTTCATGTAAAAAAGACCCAGATATCCAAACACCAGAATCAATTCATGGGCTATGGATCGGCACTTACACCGTTGATGGACAACCGGGTGTTGGTCAACAATATTTTAGCTTTGTTATTAAACCAGACGGAACCCTAATTAATGATACTAAAAGTACTGGGCAACAGCACTTAAATATTGGTAACTGGACGTTATCAGGGAACTCTTTTTCAGTGACTACCCTATGCGTTTATGGACACTCATCAAATATTGGAGTGCAAGAGACCCACACGGCAACTTTTGATAGCAATAATGGCACTTTCACAAATGGGATATGGAAAAATAAGCCTCCTTTGACCGGTTCCGGCACATTCAGCATATCCAAAGTAGAATAGTCAAACTGATATTCCTCCTGGCGGTTTTATGTCCATTATGATTAATCAATTTATATGCGAAATAGTTTGTCCGTTTATGCATAGACACTCTTCAATGATTGAGCGATGTCCGTCCGCTTATTCTGTTAGCTTGAGGCTTATGTACCGGTAAATACAGGTGCTTCAGGACGTCTATTCAATAACTTATTTCACATCCCATTTGTCAAAATTCAGTCATGGGAAATAGCAATTCGCCTATTTTTGCGCCATGTTTAAAGTCGTCTTCGCTACAGTTATAACCATACTGTTTGTTACGTATACTTCGGCACAAGAAAAATGGAGCTTATTGAAATGTGTTCAATACGCTCATGAAAATAATATTACCATAAAACAAAGAGATATACAGGCACAAATTGCTCAGCTCACTCATAAGCAAAGTGATCTTTCAAAATATCCGAACTTAAATTTTAGTTCAAATATTGGATTAAATACCGGTCGTTCTATCGACAGAACCACTAACCAATTCACAACAGAATCTATCTTTTATAACAGCTTCAGCCTCCAAAGCAATGTAGATATTTTTAACTGGTTCAGTAAGAAAAATACGATTGCAGGAAACAAACTTGAAGCGATGGCGGCAACTGCGAGTGTTGACAAATTAAAAAATGATATTGCCTTGAATATAGCTGCCGCGTACCTGCAGGCACTTCTCGCAAAAGAACAGGTGAATGCTTCCAATGTTTTATTAAGCCAGACAATTGCTCAATTAGAAACTACGAGAAAATTTGTGGCAGCAGGCAGTCTTCCTGAATTAAACCAGGTGCAGCTTGAAGCTCAACTGGCAACAGACAGTGTTACACTGATCACTGCAATGGGTACCGAAACACAATCTTTGTTATTAATAAAGTCATTATTGAATCTTGATGCGGGAATTTCATTTGACATCGTTACTCCTCCAATAGACGGTGTGCCCATAGATCCTATTGCTGAATTACAACCTGAAGTTGTTTACCAGCTTGCGATCAAAAACATGCCTCAACAGCGCCTGAACAATTTCAGATTGCGTGCAGCAGAAAAATTCGCAGATGCGGCCAAAGGAGCCATGTATCCTTCAATAGGCGCCGGTGTGAGTGTTGGTACAAATTATTCAAACCTGAAAAACAACGACCGGCTTGTAAGTATAACACCCAACGGAAAAGTTGATACGATAGGATTTGTCAGTGGTTCCAATACACCCGTGTATATTCCTGGTTTTAACAGAGTCTTTGATTTTTTTGCAACGCCTTATGGAAGACAATTATCAGATAATTTTAGCAATGGTATCGGAATCGGGATCTCGGTTCCTATTTTCAATGGTAATTCAGCGAGGATAAACTGGCAGAAACAAAAATTGAATGTAAAAAGCCTAGCACTGCAACAGGATCTTGATAACCTGACGTTGAAGCAGGATATTTATACAGCATATACAGATGCAATGACGGCTTTGCAAAAATTTAATGCAAGCTCAAAAGCAGTTGAAGCAGCGGAGAAAGCTTATGACTTTTCTCAAAAAAGATATAATGCAGAGCTGCTGAATACTATGGACCTTATTATCAGTCAGAATAACTTATTCAGGGCGAGGATAGATAAGCTTTCCTCTCAATATGATTATGTGTTTAAGATGAAAGTACTTGAGTTCTATAAAGGACAGGGAATAAAACTTTGATCCATTAATATGCCGATGTGCAAATATGCCAATATAAATACCCGGATCATTTGCACATTTGCACATTTTCAAATTTGCTAATTAATTTTTATGAGTAAAACAGTTAAATGGTTATTGTTTGGTTTGGTTGGACTGATCGCATTGCTGGTTGTATTTAAAATGGTGGCAGGAAATAAAGATGAGGGTGTGAAAGTAGCAACTGAGAAAGCAAGCCGCCGGACGATAATCGAAACCGTGAATGCAAGCGGAAAAGTATATCCTGAAGTAGAAGTAAAGATCAGCCCGGATATTTCCGGTGAGGTGGTTGAATTAAATGTAGAAGAAGGCGATAGTGTCAAAAGGGGTCAGCCACTTGCAAGAATTTTTGCAGACATCTATTCTTTGCAGAGAGATGAAGCGGCATCCCGAGTATCACAGTCGCAGGCCGTAGTGGCCAATAGCCAGGCAAGCCTTGATGCATTGCAGGCTTCACTTGACCAGGCAAAACAAGCCTATGATCGTAATAAGAAATTATTTGATGATAAAGTGATCTCCCGTGCAGAGTTTGAAAATTATGAGACAACTTATAAATCGGCCCAAGCCAATTATAACGCTGCAAAACAAAATATAAAGGGATTGCAGGCAGGTGTGCAAACTGCACAAACCGGATTAAGCTCTGCAAATAAAAATCTTGGACGTACAATTTTAGTGGCGCCAATGAATGGAGTGATCTCATCTTTATCAATAAAGAAAGGTGAAAGGGTGGCAGGTAATGCGTTTAGCCTTGGTACCGAGATGATGCGTGTAGCCGATATGAGTGTAATGGAAGTAAGAGTGGATGTAGGAGAGAATGATGTTGTAAAAGTAAGCCTTGGCGACAGCGCTGATGTGGAAGTAGATGCCTATAATAATAGAAAATTCAAAGGAATAGTAACACAAATTGCAAGCAGTACGAAGGGCGGTTTGTCTGCAAATGCATTAAGCAGCACTGATGTTACCCAGTATGAAGTAAAGATCAGGTTGGATAAAGATTCATATAATGACCTGATCGATCCTACTAAGCCAAAGAGATTTCCATTTCGCCCGGGGATGAATGCCAGCGCTGATATTAAAACAACACGCAAAGACAATACGCTGGCGGTACCCATCAATTCCGTAACGACAAGAGTAATTGGAAGTGATAAAACCATTGCTGATAAAAAGAAGGAAGAACAAAAAAAACAAACAGCAGAAGGTAACACGGATGAGGTTGTTTCGGTAGATAGTGATGAGTTGGAAGAGATCGTTTTTGTGGTACAAAAAGATGGGAAGGTGAAAAAGGCGAAAGTAAAAACAGCAATACAGGATATTAACTACATTGAAATAGTATCAGGCCTTAACGAAGGTGAAGAAGTAGTAACGGGTCCTTTTAATGCTATCAGCAAAACATTAAAGGATGGAACAACGGTGAAGGTGGTACCAAAGGACAAGTTGTTTGAAAACTGATCAGAACCGGGATTTAGTTGACGTAAAGGATTGAGTAGGAAATTTGGAAGAGTCCCGCTATGCAGGACTCTTTTCATTCTTATAGTAATCATTATGAGAACTTAACACAGATAAACTTTATTTCCTCATAATCCTTATAATCCGTAAAATCGTGGTTCATTAATCCTGGTTTATGTTTGGTATCATCGGCAGCGGAAGTTGGGCAACGGCACTTGCAAAAATCCTTACAGATAACAATCATCGGATAAACTGGCTGGTGAGAACTGATGCGATGACCGAAGCCATCAGTAAACACAAACACAATCCTACTTATTTACATTCTGTTGTTTTTGATGTCTCGTTGCTTGATCTTGATACAAAAATTTTAAATGTATTTGCAGCTTCTGATCATATTATTATTGCTACGCCATCAGCTTATGTGGTTGATACATTGAAAGAGCTTTCAAAAAAGAATTTTGAAGGAAAGAAAATTATTTCAGCTGTTAAGGGGATCATTCCACAGGATAATATTTTACTGAATGATTATTTGCAAAAGAAATTCAATGTTGAGCCGAGAGATTATTTTACAATCATGGGCCCATGTCATGCTGAAGAAGTAGCTGCGGAAAAACTTTCTTACCTCACATTTTCAGGTGCCGATGAAGAAACTGCTGTTGAGATTGCGACCTATTTTAAAAATGATTACCTGAATACGGTTGTGAATGATGATGTATATGGAGTGCAGTTTGCTGCGATCCTTAAAAATATATATGCGCTTGGCGCCGGCATTGCTCATGGCTTGAAGTATGGCGATAATTTTTTAAGTGTGCTGATCGCCAATAGTGCAGATGAGATGGCAGGCTTTCTGAGAAATGTCGGTATACATAATATAGAAGTAGGAAAACATGAAGGAGAAGATCCGGTAACTCATAAACGAAGGGCAAACTATGCAGCTTCTGTCTATCTTGGCGATCTGCTGGTGACCTGTTATTCATTATATAGCCGTAATAGAACCTTCGGCAATATGATCGGCAAAGGATATTCAGTGAAAGCAGCACAGCTTGAGTTGAACATGGTAGCAGAAGGCTATAATGCTTCAAAATCCATTTACATTATTAATAAGAGTGTAAAATCAGAAATGCCGATCGCAGAAACTATTTATAAGATTTTGTGGGAACAACTATCGCCTGATGATGGATTTAAGCAGATCGAAGAAACATTGGTTTAAACCGGATCAATAAATAATTCGGCTGCAATGCCATCGGCAAAGAGCTTCCCTTTCCTTGTGAGCGATAACGTATCATCGTTTAAAATGATCTTTCCTGCTGTTATGAATTTTTCACTTGCGGCGAATAGGAGATTACGGGAAGTGTAGGGAATTCTTTCTAAATGCAAGCCTTCTGCAGTTCTTAACGAAGTCATGATGTATTCATTTATCTGCTGAACAGGGGTAAGAATTTCTTTTTCAAATGGGATTTCATTTTTTGAAAGTGATTCAATGTAAACAGTATTGTTAGAAATATTCCATTGCCTGCTTACACCATCAAATGAATGAGCGGATGGTCCAAGACCAAGATATTTTTTTCCCTGCCAGTAAGAGGAGTTATGCCTGCTTCTAAAGCCCGGTTTTGAAAAATTTGAAATTTCATAATGTTCATAGCCAGCTTGCTCTAACCATTGCATCAATAATAAAAATTGTTCAGCCTGTTTTTCCTGTTGTATATTTTCTTTCTTCTTTTCATTTATCATTTTCTGCAATGGAGTTTTCGGCTCAACGGTAAGCGCATAACAGGAAATATGTGGAATATTCAATCCGATCACTTTGTCAACATTTTGCCTCCATTTTTCATCGGTAAGCAAGGGATGTCCGTAAATCAGATCAATTGTTATATTGTCAATTTGTTTAATTGCTAATTGCAAATTGTCAATTGCCTGTTTTGCGTTGTGTGCCCGGTTCATCCATTCAAGGTCTTCGCCAAAAAAACTTTGTATACCAACACTCAACCTGTTGATGCCAATTTTTTTCCAACCGATTAGTTTCTCTTCGGTTATATCATCAGGATTTGCTTCAAGAGTTATTTCGGCATCATCAGCCACCTTAAAGAGGTCCTTTATCTTTTCAATCTGAGATCGTAAATCTGAAATCTGCAATAAGGAAGGCGTTCCTCCGCCAAAATAGATGGTCTCAATCTTTTCGTCCCCTAAATAATCTTTTCGCAGTTCTGTTTCCTTCAATAAAGCTGCCAACAATTCGTTTTTATAGCGCAAAGAAGTGGAAAAGTGAAAATTGCAATAGTGACAAGCCTGCTTACAGAATGGAATATGAACGTAAATACCTGACATTAACTAAAAATTTTCATGGATGACTTTCGGCAGGTAAACCTGTTTGCAGAAAGGAATATGTATGTAAATCCCGGCCAAATAAAATATTTTTGAATATCCTTTGAATGACTAACCCGGCAAAAATACAAAGCCATCTGCCTGCAGCCTTGCTGTTTTTTGTTATTATTTTATCACAAAACATTTTGTTGGGGCAATCGGCTTATTTTCTTAACGCAAGAAGCGTTGATAAAACTCCGGAGTTTTTAAAAAATGAGATTGGCCTTCAAACAGAATTTGCGACTAGACTAACCTGTCTCGACTATGTTAATAAACTTCCATCATTGCTACAAGCAAAAGGATTTGTTACAGCTTCAATTGACAGTATTTCTTTTGATTCAACGTCGGCAAACCTGGTAATCTTTCTTGGTCAGCAATACAAGTGGGCTCATATAAATACCACAGCTGCCGATCCGCAGGTACTTGCTGTTTCCGGTTGGAATGAAAAGTTGTTTTCTGACAAGACGATCAACTTTGAACAGCTCAAATCCATCCAGGAAAATATGCTTGTCTATCTTGAAAACAATGGCTATCCTTTCGGAAAAGTGTTTCTTGATAGCATTAGCTTGATTGAAGATAGCGTTACAGCAACCCTTATGATCGACAAAGGACCACTTTATAAGATTGACAGCATTCGGGTATTTGGCAATGCAAAGATTTCAAATGACTTCTTACAGCGTTATCTTGAAATACCAAACGGTAGTATTTATAACAGGCAGAAATTACTTGGCATCTCAAAAAAAATTAAGGAACTCAGCTTTGTGGAGGAAGAACAGCCTTCGAATATGAGTTTGCTCGGTACAGGTTCAGTCTTGAATTTATATTTAAAGACAAGACGCAGCAGCCAGATAAATGCCCTTATTGGTTTTTTGCCAAATAATGACCAGCTTTCATCGAAGAAAATATTAATAACAGGTGAAGCCAACATTCATCTTCGAAATGCATTTGGTGGGGGTGAGGCGCTTGGTCTTAACTGGCAGCAGCTACAGGTAAAATCGCCGCGACTGAATATTTTTTACAGGCATCCTTATTTATTTCGTTCCCCATTAGGATTGGATTTTTCATTTGATATGCTCAGAAAGGACAGCAGTTACTTGAATATTAATTTGAATTTTGGCGTCAACTATATTCTTTCAGAATCAGGGTCAGGGAAGATTTTTATTCAACGTTTTCAAACAATCCTCAGCCAGGGAGGGGTTAATGACGTAAAAGTTATGACTACAAAAAGGCTGCCCGATATTGCAGACGTCAGTTCTACGGCTATTGGTTTAGAATATGAAAAAAATAAAACCAATTATCGTTTTAATCCAAGAAGTGGTTACGAATTCCATGTTGGTGGTTCAGCTGGAACCAAAAAAATTAAGAAGAACAATGAGATACTTGAATTAAAGGACCCAACTGATCCTTCATTTGATTTTGAGAAACTATATGACACGGTAAAGCTGAAATCATATCAAATAAGGTTTATTAGCTCGGTTGCCAAATATTTTCCAATAGGAAGGCAAGGAACGTTTAAGACTGGCATCTATGGCGGTGCACTTTTAAGCGACAATATTTTCAGAAATGAGCTTTTTCAAATTGGCGGATATAAGATGCTAAGGGGTTTTGACGAAGAAAGTCAATACGTATCACAATATGCTGTTGGCACTTTGGAATATCGATACCTGATCGGGCTAAATTCTTTTTTCTTTGGATTTCTTGATGGTGGTTGGGCAAGAAACAATAGCCGCGATTCAAAATATAGCCATACTTATATAGGTACTGGTTTAGGACTTGCTTTGGAAACCAAGAGCAGCTTGTTTACTATAGCATGGGCAATTGGTAAAAGAGATGATATTCCTTTTAACCTGAGGCAATCAAAAATTCATTTTGGTTTTGTAAATTATTTTTAGGGAGCTATGTTACTTTTTTAAACAGATAAACACTTTAATACTTTTGCGTCTCGCATGAAGCATCTCTATCCACTTTTATTTATTATTTGTTTGTTCCCGGTATTCCTTTCTGCCCAGGTGGATTCTAACGCTGTTCAGCAAGATACCTTACAGCAAGATTCTGTAAGACCCAAACCCAAACCGAGAACAATTAGAGATACAACAAAAAGAAACGATTCATCTATTGCGCTCCTCATGCCAGTTGACAGTGTGAGAATAAAGGATTCACTTCGAATAGATGATTCTTTGAAAGTGATTCAGCATACAACTGATTTACTTCAACGAGAGATAAACGAAACAAAGCCTACTGCAGCTTTAAAAGATGGAGAAAAGAAGATCTTTATTGGTAAAGAATGGCTTTTTTATTATTTGATTTTATTGTTGATCTTATTTGGGTTACTCCGCAGCGCCTTTGCAAAATATTTTTATGATCTGTTCCGAGTTTTTTTTAAGACGACGCTAAAGCAACGGCAAACTCAGGAGCAATTACTGCAATCACCTCTGCCTTCGGTGTTCATGAATACATTTTTCATTTTGTCAGCCGGCTTGTATGTCAATTTCCTGCTTGAGCATTTCCAACTTGTTATAGCCGATAATTTTTGGTTACAATATCTATATTGCGCAGCCGCCCTTGCGTCAATTTATATTGTAAAATTCATTGGTTTAAAAATTACTGGCTGGTTATTTAATGTCAGCAACGCTACCGATGCCTATATTTTCATTGTTTTTATTATTAATAAAATGCTTGGAATATTTTTGTTGCCATTCCTGCTCTTATTGGCCTTTTCTACCGAGCCTTTATACGATGCAGCGATGATAATTTCGTGGTTTGGTATCGGTTTCCTTCTTATTTACAGATTTATTTTATCGTATGCTGCAATACGTAAAGAGGTAAATCTCAACTCTTTTCATTTCGTTTTGTACATCATCGGGTTTGAAGTCGTACCACTTTTGCTGATTTACAAGCTGTTACTGGTCATTTTTTAAAAAGAACTTATTAACTTTGCGGACAATTTAGCCGAACCAGTATGGTAAAAAACGGGAAAGCTGATACTTCAGCTAAGCAAGTGAAAAAGATTTTGATTACCCAACCCAGGCCGGAAAGCGATAAATCGCCGTACTACGAGCTTTCTAGAAAGTACAGCCTTGAACTCGATTTCCATCCATTTATCAAACTTGAACCAATACCGGGGAAAGAATTCCGCAAACAAAAGATAGAAATACAAAATTATACGGGAGTGATCTTTACAAGCCGCAACGCTATCGATCATTTCTTCCGTACTTGTGAAGAACTCAAAGTCAGCGTTTCACAGGATACAAAGTATTTCTGTATCACGGAAGCGGTGGCCCTTTATCTTCAGAAATTCATTCTTTATAGAAAGAGAAAAGTGTTCTATGGCGCAGATGGTTCTAACAAGAGTTTGTTTGATGTCATCAATAAGCATAAGAGCAACGAGAAGTTTCTGTATGTATGTTCAGAGAATCAGCAGGATAATGAGATAGTGAATTGGTTAAAGAATAACAATTGCGAATTCGTCTTAGGGTTTATGTATCGTACACGCAGCAACGATGTGAAAATTCTTCTCGAGCAAAAGGAATATGATGTTATTTGCTTTTTTACACCTAGCGGAGTAAAAAGTCTTTTTGATAATCTTCCAAAATACCGGCAGAATGGGACCGTGATCGGAGCGTTTGGAAATAATACTATGAGAGCAGTCGAAGAAGCCGGTTTAATTCTTGATATAAAAGCGCCACAACCACAAACTCCAAGCATGGTCGCAGCATTAGAACAATTTATTTTGGCAAGTAAGAAAAAATAGAAAGATTGAATTTGGTAAAATAATTGAAGGCACTTAATTGTGCCTTTTTTATTTACATAAACACGAACTTCACATTCCATACAAATAATGCATCGATTCACAAATAAGCTAATTGAAGAAACAAGTCCCTACTTGCTTCAACATGCACATAATCCTGTAAACTGGTTTCCATGGGGAGACGAGGCATTGAGTTTAGCAAAAAAAGAAAATAAACCTATTCTTGTCAGCATTGGATATTCAGCTTGTCATTGGTGCCATGTTATGGAAAAAGAGAGTTTTGAAAATGAGGAAACAGCGGACATCATGAACAATCATTTCATCAATATCAAAATAGACCGTGAAGAAAGGCCGGATCTTGATCACATTTATATGGATGCGGTACAGGCAATGACGGGCAGTGGGGGCTGGCCGCTAAATGTCTTCCTTACACCTGCTGCAAAACCTTTTTATGGAGGGACATATTTTCCACCAAAACGAGCATTTAATCGTCCGTCATGGCAGGAAGTATTACTTGGAGTGAAGGAGGCATTTACTCAAAAAAGACATGAAATCGATTCACAGGCCGAGAATTTGACTGAACATTTAACGCAGGCAAATAGTTTTGGGATGTCTACTCCCTCAGAAAACGATTTTTTTACAAAAGAAAGAATTTACGAAGCGTTTGACAACATTATGAAAAATGCTGATAAAACGTGGGGAGGCTTTGGCAGAGCGCCAAAATTTCCTCAATCATTCGTCATCCAGTATTTGCTGAGATTTTATCATGTAACCGGGACTAAGCAGGCGTTCGACCAGGCATTAATTAGCATAGATAAGATGATCGATGGGGGAATTTATGACCAGATAGGCGGGGGCTTTGCAAGATATTCAACAGATACCGAATGGCTGGTGCCTCATTTCGAAAAAATGCTCTATGATAATGCATTGCTAATCTCAATTATCAGTGAAGCTTATCAATTAACCGGAAACAAAAGGTATAAAAGTGTAATTGAAGAAACTATTGAATTTACGCAAAGAGAATTAATGCATTCTGAGGGAGGATTTTATTCGGCGCTTGATGCAGATAGTGAAGGAGAGGAAGGAAAATTTTATGTTTGGAATTATGAAGAAGTACATGAGCTATTACATGATGATGCAAATATTTTCTGTAATTTTTTTGATATAAGCCCTCAGGGTAACTGGGAAGGAAAAAACATTCCACGGAGAAAAAAAACTGAAGAAGTTTTTTGCAAAGAAAAAAATATTTCATTGGAGAAATTGGAAGAAATTATTCAAACAGGGAAAAAATTATTGCTTGAAAAAAGAGCTGAGAGGATACGACCACAAACAGACGACAAAATACTTTTAGGATGGAATTCATTAATGAATACAGCGCTTAGCAGAGCATTTGCTGCAACAGGAAATGACAACTTCAGACGACTGGCAATCGACAATATGGAATTCTTGTTAGGTAAGTTTTCTACTCATAATTCGGCTGAATATTTTCATACCTGGAAAAATAATATTGCAAAACAGCCTGCATTTCTTGATGATTACGCATTTCTAATTCAGGCGCTGGTCCAGTTGCAGGAAGTAACTGGTGATACAAAGTATCTCAAAAAAGCGGAACAGCTTGCCGATCATGTGATGGATAATTTTGCCGACCCTGGTACAGACTTTTTCTTTTTTACAACGCGGAAACAAGAAGACATTGTTGTTAGGAAAAAGGAAGTTTATGATGGAGCCCAGCCCTCAGGAAATGCCGTGATGGCCGATAATCTGTATCATTTAGGTTTATACTTTGATAAACACGATTGGACGGAAAAAAGCCGTAATATGATCAATTCTCTTGGCAATGCTATCATTCATTATCCAACGTCATTCGGTGTTTGGGCCAACCTTCTGCTTGAACGAATTGTTGGTACAAACGAAATAGCGATCATAGCAACAACACAGGATATTCTGACACAGGTGCTTAAAGGTTATATTCCACATAAAATAATCATGAGCTCAAGTAACACAAGCAACGCATTTCCACTTTTATCCGGTAAGGAAAAGTTGGGGGAATTAAGCTTGTACTTGTGTAGAAATTACTCATGTGAAAAGCCTGTGTCAACAGTGGAAGCTTTAATGGATTTAATCAGGCGTAAAGAATTAAAAATTAGTTGATAGGCTATACAATATTCGAATCTGAAACCCGTTAGAACTTTTACCTCGTAAATGAGGCTTGCGATTCAAAAAAATAAATATTATCCTTGTGATTCGGTTATATTCAAAATCTTATATTTGTCCTTTACCCTTTAAGTGTATGAAAATGAGAAACCTTTATTCAATCCTCCTCTTGGCAGTGTCAACACTAGCACTCACAAGCTGCGGAATCTTCGGGAAGAAAAATAGCAAAGGTAGTACCCTACCAAATGATGGTCAGGTGCATGGCATAGCGCCAGGCAGTAAGTACACCTTGCCAAAACCTCCGGGTATGGTTTACATACCACAGGGAACTTTCCATATGGGTCCAAGTGATGAGGATCCTGCTTATGCATTCAGTGCAAGAAATCGCTCAATCTCTATCAGCGGTTTTTGGATGGATGCTACCGAGGTAACCAACAATGAATATCGTCAGTTTGTTTTTTGGGTTCGCGACTCAGTAGCTGCTGCCGAATTAAAATATGTTAAACAAGGAACAGACGGGAATGAATATGTTGATTGGCAAAAGATGAAAACTGTTAAGTGGAACGATCCCAAATTCCTTGAGCAGTTAGGTCAAACAAGCCTGATACTCCCTCCTGATGACAGAATCTTTGGGAAAATGGAGCTTGATCCAAGAAAATTGGTTTATCACTCCAAGGTATTTGACCTTAAAGAAGCTGCTAGAAGAGAAAATGCCAGTCAGCCAAGGTCAAAATTTATCATCGAAAAGAAAACGCCAATTTACCCTGACACCTTAGTTTGGGTAAGAGACTTTGCTTATTCTTATAATGAACCAATGACTAAAAGATACTTCAATCACCCGGCATTTGGAAACTATCCGGTAGTTGGGGTAAACTGGCATATGGCGACAGCATTTTGTGAATGGAGCACTCATTATCTTAACTCGTTCCTTATTTCAAAGAACAGAACGCAGGAATCAGATTTCCGCCTTCCGACAGAAGGACAGTGGGAATATGCAGCTCGTGGTGGTCGTTCACAATCGATGTTCCCCTGGGGTAACTATTACCTGAGAAATAAGAAAGGTTGCTTAATGGCAAACTTTAAACCAGGTCGCGGTAACTATCCTGAAGATGGTGGATTCTATACAGTAAGAGCCGATGCTTATTGGCCAAACGATTTTGGGCTTTATAATATGGCTGGTAACGTTGCAGAATGGACATCATCAATTTTCTATGAAGGTTCTTTCACTTTCCAGCACGATATGAACCCTGATGTTCGCTGGAATGCTAAAGAATCTGATCCTCCCCTGATGAAGAGAAAAGTGATTCGTGGCGGAGGTTGGAAAGATGTTGGCTATTACCTGCAAACAGGAACCCGCACATATGAGTACCAGGATTCAACTAAGTCTTATATCGGATTCCGCAGGGTAATTGATTTACCGGCTGCACCGCAAAAAGGCCGCAAAAAATAAGAAGTGAACAATAATTCCTTTTGTTTTTGCGTACTTACTTCCAAAACTGACTTACCAAACTTTGTACAATCTTTAATAACCTATAAAACGAGCCTTTTATGCTATTCTTTAAAACACATCGAGGCCAGGTAGTCCTCAACTTTATTTTTGCCTTTTTTGCAGCCGTGGTAATCCTCGGAGCATTATTTAAAATCCGTCACTGGCCTTTTGCCGACGAAATGATCACAATTGGTCTGTTGTCAGAAGTTGTAGTATTCTGTGTCATGGCATTTTTAGTGCCTCCTCCAGAAGAGCCACATTGGCAACGTTATTTCCCTGATATCAATGTTCATCCTGACATTGATCCTAACTTTAAACCAACTCCGCTTACGTTACCGGGAGCAAATGGTAATCCGGCTTTGACTAAGTTGGAAGATATGCTGTCAGCAGCTGATATCACTCCTACTAATCTTGGTCGTCTTGGCGAGAACTTTAAAAAACTCGGCACTACAGTTGATAAAATGAGCGATGTTAGTGATGCTATTTCAGCAACTAACGATTACTCTGCAAAAACCCGTGAAGCAGCAAATGCACTCGGACAAATGAAAGATGCTTATATCAGTGCGTCAAATTCGGCACAGAGCTTTAATGCGGCAGCTGAAGGCACCAAGCAATTTCATGAGCAGGTACAGGTGCTCACTAAAAATCTTTCTTCATTAAATACTATTTACGAGCTGGAACTCCAGGATACCAACAATCACCTGAAGGCAATGAACAGGTTTTATAATAACCTGGTACAGGCTTCAGATGCTATGTCAGGCAGTGTGGACGATGCTAAGAAAGCACACGACCAGATTGCAACGCTGGCAGGTAATCTTGGTAGACTTAACCAGATCTATGGTAATATGCTTAGCGCAATGCAAGGCAGAGCATAAGAAAGAAAGTAATAAGGTTTCGTTTTATAGAATACGAAATCCGTATCCGTGATTTTTTGTCACCATTTAATAACCAGTCCCGATAGGATCGGGACGAAAAAACATAAACCATGGCTTTACCTCGTGAGCCCCG
>Ga0075429_100000720_pt1 | contig 25889 bp, 22 predicted proteins | sample RhiMetdeltSRZDD3_FD_75295 | JGI IMG/M metagenome (GOLD analysis project Ga0075429, IMG submission 75295) | Populus rhizosphere microbial communities from Tennessee, USA - Rhizosphere MetaG P. deltoides SRZDD3 | ecosystem: Host-associated > Plants > Roots > Rhizosphere > Soil | place: USA... | reverse complement strand
GCCATCCGGCGTTCGACAACGTCTGGCTGGCCGGGGGCGGCTCGGGCCATGGGTTCAAGCATGGCCCCGCGGTCGGCGAGTACGTGACCTCGCGAATCCTGGAGGGCGGCGAGGTCGAGCCGCGCTTCGCGCTCGCGACCAAAGGTAAAGTACGCAAGCGCGAAGTATTTTGAGTTAATCCGAACGATGAGGGAATGCCATGTGCAGGAACATCAAGACGCTGTTCAACTTCGAGCCTCCGGTGACGGACGAGGAGATCCACGCGGCCGCGCTGCAGTTCGTGCGCAAGGTGAGCGGCTTCGCTAAGCCGTCGAAGGCGAACGAAGGCGTGTTCTTCGCGGCGGCCGACGACATCGCCGCGGTGTCCCGCAGGCTGCTGCACACGCTCGAGACCAGCGCGCCGCCGAAGAACCGCGAAGAGGAAATCGCCAAGGCGCGGGCACGTGCCGCGCAAAGATTTTCCTAGAGGGTCTCCAGATCCGGCGCGCCGAGCGTGCGGGCGAGCACGCGGTACACGGCCGGATTGAATGCAAGCCCGATGTGGCTGCCGTGCACCTTGACGTTCTTCGCGCGCCGATCGCGCGCAAGCGCCGCCGGGTGGCGGACGATCCGGTCTTCGCGGCTGTAGATCGACGTCATTCGCACCGCGGCAGGCAGCGGCTCGCGCGCCATCGAGAGCGGCGAGCCGAGGGCAATGACATGCCGCACCACATGCGGCAGCCGTGCCGCGACCGAGCGCCCCTGGAGGCCGCCCATGCTGTGGCCGATGATGGTCACGCGCTGGCGGCTGCGCCGGTGCTCGCCAACCGCGATCTCGGCGAGTTGCGTAACCAGTTCCTCCGACCAGCCGGGGTTGCGCCCGATCCCTGACTTGACCGGCGAGTATCCGTAGCGGCCGAGCCAGTCGCGCAGCGGCTGAAGGTAGCCGTCCCCGGCGAAGAGCCCGGGCAGTACGAGCACCGGCCGGCCGTCGCCGCGCGGTACACCCAAGCCCCAGTAGATCGGATCCGACAGCAGCAGGCCGAACTCGGTCATCGGGCGCAGCGCGGCGCCCGCCAGACCTGCAAGCGAAAAGTCTCCCCTCGGGGCCATCAGGGGCTAATGGAGGCGCGATGCCGGGAAATCAAGCTCCGCGCTCAGGTCCCCGCCCAGACGTCTAGCACGTAGCGGTTCTGGCTGGTCAGGTCGGCGAGCCAGCGCTCGGCGCCTGCTTCGTCGGTGCGCGTCTGGGAGCGGTACATCTCGCCGAGCGCGCGCCGCACGTCGGGTTCCATCTTGCTGCCGTCGCCGCAGACGTACACCTTCGCGCCCTGATCGAGCAGCTTCCACACCCCACGCCAATGCTCCTTGATCAGGTCCTGGACGTAGGTCTTCTTGCCGTCCATTCGCGAGCACGCGACGTAGAGCTGCGCGAGGCCCTGCTTCGCGTATGCCTCCAGCTCGTCGCCGTAGAGGTAGTCCTGCTGGCGGTGGCGGCAGCCGAAGAACAGGATCGCGTCGCCGAGCTCCTTGCCTTGCGCCTTCAGCGCTGCGCGCTCGCGCAGGAACCCGCGGAACGGCGCGAGCCCGGTGCCCGGGCCGATCATGATGATCGGGCGCCACGGATCGTCCGGCAGGCGGAATCCCGCCGTCGTCTCCTTGACGAACGCATGGATCACGCTTCCTTCCGCCTGGCGGCGCAGGAACGTCGAGCACACGCCCTGATAGGTGCCGCGACCGGAGCGCGCCGGCCCTTCGACGACCGCCACCGTAATGCTGCAGCGGCCTTCGTCCGCGAGCGGCGACGAGGAAATCGAGTAGTAACGCGGCACCATCAGCGGCAGCATCTCGAGATACACGTTGAACGGCAGCTCGCAGGCAGGAAACTCTTCCAGCAGGTCGAGCACGGACTTGCGTTTCTTCGACACTTCCGCGCGATAGAGCGCCGTCGCCGCGTCGTCGCTGCCGGAGAGCGCGGCGAGCTTCGGCTTCGTGAACGGGCAGCGCGTGTGCTCGGCGAGCGCGGCGATCTGCTTGCGCGTCGCGACCTGCTGAAGCTCTACATGGCTCGCGAGGAGCCGCTGCACTGCGATCGTCTCATCGACCGGCAGGAACGCCTTGCGCCCGCCGCTCGCCTGCATCCGAATGTGCGTGTCGCGCTCGAAGCCGAAGCGGGTGAGCACACGCTCGACGAGCGTCTCGCTGTTCCCCGGAACGACGCTCAGGTGATCGCCCGCGCGATAGCTCAAGCCGTCCGGAAGCTTGACCTCGATGTGGCGCGTCGATCGCTCGGAAGGACTCGGTCCCGCAGTGCTCTGCAGCTCGCGATTGACGCTGACCTCCATCGCCATCGCGCCGGTGGCCGCGACCAGCGGATTCGCCTGCGGCGCGGGCACGATGTCGATCGAATAGAGCGGCTCGGCCTTCTCCGCGCGGCTCAAGTCGACGTCGATCGCGAGCGCCTGCGTGACGCTTTCCCAGAGTCGCTCGGACCAGGCCTGGAACTGGCCGTCGAGATCCTCGCGCGCGTCGCCTTCGCCGCGTGCATAGATGCGCCGGGCGCCGAGCGCTTCCAGCCGCTCGTCGATCGCGCGGGGGATCGACTGGTACGTCGACGACCAGTCGCGGTTGCCGCAGCCGAACACGGTGTACTTGATCCCGGCGAGCGAGCCTGCGGCAGCGCCCTCGCGCACCCAGCGCAGGAAGCTTGCGGCGTTGTCCGGCGCGGCACCGTTGTACGAGCCGGTGACGATCGCGAGCGCGACCTCCCTAGGCAGTCGCCCCGCATAGTCGTCGAGCGCTGCAAGCGTCGACGTAAAGCCGTTCCGTTCGCCCGCTTCCGCGATCTGGCGCGCAAACTCTTCCGAAGTACCGAGATTCGAGCCGAACAGCACGAGCAGCGGCGTGCCGTGGGCGGGTACCGCGGAACTCGCCGCAACCGTCGCCACCCCGCTCGCCGCTGCCGCCGGGCGTTTCGTTGTCTTGCGCGAGGAGTCGTCGCGCAAGCGCACTTTCATCTTCAAGCCGTCGGGCTTGAGCGTCAGCGTCTCCTTGACCTTGAGCTTGTAGTTCGTGTGATCGAGCAGCCTGAACCGCTGCAGCATCATGCCGACGACGAGCGCAGCCTCCTGCATCGCGAATTGCCGGCCGATGCAGGCGCGTTGTCCATTGCCGAACGGCTTGTACGCGTTTGGCGGCAGCGCGCTTTCCGCGTCGCGCGCGAAACGGTCGGGATCGAACGTCTCGGCCTGCTCGCCCCAGACCGCCGGGTCGCGATGCAGCATCGGCGCGAGCAGCAGGATCGTGTGCCTGCGCTTCAGCTTGTACTGGCCGCCGATCACGGTGTCCTGCAGCGGCGCGAACGCATACGCGGCCGCGGTCGGCCAAAGGCGCAGCGACTCCTTCAGGATCTGCGAGATGTAGGTGAGCTGGTTGACCTGCGCGAACGTCGGCTTGACCGCCGGATCGGGCCCCAGCACGCGATCGACCTCCTCGTACGCCCGCGCGAGCACGGCAGGGTTCTTCAGCAGGAAGTACGTCGTGAAAGAAAGCATGCCGCTGGTGGTCTCGTGCCCGGCGATCAGGAACGTGTTGCACTGGAAGCGGATGTTGACGTCGTCGAGCCCCTCGCCGGTCTTCTTGTCGACGCCGGAGAGCATGTAGTCGAGCAGGTCCGTCTTGCCCTTGCTCTTTGCGGCGCCGCCCCTGCGCCGCTCGCGGATGATGCCGTCGACCATCTCGTTCATGTAGCGCACGTCGCGCTCGAGCTTGCGCTGCTGGTCCTTCTTGATCAGCGTCTCGAGCGGCAAGCCGCGCGTCTTCATCGTGGTCTCGAGCGTGGTGATCATTGCGTCGACGAGCGGATGGTTTCCCTCGCGATAGAACGAATTGAAGCGGTAGTCGAAGCCGCACAGGCCGATCGTGTCGAGCGTCAGGCGCGTCATGTCGTCGGCGACGTCGATCTCGTCCTCCGGCGTCAGGCGCTCCCACTTGAGCATCATCTGCTCGGCGATGTCGAGCATCATCGGGTGGTAGCTCTGCATCGCGCGGTGGCCGAACGTCGGCAGCAGGATGCTGTGCGCCTTGGACCAGTTCGGCATCTGCGTGTCGGCGGTGAACAGCGCATCGCCGCCGATCACGCGCAGCCTGCGCAGCGTGCCGCGCGTGGTCTTGTCGAAGCGCTTCTCGTCGCACAGCTCGTCGACGAGCTTCTGGCCCGAAACGATGACCAGCGGGCTGCCCATCATGTCGAGCCAGAAGATCGGTCCGAGCTCCCGCGCGAGCCGCATCATGTCCTGGATCGGAGCGGTCGTGCCGAGCGACAGCAGGTTGCCGATGAACGGGGTCTTGGGCGGATGCGGGATCGGATGCAGGGGATTCTTGGCCGCCATGTTCGCGTTACCCCTTTGCGGCTGCGAACCGGCGTTGCAGCCAGTCGATCATCAGCCGATTGAGCTCTTCAGGCTTCTCCTGCTGCGTCCAGTGTCCGCACTCGCGGATCATGTGCATCTCGAGGTCCGAGCAGAGCGCCGGCATGTGCTTCGCCATGTCGGGCGGCAGCGCCGCGTCCCACTCGGCGGTGATCATCAGGCAGGGTAGCGAGATCGGTTTGGTGCTGACGTCGGGAAAGCGCTCCGCGTTCCGGTCGACGTTGCGGTACCAGTTGATGCCGCCACGGAAGCCGCGGCTCGCGTAGGCCTTCTCGTAGACGTCGATCTCTTCGGCGCTGAGCAGCGGCGCGCCGAGCGGCTTCAGCGTCTCGATGCGACGAAACGGATTGAAATCGCCGCCGGCTTTCCCGGCCTGGACGAGGCTCGCGCGCGCCGGCACGCCGCGCACCATCAGCTTCTCGAACACGAGCCGCGGATGTTGGTCGAGCACGGCCTCGGCGACGCCGGGCCGCTGGAACCACAGGATGTAGAGACGCTCGTCTTCCGAAAACGCCTTGCGCAAGCGCGCGGTCGTCGGGAACGGGACGTAGGGGGTATTGACGCCGATTGCGCCGAGGCAGCGCTGCGGATGCATCACCGGCATCGCCCACGAGACGAACCCGCCCCAGTCGTGCCCTGCGAACACCGCGCGCTCGATTCCGAGCACATCGAGCAGCGCTGCGAGATCGTCGGTCAGATTGTCGATTCCGTACGCGTCGACGGCTTCGGGTGCGTCGCTCGCGCCATAGCCGCGCTGGTCCGGCGCGATGACGCGAAATCCGGCTGCGGCGAGCGCGCGGATCTGGTGCCGCCACGAGTACGCCAGCTCCGGGAAACCGTGGCAGAGCACGACCGCCGGGCCCTGCCCTGCTTCATGGACCGACAGCGTGACTTCGCGACCCGGCAGGGGAATGCGGCGAGCGGAAGGGAAATTTTCCATTGCAGACGGACCGGTGGCGAGGGCGCACTCTACCGCGCGTGCGCAGCGAGCGTAAAGGCCCGGGCGCAAAGAGGATAAACTTCGCGCGAGGAGGGAATCCCCCGTGGAAAAAATCTGGCTGAAAAGCTACCCCAAAGGCGTGCCGGCGGAAGTCAACGTCAATGCATACCGCTCGGTCTCGCACCTGTTCGACGAGAACGTCGCCAAGTACCGCAAGCGTCCCGCATACATCTGCATGGGCAAGACGATCACGTTCGACGACGTCGACCGTCTCTCGCGCAGCTTCGGCGCCTGGCTGCAGTCGAAAGGTCTCGCCAAGGGAGCGCGCGTCGCAGTGATGATGCCCAACGTGCTGCAGTATCCGGTGGCGGTGTTCGGCATCCTGCGCGCCGGCCTTACGGTGGTGAACGTCAACCCGCTCTATACGCCGCGCGAGCTGGAGCACCAGCTGAAGGATTCCGGCGCCGAGGCGATCGTCATCCTCGAGAATTTCGCGACCACGCTGGAGCAGGTGCTCGGCAAGACGCCGGTCAAGCACATCGTCGTCGCGAGCATGGGCGACCTGCTCGGCGGGCTGAAAGGCGCGATCGTCAACTTCGTCGTGCGCAACGTGAAGAAAATGGTTCCCGCGTACGAGCTCGCCGGCGCGGTCCGCTTCAATACGGCGCTCGCCGAAGGCGCCGGGATGAAGCTCAAGCCGACCGACGCCGGGCCCGAGGACATCGCGTTCCTGCAGTACACCGGCGGCACGACCGGCGTCTCCAAGGGCGCGATCCTCCTGCATCGCAACGTGCTCGCCAACATGGAACAGGTCTCGGCGTGGTTCGGGCCGGTGCGCGACGAGAACGACCCGCACGTGATGGTCGCGCCGCTGCCGCTGTATCACATCTATGCGCTCACCTGTAATTGCCTCTTCATGCTGAAGGACGGCGGCTGCAACCTTCTGATCCCGAACCCGCGCGACATTCCGGGATTCATCAAAGAATTGAAGTCGAACCGCTTCACCGCGATCAGCGGCCTCAATACGCTCTACAACGCGCTGCTCAACCATCCGGAATTCTCGAGCATCGACTTCTCGCACCTGCGGCTGTCGTCCGCGGGCGGCATGGCGATGCAAAAGGCGGTCGCGGATCGCTGGCACAAGGCGACCAAGGTGCCGATCCTCGAGGGCTACGGGCTCACCGAGACTTCGCCGGTCGCCACGACCAACCCGGTCGACCTGAAGGAATTCACCGGCACGATCGGGCTGCCGGTGCCCAACACGACGATCACGATCCGCGACGACAACGAGACCATCCTCTCGACCGGCCAGGTCGGCGAGATCTGCATCGCCGGGCCGCAGGTGATGAAAGGCTACTGGCAGCGTCCCGAGGAGACGGCAAAGGTGATGACGAAGGACGGCGCGTTCAAGACGGGCGACATCGGCGTCATGGACGAGCGCGGCTTCGTCAAGATCGTCGATCGCAAGAAGGACATGATCCTCGTCTCCGGGTTCAACGTGTACCCGAACGAGCTCGAGGACGTGGTGGCGGCCTGCCCCGGCGTGCTCGAATGCTGCGCGATCGGCGTGCCGGACGAGAAATCGGGCGAGGTGCCGAAGGTATTCGTGGTGAAGAAGGATCCGGCCCTCACCGAAGCGACGGTGATGGAGTACTGCCGCAAGAACCTGACGGGCTACAAGATCCCGCGCTACATCGAGTTCCGCACCGACCTGCCGAAGACGAACGTCGGCAAGATCCTGCGCCGCGCACTGCGCGACGAGGAGCTGAAGAAACGCTGACGAAGCCGGTATCGGCGTGGGCGCCGCTCGGGCGCCCGGTATACCGCATGCTGTGGGCGACGTGGCTGACCGCCAACGTCTGCATGTGGATGAACGACGTGGCGGCTGCGTGGCTGATGACGTCGCTCACGAGCGCGCCGATCATGATCGCGCTGGTGCAGTCGGCGGCCACGCTGCCGGTATTCCTGCTCGGCGTGCCAAGCGGCGCGCTCGCCGACATCGTCGATCGGCGCCATTACTTCATCGCCACGCAGTTCTGGGTTGCCGCGGTCGCGATCGTGCTCTGCCTCACCGCGCTCACCGGGGTGTTGAGCGCGGCGCTGCTGCTCGCGCTCACGTTCGCCAACGGCATCGGCCTCGCGATGCGGCTGCCGGTGTTCGCGGCGCTGATCCCGGGACTCGTCTCGCGCGAAGAGCTGCCGAATGCGCTCGCGCTCAACGGCATTGCGATGAACGCCTCGCGGATCATCGGCCCGCTCGTCGCGGGCGCGCTGATCTCGGCCGCGGGCAGTGCGTACGTGTTCGTGCTGAACGCAATCCTTTCGATCGCTGCCGGGATCGTGCTGCTGCGCTGGCGGCGCGAGCAGAAAGTGAGCACGCTGCCGGCCGAGCGTTTCTTCGGCGCGATCCGCACCGGCGTGCAGTATGTGCGCCAGTCCCCGGTCATGCACGCCATCCTGCTGCGGATGGCGATGTTTTTCCTTGGGTCGCAGGCGCTGCTGGCGCTGCTGCCGCTGGTGGCGAAAGGCCTGCCGGGCGGAGGGGCCGGGACGTTTACCGTGCTGCTCGCGTCGATGGGGTCGGGCGCGATCGTCGCCGCGCTCTTCCTGCCGCGGCTGCGCGAGTTCATGACCAGGGACGAGCTGGTGCGCAACGGCACGCTGCTGCATGCCGCGGCGACGCTCGCCGTCGCCTTTGCGCCGAACGTCTATGTGGCCGCGCCGGCGATGCTCGCGGCAGGCATGGCGTGGATCTCGGTCGCCAACTCGATGACGGTCGCAGCGCAGATGGCGCTCCCCGATTGGGTGCGCGCGCGCGGCATGTCGATCGTGCAGATGGCGATCATGGGCGGCGCGGGCTTCGGCGCCGCGCTGTGGGGACAGGTCGCGACGCTCACCGATCTGCCGACGAGCCTGGCGATCGCGGCGATCGCCGCCGCAACCGGGACCGTCGCTCTGCGCCGCTTCAAGGTCGGCGGGCGCGCCGAAGAGGACCTGACGCCGGTCGGGCTCTGGAAGGAGCCAGAAGTGGCGATCCCGCTCGAGCCCGACCAGGGGCCGGTGCTGATCACCGTCGAGTACCAGATCGATCCGGCGCGGGCGGCAGAGCTCGCCGAGGTGATGCGCGAGAGCCGGCGCAGCCGGCTGCGCAACGGCGCGATCGCCTGGTGGCTCTTCAAGGACACGGCCGACCCGGGGCGCTACATCGAATACTTCGTCGACGAGTCGTGGACCGAATATCTGCGCCGCCACGAAAGAACGACCGCAGGCGATGTCGCGCTACGCGAGCGGCGCGAGGCGCTTCATATTGGCGCGTCGCCGCCGGTGGTGCGACGCTTCATCGCCGAGCCGGTGCACGGCGACTGAACGCACTACTCGTACAGTGTCTCGCGCGCCTTGCCGCGGAAGATCCGGTACGAGAGCGCGCTGTAGCCGATGATGAACGGCAGCACGATCGCTGCGCCCCACAGCACTACGGTGAGCGACGACGGGTGCGCTGCCGCATCCCAGATCGACAGGCGATCGATCACCACGTACGGGAAGAGGCTGTAGGCGAGTCCGAGAAACGCCAGTACGAAGATCGCGACCGCATGTGCGAACGGCGCCCATTCGCGGGCCGGTTCGCCGCGCCCGAGTCTTCCGGCGACGACCCAAAGCCGCAGCCCCGCGGCGACGCTCGCCGCAGGCAACAGCATCAGCCACAGCGTATTGGGAAAGTCGAACCACTTGTTGCGCACGGTTTCGCTGACGAGCGGCGTCGCAAGGCTGACGAGCGCAACGCCGAGCGCGACCCAGAGAAGTCCCCAGCGCGCCCACGCCACGGCCTTGCGCTGCAGCGCGCCTTCGGTCTTCAGGATCAGCCAGGTCGCGCCGAGCAACACGTAGCCGCCGCACAGCGCAGCGCCGACGACGAACGCAAAGAAAAGATAGGCGAACCCCGGCTCGAAGCCGGTGATGTAGCGCCCGAGCATGATGCCTTGCGCGAGCGACGCGAGGAACGAGCCGAACCAGAAGAGCCCGTTCCACAGCTCGCGGTGCCAGCCTTCGGCCTTCAGGCGGAACTCGAATGCGACTCCGCGCAGCATCAGCCCGACGAGCATCGCGACGACCGGAAGATAGAGCGCCTGCAGCACGACGCCGTGCGCCACCGGAAACGCGACCAGCAGGATGCCGATGCCGAGCACCAGCCAGGTCTCGTTTGCGTCCCAGAACGGCCCGATCGAATTGACCATCCGGTTCTGCTCGCGCTCCTCCGCGGCAGGAAGCAGCATGCCGACGCCGAGATCGAACCCGTCGAGGACGACGTAGGCGAGGATCGCCGCGCCCATCAGAAACGCAAAGATGAGAGGCAGATCGAGCGTCATGCCGCGCCCTTCACGAAACCCTTTTCCGGGTGCGGTTCCGCTGCGGCCGCGCCTTTGCCTGCGAGGTGCGTCAGCACCACCATGTAGGCGACGAACATGATCGCGTAGGTGATCCCATAGGCCGTGAGACTTGCACCGAGCTGCGCGCCGGAAACCTGCCCCACCGCATCCTCGGTGCGCAGCACGCCGGTCACCAGCCAGGGCTGGCGGCCGATCTCGGTGACGATCCAGCCGGCAAGCGTTGCGATCCAGCCGGAAAACGTGAACGCGGAGAGAACCCACAGCAGCCAGCGCGGCGCCGCCCGCCCGGCGCGCGTCAGCCATACGCCCAGCCATGCAAGCGCGAGCATCGCTGCGCCCATCCCGACCATCAGGCGAAACGCAAAGAACACCGGCGCGACCGGCGGCGTGTTCGCACCGAAAGCATCCAGCCCTTTCAGCTCGGCGTCGAAGTCGTGCTTGAGGATGAAGCTCGCGAGCCGCGGCACCTGGATCGAAAAGTCGTTGCGCTTCTGCTCCTCGTTCGGAATCGCGAAGAAGACGAGCGGCACGCCCTTCTCGGTCTTCCAGATCGCTTCGACCGCGGCGATCTTCGCCGGCTGGTGCTCGAGCGTATTGAGACCATGCAGGTCGCCGATGAGGATCTGCAGCGGCGCGAGTATCGCGGCGAGCAGCGCGCCGGTCCGCAACGTCCCGCGCGCGGCTGCGTCCTCCGGCGCCTTCAGCAGGCGCCACGCCGAAAGGCCCGCGACGACGAACGCCGCGGTGAGAAACGACGCGAGCATCATGTGCGTCAGGCGGTAGGGAAACGACGGGTTGAAGATCACGCGCAGCCAGTCCCCGGCGATCAGCGTTCCGTCCGCGACGATGTGTCCCGTGGGCGTCTGCATCCAGGAGTTGAGCGCGAGGATCCAGAATGCGGAGAGCGAAGTGCCGGCGGCGACCAGCACCGTGGCGAGGATATGCAGCCACGCAGGCACGCGGTTCATGCCGAACAGCATCACCCCGAGGAACGTCGCCTCGAGGAAGAACGCGGTCAGCACTTCATAGGCGAGCAGGGGTCCTGCAATGTTGCCGACCTTCGTCATGAAGCCGGGCCAGTTGGTGCCGAACTGGAACGACATCACGATCCCCGTGACCACGCCCATCGCGAAGGTCAGCGCAAACACCTTGGTCCACAGCTTGAACGTCGCGAGCCACGCCGCGTCGCCGGTGCGCGCGTACTTGAGGCGGAAGAAGACCAGGATCCAGGCCAGCCCGATCGTCAGCGTCGGGAACAGGATGTGAAACGCGATGTTCAGCCCGAACTGCGCCCGGGCGAGGACGAGCGTCTCATCCATCCTTTTACGGCTGCACTGTCGCCTGCGTCGCTTTCGAGGGCTTTGGCTCGGCAGGTACCGCATCGCTCAGCTCGCGCAAAGCGTCGATGTGATATTCGGCGAGCTTGCGGATATCGGGCACCGTGCGCCGGCAGGCGGTGAAGCCGAAATCGAGCGCGCCGCAGTAGCTTTGCACGGTGATGTTCAGCCCGACCCCGTGAGCCGGGATCGAAACCGGGTAGAGGTTGAGCAATTTCGCACCCGCCAGATACAACGGCACTTGCGGACCGGGAACGTTGGAAATCGTCACATTGGCGACGGGCGGCAACTGGTCTGCGATCTTCGAGCGGCCATACAACCCGATCAATCCCTGCAGCAGATAGGGCGCACCGAAGAGCGCGAAGTCGCGCGGCGCGACATCCTTGATCTTGCCGGTCACCTGCTTGGCGCTGGAGGAGGACGCCCCGATCGCGTTCAGCCGCTCGAGCGGATCGGCGACGTTGGTCGCGATGCTGCACATCATGCCGAACACCTGGTTGTTCGTATCGGTGTTGCCCGGCTGGCGCAGCGACACCGGTACGAACGCGACCAGCGGCGCCTCCGGCAGATCGTGCTTCTCGTCGAGATAGCGGCGCAGCGCGCCGCCGCAGATCGCCATCACCACGTCGTTCAGCGTAGTCCCGGTCTTCTTCGAGATCCGCTTCGCTTCCGCCAGAGGCATCGAGCGTGCCGCGTAGATCCGCTGGCTGGTGATCGTGCCGTTGAGCCTGGTCTTGGGCGCGATGAGCAGCTCCGGGGGCTGCGGCAACAACGGCGCGCCGGGCGCCGGCGTGGCGAAGCTTGCAATCGTCTTCCATACATCGGGGATCGCCTGGATCGCCTTGATCTGCTGGTTCAGGAAGTTGCTATAGGCGGTGCCCAGCAGCTGAGCGGGATCGAGCTGCTTGCTCGCAGTGCGCAGCTTCGCCGACGGCTCTTCGACCTGGCGCGGCTCCGGCGTGAGGTCGTACATCGCACTGTTGAGCGCCATTCCTGCGCCGCCGTCCACCGCTGCGTGATGCATCTTCGTATAGATCGCGACTCGCCCGTTCTGCAACCCTTCGATGACGTAGAACTCCCACAGCGGCCGGCTGCGGTCGAGGAAGTTCGAGTGCAGCCGGCCGACCAGCTCCTCGAGCTGCTCCATCGAGCCCGGCGCGGACAGATCGAGGTGGCGGATGTGATAGTCGAGGTCGACCTCGGGGTCGTCGACCCACACCGGGTGGTCGATCTCGAACGGCACCGGCACCAGCTTCTGGCTGAAGATCGGCACCAGGTGCATCCGCCGCCCGATGTGCGCCTTGTAGTCCTCGTAGAACTTTCCCGTGTACCCGGCGGGCAGCTCTACGAAAGTGAGTCCCGCCACATGCATCGGGGTCTCCGGCGTCTCCATGTACAGGAAGCTCGCGTCGATGCCACCCAGCTTTTTCATAGAGCAACACCCCCAGGCGAGACCCGATCGGGGCTCCGGTCGGTCCGGGGGATGCTGCTCCGGTGGAAGCGGCGCTGTCAATCCCCGCCGGAGGTTCTCCTTGACCGTACTGGGGTCCTTGCATAACATCGATTCGCAAAACGATCTTCAGCGGCATCCCCGCCGCACCTTTGCAGGAGGAGAAATCATGAGAGGGCATTTCATTCGCGCGAGCGCGTTCGGCGTCGCCGCCGCGCTGATCTCGTTCGGCGCCTGGGCACAGACGATCAAGGTCGCGTACATCGATCCCCTTTCCGGGCCGTTCGCCAACGTCGGCGAGCAGGGGCTCGCGGAATTCCGCTTCGCGGTCGACCGGATCAACGCCAGCGGCATCCTCGGCAAGCAGAAGCTCGAGGTGGTGCCGTTCGACAACAAGGTGAGCCCGCAGGAATCGCTCAACCAGCTCAAGCGCGTGATCGACCAGAACATCCGCTACATCACGCAGGGCAACAGCTCCGCGGTGGCGGGCGCGCTGATCGAGGCGGTGAACCGCCACAACGAGCGCAACCCGGGCAAGGAAATCCTCTACCTGAACTACGCCGCGGTGGATCCGGCATTCACGAACGAGAAATGCTCGTTCTGGCATTTCCGCTTCGATGCGAACGCCGACATGAAGATGGAATCGCTGACGACGTACATGGCCGGTCAGAAGAACATCAAGAAGGTGTACCTGCTCAACCAGGACTACTCGTTCGGCCAGGCGGTCAAGAAGGCGGCGCGGGAAATGCTGGCGCGCAAGCGCCCCGACATCCAGATCGTCGGCGACGACCTGCACCCGCTCGGCCAGGTGAAGGACTTCGCGCCGTACGTGGCGAAGATCAAGCAGTCCGGCGCGGACAGCGTGATCACCGGCAACTGGGGCAACGACATGTCGCTGCTCGTCAAGGCCGGCAAGGACGCCGGGCTCGACGTCGCCTGGTACACCTACTACGCGGGCGGCCTCGGGACGCCGACCGCGATGGGCGAAGCCGCAGCGGGCAAGGTCAAGATCATCGCCGAGTACCACTCGAACGTGGCCAACAACAAGGCCGCCAAGTGGGACGCGGAGTACCGCAAGCAGGCGCCGAAGGGCAATCCGGACTTCTACTTCCTGCGCGGCAAGATCATGTGGGAGATGTTCGCCAAGGCGATCGCGGAGGCGAAGTCCGCCGAGCCGAAGGCGGTCGCGCTCGCGCTCGAAGGCATGAAGCACCAGGGCGACCTCGGTGAAGTCGAGATGCGCAAGAGCGACCACCAGCTGATCCAGCCGCTCTACGTGCTGACGCTGGTCAAGGCGGCGGCGAAAGGCGGGCCGAAGGAAGCCAGGATCGACATGGAAGGCAGCGGCCTCGCGCCGATCACCGATGCGCGCATGGAGGGCTACACCTCGGCGACTCCGAGCAGCTGCCAGATGAAGCGCCCCTGACCGGAAGCGCGTAGAGAGGCGAAACGACAAAGGGGAGCGGCAAACCGCTCCCCTTTTTTTCCACCATGGAATTCTTTCTCGTCCAGACGCTGAACGGCATCAGCTACGGGCTGCTGCTGTTCATGCTGTCTTCGGGCCTCACGCTCGTCTTCTCGCTGATGGGCGTGCTCAACTTCGCGCACGCGAGTTTCTACATGCTGGGCGCCTACTTCGCGTACCAGATCAGCACCAAGATCGGCTTCTGGCCCGCGCTCGTCGTGGCGCCGGTGCTGGTCGGCGCGATCGGCATGCTGATCGAGCGCTGGGGTCTGCGCCAGGTCCACAAGCACGGCCACGTCGCGGAACTGCTGTTCACGTTCGGCCTCGCGTACCTGATCGAGGAGGCGGTGCACCTGGTCTGGGGGCGCTCGGCGGTCGATTACCGCGTTCCGCCCGATCTCGACGGGCCGCTGTTCACGATCTTCACCTCGCAGTACCCGATCTACCGCGGCTTCATGATGCTGGTGTCGGTCGCGATGCTGGTTTCGGTCTGGCTCGCACTGACGCGCACCAGGATCGGTCTCGTGATCCAGGCCGCGCTCACCCATCCGCAGACGGTCGAAGCGCTCGGCCATAACGTGCCGCGCGTGTTCATGCTGGTCTTCGGCGGCGGCACCGCGCTCGCGGGGCTGGCGGGCGTGATCGGCGGCAACGCATTCGTCACCGAACCGGGAATGGCGGCGTCGGTCGGGCCGATCATCTTCGTGATCGTGGTGGTCGGCGGCATGGGGTCGCTCGCCGGTGCGTTCATCGCCTCGCTGCTGATCGGCTGCATGCAGACGTTCGCCGTCGCGCTCGACTGGAACCTGGTCGGCGGAATCAAGATGTCGCAGCTCGCGCCCGTGCTGCCGTACCTGCTGATGGTGCTGCTGCTGATCTTCCGGCCGACCGGACTGATGGGGACGCGCGAGGGATGAGGTACGAGCCGCTCAACCTGGGGCGGTGGGTGATCTGGGGCGCGATGGCGCTCGTCTTCCTCGTCGCGCCGCTCGTGTTCAGCGGCGGGTTCGCGCTGACGATGCTGATCCAGATGGGCACGATGATCATTTTCGCGCTCAGCTACAACATGCTGCTCGGCCAGGGCGGCATGCTTTCCTTCGGTCACGCGGTGTACTCGGGGCTCGGCGCATTTCTCTCGGTGCATGCGCTGAACCTGATCGGCAAGGGCGCGTTTACGTTCCCGGTGACGCTGCTGCCGCTGGTCGGCGGTCTCGCCGGGCTCGCGTTCGGCGTGCTCTTCGGCTACGTGACGACGCGCCGCGCCGGCACCACGTTCGCACTGATCTCGCTCGGCATCGGCGAGATGGTGTTCGCGTGCGTACTGATGTTCCCGGGCTTCTTCGGCGGCGAGGCCGGCGTCTCGACGAATCGCGTGGTCGGGCAGCCGTTCCTCGGGATCACCTATGGCCCCGCGATCCAGGTGTACTACCTGGTCGCGACGTGGTGCTTCCTCTCGATCGTCGCGATGTTCGCGCTGACGCAGACGCCGCTCGGCCGCATGGCGAACGCGGTGCGCGACAACCCCGAGCGCGCCGAGTTCGTCGGCTACGACACGCAGAAGGTGCGCTTCCTGCAGCTCGTGCTGTCGTCTTTCTTCGCCGGCGTCGCGGGCGCGCTGTCGTGCATCAACTTCGAGATCGTCTCGGCCGAGAACGTCTCTCCGATCCGCTCCGGCGGCGTGCTGATCGCCACCTACATCGGCGGGGTGCCGTTCTTCCTCGGCCCGATCCTCGGCGCGATCATCTTCATCTTCTTTGTCGTCGCGCTGTCGGGCTTCACCAAGGCGTGGCTGCTCTATCTCGGCCTTTTCTTCGTGACCATGGTGGTCTACGCTCCCGGCGGGATCGCATCGATCCTGCTGATGCAGATTCCGGTCATCCGCGCACGCCGCCTCGGCGAGCTGGCGTTGCCCTACGCGCTCGCGGCCGGTGCTGCGCTGGTGGCGCTCGCAGGGCTGATCGGCATCGTCGAGATGGTGTACCGGCTCTCCGAGCAGGGCGCGAGCACCGTCCTCAACGTATTTGGATTGTCGTTCGATGCGCAGACGACCCCCCCGTGGATCGGCTTCGCGCTGGTGCTCGCAGCCGGCCTCGTCGCGCTTCGCTACGCGTCGCGGCTCGTCGGCGCGCGCTGGGGCGCGATTCAGCAGGACCTTCTCGCGAGGCGAGCATGAGCGCGAACGCGATCGAGCTGCGCGACGTGCACAAGAGCTTCGGCAAGACGAAGATCATCAACGGGGTATCGCTCGCGATCGGCAAGGGCGAGCGCCACGCGATCATCGGTCCGAACGGCGCGGGAAAGTCGACGCTGTACAACCTGATCTCCGGGCGCTACCCGCTGAGCGCCGGGACCATCCTGCTGAATGGCGAGGACATCACCGGGCTGCGGCCGTTCGAGATCAACCGCAAGGGCCTGTCGCGCAGCTTCCAGGTGACCAACATCTTCCACAACATGAGCGTCTACGAGAACATCCGTTGCAGCGTGTTGTGGGCGGCCGGCTACCGCTACTCGTTCTGGCACCGCGTCGGCGGGTTGCGCGACGTAGCACAGCGCGCCGAAGAGGTGATGGAGAAAATCGGCCTCGCCGGCCGCCGCAACGTGCTCGCCGGGACGCTCACCTACGCCGAGCAGCGCGCGCTCGAGATCGGCATCACGATCGCCGGCGGCGCCAGCGTGATCCTGCTCGACGAGCCGACCGCCGGCATGAGCCGCTCGGAGACCGCGCGCGCGATCGAGCAGGTGCGCTCGGTGACCGAAGGCAAGACGCTGATCATGGTCGAGCACGACATGGGCGTCGTGTTCGGCCTGGCAGACCGCATTTCGGTGCTCGTCTACGGCGAGGTCATCGCGACCGGGACCCAGGACGAGATCCAGGCGAACGCGGCGGTGCAGGAAGCCTACCTCGGCGCGGTGCACAAGGAGATCGCAAGTGCTTGAGGTGAAGAACCTCGAAGCGTTCTACGGCAAGAGCCACATCCTGCACGGGGTGCACTTCGGGATCGGCGCGGGCGAGATCGTCTCGCTGCTCGGGCGCAACGGCGTCGGCCGCTCGACGACGATCAAGGCGATCATGGGGATGGTTGCCTGCGAGGGATCGGTGAAGTTCAAGGGCGAAGAGCTGGTCGGCCTGAAGACGTTCGAGATCGCCCACAGAGGCCTCGGCTACGTGCCCGAGAACCGCGACATTTTTCCCACGCTCACGGTGCGCCAGAACCTGGTGCTCGGCATGAAGGGCAGCACACCGGGCGAGCGCTGGAAGGAAGAGAGCATGTTCGAGCTGTTCCCGCGCCTGCAGGAGCGTGCGAACACGCAGGCCGGATTCCTCTCGGGCGGCGAGCAGCAGATGCTGACGCTGTGCCGCACGCTGATGGGCGACCCGGACCTGATCATGATCGACGAGCCGACCGAAGGCCTCGCGCCGAAGATCGTCGAGCAGGTGGCGCGGCTGTTCGAAGAGATCCGCAAGCGCGGCATCTCGATCCTGCTGGTCGAGCAGAAGCTCGACATCGCGCTCGACATCTCGGAGCGCTGCTACGTCATGGGCCACGGCCAGATCGTGTTCGAAGGCAGCCCGCAGGACGTGAAGAAGGATGCAGCCATGCGCAAGGAGTGGCTGGAAGTCTGAGGCGGGTTGGCCCGCCGCCTCGCGGGCGACTACGGCATCTGGATCTTGCCACCGCCTCCGGGCATTCCTCCGGGCGGCACGGGCGGCAGCCCGCCCTGCGGAATGACGATCGACGAGGCCGCCTGGCGGCGCAGATCCTGCAATTCGCGCACCGTGCGCTCGATCGCCTTCTTCGCTTCGCCGCCGAATTTCTTCGCCGCTTCGTCGAGCGTCTTCGCATCCAGCGGAAACGTGATCGGCAGCGTGCCGATCTGGCTCATTACCTGCGTCTCGCCGACCCACTGGATTTCCCGCTCGGGGTCGCGCGCGCCGTCGCCCTTCACTGGCGTCAGCTTGCGCAGCGTTCCGATGCGCCGGTCCGTGTAGACCTCCTCCATCCAGAGGTCCGCAGCATTCATGTCAGGGTCGGTCATGCGTTCTTCCGGGCGGGTTGCCATCGTAGCCTCGACTTCGAAGGTGATTTACCGTGAGGATACTACGGACCCACCCGGCACCGATCGAGCGCGGCGCGGACCTGCGGATCGGGTGCTGCAATCAACTGCTGCCGCACAAGAAAGTCGAGCGTCACGAGTCCTGCTTCGACGGTGAATTCGCCGTTCGCGATCCGATCGGCAACCCCGGCCGGCGTCAGGCATAGGAATTCGCTCACCTCGCCATCGACGTTGCGTGGCCGGAAATCCGCCGGCACCTGGAGATCGTGGGCGTGGAGGATCTCGCTATGCAAGCCCTCCGACACTTCGTGACACACCTGTAGGATTCCCGCTGCCCTCGCCTGCGTCGCGAGCGCTCGCTCGATCCCGGCTTCCTCACCGCACTCGCGCAGCAGCGCATTCCATGGGTCCTGCCCCGACGCGACTCCGCCGCCGACGAGCGTATCGAGCATGCCCGGGTCGATCGACTTCGTCGCGCTGCGCCGTGCGATCCACACCTGAAAAATAGGGACGGACCCCATTTTTTTATCGACGCCGCGCACGTAACCGTTGACGTGAGTCGCCACTGACGTCAGGCCGAAGAAGCGCATCGCCGCGCGCTCGATGTGAAAGAGCGGCGCGTCGTGCGGACGGATCCGCACTGCGTAGGTTTCGTCTCGCCAGCCCTTGATCGTTCCGCCGCTCGCCAGCGCGCGAGTCACGTCTGCGAGCGCAGCAGTGCACGCCGGTTCGTTCGTCAGCGTGGCGTTGAGACAGACGCGTTCCTTGGCGACTTCGAAAACGTCCGGCCAGTGGCGCAAGTGTCCAGCAAGGTCTCTGCGAATCCACCCCGCACGCGCTTCACCGACCTCGAATGGAAGGAACCTGCCCGGATCGAAGGCTTGCGCCGCACTAATTTGCTGAAGCAGTTTCATCCACCAACGCACTTTCCACGTGACGGTGCCGCCGAGCAAATAGCAGAAACTTTGCCGGCAAGACAGTGTCCCAAAACTATCCCCTGGACTCGCCGAGCACAGGAGCTTTCCATGAATGAGACGAGAAAAGAATCATCCGCAATGGACTTTCACGGCGTACGTTATCTGGTCAAGGACGTGAGCCGGTCGATCGAGTTCTATACCCGGCAGCTTGGTTTCAAGTTGGATCACAAGCAGCTGCCTGCCTTTGCAAGCGTGTCATTGGGAGATCTTACGATTCTGCTCAGCGGTCCGGAGGCGTCGGGGTCGCGCCCGATGCCGGACGGCCGTCGCCAGGAGCCCGGGGGCTGGAACCGAGTGGTCCTGCGGGTGGCGGACCTTCCTGGCCGAATCGGACCCCTCAAGAAAGCAGGCCTGCATTTTCGCAATGAAATGGAGGTCGGCCCAGCGGGCAAGCAAATCCAAATCGAGGATCCCGACGGTAACGCGATCGAGTTGTTCGAGCCGGGCCGAAAGTCCTGACGCCGTGATCAGAAAACTCACCTCCGGAAAATACCGTCTCTATTCGAGGAAGAAGAATCCGAAGACGGGCAAGCGGCGCAACCTGGGAACCTTCACTTCGCGCGCAGCGGCCGAAAAGCACGAGCGCGCGGTGCAGTATTTCAAACGCCATCCTTAGAGAGACGGCAAGGCTCCCGGATGCGGCGCCCGGAAAATACTTGACTAAGTCAAGTAAATCGGCCGACACTAGTCCCAACGCAAAGGGAATCGCCCATCGCCGCCCATCCGGACCCTCCGCAGGTCGAGGCGCTGCGCAGCTTCAACCGCTTCTACACGCGCCGGATCGGCGTGTTGGGCGAGAGGCTGCTGCAGAGTCCATTCACGCTTACGCAGGCGCGCGTGCTGTTCGAACTGGGCGCGCGCAAGAGCGCGTCGGCAGGCGAAATCGGTGCCGCGCTCGGACTGGATCTCGGCTATCTGAGCCGCATCGTGCAGGCGTTTTCCTCACGCGGACTCATCACGCGCACCAGATCCAGAAACGACGGCCGTCGTATCGTGCTTTCACTGACGGCCAAGGGACGAAAGGCGTTTCATGCGATCGACAAGAAGTCACGCGACGAAGTCTCCGCGATGCTCGCCCCATTGCCAGGCGCGCGGCGCACCCGCTTGCTGGCCGCGCTGCGCGATGCGCGGTCCATTCTGTCGGAGGAACAACGCGAGTCGGCGGACGGCCTCGTGATTCGAACCCACCGTATCGGCGATATCGGCTGGGCGATCGAGCGCCATGCGCAACTCTATGCCGAGGAGTTTCACTGGAACGAAGGATTCGAGGCGTTGGTCGCGAAACTCTTTGCCCGTTTCGCGAACGAGCACGATCCGGCGAAAGAGCGGTTCTGGGTCGCCGAGCTCGATGGCGAGCGCGTCGGCTGCGTATTCGTCGTGCGCAACGACGAGGACCCATCCGCGGCGCAGCTGCGCTGCCTGCTGGTCGACCCGAAGGGGCGTGGCGTCGGCATCGGCCGGCGACTGGTCGCCGAATGCATCGCGTTTGCCAGACTCGCTGGATACCCCAGGATGATGCTTTGGACGAATGACGTGCTAGTGTCCGCCCGCCGGATCTACGAAGCGGCGGGATTCGTGCTCGCCAGGGAAGAGCGGCATCGCAGCTTCGGGCATGATCTGGTCGGTCAGATCTGGACCCTGGAACTGCGATAGGCTCGGGCAGCTCTCCGGGCATGGGCCGCGCTGAGCGATAACCAGAACGAAGGGGGGATCTATGAAAGCGAGACACTTCACGGCAATCGCTTGTTCACTCATGGTGCTTTTTCTCGCGGCGTGCGCCAGCTCCACGACGATGGTCAAGTCCGCCGCACCGGCGGCGGCAAAGCCGAACGAAGCGACCGTGGTCTTCATGCGCTCGTCGTTTGTAGGCAGCGCGATCGCGGCTTCGGTCTTTGATGTCTCGCAGCCGGGAACGCGGTTCGTGGGCGTGGTGGACAACGGTATGAAGCTGGCCTATGTCGTCTCCCCCGGAGACCATACCTTCATGGTCGTCAGCGAGTCTGCCGACTTCATGAAAGCGACGCTTCTTCCAGGCAGGACCTACTACGCGTTGATCACTCCGCGAATGGGTGCGTGGAAAGCGCGCTTTTCGTTCCGCCCGCTGCGACAGCCGGATCTCGCAGGCGTGGATTTCGCCGACTGGGACAAGAACACGCACTGGGTTGAAACGGGTGCCGAAGCCGTCGCCTGGGCCAGCCGCAACGCGGCGGATGTCGAGAAGAAGCGCGCCACGTACTGGCCGGAGTGGTCGTCAAAGGATATTGAGCAGCGCAATTCGCAAACCTTGAATGCCGCGGACGGCAGGTAGTCGGTGACGTGACGCGAGCACACTTGCTGGATCGCCTGATCGGCGCGGAGCTGCCCGAGTTCCGCACCGTAGAGGAGCTGCGCGCGTTCGAGGCCACGCCGTATAGGGAGCGCATCGCTGCGCAGAGCACCTACGAGGCGTTGCGTATCGGCGCTGCGCACGACCCGGCAGCGCCGGCGATTCACTTCCTGCAGCGCTGCGAGCCGGACGAGACGCCGCTCACGCTGAGCCACGCACAGTTCTTCGCCGGCGTCACGCAGACGGCGAACCTGCTTGCCGATCTCGGCGTCGGACCGCGCGACGTGGTCAGCTTCATGCTTCCGCTGCTGCCGCAGAGCTTCCTGACGCTCTATGGCGCGGAAGCGGCAGGGATCGCGAACCCGGTGAACTCGCTCCTCGAGCCAAACCAGATCGCGGAGATCCTGCGCGCGGCGGGAACGAAGGTACTGGTCGCGCTTGCTCCGATGCAGGGCTCGGATATCTGGGAGAAAGTCGAGCGCGTGCGAAGCGAGCTTCCCGGCCTGAAGGCGATCCTGCAGGTGAACGGCGCGAGCGACGAACGCAACGGCGTCTACAGCTTCGATGCGTTGCTGCCGAAATACGCCTCCGACCGCCTGACGAGCGGGCGGCGCATCGCGGCCGAGGACGCCGCGGCGTATTTCCATACCGGCGGAACGACCGGCACGCCGAAGCTTGTCCGGCACACGCACCTCAACCAGGTCTATCAGGCGTGGGTCGTAAACCTGGTGCTGCGCTCGCAGCCGGGACGAAAGATTCTCTTCGGCCTGCCGCTCTATCACGTCGGCGGTGCGCTGACGCAAGGGCTCGCCACGTTCGCCGGCGGTGGCGCGGCGGTGGTGCTTTCGCCTTCGGGCTGGCGCAACCAGGCCGCGGTGCGAAACATCTGGAAGCTCGTCGAGCGCTACAAGCCGGAAGTCTTCGGCGGCGTGCCCACCGTGCTCGCCGCGTCGTTGCACGTGCCGGTCGCGGGCGCGGATATTTCGAGCATTCGCTACAGCTCCGGCGGCGGCTCGGCGATTCCCGTCGCGGTCGGCAAGGGACTGGAGAAGCTGCTCGGCGCGCCGGTGCTCGAGGTCTACGGCATGACCGAGACGTCGAGCGTGCACACGATCGCGTACACCGCTCGCCCGATCCGTCTCGGCTCGGTCGGTCACGCGGTGCCGTACAGCAAGGTGCGCGTGGTGAAAATCGACGCCAACGGCCGCTACGCCGGCGATTGCGCGGCGAACGAGATCGGCGTCGTCGCGATGCACGGTCCCGGCGTGTTTTCCGGCTACCTGAGCGAATCGCACAACCGCGGCGCATTCATAGAGCCGGGCTGGGTCAATTCGGGCGACCTCGGCCGCCTCGACGAGGACGGCTATCTGTGGATCACCGGCCGGGCGAAGGACCTGATCATCCGCGGCGGGCACAACATCGATCCGCTGCCGGTCGAGGAGATCCTGTTCCAGCATCCGTCGGTCGCGCTCGCAGCGCTGGTCGGCCAGCCCGACGCCTACGCGGGCGAACTGCCGCTCGCCTACGTGCAGCTCAAGCCGGATGCGAAGACGACGCCCGCAGAGCTCGTCGAATTCGTGCGCGAGCGCACGCCCGAGCGCGCGGCAGTCCCTGTCAACGTCGTCCTCATCGATGCAATGCCGCTCACCGGTGTCGGCAAGGTGTTCAAGCCGCAATTGCGCTGGGACGCGGCGCGGCGGGTCTTCGCCGACACGCTCTCCGAACTCTCGAGCCGCGGCGCGAGCGTAGCGGTCGCGGTCGGCGCGCACCCGGTGCACGGCAGCATCGCGACCGTCACGCTTTCCGGCGTTCCCTCAGCGGAGCGCGCGGCAATCGAGCAGCAGGTGCACGAGAATCTGAACCCGTTCGTGCTGCGGCACGAGATCGTCTGGCAGTAGCGCCTCAGAGCTTCAGCGCCACGACGCCCGCAAGGACGACGGTTGCGCTCGCCAGCCTGCGCACGACGTGTCCTTCCTTGAGCAGCCACGCGCCGATCAGCGCGGCAAAGATCACCGAAGTCTCGCGCAGCGCAGCGACCGCGGCGACCGGCGCGCGCGTCATCGCCCAGAGCGCGATGCCGTAGGCGATCCCGGACAGCGCGCCTCCGACCAGGCCCCGCATCCAGTATTGCGTTGCGTATTGGACGAGCGCGGCGCGGCGCTGCGCGAGAATCATCAAGGGAAACGGCAGCGCATCCAGGATGAATAGCCACACGACATAGCCTTCCGGGCTTCCCGAAGCGCGCGCGCCGGCTGCGTCCACCAGCGTATACACAGCGATGATCACCGCATTGGCGAGCGCCCAGCCGGTCGAGGCGCGCGACTCGCGCCAGTGGAAACCCACGAGTCCGAGCGACAGCACGCCGCCGCAAATCAGCAGGATGCCCAGCCAGATGTTCGGCTTGGGCGCTTCGCCAAACCAGGCTGCCGCCGACAGCGCGACCAGCAGCGGCGCGACGCCGCGCATGATCGGGTAGCCGTGCGACAGGTCCCCTGCGCGGTACGCACCGACGATCGCAATGTAGTAGCCGACGTGGATCACGATCGTCACGGCGAGATAGGGCCAGGCGGCGCGGGCGGGCGGCGCGAGGAAGAACAGGAACGGCAGCGCGGCGACGCCGGCGCCGAACGTGATGATCGTGAGGTCGAGCTGGATGTCGCGGCTCGACTTGACCATTGCGTTCCACGTCGCGTGCAGCAGCGCCGCGCCGAGCACGGCCAGCGTGACGCCCAGGCTCAGTTCCAGTCGGTCCGCCCCGCTCAGGTCGCCTTCGGCTGCTCGGGGAGGATCGGACGGTCGCTCTTGGCGGCCGTCCCGCTTGCAGCGTCTTCGCGCAGCCGCGAGCGCGCGAGCACCCCGGCCTCTTCCAGGATCGGATACGCGATCGAGCAGATGTGCGAGTTGATGCGCCTGAAGTCGTTGATGATGTCCAGGTGCAGCGAGCTCGTCTCGATCGATTGCGGCGTCTGCCAGGCGAGGCGATCGAGGTGCGTACGCGCGTAGGCGCGCTCCAGGTCGCGGAATTCCGCCTTCTGTCCGAGCAGCATCTGGGCGCTCCGCAGGTCGCCGTTCAGGAACACGTTCATCCCGAGGCGCAGGCTCGCCATCAGCCGGGCGTGCAGCTCCTCGATCTCCTTCATCCCGGCCGCCGAGAACGAGCGGCCCTTGGAGATCTTCTTCTCCTCGAGGTCGTCGATGATCTGCTCGACGATATCCCCGATGTGCTCCATGTTGATCGTAAACGACATGATCTCGGTCCAGCGCCGGGTCTCGCGCTCGTCGAGCGCCTCCCGGTTCACCTGCGTCATGTAGAGCTTGATCGCGGTGTAGAGCTCGTCGACGCCGTCGTCCATGCGCCGCACCTCGCGCGCAAGCCTGCCGTTGTTCTCACGGATCACCGACAGCACCGCCGCGAGCATCGTCTCGATCATGTCGGCGATCCGCAATGCTTCGCGCGCCGCGTTGGACGCCGCGAGCGCCGGGGTGTCGAGCGAGGCCAGGTCGAGATGCTTCGCACGCGCCGGCGCCTTCTGCGGGTCGTCCGGCATCAGCCGCATGACCAGCCGCGCGATCGGCTCGGTGAAGAAGATCAGCGACCCCGCGAGCAGCACGTTGAACGCAGTATGGAAGTTCACCACCAGCCGCTGCGGGTCGGGGTCGACGGCGCTGAGCAGCCCTACCAGCGGACCGATCAGGGGAACCGTCAGCGCGACGCCGATCACCCGGAAGAAGAGGTTCCCAAGTGCGACGCGGCGGCCGGCCGTACCCGTGCTCGCCGCTGCGAGCAGCGCGATCAAGCCGCTGCCGAGGTTCGCCCCGAGCACGAGGAACAGCCCGACCTTGAGCGCGATCAGGCCATTGGCGACGAACGCCGCAGTGAGCAGCACCACGGCAAGGCTCGACCAAGTCACGACGCTGAACAGCGCCCCGACCAGAAGATCGAGCATCGGGTCGCCCGTCAGGGTGCCGAAGATCACCTTGACCCCCGCCGCTTGGGTCAGCGGGCGCGTCGCCTGCAGGATCATCTGCAGCGCGAGGATGATCAGTCCGACGCCGATCGAGATGCGCCCGATCTGGCCGATGCGCGTGGCCTTGCGCGACAGATGCAGGATGACGCCCCCGCCGATCGCGAGCGGCGAGAGCCACGACAGGTCGAACGAGAACAGCTGGACGACGAGGCTGGTGCCGACGTCGGCGCCAAGCATGATGGCAAGCGCGGGCGCGAGCCCCATCAGGTTCTGCTGCACGAACGATCCTGCGATCAGCGCGGTCGCGCTGGAAGACTGCACCAGCGCGGTGACCCCCAGGCCGGCGAGGAACGCGTGGAAGCGGTTCGACACGCTGTCGGCGAGAACCTTGCGCAGCCCGCCGCCGAACACGCGCAGCACCCCCGAGCGCACGATATGCGTTCCCCATACGAGGAGCGCAACGCCGGCCAGGATGCTGATCAGCGTTTGCATCGCGTCGCTTTGCTCAGGGCGCCTCGCCGCGCCGGATGCGCGCCTGGATGTCGTCGATGCAAGGCATCATCTCTGCGATGGTAT
>Ga0075429_100000718_pt1 | contig 25949 bp, 23 predicted proteins | sample RhiMetdeltSRZDD3_FD_75295 | JGI IMG/M metagenome (GOLD analysis project Ga0075429, IMG submission 75295) | Populus rhizosphere microbial communities from Tennessee, USA - Rhizosphere MetaG P. deltoides SRZDD3 | ecosystem: Host-associated > Plants > Roots > Rhizosphere > Soil | place: USA... | reverse complement strand
CTCGAGGACGAGGCGTTCGAGTGGTGCCGGCAGCGGATCGAGCTGCGCGAGCTCAAGATGGACCTGTCCGAGGTCGAGGTGGCGTTCCGGCGCAACCGGATCACGTTCTTCTTCACCGCCGAGCAGCGGGTGGACTTCCGCGAGCTGGTCAAGGACCTCGCCAGCCGGTTCCAGACGCGCATCGAGCTGCGCCAGATCGGGGTACGCGACCAGGCCAAGCGCGTGGACGGCTGCGGGCCGTGCGGCCGCGCGTTCTGCTGCTCGACGTGGATGAAGGGCTTCCACCCGGTCACGCTCAAGATGGCGCGCGAGCAGAACCTGTCGCTGAACCCCGCCAAGATCTCGGGCGCGTGCGGCCGGCTGATGTGCTGCCTGTCCTACGAGCTGGCGCAGTACCGAGACAGCGCCGAGCGCATGCCGGCCGTGGGCACGAAGATCCCCACCGGCAAGGGCCCGGTCGTGGTCACGCGCACGGACGTCTACAGCGAGGCCCTGTGGGTGCGCGACGACGAGGGTGCCGAGCACAAGCTGGCGTACGCCGACCTGCCGCCCGGGCCGTACCACAAGTGCGGCGACTGCGGCTGCGGGAAGAAGAAACCGGCGAGCGAGAGCGGCGAGGCTCCGGCAAACGGCGCCGAGTAACCTCGAGCCCGGCGCTCACCGCGCACGCGCACCTGACGCGGGCTAGCTGCTGCCGCACCCGCCGCATCCCGACGAGCAGCCGGAACCGCCGCCGTCACCGCCGCCGGAGCCGCCCCCGTCACCACCGCCATCGCCTCCGCCATCGCCGCCACCGTGGCTGCTCGTCGAGTCCGCGCCCGCATGACCGTCGCCGTGCCCGCCCCATTCGCCGCCACCGCCGCCGCCCGCGTCGCCATGACCGAACTCCGGCAGCGTGCCGTGCGAACCACCGCCGTCCGCTCCGTCGAACTGGGCGTGGAGGGGCGCGCTGCTGCCGGCGGCCAACAGCGCCGCACCCTGGTCGTCGCGCGATCGCCTGAGCTTCGCCCTGTCGGCGCCACCCGCAGCGGAGCACTTGGGCGTCCCCCAGAACGCGGCGGGCGGCTCGCTGTCGAACTCGGTCTGGTACAGCGCGAGCGTGGCGTCGTACTGCGCCTTGAACCGTTCGGTCTGTTCGTCCACCGGGATCAGTTCCGGGTGGTGGTCGAACTCGCGACCCAGGACCTGGTCGCAGAACTCGCGGTAGCCGCGGCTGAACAGCAGGTGCTCGTGCCAGACCTGGTCGATCACCCGCGGCGGCGTGACCGGGAAATCCGCCACCAGCCCCAGGTAGAGGAACTTCTTGTACTCGCCGATGGCCCGCATCGCGAACGCGCGGTTCCAATGGAGCTTTCGCGCCAGCTTGTCCGCGAACGCCTGCGTGTACGTGTCGGAGCCCTCGAACGTGGCGCGCAGCGCATCCATCAGCTGCGGCGGCACCAGGTGGTCGAAGTGATAGTTGCGCAGACGCAGCCAAAGCTCCTTCTTGGAGCCGGCCCGGCTCGTGCTGGCAGTGCTCATGGAGCAGACCTCCGAGAGGGGTGCGCGGAATGACCGGTGCGAGCCTACTGCCGCACCGGCGACGCTCACAATGCCCTCGTGCCGCAGGAGCACTCCGCATCGCCTGGCGTTCCGGCGACGCCACCGGGCGGGGCACCGCGGTCGGCGCGGATCGGCGACGCGGCTACTTGAGCCGGAAGCTCACCGGGATCAGCGCCCACACGCCGATCGGCCGGCCGCCGTCCATGGCGGGCTGGAACCGCCATTGCCAGATGGCATCGAGCGCGGCGTCTCGCAGCACCGGCGGACCGGTCCGCACGATGGCGTCGCGCACGAAGCCGTCCGCACCGATGAGCGCCTGCACATAAACCTTGCCCTGGGTCTTCGTCCGGATGGCCTCATCGGGGTAGACCGGGGCCGGATGCTCGAGCGCCGTGGGTAACTGCGCCACGTACGAATAGTCAGGGCGCATCGCCCCGTCGGTCGTGTCATGCGCAGCGCCGCGGCCCCGCAACGCGGACGGCGCGGGGCGTGCCCGGCGAAACGCCGGGTCGTCCTCGAAGAACGTGCTCAGCGCGTTCCACAGCGTGTCCGCGTGTTCCCCCATGGCGATGAGCCCGAGCGGCAATTCGGAGTCGAACAGGATGATGGCGGCGATATCGAATCGCATCAGCGCGAACGTCGGACGGTCCCCGCCCGAGAAACGCACCAGGTAGACCGGCGGGGCGTGCGAGGCCTCGCACGACAGCACGGCGCCGGGGGCCAGGTAGGCCGTGTCCACGGGCTCCTCGCTCAGGTACGTCGCCAGCCGGCGGGCCTGCTCGGGGGACGCCGTGCGCCGGCCGTAGTCGCGAAGCGCCATCCGGCGTCCCGCCTTGCCGCGAAACGCCCACGGACTCTCGAGGTTCCCGCAGGCGCGCGACAGTTCGGCACCCGTGACGGCCGCGAGCCGGGCGCGGAGCTCGTCCGGCAGGAAGCCCGATGGGATGAGCGCCGAGGGCGGGAGCTCGGCGATCGGGGGCGTGGCATCCGGCGCTCGCGGCGTTTGCGGCGGTTGCGGGACATCCCCCGGCGGGGTTCGCGGCTGGGCGGCCACCGGGGCCACCAGTAGCGACGCGAGCACCGCCCACGGCACGACCACCCTCACGAGCCAGAGCTGTCCGCTTCGCATGGAACCCCTCGTGTGCTGCTTCCTCCGGTACGCACACCATTCTACGGCGCGCGCAGGGCCGCTACAACGCCCGCCTGCCGAATCCGCGGATGCCGATGAGCAGTGCGACGAGGATGTAGCCCCATGCCCACCACACCATCGCCATGCTCGGGAGCGAGGCGGGCGAGAACGGTGTCATGACGAGCTCACGCATGATGCTCGGCTGCATGTGATAGGACGCCCGCTGCCAGAGCGCTTCGGACGGCATGATGAGGCTCGCCACGGTGCCCACGTTCTGGGCCGGCGTGTTGTGGGTCATCGAGCCGATCTGCTCCACCCAGCCGCCGATGAAGGCGAGCCCATAGAGCCCGAACGCGAGCACGCCCGTGGTGACGGTGGTGAGGTGCGCCCCCGCGGCGATGCTCACCGAGACCAGCACCACCGCTTCCAGGGCCATGAGCGGCAGGCCGGTGGCGAGCCCGGGGGGCGTGAAGCCGCCCATCGTGCGCGCCACGAGCAGCACGCCGCCCGCCACGACCAGCAGGTAGCCGACCACGACGAGGCAGTACGCGAACCACTTCCCGAGCACGATCGTGGAGCGCCGCACCGGCTTGCTGGCGACGGTCTGTGCCACACCCGATGCGATCTCGCCCGCGAGCGTGTCCAGCGGCAGGAGCACTGCGCTCATGAGCGTCAGGAAGTGCGAGGCGTAGAGTCCCGCCAGCGTGAAGAAGTTGAGCAGCAGTCGCTGCTTGATCACGTTGGGGCCGGCTTCGTGCGGGATCTCCTTGGCGATGAAGTGGAACCCGGTCGCATAGAGGAGCAAGAACCCCAGCGCGCCGATGAGCGTGGCGATCAGGATGCGGCGCCGCGCGGCCTCATGGAGCGTCATGTGCACGATCGTGATGAACGCGTTCATCCCGGCCTCTGGTCTTCGCCCATGACCTCGAGGAACGTGGCCTCGAGCGAGCGTCGGTGCGGGGTCATGGCGTAGAGCTTGGCGCCCTCGCGCACGAGGGCGGTGGCCAGCGCGGGCAGCGCGTCCTCGTGCTCGACACGCAGGCGGACGGTGGTCCCGTCGCGCGACAGCAGTTGAGCGTGCGCGGTCAGGAGGGCGTCGTTCGCCCCCTCCACGCGCAGGTCCACCTCGAGCCCTGCGGGCTGGGCCGCCATCTCGAGTTCGTGGACGACACGGCCCTGCTTCATGAACACGACGCGGTCGCACGTGGCCTCGACCTCACCCAGCAGGTGCGAGTTCAGGAACACGCTCGTGCCGCGGGCCTTGAGCTCGTGGATGACGTCGCGCACGAGCAGCCGCCCGAGCGGGTCCAGGCCCGACGTGGGCTCATCCAGGAACACGATCTCGGGGTCGTTCAGGAGTGCTTGTGCCAAGCCGATGCGCTGCGTCATGCCCTTGCTGTAGCCCTTGATCGCACGCGAGGCGGCATCCTGGAGATCCATGCGCGTGATGAGCGCGTCCGCCTTGTCCTCGAGCGCACGGCCGGAGAGCCCGTAGAGCCTGCCGTGGAAGCGCAGGAACTCGCGCCCGGTGAGCCAGTCCTGGAAGCGGAAGTGCTCGGGCAGGAACCCGACGCGCGCACGCGCGCGCCGGTCGCCGAGCGGGCGGCCCAGGAGCATGCCGCGTCCCGCCGTGGGCGAGATCAGCCCCAGCAGCATCTTGAGCGACGTGGTCTTGCCCGCGCCGTTCGGACCCAGGAACCCGAACACCTCGCCGCGCTTCACGTGCAGGCTCAGGTCGGCCACGGCGAGCTTCTCGCCGAAGCGGCGACGCAGGTGCTGCGTCTCGATGGCCAGGTCGGACATGGTGCGCACCCTAGTGTCCCGCCGTGGGCTTCGCAATCACGCACGGCCCTACGCGGTCGGCGGTCATTCGTGCGCGATCGCCACGACCGGCGACAGCTCCGCAGCGCGCCGCGCGGGGTAGGTGCCGAACACCAGCCCCACCAGCGAAGACGACGCCACGGCGATCAGCACCGATCCCGCCGACAGCACGGGCACGATCGGCACGTGCGCCATGGCGCGGAACAGCACCGCGACACCCCAGGCCAACACGAACCCGAGCGACAGCCCCGCGGCCGCACCCGCCAGCGCGATCGAGACCGACTCGGCGAGGAACTGTGCATGGATGTCGCTGCTGCGCGCCCCCACGCTCTTGCGGATGCCGATCTCGCGCGTGCGCTCGGCGACCGAGGCCAGCAGCACGTTCATGATCCCGACGCCGCCCACCAGCAACGAGATGCTCACCAGCGTGCCGACGAACAGCTTCATCAGCAGGAACGCCTGTTCGACGCGGCGCAACTGTTCGCGCCCGACCACCACGTTCACGCGCTCCTGCCAGCGCGTGTAACGGCGCGACAGCCAGTCGCTCGCAGCCTCGCGCAGGTCGTCCACCGACTCCACGTCCGGGGCCAGCAGCTGGATCACCGGTGCGAACCGCCCGCCGGGCGGCGGGTCCAGGAGCGCGGGCGCGGCGGCGATCGGGGCGTACAGCGTGAACGATGGCCGCTCGGTGTCCTCCAGCTCGGTCGCCGCCATGACGCCGATCACCCGGCGCGCCCGGTCGTGCACGTACACCTCCTGCCCCACCATCGCGAACGGGTCGCGCATCGGCGCCAGCTCGCGCGCGAGCGCGTAGTTGAGCACCACGACCGGCAGCCGGGCCTCGACCTCCATCTCGCTGAAGAACCGGCCGGCGCCCACCTCCTGGGTGCCGAACTCGAGCAGGCTGGCGTTGCCGAGCACGACGCTGGTGCGGTGCTGATTGCCGCGATAGCGCGCGGTGGAGCTCCCCGACAGCATCATGCAGATCGCTTGCGCGCCCACCAGTTGCTCGCGCAACGCGCGCGCGTCGTCCACGGTGAAGATCGGGTGGTCGTACACGGGTGACCACCGGCCCTCCTTGTACACGGTCGTGCGCGGGCTCAACGACACCACCTGGACCGAGGTCTCGCGCTCGACCTGGTCGCGCGCGAACGCCATCATCCCGTCGCTCACGGCCATCGTCGTCACCAGCGCAGCGCAGCCGATCATGATGCCCAGCACCGAGAGCAGCGTGCGCAGCGGATGGATGCGCAGCGCATCGACGCCCACGAGCAGGTTGGCCTTGAACGTCTCGCGCAGGCGCATCGGGGGTCCGGGCAGGCCCGCCCCGAGCGCGCGTCCGGAGGACGCGAGCACCACGAGTGCGGCCGGCGAATAGGGGTCGGGCAGGGAACGGGGATCGAGTGGTCAGCGAGGCGGGATCGTGCCGGCGAGTGGCGGGGTCCGTCCCTCGGGGCGTCATCCCGGCGAGAGCCGGAACGACGCCCCGCCGGACTCACCGCAACGAGTTCGCGACGATGAGCAGGTCCTGGGAGTCGAGCTCGCCCTGCACGGCATGGACGCGGCCGCCGTCGCTCCACATCACGACCGTGCCACGACGGGTGCGAGTGCCATCGGGCCGCGTCTCGGAGTTCTTGCTGATGAACAGGGCCTGGTGCCCGTTCACGGTGACCTGCCGGAACGCGCCGGCGGACGTGGGCACCGGCACCAGCAGCGTACTGCGCCAGTCCACCGCGGCGGCGACCCGGCGCGCCTCGCTGGCATCGAGCCCCAGCACGCGCAGCCCCAGCTCGCCCAGCTGGCGCAGGTCGGCGCCCGGCGGCAGCGTGACCTCGGGACTCATCGCCTCGAGCACGGCGAAGGTGTGCTTTCCGTCGGTGAAGCTCTGCAGCACGATCGAGGGCTTGTGCACGGTGATCGGCTGGCCGTCCAGGCCCTGCGGCACCTGCACGTCATTCAGGGCGAGTGCGTCGAGGATCGGGCGCAAGCGGTCGGTGTGGAGCGTGAGCCGCGCTGCACCCTCTCCACTGACCACCGCCTTCTCGAACCGGTAGCCCGGCGGCAGCGTGCCGGGACGCAGCACGGTGGCGAGACCCGCGGTGGAGGCCGCGAGGTCGGCCGAGGGGAAGTCCTGCGGCGGGGCGGGCTCCTTCAGCACTTCCTGTTTGTCGAACACCAGCATCGCCGGGTTGTCGCCCGACTGCTCGGCCAGCTTCCTCAGTTGGTCGATGCGGGACTCGTCGATCTCGACGCCAGCGAACGAGCGCACGCGGAACAGGTCCAGCGCGTTCTGCGCGGCCACCCGCACCGCGGGCAGCGTGAACGAGGCGGCCACGAGTGCGACCGCGAATACAGAAGCCAGCGCCGGGCGCCACACGGAGCGGCGCGTCTCGGTGGCGTCCTCGATGTTGCGCAACCGCTCGCGCAGCGAGCGGGCGAACGCCGGGCGCGGCTCCTCGCGCATCTTCTCCAGGAAACGATCGTCCATCACGAGGCTCCTTCTTCGTCCCAGCCGGCGCGCAGCTTCTGCACAGTTCGATGAAGCATCGTGCCGACGTTGGTTTCGGTGAGTCGCAACTGCTTGGCGATGGCGCGATTGGTGAGGCCCGCGCCGTACTTGAGTGACACCAGTTCGAGGTCCCGTTCGGGCAGTGAGGCGAGCAGCCGGCCGAGCCGGCCGTACGCTTCGTGCTGTTCCAACCGCTCGTGCGGTTCCTCTCCTCCCGCCAGCTCGCCCGCCGCTTCGAGCGGGACCATGTCGCGGCGGCGGCGGTAGTGATCGATCGCCACGTTGCGGGCGATGGTCATGAGCCACGTGGAGAAACCCGCCAGGTCCCGCCGGTAGCGATGGCGCGCCGTCCACGCCTTCTCGAACGTCAGCGATGTGAGGTCCTCGGCCACGGGCCCCTTCCCCACGCGATAGCGGAAGTAGTTGAATACCCGCGGCAACTGTTCCGCGTAGAGCGCGTCCCAGTCCGCGTCCCGGGCGGGATCCAGCGCCCAGAACCTGCCGAACACCGTGTCGCCGATGGCCATCGTGGGGAATGTACGCTCGGGGCCCCGGAGTATCACAGCCGCGCTCGGCGCCCTGCGGCGACGTCTGCCTGCGACGGGTTCCCGGCGGGGGGCAGAACGCCGCGAAATGGCCAAAAGCCTTGCGGCCCGCGCTGGACGTGGCCTTTCCGCACTCTCGAACGCGAAGCTGCAGCCCGCCGGGCGCGCTGGCGGTTTCCGCTATACTGCTCGGCCGTCCCTTCCGACCCCGTCCGGAGCGCTGCGTGCCCCGTTTCTACATCACCACCGCCATCGATTACGTGAACGGCCGGCCTCACCTGGGCCACGCCTACGAGAAGGTCCTCGCCGACGCCATCGCCCGCCGCCACCGGCAGAAGGGCGACGCCACGTACTACCTGACCGGGACCGACGAGCACGGGCAGAAGATCGCGCGCGCCGCGTCAGCCGCAGGCAAGACGCCGGCCGCGTTCGTGGACGAGCTCTCGGTCGCGTTCACCGACGCCTGGAGCGCGCTCGGGGTGCGCTACGACCAGTTCATCCGCACCACCGACCGCAGGCATCACCTGGCGGTGCAGGAGCTGTTCCGGCGGTTGAAGGACGCACTGTCGCCCAAGACCGGAGAGCCGGTGCTCTACGAGGAGTCCTACGAGGGGCTCTATTGCGAGGGCTGCGAAGCGTTCAAGACCGACAAGGACCTGGACGAGAACGGCCTCTGCCCCGAGCACAAGGTGAAGCCCCGGGAGGTGAAGGAGAGCAACTTCTTCTTCCGCCTGTCCGAGTACGACGACGCCCTGCTCAAGCACCTCGAAGCCCACCCCGACTTCATCTGGCCCGACTACCGCCGCACCGAGGTGATGAACGTCATCAAGGGCGGACTTCAGGACATCAGCGTGTCGCGTCCCAACCTGGCGTGGGGCATCCCGCTGCCCGAGGAGATCGAGGGCGGCGAGGGCCACGTGGCCTATGTGTGGGCCGACGCGCTCCTGAACTACCTGTCCGCGCTCGGCTGGCCCGAGCGCAAGTACTCGCTGTGGTGGCTGGCCAAGCAGAAGGACGTGGGCGGGCCCGGTGCCGCGCGCCAGGACGAGTTCAAGCACCTGGACGGCCAGGGCCGGCCCGGTGCGGCGTGGGCCGGCACCAAGGAGGCCTACTACACCAACGCGTTCCACCTGATCGGCAAGGACATCAGCCGGTTCCACTGCATCTTGTGGCCCGCGCTCCTGCTGGCCGCGGGCGTGCCGCTGCCGCGCCAGGTGTACGTGCACGGGTTCATCTATGCGCGCGGGGAGAAGCTCTCCAAGTCGCTCGGCAATCTCGTGGACCCGATCGAGATGGCGCGCACCTTCGGCGCCGATGCGCTGCGTTTCTACCTGCTCGACTCGTTCCCCACCGGCCGTGACGGCGAGTTCACCGTGGAGCAGCTGGTCGAGCACGTGAACTCGCACCTGGCGAACAAGCTCGGCAACCTCGCCAGCCGCACGGTGACGCTGGTGAACAAGCACTTCGACGGCAAGGCACCCGCCGAGTGGAACCCCGGCTCGTTCCAGACCGACGAGGCGCGGGAGGGCTACGGCGCGCTCATCGCCGTGGCCGAGACCACCGCGACCGAAGCACCCAAGGCGTGGGAGGAGATCCGTATCAACGACGCGCTGGAGCACGCCTGGAATGTGGTCGAGCGTGCCAACGAGTTCGTGGACCGCACCAAACCGTGGGAGATCGCGAAGGACCCCGCGCGGCGTGAGGAGCTGGCCACCGTGCTGAACGCTCTATTGGAGACGCTGCGCCTGGTGGCGATCTGGGCGTGGCCGGTGATGCCCGCCAAGTGCGAGGAACTGTGGACGCTCCTGGGCCTGACCGGCTCGCCCGCGCAGCAGAAGGACGCCGACGCGCAACCGCGCTTCGGCGCCGGCGACGAGCACGCGCTGGGTGCGTCCGTGATCCTGTTCCCGCGCATCGATCTCAAGAGCGTGGCCGGGGCGTGATCGATACCCACTGCCATCTTTGCGACAAGCGCTTCGACAAGGATCGTCAGCCGGTGTTCGACCGCGCCCGCCACGTGGGCGTGACGCACATGATCGAGATCGCGTTCGAGCCCGCGATCTGGGACAAGGCGTTCGCGCTGGCCGCCGAGCATCCGAATGTGTTCCTCGCCGTGGGCGTGCACCCCAACTCCGCCGGCAAGGTGGGCATGGAGCAGCTGCCCGCGCTGCGTGAGCACGCGCGGCACCCGCGCGTCGTGGCCATCGGCGAGATCGGCATGGACTTCTTCCGCGACTACTGCCCGCGCGAGGATCAGGCGCGCTGGTTCCGCGCGCAGATCGCGCTCGCCAACGAGGTCGGCCTGCCCGTGATCATCCACCAGCGCAGCGCGCTCGAGGACGTCTTGGGCATCCTCGAGGAGTCGCGCGTCGAAGCCGGGGGTGTCTTGCACTGCTTCGATCAGGACGCCGCCACGGTGGCACGCGCGCAGGCACTCGGGTTCAAGCTGGGTCTGGGCGGCGTGCTCACGTATGGGCATGCCGCGCTGGATGAGGCCGTGCGCACCGCACCCGAGGACATGCTGATGCTCGAGACCGACGCGCCTTACCTCGAGCCCGAGCCGCGCTCGCTCAAGCGCAACGAGCCCTCGTTGCTCACGCGGGTCGTCCGCCGGCTGTGCGAGCTGCGCGGTTGGGAGCCGCAGCAGGCGGTCGAGATCACGCGGCGGAACGCGCGGGAGCTGTTCCGGCTGCCGATCTGAGGCGGCCCTACTTCCCCCGCACCCGCTCCACCAGCCTGGCGATCGCGCGCACGCTCTCGAAGTGATCGGGCAGCACGTCCTCGTCCGGGATGGTGATGCCGAACTGCTCCTCGCAGAACGTGACCGTCTTCAAGATGCTCAGCGAATCGAGCAGTCCCTTCGCCAGCAGCGAGTCGTCGGGGCCCAGGTTCTTGAGATCCTTGTCGTAGAACACGTCCTCGATCAGGAACTGGCGGACGGCGGCTTCGGTCGGGCTCAGGTTCATCACGATTCCTTGTGTCGGGTCATGTCGGCGAGGGCGCGGCGGTCCACCTTGCCGCTGCTCGTGCGCGGCAGGGCGGCCAGGAACTCCAACAGCTCGGGCACCATATACCGCGGCAGCGTGGCGGCACAGTGCTGCTTGAGCTGGTCCGCGGTGACCTGGGCTCCGGCCTTCGTCACCACCACCGCCTTCAACCGGTTCGTCACCTCGTCGTCGGGCACCGCCACCACCACGACCTCGTCCACGGCGGGATGCGCGGCGAGTCGTGTCTCGATCTCGCCCAGCTCGACGCGGTAGCCGCGCGACTTCACCTGGTGATCGCGTCTTCCGAGGAACTCCAGTTCGCCGTCGGGCCGTTCGCGCACGAGGTCGCCGGTTCGGTAGGCGTGGTCGAACATGCCGGGGGCGATCTCGATCGCCTGGAGCGACAGCGCGGTGCGCTCGGGCTTGCCCCAATAGCCCTGCATCACGGACGCGCCGCGGATCCAAAGCTCGCCGACCCCGCCCGTGGGAACGGGGCGAAGGGCGTCGTCGAGCACGAGTGCTTCGTCGAACGGGCACGCGCGGCCGATCGGCACCGGCGTGTCGCCCTCGGGTGGCGAGCTCACCTCGAACCACGTGCACACGTTCGTCTCGGTGGGCCCGTAGAGGTTCACGTAACGCGCATTCGGTGCGAGCGCCATCAGCTCGCGCAGGTACTTGTTCGGGAACACCTCGCCCGCGAAGATCAGCACGCGCAACGCCGACAGGTCGTGCTTGTCGAGCCCGCCGCGCGTGAGCATGAGCACCAGCGAGCTGGGCGTGCAGTACCACACCGAGAGCCGGTCCTGTGCCCAGGCCTTCGCCACGGCGGCCGGGAACGCCGCGATGCGCGGGCTGACGGGGTGCATCGAAGCCCCGGCACGCGCGGTGGAGAACAAGTCGAACGTGGACAGGTCGAAGTGGAACGGCGCCTGGTTCGCGACGCGATCCTTGGGAGAGAGCGCGAACGTGTCGGCGGCCCAGTCGGTGAACACGCGGCAGTTCCGGTGCGAGAGCATCACGCCCTTGGGCTCTCCGGTGCTGCCACTGGTGTAGAGGATGTACGCGAGGTCGTCTTCCAGCGCGGGACTGGCGAACGCACCGCCGGGCTCGGCCGCGAGCGCTCCCCACGGCACACCGGGCAGGCCCGCCACGCGCGGCGCGGCCGCGGCCTGGTCGGCGAGGTCGGCGAACCACAGCGCGCGCATCGGCGCGCGGCCGGCGAACGTCTCGTCGAGCGCATGGGCCCGGTCGTGCGTGGTGACGAGCCCGGCCAGCTCGCAGTCGCGCGCGATGTACGCGAGCCGCGGTGCGGGGGCCGCCGGATCCACGGGCACGTACGCCGCACCCGCCTTCATGATCCCGTACAGCGCCACCACCGCATCGGGTGACTTGGGCAACCACAGTCCCACGCGGTCGCCGCGACGCACACCGTGTGACTTGAGCGAGCGCGCGAACTGGTTGGAGCGCTGCTCGAGCGTGCCGTAGTCGAGCGACTGGCCGTCCATCGCCACGGCCACCGCGGCGGCATCGCGCTGGGCGGCTTCGCTCACCAGCCGCGGCAGCAGCAGGTGCATGGGCTAGGCCGCCGGCTCGCGCCTGCGCATCACAGGCCGAGGCAGCGGGCGATGATCTTCCGCTGCATCTCGCTCGTGCCGGAATAGAGCGTGCCCGAGAGGGCGTCCCGCACTTCGCGCTCGATGGGGTATTCCTTCATGTAGCCGTAGCCCCCGTACAATTGCAGCGCGTCGAGCGCCGCCTTGTTGTGCATCTCGCTCACGAACAGCTTGGCCATCGCGGCCTCGAGCACGGCGTTCTTGCCCTGGCCCTGCAGCCAGCCCACCTTGTAGAGCAGGTATCGGCCCGCCTCGATCGCCACCTTCATGTCGGCGATGCGGTCGGCCACCGACTCGAACTTGGCGATCGGCTGGCCGAACTGGCGCCGCTGCTTGGCGTAGGCGATGCAGTCGTCCAGGAGCCGCTCCATCGCGCCCAGGTGCCCGGCGAAGATGCAGGCCCGCTCCCACTCCATGGCGGAGTTGAAGATGCGCATGCCGCCGCCTTCGGGGCCCAGGCGGGCCGTCTCGGGCACGTGGCAGTCCTCGAGGATCACCTCGCCCATGGGCGAGGTGCGCAGGCCCATCTTGGGGATGGGTTTGCCGAACGTCACGCCCTTCGTGCCCCGCGGCACCAGGAACGCGGTGAGCACGGGCGCCTGGCCGTCTCGCTGCAGGTAGGCGAACACCAGCGCGACGTCGGCCACGGGCGCGTTGGTCGCGAACGTCTTCTGGCCGTTCAGCACGTAGCCGCCGGACTTGCGCTCGGCGCGCGAGCCCAACGAGAACACGTCCGAGCCAGCGCCCGGCTCGGTGATGGCGTGCGCGCCGATGACTTCGCCGCTCACCAGCTTCGGCAGCCACGTGCGTTTCTGCTCCTCGCTGCCGTAGTGCGCGAGCGGCATCTGCACCGCCCACATCTGCGCGTTCAAGCTGAAGACCAGGCCGTTGTCGCGGCAGCCCCAGCCCAGCGCTTCCATGGCGATGGTGGTGGTGACCAGGTCCTGGCCCTGACCGCCGTAGGCCGCCGGCACGGGCAGCCCGAGCAGGCCGAACTCGGCGCACTTGCGCCATTCGTCGCGCGGGAACTCGCCGTCGTGGTCGCGCTGCTCGAGGCGATCGTTGAGCGCCTCGCGCGCGAACGTGCGCACGGCGTCACGGAGCTGCTTCTGGTCGTCGGTCAGCTCGAAGTCCATGAAGAGCTAGCGGCCTCCGGCCGCTGGACCGCCCGAGGCGGCATCGGCTGCGGCTTGCGGGTGAAACTGCCCGATCCATTCGAGCGCGCGTTCCAGCACGCGCCGCTGCACCGGCACGTTCAGCGTTCCGTGCACGTCCCCGGGCCACACCTCGACGTCGAAGCGCGCCCGCTGTTCGGGCGTGAGCCTCGGGAACACCGTCTGGAGCGCGACCTGGAACGAAGCGTACTCCGCGTCGGCGTCCCCGTACACGAACAGGGCCCGGGCGCCGGAGGCGACGAGGGCCCTGAAGTGCTCCATGAAGCTATCGGCCAGCGGCGTGTCGTTCCGTACACCGCCGCGCGCGCCGCCTTGGGCCACGCGCCGGACCACCATCGCCATATGACTCCAGCGCGCGGGGTCGCCCAGCGTGCGCCAGTTCTCGCGGTTGCCGAGCGCGCGCAGCAGGTGCTTCCAGTCCTTGCGGTCGGCGTGCGCCTTGACCAGTGTCTCCAGCTCCATCACCGGGGCCGCCAGGAACAGGAGTCCGTCGATCGAGCCCCCTTCGTCCATGAACGCCGACAACGCGGTGCGCGCGTCGAAGCACGCCCCGAGCACCATGAAGCGCTGGTGGCCGAACCGCTCGCGCAGCATGCGCAGCACCGCGGCGATGTCGCCGCGGTAGGGCCGGTTGGGGTCCAGGAACGCGGTCACGCCCTCCGAGTCCCCGGTGCCGTGGTAGTCGAAACGAAACGCACCGAAGCCGCGCGTGGCGAGCTGCCGTGCGCCTTCGACCCACATGCGATTGCGGTGCGAGCGCGGGCGCGTGAGCAGCACCACGGCGTGCTCCGCGCGCGGTGCGGCCGGGTCGGGCGGCGTGTAGAGGCCGAACAGCGTGCCTTCCGCTGTGGCGAGCGTCACCGGCACCTCGGCGCGTGCGCGCGCGAGCTCGGCCGGGGTCTCACGCCAGGGCATCGAGCCACTCCAGGGTCACGCGCAGGAGCGCGTCGGACTGCCAGGCCGGATTGCTCATGAGCTGGTAGCCGGGTTCCTCCTGCACCAATGCGGACTGTACATCGGTGCCGGCCGCCGTGAGCGCTTCGACGAGCTGGGCGTGCGCGGGGGCGAGCTTGGCGCGCGCCTGCACCTGTGCGAGGCGTACACGTGCGCGCCCGCCGGTGAGAGTCGGGGCGAGCGAAGCGGTCCCGAGGCTCTGCACCAGCGAGCGCTGCAGCGTGTAGCCCAGGATGTCGAGGCTGCCCTCGGACTCGAGCCGTGCCAGGAGTTGGTCCACAGTGGCCTCGGGCCTCTGGCCGCCCGCCACCTGTGAGAACAGCAGCGTGCGCAGCTGCTGCCGGAAGAAGTCGGCCGGTTTCTCCACCGGCTCCCAGAACAGGAACGCGTCGGCATCGTCGCGGCCGGATCCCATGCCACCGGCCACGCCGGCGACCAGCGCGCCCATGCGCACCCCCAGCCAGACGATGCGCGAGCGCCCGCTCAATCGCCGCGCCTCGTCGGCGGCTGCACGGGCGTCGGTGACGAGGCTGTCGAGCGTGACGTCGGCCGAGCTGCCGCCCGAATCGCCGTGCCCGCGCGCATGAAAGCGCAGCACGGGGAAGCCGCGCGCGGCGGCCGCGCGCGCCGCCAGGACCTCCTGGCGGTAGAGCGTGATCTGCTCCACGCCGAGCCCGTGCACGTGCACGACGACGGGCGCGCTCGCTCGTCCCGGGACAGCCGCGTGGAACACGGCGTAGATCGGGATTCCGGCGACGGTCAGGAAGAAGGGCGTCTCGGGCGCGGCGGCGCGGGCCGGCGCGAGGGACGCGGCGGGAGCGGGCGAAACCAGTGGCTGCTCCGTGGGCAAGGGGGGACGGACAGGGCGAAAAGGGTACGAGCCGGGTTCCAGCGATGTCAACGACTCAAGCACCGGAAAGCGCTCGGAACGCGGGCGCGAACAGCCATCAAGCCGTTGACGCAGCGGCCGATGATGAGGGGGATGCCCTCCACTCATCCTGGGATCCTGCTCGGCTTCGCGCTGGGGGTGCCCGCTGCGGCGACGCTGCTGGTGTGGTTGCTCGCGCGCCACACCCGCCGCGGCCAGAAGCATGCGACGCGCATGCGCGCGGGCGAGTTGTTCCGCTTGTTGGGAGGCAACGTCGCCGGCCGCGTGCCGGAACGAGCGTTGCGTCGCGCCGCCGCGCGCACGGACCACGTGCCGTTCTGGGACGCGCTCGAGGCCATCACCGCCACGCTCCGGTTTCGCGAGCGGCGCGGCCTGGCGCACACGCTCGCGCGCAGCGGCCATGTCGCGCAGGAACGCCGCGTGCTGGTCGCGAGCGAGCCGCCCGCGCGGCGCGAACTGGCCGCACGCCGGCTGGGCCTGCTCCCGGACCAGCGTTCGCGCCGCGTGCTGCGCCACGCGCTCGTGCGCGGCCCCGAGAGCGTGCGGTTGGCCGCGGCGCGTGCGCTGGCCCGGCACCGCGACCTGCGCGCGCTGCGCTGGCTGCTCGAGCACCCGGAATCGCTCGCCACACGCCCGCTGCCCGCGCTGGTGGGCCTCCTGCGCTTGTTTGGCCCCGGCGCACGCGCGCTGCTGATCGCATGGCTCGAACGCGGCCACGGCGACATCCGCCTGGAGTGCGCCGCGCTGGACGTGCTTGGGCTGGCGCGCTGCCGCTCGGCACGCGGCAGCATCGCGATGAGGCTCCAGAGCCCCGCGCTGGAGCCGCGCGTGGCCGCGGCGCGCGCGCTCGGCCGCTTGGGCATGGGCGAAGCGATCCCCGTGCTGGTGCTGGCCCTCACCGACGAAGCCTGGCCGGTGCGCGCGATGGCCGCCCAGGCGCTGGGCCGCCTGTCGGCCTCGCCTGCCGTCGATGCGCTCGCGGCCTGCGTGAGCGACCGCTCGTGGTGGGTCCGCCACCACGCCGCCTACGCGCTCGCCGTCATCGGCGGCGACGGCCACGAAGCGCTGATCGAACTCGCCGCCCGCGCCGACGATCCCTATGCGAGGGAGATGGCGAGGGAAGCCCTCGAGTTCGGGTCACGGGTGAGGCACGCCTAGCGGCGCTTGCCGCCGCCCGTGCGGTGCCCGACACTTCGCGCATGCGCCACTCCTCCCCGCGCGATCCGCGACGGCCGCATGTCTCCGAGCACGTCCGCGAGCGCGCCGAGCGTGAATCCGGCAGCGAACTGCAGCGCGTCAAGGACGCGCTCACCTCGCGCGGACTGTCGCCGCGCAAGCGCTTCGGGCAGAACTTCCTCGTGCGCGAGGAGATCGCCGAACGCATCGTCGAGCACGCCCACCTGCGCGAGGACGATGTCGCGGTCGAGATCGGGCCCGGCGCCGGCGCGCTCACGCTGCGCATCGCGCGCCGCGTGCGCCACCTGATCGCGGTCGAGCTGGACAAAGGGCTCGCGCAGTACCTGCGCGAGGAGTGCGGCGACGTGCCGCGCATCAGCATCGTCGAGGGCGACTTCCTCGAGTTCGACCTCGCCGCCGCGGCCGCCGCGCATGGCGTGGACAAGCTGGTCGTGGTCGGCAACATCCCTTACAACGTCACCACGCCGATCCTCGAGCATCTGTTCGAGTCCCAGCATGTCGTGCGCAGCGCGGTGCTGCTGGTGCAGAAGGAGTACGCCGAGCGCCTCGCCGCCGCCGCCGGCACGCCCGAGTACGGCGCGCTGACGCTGTTCGCGCGCTATCACGCGCTGATGGAGCCGCTGATGACGCTTCGTTCGGGGGCGTTCTGGCCGCGGCCCGAAGTGGACTCCATGCTGGTGCGCTTCTTCCTGCGCGACCACCCGCCGGTGGAGGCCCCGGAAGCCCTGCTGTTCCGCATCATCCGTGCGTCGTTCCAGCAGCGCCGCAAGCAGCTCCTGAACACGCTCGAGAACGCCCTGGGCCTGCCGCGCCCCGCCGTCGAGCGCCTGGGCCGGCAGGCCGGCATCGCGCTCACCCGCCGCGGCGAGACGCTCACGCTCGACGAGTTCGCACGCCTGGCGCGAGCCGCCACCGACCGCGGCATCGACGCGTAGCTGGCTGGCCTGGACCGGCGACTTACCGTGAGGCGAGGAAGCGAATGGCCATGACCGTCAGGCTCAAGTACACGGAAGCGGATGTCCGAGCGGCGGTGAACGGCTATTGGAAGCGCTCGGTGGGCGTGACGTTCGTTGCCGCCACCGTGTTCCTGGTCGCGGTCTTCCTGTGGCGCGTCTCGGGGGGCGACAGGTCGTGGATCATCGGGGCCCTGGGGGCGTTCCTGATCCTGGTCGTGGTCGTCATGGCTACGGCCTACATCGTCCCTTACCGGCACGCGCTCGGCGCCTTCCGCGCGTTGGATCCCCCGGAAGCGACCATGACGCTCGACGACGGCACGCTGTCGATGACGAGCTCCGTGGGTTCGTCCACGGTCGCCTGGTCGGTGGTGAAGGAGGTCTGGCGCTTCGACGGTGTCTGGCTCCTGCTGTTCTCCAAGGCGCAGTTCGTCACGCTGCCGGTCAGGTGCCTGGGCCCCGAAGCGCAGTCCTACATCGCCGAGCGGGTGCGATCGGTGGGCGGACGCGTCGCCTGACCCGTCGGTTCCATCCACGCCGGTCGCGGGGCCCTGACCCTCGCGGCCGGCCCTAGCCCGGGCCGGCCGCGTCGTCTCCAGCGACTCGCTTCAGCGGTAGAGCTTCTTGATCCTGCCCCAAGTGCTGCGCTTCACATCCGTGGGCGCGTCCGTCTTCTCGGACGGGACGAACAGGTACTCGATCGGCACTTGCGTCACGAATAGCTGCGCTGACGAGAACTGGTCGGCCACGAAGGGCACGAAGTTCCCCGAGGTCGGCGAGATGGGATAGACCGCCAGGTGGGTCACCGTGTCGACGGCCGGGAATACACTGCCCGCGTGTTCCTTGGAGCACGGCGCGCACAGGTACTCCAGGTCCTGAGGCTGCTGGAAGTCCACCCGCCACTCGTCCCGGAAGTCGAAGCCCGCCGCGGGGCCAGGGAACCCGAGGGCTCGATAACACAGGTAGTGGTTCGCGATCGGGATGTCGCCGAACGTGGGTTGGTTGTTCTTCGACGCCGGAGCGAGCAGGAACTCCAGGTTCAGGACCTGCACGACGTGGGACCCGAACTGGTTGGTCACGATCGCGGACCGGTTCACGGGCAGCTTCTCGCGGACGTTCCACCACGTGTAGTGCAGGAACGTATCCGGGACCGCGGAGTTGTTCTTGTGCACCCAGTTCAGGAGCCGGTTCCGGCGATCCACCGTGACCGTGATCCCCTGCCGGAAGAACTGGTCCTTCACGAGGATCGGCTGGGGCTGCACGAGGGAATCGAAGCTGGTGTAGGTCCAGTAGTGCGTCGGGTCGAATGGTGCGCCGGGCTGCGCGATGGCGGTGGCGGACAGCCACAGCAGGGCGAACCCCGTCAGGCACAGGCGCGATGCAGCGATGGCAATCCCACTCATGGGGTACCTCGCTCGGGTGGGGGATGTGTGCGAGGTCCGTCTCGGGCGTCCCGTCCGTGGGTGGGAATCGCGGCCCACGCGAGCCTCGACCCGGTGCCGTCACGGGTCAAGGATGTTCGCGTTCGAGCGTGCGCGTCACACCACGCGAAGCCAGCTCCTGACCGGATTCCTTACCACAACCCCATGCGGATGAACTTCACCGCGACGTTCCCGCTCGAGTCCACGACCGCGCGGAACCGGTAGCCGCCCGAGCCCTCGACGTAGTCCCCGCCGCTGGACTCGATACGGCGCCCCGCGAACCGGCCCGTCACCCACAGCAGATCCTCGCCGCGCACGCGCGGCCGGACCTCGACGCTCTCCCCCGGCGCCAGCGACGGCACCTTCACGGAGTCGCGCTCGGTGCGCACCCACAGCTCCTCCAGCCGGTGCGCCGAACGGTTCACCACGCGCACGCGCGGTGCGTCGGCCCCGCCGCAGCCCGCGGACAGCAGCGCGGACAGCGCGCACAGCGCCATCGCCGCGGCGAGCGCGCGAGGGACCGGCAGCAAAAACCCCGCGAGCCCTGCGGCTCGCGGGGTGCGTGCAACGGTGCAACGAGACACGGTGTGCCTCACGGTTCCACGAACTTGTAGCCCACCTTGTGTACCGCCACGATGAAGGGCTTCTCGAAGCCTTCTCCGAGCTTGCTGCGCAGGTTCGAGACGTGCGTGTCCACGGTGCGCGTCGTCACACCCAGCTCCTCGTCCACGCCCCAGATCTCCTCGAGCAGCTCCTCGCGGCTCACGGTGCGGCCGCGGTGCTCGATCAGGTACTTCAGGAGCTCGAACTCCTTGAACGAGAGCGCGACCTGCTTGGCGGTCTTGTACACCTCGCGCGGCTCGAATCGCACCTCGACGTCGCCGAACGTGTACGTGGTGGTGGCCGGAGCACCCGTGTTCATCGGGCCGCGGGCCACGAGCCGCTTCACGCGCGCGAGCATCTCCTTCGGGCTGAACGGCTTGGTCACGTAGTCATCCGCGCCGAGGTCGAAGCCCTTCAGAACGTCCGCCTCGAAGTTGCGGGCGGTCATCACCAGCACCGGGATGTCCTTGTGGCGCTGGCGCAGCTCCTTCAGCACCGTGAAGCCGTCCTTCTCGGGCAGCATGATGTCGAGCAGCACGGCGTCGGGCTTCTGCTTGAGCGCCATCCGCAGGCCCTCTTGGCCATTGCGGGCCGTGAGGACCTCATAGCCTTCATAGCGGAAGTTGTGGGCGAGGCCGTCGAGCAGCCCCTCCTCGTCCTCCACGATCAGGATCTTCTTCTTGTCGTTGGTCATGATCCCTCTCCCGGGGCGCTACGCCCCTCCCCGCGACGGCCGCCGTCCGGTGCGTGCCTCGGCACGCTGACCGAGGGCAGGGTCATCCGTGTGTGGATCCGTGCCCCCCGTCCCAGACTGGCAACAGGATGGTGAACGTACTGCCCTCTCCGGGCGTGCTGGTCACTTCGACCCGGCCATGATGCGCGTGAACCAGCATCTGGACAAGCGACAGCCCGAGCCCCGCGCCCTTCACGTCGTGGACCAGCCCGGTCTCGACCCGGGCGAACTTCTCGAAGATGCGGTCCTGCTCCTCCTGCGGGATCCCGATGCCCCGGTCCGAGACGGCGAGGGTCACGTGGCCGTCCCCGGCCGTGACCGCCACCCGGATGTCCTTCCGGTCCCGTGAATACTTCACGGCATTGTCCAGCAGGTTCAACAGGCAGTGCTGCAGCGCCCGGGCGTCGCCCAGGACCTCGGGCAGGGCCTCCGGCAGCGACACCTCGTAGTGGAATCCGGCGTCCTCGAGCCGCAGCCGGAAGCTGTCCATGGAGGCCGCCACCACGGTGCGCAGGTCCAGCGGCGCGCGGTTGAGCATGTGCTGGCCGGCTTCGAGACGGGAGTAATCCAGGATGTTGTCCACGAGCTGGGCCAGCCGGTCGGTCTCACGGCTGATCGCGCGCAGGAACTTGTCGCGTTCGGCCTCGGTGTTGAATCGCCCCAGCTCGAGGGTCTCGACCGCCACCTTGATCACCGCGATCGGCGTCTTGAGCTCGTGCGTGACGTTGGAGACGAAGCTGGTCTTGGCGTTCACCAGCTCGATCTGGCGCAGGATGTAGCGCGCGCCCACGAACGTCGCCCCGAGCAGCACCAGGGTGAGCAGTCCGATGAAGATCATCTCGATCACGACCAGCCGGTTCGCGAACGCCACGGGTGACGTGGGCGTGGCTGCGACTCGCACCTGGAAGCCCTCGAACGGGCCCGTCATGATCGCCAGCCGCGCCGTGCTCGGGATGGTGCCCTCGCGCACGTGCGCGACCTCGTTGCCGAGCGGATCCAGGATGGTGACCGCAAGGTTGCGCGTGGACTCGAGGCCGCCGTACATGCGCGGGCTCTGCGGCAGCCGGTCCACGACGATGACGCGCAGGTGCTCGGCCAGGAACGAGCGCGGGTTGAACCACCAGCCGCCGGCGCCCATCGGGTTGCCGTCGGGGCCATTCAAGAGCATGGACGCGAACGGGTGATCGCGCTGTCCCGTGGGATCGTCGCCGTAGATCAGCAGCTGGCCCTCGACGGTGACGATCGAGTACCCCTCGAGCTCGTCGAGCGGCACGAAGTGCGGGGCTTCGAACAGCCGCATGCGGCTCGCGAGCGCGGCGCGGATCTGGTCGCCGGTGCCGCCGTCGCGCGACACCAGCTCGGCGGGGCTCAGCGCGGAGCGCACCTCGTCCACCAACTCGCGCTCGTAGGTCTCGATGACCTTCTCCGCCAGGTAGGCGTTATAGCGCGCGGACTCGACCGCGACCTGGTTCGAGACGCGCAGCGTCAGCCAGAAGGCGGTGACCGCGAGCGCCAGCGCGGGTAGCGCGACGGCGCCGATGAGCAGCGCCAGCTTGCGCTCGCGCGAGCGCGGCAGGATGCGCGGACGTGGTATGGGCATGCGAAGCGCCAGCCTAACGGGATGCCATGGGGGCCGCTACCGGCGCGGTCCCGGCGCGGACGCCGGAGCCCCGAGTGGGCCCATCGTGGCGAGGAGTGACGCGGTCACGGGTGCTGCCAAAAGCAGGGGGCCGATCCCCTGGAGGGGGATCGGCCCCGGAAACCGCGGGTCGCGTGTTCAGCGCATCGCGACCGGCTGGCCGGTCATCGAGCGGATCTTCGAGACCACATCGCGGTCATTGGACGTGATGAGCGTCATGCAGCCGCGCTCGACATTGACCACCTCGCGGTGGAGCTTGCCGCTCGCCATCGCGCCGCGCAGCGACTTGCACTCGTCGCACAGCGGCTTGCCGCTCGTGCCCGAGAACGCGCCCACCATCTTCTCGTGGCGCTGGGAGATCACGCGCTGGAGCTGCTTCACCTCGGCCGGCGACTCCACGGTGTAGACGATCATCGCGCCGTTCTTGAGCGACACCACCTGGGCGCGGGCGCCGAGGGCACGAACTTCCTGCTCGCAGGCGACCCAGTCTTCGCAGGCCGAGCAGTCGTGCACGACCGCGTTGGTGTGCGCCGAGCACTTCATGCCGGCGGCCATGGTCGAGGACGCGCTCTTGGCGTCGGCGCAATGATCCATGGACGTGCCCTTGCTGTTGGCGGCGGTCACGGCGCTGGTGCTGGTCTTGCTGCTCTTCATCATGCAGCAGTCATCCGATTTGGCGGCGGACTTGGCCGGCTTGCCGGTGCTGGCAGCCGTGGCCGTGGTCCCCGCCGGGCTACAGCCCATGGCGGTGGCGACCGCGGCGTTGCTGGCGCAGGCGGCGGCCATCTCGGGCGTGCAGCCCGAGGCGGTGCCCTTCGCGGAGGTCTTCGTGACGGCGGCGGCCGAGGCGGATGTGCCCTTCGCCGACTTATGGGCATCACAGGCGAGCGCGGCGGACGCGGCGAACGTGCACGCGAGTAGGGCAGCAGCGAGCAGGCGCAGCGACTTCATGAGTCGACCTCCCGGAAGGTTGTGACGCCGAGGTCGCACTCATTGGGGAGCACGCCTCTTCAGACTCTGAGCATATCATCGGCCGGCCGGAAGAATCGTGGCATCGGTGATTTTCAACCGTGTCAGGCCGCTGCAAAAAGCCCCTCTGGCGCTGCCGGCATGTGCGTCCGCTGACCCTCCCGGGACACGGACCTTGCAAGGAGCGAGCCGGGGGTGCTCCCCGAGCGGTCTTTGACGGTCCGGACGGCCGCTCCTTAGTGTGCGGTCACTCCGAATGGTAAAACGCCGCTCGTCCGCCAAAGGGAATCGCGCGCCGTTCCTGGTGGGCGCGATCGTCGTGGGAGCCCTGCTGCTGTTCCTGGCAGGCGAGTTGTTCGCGTGGGCCGTGTCGGACTCCGGCCGATTGAGAATGTGGCATTACCTGCACGTGGGCGACCGCGCGCACGCCGTGCGCATCATCGGCCGGCGTATCGAAAAGGGCCTGGAGCGCGCCGGCGTGCCCGCCACCGCCATCGCGTCCGAGCCGCGCGGCGGCGAGGGGCCATCGCTGGTGTGGACCGTGGCGCTGCCGCGCGGAGTCGCGCCGCTGCTCGTGAACCACCTCATCACCACCTCGGTGGAAGCCGGCGGCGCGCGCGTGCTGTCGGGCCGCGAGACACCCGGTGCGAACGGCGGGCTGACCGTGAAGCTGCTGGTGGGCGTACCGGGACGGCCCACGCACGAGGTGCGGCTGGTGCGTCCGGAGCGGCCCGAGGAAGGCACGCCGCGCGAGGCTGCCCGGCTCGCGCTGCTGCTGATCGCCTCCGAGGACGACGACTCGCTGCTGGTCGCGGCCATCGGCCGCGACGAGGTGTTCTCGGTCGGAGCCCCCGCCACCGGCGGTGCGCGCAGCGCGCCGCTGCGTGCGGCGCACGAGCACCGGCGCGACGTGGTGCTGTTCATGCCGATGGAACCCGAGAACTACCCGCGCGTGAACCCCGGCCCCGCCACGCTGCTCGTCAACATGCCGGCGGGGCGCATCGGCCAGATGATGCGTCGCGAGATCGAGGTGGCGAGCCCGATCGTGGCGGTGGCGAATCTTATGGGCTCTTTCGCCACGCAGGACGAGCAATTCATGACCGCCGTCTACGAGGAACTGAAGCGCTCGCAGTTGCCGTTCCTGCACGTGGGCGCCGTGCCGCGAGCGGTGTGCCGCCCGCTGGCCGCGAGCGTGGGCGCGGCGTACAACGAGCCGGATTTCGTGATCGACGGCGAAGCGCGCCGGGGCGACACGCAGTCGCTCGACCGCGCGTGGGCAGAAGCGCTCGCCCGGGCGCGCGATCGCGGCGAGGTGATGGTGCTGTTGCGCGTGACGTCGCGAAGCGCGCCCTGGCTCGCGCGCGCGTTCGAGCCCAAGCGGCTGGGCGGGGTGGAGTTGGTGCCCATCTCGGCGGTGATCCGCCGGCCGACAGCGCCGCACTAGCTCCGCTCCGGGCACGCCCCGCAGGTGCGGCGTGCCCCTCCCGAACCCGAGCCCGTGCGGTCGAGCGCTCGGCCGAGGGGCACCGCCGGCATGCGCGCATGGCCGCCGTTCACGAGCGTTCCCGCGTCGTGACCCCGGTGCCGGCACCCGGGGCGGGACCGCCCCCGCGAATACCTGTTGGCATCCGCGCGCACGCGGAGGCTATGCTCGCCCTCCATGGAGCCCGGACAGGACGTCCTCGCCTCGCTGCTCGACGCCAGCACCCGAACCTGGTGGCTGTCGGACGGCCGCGGCGCGATCGCGCACGGCACCGCCTCGGGCGCGGCCACAAGGCGGGAGCATGCCCTGCTCGCCGTCCCGGGCGCGGGTCCGCGGGCGGAGTGGCCCGCGGTGTCGCTGCTCCGCTTCGACGACCGCGTGGCCGCCGAGGACAGCCCGGCGGTGGAGCTCACGCCCGCGTTCGTGCTGGCCTCGCGCGGTGAGACCGCGCCCGCACTCACCGCGCGCGTGCCGGCGCTGGCCCAACTGGAGTCGTTCGCCGAGCTGCCGTGGCCGCGCTGGCGGTTCCGCGGGCTCGACTGGCAGATCGAGCGCGAGTACCGGCTCGTGGAGGGCCACGCCGCACTGCTCGCGACCTGGCGGTTGCTGGAGGGCGGTCCGGTGCGGCTGCACGTCGCACCGCTGATGGTGGCCCGCTCGCTCGAGGGCCTGCAGCGCGAGACCCCCGAGTTCCGCGGGGCCACGACCGGGGTGCCGGGCCGCATCCGCTGCGGCACGCTCGAGGGCTTCGCCCCGCTCACGCTCTGGCACGGCGGCGCGTTCATGCCGGCGCGCGCCTGGCACCGCGGGCTCGCCTACCCCGCGGGGGCCGCCGACCTGTGGGATCCCGACCGTGGAGCCCTGGTCCCGGCCGAGGACGCGTTCCTGCCGGGCTGGGTGCAGACCGTGCTCGCCGAGCCGGGCGCCACGCTGCACATCGTCGCCTCACCCGATGAGAGCCTGTTCCGCTCGCTCGCCTCCGAGATGCGCCTGGGCACACCACCCGCGCGCACGCTGGCCGAGTGCCTGGCCATGCTTGACCTGGCCGAGGGTGAGCGCCGTTCGCGCTGGCACGATGCGGCGCGTGAGGGCGCGAGCGTGACGCTCGCCCAGGCGTCCGCCGCCCGCGCGACGCGCGCGCCGGCGCGCGGCGAGGGGGTACCCGCCGCGGCCGAGGCACGGCTCTCCCCGCATGCCGGCGCGCTGATCGCACGGCTCGCCGCACGGCTGCACGATGCGCTCTACGAGCGCGCGGACCGGACCGCGGTCGTGACCCACCCCGCACGGCTCGCCGAGCACGGGCCTTCGGCGCTGCGCGTGGCCGCGGGGCTCGTCACGCTGCGCGAGTTCGACAAGGCGCGTGACATCGCGAACGGCTACCTCGCCTATCTCGACGAGGGGCTGGCACCGGAGTCGTTCACCGCGGACGGCCTGCCGCACTACGGCGGCCCGGAGACGTCGCTGTGGCTCGTGCACGTGACGGATCTGCTCTCGCGACGGGACGACAGCGGACGCACCGCGGAATGGCTGCGCGATGGCGCATACGCCGCACTCGAAGGCGTGCTGCAGCACCTGCGGCAGGGCTCGCGCTTCGGCGTGCACTGCGACCGCGACGGGTTCCTGTGGGCGGGCGAGGGCGACGCGGCGCGCACGCGCGCGGACTCGAACGCGCTCTGGTACCACGCGCTGATGGCCATGTCGCAGCTGGCGAAGACGGGTGCGCGGCGCGAGAACGCGGCGTTCTACCTGGCCTGGGCGCGCGAACTGCAGCGCTCGTTCCTGGACCG
>Ga0075429_100000717_pt1 | contig 25956 bp, 22 predicted proteins | sample RhiMetdeltSRZDD3_FD_75295 | JGI IMG/M metagenome (GOLD analysis project Ga0075429, IMG submission 75295) | Populus rhizosphere microbial communities from Tennessee, USA - Rhizosphere MetaG P. deltoides SRZDD3 | ecosystem: Host-associated > Plants > Roots > Rhizosphere > Soil | place: USA... | reverse complement strand
AGTCCCGAGGCGGGGCTGAGCTCGGTCTGCGCGTCCACGACGTAGCTGTAGATCGTACCCGTGATCGCGGACAGTCGCCGGTCGCAGGCCGTGGAGTCGCCCAGCATCGCGATCATCGTGGCGGCCTGCAGATCCGATTCGGTGCGGATCGGCCGGTTCAAGCGATAGACGTAGTAGCGCCAGCCGCCGCCGCCCGCGGGGTCCCAGCTGACGAACGTCTGGCCGTTCGCGTGCGAGATGTGGAGCCCGACGATGTTCTGGGGAAGCGTCCCGCCGCCCTCATTCTCACCCGCTCGCTTGGGCTCATCCGCACGTGCGGGGAACGGGGGGCAGAGCAACAGCATCGCCAGGGCAGCGAGGACAGCGGCCTTCGGAGATCTCATCATTAAGAAGATCCGTTGGTGGCTGCGGGGGATACGACCTTTCCTCGACGGGCACCGCGACGTGGCGCGCAGTGGCGCGGGCAGTTTACAATTCAATCTGTTCAGCTTTCGATAGGAAAGCGTTTTCCGCCGTGTTTTTTTCTTACCAGCGCGGCTCGAACGGTGGGAATCGCCTAATCCGCTACTTTCCAGCCGATTAGCGAACTGTCGATCGTCCGCGCACCAGCCTCGGGATCACGGACGCTGGTCGGCAGGCTGCTGCTGACCTCGCACGCGGCGCTCCCGTGCGGTGGTCTGGAAGCACCGGCGGAGCTTTCACGGAAGCCTCCGCGCAATCGCGTCAGTCGAGTCTCGATTCTCAGCGAGCGCGGGCCCGACCTCAGCTCTCGCTCAGTCGAGTCCCTGGGCGGTCCGGCGGCGCAGGTCCAGACGGCGCCGCGCTTCCTGTTGGACACAGTCGAGCATGCCCAGCAGGCCCTGGCCCTTCCCCATCGAGACGTCCCGGCCGAAGATCGAGAACACGACCTCCTGCGGCACGCGCACGATGTCCTCGAGCGGCTGGCCGGAGAGCGTCTCGTCGAGGATCGCCGCCCACGCCTTGGCCGAAAGCCCCTGCGGGTTCTCGACCGCGAACCAGAAGCGCAGCGTGCCGTCTGGCTGGTCGGTCGCGAACACGTAGGCTTCCGATTCGCATCGCGGTGCGCGGTTCACCTCGGGGTACGGCCGTGTCGCCACCGACGCCGGCACCGCTTCGAACTGATCCGCGTACTCGATCAGCATCTCGGCGCGCAGCCCGCGGTCCACTCCCTCGAACTCGCCCACCACTTCGGCGAGCGGCGCGGGCAGCGCGGCGCTCTCGCTCATGTCGCCACCCACCCGGGAACCCTGCGCCGGACGTGCCCGTGGACCGCCGGCGAAGACTGGGTCATGGGGTCAGGGTTTCTCGATCGGCATGCCCACGGCATTGCCCCACTCAGTCCAGCTGCCGTCGTAGTTGCGCACCTGCGTGTAGCCGAGCAGGAACGTGAGCACGAACCACGTGTGGCTGCTGCGCTCGCCAATGCGACAGTAGGCGATGACATCGTCCGTGGGGCGCAGTCCGATCTCGCCTTCGTAGATCGCGCGCAGGGCGCTGGCGTCCTTGAACGTGCCGTCCTCGGGGTTGGCCGCGCGTGCCCACGGCACGTTCTTCGCCCCCGGGATGTGGCCGCCCCGCAGCACGCCCTCTTGCGGATACTCCGGCATGTGCGTGCGCTCGCCCGAGAACTCCTGCGGGCTGCGCACGTCCACGAGCTTCTTGTGCGCGCGGATGTGCGTCATCACCTCGTCGCGGAACGCACGGATGCGTGCGTCGTCGCGCTCGGGCGACGTGTACTTCGTCGCGTCGTACGTCGGGTGCTCGCGCGTCATGGGGCGCTTCTCCTTCTCCCACTTGAGCCGCCCGCCGTCCATGACCTTGGCGTTGGTGTGCCCGAACAGCTGGAACACCCAGAACGCGTACGTCGCCCACCAGTTGCTCTTGTCGCCGTAGAACACCACGGTCATGTCGCGCGTCACGCCGATCTTGGACATCAGCTTCTCGAAGCTCACGCGGTCGAGGTAGTCGCGGCGCACCTGGTCGTTCAGGTCGAGCGCCCAATCCACCTGGACGGAACCGGGGATGTGGCCGAACGGGTAGAGCAGCGAGTCCTCGTTGGATTCGATGATGCGCACGTCCGGGTCGTTCAGGTGCTGCTCGACCCAGTCGGTGCTGACGAGGGCATCGGCGCGCGCGTAGCCGCGTGAAGCGATCGGGGCGGAAAGTGCGGTATCGGACATGTTCACCTCGTGGGTTTCGGGAAACTTGGTCCCGTCTCTGACGATGGGCCGCATGTTACCTGACCGCATGGCCTACTTGTGATGGAATCGTTTCAGCCGGGGCTGGACGCGCTGCCGGGCCCGTGCGGATGGCCCGCCGGGCCCGCTCCGGCGCGGCCCGGGCGTGGGTCGGCTGGCCCGAGGGATGCGCTCGGCAATCGCGGCTCCGCCGCCATCCGTCCGCCTCGAGCGAGCGTGGTGCCACCCGTATCGGCCCGCCGTCTCGGGGCTCTCGAGCCCGGCTGCGTCCGGGGCCACCGAGGCACAGCGCGTCGCCGGGACTACCCGTCTTCTCCCCACTGCGCCGGTGCGATCGCCGGCCCGCGTTCGCGGCGAGCCAGCAGCATGCGCGGCTGGCCCGCGAGATCGGTGCGCAACTCGTGTGTGGCCCAGTCGCGCGCGCCGTCCAACCAGCCCGCGACGAGTGCGGCACGCTGCTCCGCGAGCTCCATCGCCAGCAGGCCGCCTGCCAGCAGGTGGCGTGGGGCCTCGTCGAGGATCTCGCGCAGGTCGGCGAGTCCGGCGTCGTCCGCGAACAGCGCCGTGGGTGGCTCCCAGTCGCGCACGTCGGCGGGCAGCGCGGCCGCCTCGTCGAACGAGATGTAAGGCGGGTTCGCCACGACGACGTCAAAGCGCGCATCCGGATCCACCGCTTCGAACCAGTGCCCGTGCGAGAACTGCACGCGGTCCGCCACACCGCATGCGCCCGCGTTCTCGCGCGCGAGCTCCAGTGCATCCTCGCTCGCATCGGTGGCGGTCACCTGCGCGTCCCGCCGCTCCTGCGCGATCGCGAGCGCGATGCATCCCGAGCCCGTGCCCAGGTCCAGCACGCGCGGTGGACGCTGGCTCCAGTCGAGTGCGCCCAAGTGCTCGAGCACGGCCTCCACCAGCAGCTCGGTCTCGGGGCGCGGGATCAGCACGCGGCGGTCCACGGCGAGGTCCAGGTGGCGGAACGCGGCCCGGCCGGTGATGTACTGGACCGGCTCGCCGGCCTTTCGGCGTCGCAGCTGCATGTCGAACGCGGCCGCCTCGCTCGTCTCGAGCGGCCGCGTGGCCAGCCTGAGAAGTTCGCCGCGGCCCACGCCGAGCAGTCGCGACAGCAGCTCCTCGGCGTCGCTCGCCGGGTGCCCCGCCGTCGCGAGCCGCGAGACGGCGTCCCGCAGCGCATCGCCAATGGTAGGTGTCATGGCCGCGAGGATACCGAGCGGCGGCCGCCGGTGCATGGCCACCGGCGGTCGCGGCTCGGTTCGGGATCAGGGCGTGGGCGGTGGATCGGATGGCGCGTTCTCATCGGGCGAGAGCGCGGCATCCACGAAGCCCATGATGCAGCTCAGCACGGCGATGCCCGCCCACGGTACGGGCGCGCCCAGGCTGGCCTTGGCCGCCAGGCCGCAGAGCACCATGAGCCCCACGCCCACCCTCGACTCGGACGAGAGCTCGTCGGCGGCCGACGGGCGCGGCGTCAGGGGTTGCAGCAGGAGCAGGACTGCGAGCGGCAGGGCGAGGAGGCGATGGCGGCGCATCACGGCGCACCTCCGCCGATGGGCGGCTCGTCTAGGAACAGCTTGCCGCAGTCGAGGAACGCTGCGGTCCACTGCACGGGAGAGACGGCGGTGAACACAGCGAACGCGCAGCGACCATAGGAGACGACCTTGCGCCAGCCGTCGCCAGTCTCGTCGGGCGAGTCCGTCTCGGCCGCGTGAACCACCGCGGTCGTGGCGAGCAGCGTGAGGAACGCGAGGATCGCCGGTACACGGGCCCGGCGGCGCTGCCGATGGATGAACATGTGCACCCCCTTGGATGAACGTCCCGGGGGCGCGGACGGTGTTGGGCTCGGGAGCTTCGCCCGGCGGAGGAAGGCCCCGCCGGTCAGGTCTAGATCGCGATGCTGGAGCTGTCCGGCACGACGCCGGCGGGCGTGGACGAGAGCAGTTCACCTTGGGCACTGAAGCGGAACGTCTCGCCGAAGGCGCGCCGGCCCCACGCCTCACGCCACACCTGCGTGCTGTCCCACCACACTCCACCCGCGAGCGGTACGCCCAGCATGACGCGGGTGGGCCGCTGCGGCTGGTCCACGATCAGCGCGGTGAGCGCGGGTCGCCGCTCGCGAGCGGCGGTGCGTGTGGCGAGCGCACGCAGGTGCGCCTGGCAGTGCGGGCAGGCGAGGCTCACGGCCACGACCCAGCGTTCGCGTTGGTCGAGCGGCGCTTCGGGTGCAAGCACCACGAATCGCGCCGCGTCCCAGCGCGGTGTCTCGAACGTGCGCACGCGGTCGCGCCACCAGGCGATCCCGGTCACGACGAGCACCGCGAGGGCGATCGCCAGCGCGAGCAGGTTCAGGCGGTGCCAACGCTGGCCCGCAGTCATCCGCGCCTCATGGTTCAAAACTCCTGCCCCGGAAAAGGTCCAGTCCCCACCATATCGCGAGCCGGCTGCTGGTGTAGAACGTGAGCACCACGAGTGCCGCGTCGCGCCAGCGTCCCGACGAGGACGCCGGCGGACCGGTGCAGGCCCGCAGCGCCTCGACGTGCGCACACGTCGCGAGCCCCAAGCGCAGCAGCGTGAGCACGCCGAAGCCCGCGAACGCCTGTGCGAGCGGGCCGGCCGCCACGTGCTCCGGCAGTGCGCGCGCTCCCGCCAGCGCCACGCGCCAGAGCTGGGGCAGGTAGGGCCGCTCCGCGATCACGCTCACCGCAAAGGCCTCGGTGACCGAGGCCGTCAGCAGCGCGGGCGCCAGGGCACTCCAGCGCAGCTTGCGGCCGAGACTGGTCCATGCGGCCGTGGCGAGCGAGGCTTCGAGGGCGGTGCAGACCAGTTGCGTGGCAAGTCCCGCGACGGCGGCCACGGTGGGCGTGAGCGCCGACGCGGGCGCGTCGCGCGTCGAGCGCCAGATCGCTTCGAACCAGATGGTCGCCGCGCACACGGCGAACGCCCAAGCACGCCAGTCCGCGTGTGGCACGGGCACGGTGGGGATGGACGTCGATGTCCTCACGCGGCTCCCTCGGAGGACGCGGCGTTGCCGCGTTCCGTTAGCGGTGACAGACGGGAGCCGGGGCTGCTCACGGCAAGCCACGTGCCACGCTGTAAGCGCTGTGGCTCGCGCCTCGCACCTCGCCGCGGCGGGTTCGGCGGCGGCGAGTCGTCACCCGCGGGAGCGGCCGGGTGTGCGCTCGGTGTCAGTCGCCCGGTTCGAACACCGTGATCGGCTCGCCGGTGCGCGGGTCGTATCCGGTGGCGCGGCGCAGTTCGAACAGCGCGACCCAGAATCCCCGCAGCGCGTCCACGTGCGCGCGACGGGCCGAGTCCTTCTCGAACAGCACCGTGCTCAGCGCCGAGGCGTCCCCGCGGCCGCTCAGGAAGCGCCGCTGGGCCGCGGCGTAGCGCCGGGAGGCGATCGAGTCCGCCATGGACGCGAGGCGGATGCGTTCGCGCTGCACGTTGAAGCGCAGCACTTTCATGCGCACGTCCTGCTCGAGGTCCAGCCGGCTCTGCTCGACCGACAGTGCGGTCACCTCGGCATTGGATTCCGCCAGTCGCACGCGGGCCTGGTTCCGCCCCCAGTCGAGGATCGGGAACGTGAACCCGACGGTGGCGCGCTCGTACTCGTCACCGGGGTGGTAGATGCTGGACAGGTCGTCCGTGAGCCGGCTCAGCCCGAAGCTCGCGAACAGGTCCACTCGCCGCGCACCCTCGGAGCGTGCCGCGGCCACGTCCCGGCGCGCCTCGAGCAGGCGCAGCTCGAACCCGATCGAGGCCGCCCGGCGCTCGCGCGCCTGCGCCACGGCCGTCTCCACCGCCGCCTCGATCTTGGGCACCTCGAACGCGATCTCGGGCCGCATGTCGATGTCGTCCTGCAGCCCCAGGTACGAGCGCGTGCCGTACATGCGGTCGCGCAACTCCAACTCGGAACGCTGCAGGTCGAGCTGGGCGTTGCGCAGCGCCAGCTCGGTCTGGAGCACGTCGTCCTCGTTGAGCTGCCCCTCGCGCTTACGGGCCTGGGCAGACGTGTACAACGACTCGGTGCTGGCCACGTTCAACCGGGCGTACTCGAGCTGGTCGCGCGCCGAGAGCACGTCGAAGAAGTTGTGGGCGGCCGAGATGGCGATGCCCTCCAGTTCCTCGGCGTACTGGCGCCGGGACTCCTCGAGCCGCAGCGGGTCGATGCGGTCCGACCAGGAGTGGGGGTTGTACACGAAGAACGGCTGGCGGATCCCGATGCTGATGGGCCGTGACAGGTAGGTGGGCGGCGCGTCCCGGTCGAGTTCGTGCAGCCGTTCGAGTGCGGACTCCACGTACACCTCGCCGCCGGTGGTGCCCACGGTCTTGCCGATCGCCACGCGCGCCCCGGACGAGACGTAGCTCTGCTGCACGAACGTCTCGACGCCGTCGGGCAGCGAGATCCGGGAGGCGCTGCGCGTGAGGTCCAGGGCGTTGCCCTGCAGCGTCAGCGTGGGCAGGTAGGCCGCGCGCTGGGTGCGGTATTGCCAGCGACTCGACCGGTATTGGTTGCGAGCCTGGGCGGCTGCCCGTGACTGGGACTGGGCCAGCGAGATGACCTGTTCGAGCGTCAGCGTCCGCTCGCTCGCTCGCGGCTCGGGCGGGGTCGTCGGGAGCGCCGGGAGTGCTTGCTCGGCCAGCAGCGGGGGCGCCTCGGCGGCCCGGCCGGCGGTGGCGAACGCGGCCAGCCACGCGCTCAGGCCCAAGCTGACGATCGAGGTCCGCATCCACGACTCATCGGCTCCGCACGAACTTCGCTTGAGGACCCGGCCTGTGGGCGATCCGACCCCATGTGCTGGTGTTGTCGTAAATCGTTCATTGCGCGCAAACCGCGTCACACTCGCACGTGACGAATGTGGAGCAGTCACACTCGCACACATCAGTGTCATCGAACGTCGTTCGATTTCGTCGGAACGCGCGTGGGTGTTAATACCCAAATTGCGATTTGCATTGCAGCATCAATATTGCACGATTCAAGATTATTGCCGCTTGTCCGTAACTCCCCGACAAGCCTCTCTCCCCCCCTCTCCCCCCTCACTTTTGTTGGAGGAAACATGCGTCGCACCCTGTTCGCGCTCGCCGCCCTCACCCTCGGCCTGGCGACCACTGCCTCGGCGGCCAGCTTCAGCACCACGGTCAAGCAGAACGCCCGGGTCAACCTCACCGCGACCCCCAGCGGCTGCGAGAACAACCCCGGCCCCTACATCACGCTCAACGGCGAGGTGAGCCTGTCCGGCGTCACGGCGCGGATCATCCTGACGAACAACGCCAAGTTCACGCACGTGGCCTCGGCTGATGTCTCGGCGGACGTGGTCCTGATCCCGGGCGGCGAGAGCATCCGGATCGCCAAGCAGCCCTCGCGCGGCGGCGTGGGCGGCAACCCGTGGATCTACTTCCAGTACACGGACTGCAAGGGCGGCACGATCGGCGCGCCGATCAAGCTCGGCCGTTGCGTCCAGGGCCTCGGCAACGTGAACGGGAACTTCGGCATCCCCACGGCCATCGCCGCGGCGCTCACGGGCGGCTGCTCGAACAACCCCGGCCCGTTCATCACGCTCGGCGGCGACCTCCGCATGGGCGGGCTGTGCGGCCAGATCATCCTGACGAACAACGCCAAGTTCACGCACGTGGCGTCGGAAGACGTGTGCGTCGATGTGACGCTGCTGGAGGACGGGAAGACCCTCACGTTCGCCAAGCAGCCGCCGCTGGGTGGCGCGGGTGGCAATCCGCACATCTGGGTCCAGTTCCTGGACGGCTCGGGCCGCGATCTTTGCGCTCCGATCTACGTCGGTCGCTGCGTCCAGCTCTGATTCTGGGGAGAACCGGGGTCCCCGGGGCGAAAGCTCCGGGGGCCTCGTGTTGTGTGGTGGGGCGCTTGTCCGTGCCATGCGCCGCTCGCCGCAACCGGATCAGTTCCCGCCGCCCGCCATCTCCGCCAGCCGCTCGGCCGCGTCGGCCTCGAGCAGGGCCGCGCTCATCGCACCGATGTCGCCTTCCATGAAGTCCGTGAGCGAATGCACCGTGAACCCGATGCGATGGTCGGTGACGCGGCTCTGCGGGAAGTTGTAGGTGCGGATCTTCGCACTGCGGTCGCCGCTCGAGACCTGCGACTTGCGCGCCGCGGCCTGCTTCTGCTGCTGCTCCTGGAGCTTCAGGTCGTAGAGCCTCGCGCGCAGCACCTTCATGGCCTTCGCGCGGTTCTTGATCTGCGAGCGCTCGTCCTGGCACGTCACCACCAGCCCCGTGGGCAGGTGCGTGATGCGCACGGCGGAGTCGGTGGTGTTGACCCCCTGCCCGCCCGGGCCGCCCGCGCGATAGACGTCCACGCGCAGGTCCTTCTCGGCCACCTCGACGTCCACCTCTTCGACCTCGGGCAGCACGGCCACGGTGGCGGCCGACGTGTGGATGCGGCCCGAAGCCTCGGTGGCCGGCACGCGCTGTACGCGGTGCACACCCGACTCGAACTTCATCTCGCGGTACACGCCATCGCCCTCGAGCGTGAAGATGATCTCCTTGTAGCCGCCGGCCTCGGCCTCGGTGACCGAGATCACTTCCTGCTTCCAGCGCTTGAGCTCGGCCAGCTTGTTGTACATGCGGTAGAGATCGGCCGCGAACAGTGCTGCCTCCTCGCCACCCACGCCGCCGCGGATCTCGACGATGACGTTCTTGTCGTCGTCCGGGTCGCGCGGGAGCAGCAGCTTCTTCAGCTCCTCGGTGAGCGCGGCCTCGCGCGGCTCCAGCTCGGCCAGTTCGGCGCGCGCCATCTCCGCGAGGTCCGCGTCGGCCGAGGCCATCGCCTCGCGGTCGTCGGCCAGTGTGGCCTGCAGCCGGCGGAACTCGCCCGCGGTCTCGACGGTCTTGGACAGGCGCGAACGCTCGCGCGAGAGGTCGCGCAGCTTCTTGGGGTCGCGCGCCACGTCGGGCTCGGACAACAGCCGCTCGAGCTCGGCGAAGCGCGACTCCACTCGGGCCAGCGCCTGCATCATCGTCGCGTCCATGCTCACTGCACGAAACTCACTTCCTTGATCCCGCCGGCGCGGCGGGCGGCGTCGAGCGCGGGGTCGTGCATGACCTTCTCGAGCGAAGCGATCGCCACGGCGCACATCTCGAGGTCGGGCTCGCGTGTGGTGAGCCGCTGGAACTGCATGCCCGGCCACGCCAGCGCGCGGACTATTGGGTTGCCGAAGTACTTGCCCGAGAGCCGGATGAACTCGAAAGCGATGCCGGCGATCAGCGGCATGCACGCGATGCGCAGCAGGTGCTGGCCCAGGTTCGCGGGCTTCCCGATGAACGTGAACACCACGATGCTCACCAGGACCACGAGGAACAGGAACGTGGTGCCGCAGCGCGGGTGCAGCCGCGGGAACGTCTGCACGCTCTCCGGCGTGAGCGGTGCGCCGGCCTCGAGCGCGTGGATGGCCTTGTGCTCGGCACCGTGGTAGCCGAGCACGCGCGCCATCTCCTTCCACTGGCTGATGAGCCACAGGTAGCTGATGAACGCGAGCAGGCGGAACGCCCCGTCCACGAGGCCGAACCCGAGCCGATCTTGGAACCCGAGCCAGCCCGTGAGCCGCGCGGGCAGGACGACGAACAGCAGCAGGCCCAGGCCGAGCGAGATCACCATGGTGACGCCCTGTAGGATCTGGAAGCCGACGCCGGGTTTGGTCCCCTGCTTGGCGTCCGTCTCCTGCGAGGATTCGTCAGCGCTGAAGTTGAGCGCCGCTACGCCCAGCGACAGCGTCTCGAACAGCGACACCGCGCCGCGCAGCACGGGCCAGCCCAGCGGTTTGATCCGGCGCGTGATGGACTCGAAGTGCTTCTCGAGGAACGCGAGCGATCCGTCGGGGCGGCGCACGGCGACGGCGACCTGCGTGGGTGAGCGCATCATCACGCCCTCGATCACGGCCTGGCCGCCGAGCGGCAGGAACGGCATGGAGCCTCCGGTGGGAAAACACACGGCTCCCGACGCGGGCGCGAACGCCCACTCCGGGAGCCGGTGGAGAGCCGCTACTTGTCGGTCGCGTCCGTGGGTGTGACCTTGGCGTACCGCTTGCGGAAACGATCCACGCGACCCGCCTTATCGAGCAGCTTCTGCTTGCCCGTGAAGAACGGATGGCACTTGGAGCAGATGTCCAGGTGCACCTTGCCGTCCGAGGAGGCCGGCTTGAGCGTGGTGCGGGTGGACCACTCCTCGCCACAGCCGTAGCAGTGGAACGTGCGCGTCTCGTAGACCGGATGGATTCCAGACTTCATCTGAGGCTTCTCCGCCACGGCGGCGTTCCCCGGGGCCCGGCCCGGCGCCGCGTTGCGGCGACGGGAAGCGGGGTGGATCCGAGCGCTCCGCCTGAGTGAAAGTAGGCCGAGGAGTATGCCCGAGCCGCACCCCGGTTGTCCAAATCCGGCGCGTGCTCACAGGTCCCTGACGCTCGAAATGACCGGCCTCCGCGACGCGTACGTGATGCCGCGCACGCGGATGGCGTCGCGTACGGGCGGCGCCGACACGGCTACGGCCGCTCGGTGACGGGCTGCTCGCCCGGGCCCGGCAGCGGCGGCCAGTCGCCCCCTCGGGATTCGGCTTCGAGCAGCCGCTCCACCGAGTCGTAGCGATACACGGTGCGTGCGCCGTGCTGGAACAGGCCCCCGGTGTCTGCCGACGGACCGTACGTGGAATACACGGGCCGGCCGAGCAGCCGCAGCAGCACGGTGAGCTGGCCGCGGTGATGCGCGCTGTGGCCGATGCGCCGCACGAACACCCACGCGCGCGAGCGCTGCACGTCGAAGAACGTCGTCTCGCCCGTCCACCACTCCGCGCGCTTGTCGCGCAATGCGGCGGCGCGCTCGGCGGAAGCCGCGGCATAGTGGCGCATGAACGCCAGCCGCGACTCCTCGGCGGGCAGCACGGGCAGCTTCGTCTCGATGCCGAGCATGTTGCGCATCCAACCGTCCTCCGACGTGCACTGGTGCACGAAGTGCTCGAGCGGAGTGCGCGCCCGGTCCGCGCAGCGGAATCGCAGGTCGTCGTCGAGGAACGCGGACCACACCGACAGCGTCTTCAGCCGCTCGGTGTCGTAGCTGTCGGCGAAGAAGCTCCAATCCCCGGACGCGCTCATCGGCTGGCTCCTTGGGAGGGCAGCGGACCTACGAGTTCATGTTCTCCAGGAACTTCTTGTTCGTCTTGGAGTCGCTCATCTTGCCGATCAGGAATTCCATCGCCTCGATGGAGTTCAGCTCGGTGAGGAACTTGCGCAGGATCCACACTCGGGCCAGGACGTCGCCGGGAAGCAGCAACTCCTCCTTGCGCGTGCCGGAGCGGTTGATGTCGATGGCCGGGAAGATGCGCTTGTCGGCGATCTTGCGATCGAGGACCAGCTCCGAATTACCGGTGCCCTTGAACTCCTCGAAGATCACTTCGTCCATGCGCGAGCCGGTGTCGATGAGCGCGGTGGCGATGATGGTGAGCGAACCGCCGGCCTCGATGTTGCGTGCGCTGCCGAAGAACCGCTTGGGCCGCTGCAGCGCGTTCGCGTCCACGCCGCCCGTGAGGATCTTGCCGGAGTGCGGCACGACCGCGTTGTACGCACGCGCCAGGCGCGTGATGGAATCGAGCAGGATGACCACGTCGCGGCCGTGCTCGACCAGGCGCTTGGCCTTCTCGATCACCATCTCGGCGACCTGCACGTGGCGCTCGGCGGGCTCGTCAAACGTGCTCGAGACCACCTCGCCGCGCACGGTGCGCGCCATGTCGGTGACCTCCTCGGGCCGCTCGTCGATGAGCAGGACGATGAGGATGACCTCCGGGTGGTTCTCGGCGATGGCGTTGGCCAGCTTGGTCATGAGCACGGTCTTGCCGGCCTTGGGCGGCGACGTGATGAGCGCGCGCTGGCCCTTTCCGATCGGCGAGACCAAGTCCACGATGCGCGTCTCGAGACAGCGGTCCTTGGTCTCGAGGTTCAGCTTCTCGATCGGGTAGAACGGCGTGAGGTTGTCGAACAGGATCTTGCCCTTGGCCGTCTCGGGACTCTCGAGGTTGATCGCCTCGACGCGCAGGAGCGCGAAATAGCGCTCGCCTTCCTTGGGTGGCCGCACCTGGCCGCTCACCGTATCGCCGGTGTGCAGGTCGAAGCGCTTGATCTGCGATGGCGACACGTAGATGTCGTCCGGGCCCGGCAGGTAGTTGTACATGGTCGAGCGCAGGAACCCATAGCCTTCGGGCAGGATCTCGAGCACGCCCTCGGCGAAGATGAGCCCGCTCTTCTCGGTCTGTGCTTCGAGCAGCTTGAAGATCAGTTCCTGCTTGCGCAGCCCGCTCGTGCCGGGGATCTCCAGATCGGTGGCGAGCGTGAGCAGCTCGGCCATCGTGCGGCCCTTGAGCTGCTGCAAGTCGAGCATCTCCGCAGATGGCGTGACGGTCTCGGTGATCTCGTCCATGGTGTCTCGCCTCGTGGCGTGGGCGGGGGTGTCGCGGGGCGGCGCCCGATGGGCGTCCCCCTGCGTTCCTCGGGCCGGCGGTCGGGATCGTGATCCCGTGGCCCCTGGAATGTGCGAAGGATGCGGCCCGGTGGCCCGGGCGGCGTGGCGGCAGGATCCTTAAGTGGGATGTGAGCGTGCGAGACCGGTGAGCGGATTCCGGCGGATGAGGCGGGCTGGCGATGGTTCGGGGTGAGGAACGCTGGGACCGAGACTTCGGTCGCGAAGGGCGTTGAGCGCGCCGAGAGGCGAGTGGCGCGCGACCTCGGGGGAAATTTAGGAGCGGCTCTCCACGGGTGTCAAGAACAGGAGTCGTGCCAGCCGGGAATAATCGCGGGCCTGACACCCCGGGTCACGCACGAGCGAACGAAGTCTCACGCGGCCACGCATCCTCAACACGCTGCGCCGCGGCGAGGCTGCCGCTGGAGCCGGCCCCCCGGGCCCGCGCTCGTGCGTGCATCCGCCGCGCCTGCCGCGCACATCGCCGCCCCGGAGCCCGCGGCGGCGCGCACCGCAGTCAGAGCGGTCAGCATCGGAGCTCCTGATACTACCGCCACGAGACGAAAGTCATGACCCGGAGGTCTCAATGCAATGCCGCACGCTCCTGCTCTCGGCCGGGCTCGCCCTGGCACTCGCCGTACCCGTGCGCGCGCAGTTCGCTCCCGGCGCGCCCGACGAGGCGGATACGCCGCTCGATGCGGCCACGCGCTCGGCCGCGATCGAGTCCCTCGCCGTGGCGGTGCGCGACCGGTATGTGTTCCCGGACAAGGGTGCCGAGCTGGCCAAGGTCCTCAAGCGCCGCGCGGCGAAGAAGGAATATGACCGCATCACCAGCACGCGCGAGTTCGCCGACTCGCTCACCGCTCACATGCAGGCGGCCACGCACGACCTGCACATGCGCGTGCACTACCGGTTGGAGCCGCTGCCGCGTGACGCGGGCGACGAGGACCGCCCGAGCGAATCCGAGCGCCGGCGCCAGCTCGCCATCGAGCAACTGCGCAACTTCGGCTTCGACCAGGTTCGCCGGCTGCCCGGCAATGTGGGTTTTCTCGACCTGCGCATGTTCTCGGGAACACCCGAGGCCCAGGCCACGGCGGTTGCCGCCATGAACTTCCTCGGCAACTGCGACGCGCTGATCGTGGACCTGCGGCGTAACGGCGGCGGTTCACCCGGCATGATCCAGACGCTGTTGAGCTACCTGGTCGAGCCCGGCCGGCGGCTGCACTTCAACGACTTCTACGAGCGCGAGGGCGATCGCTGGGTGCAGTACTACACGTCACCGTTCGTGCCGGGGCCGCGGCTCGCCGGCAAGCCCGTCTATGTCCTGACGAGCGCGCTCACCGGCTCGGCGGCCGAGGAGTTCAGCTACGACATCCAGACGCACAAGCTCGGCACGCTGATCGGTACCACCACCGCGGGTGCCGCGAACCCGGGCGGGTTCGTGCGGCTCACCGACCACCTGGCGGCGTTCGTCGCCAACGGGCGCGCGGTGAACCCGGTCACCAAGACCAACTGGGAAGGCGTGGGTGTGAAGCCCGATATGGCGGTAGCACCGCACGAGGCGCTGCGCACGGCGCACGTGCGCGCGATCGAGGAGCTCAAGCAGAAGCCGCGCGACGCCGAGCACGATGCGTTCCTGGGCCGGGCCCTCGAAGCGGCGAAGAAGACGCCTGACGACAAGCCCGAGGACTTCGAGCGGCCGGTGCGGCGGAAGGCGGGTTAGCTCGACGTTTCGAGCGCGGCAGCGCGCAGATCGGCCGCGGCGGGGCGTCGCGGCTAGTGCCGGTCGAAGCGCAGCCGCACCAGCACCGCGGCGGGCTCGGCGGTGCAGCTCTCGGGCAGGCCGACCGGGACCACCATCGCGCTCAGCGTGTCGCGCTTGCCGTCGATCTTGAGCGTCGCGAGTTCCAGCGTGTCGAGCGCCAGGACCACCTGTTCGGGCCCGGTCACGCGCACGTGCGTGGGTTCGGCGAGCGCCAGCCCGCTCCACGCGTAGCCCGGGGCGGGCTCCCCCGTGACGTGGGCCACTACGGGTAGGTCGCGGTAGGCGCGCCGGTCGATGTCGAGGCTCACGACTCGCGGTCCCACCAGGTCCTCCACCGCGATCGAGCCATCGCTCGGCAGCGGCAGGTCGGAGGCCGCGAGCGAGCGCTCGAACCGCCCGCGACTCGCACCGGCGAGCGACAGCTTCATGCGCGGCTCCTTCACCTTCATGAAGATGAGCTGCTTGCCGGTGCCCTGCAGGCGCGCCTGCACCATCGCCGGTGCGGGGCCGGAGACGACGAGCGAGTCGGGCAGCTCCACGTACTCGACCGGGAACGACAGCAGCATCGTCATGGGCCGGTCGGTGTAGACGTTCAGGTACACGAGCACCGCGAGCAGCAGCGCTGTGAACTTGAGCCCGAGGTTGTCGAACAGTAGCCCGCGCAGGTAGTTCATCGGTGAGCGAGCATACACCAGCCGCGGTCACGCGGTCCGGCGTGCGGCGAACCGCAGACGCGCTGCGGGCTCGCGACCACCCGGCCGCTACTCGGCGTCGGGCTCGCCCTCGTCGAGTTCACCCGGTGTGCGCAGTCCGTGCTTCTCCATGCGCGAATACAGCGTGCGGCGCGTGAGCCCCAACAGCCGCGCGGCCGCGCTCTTGTTGCCGGCCGCGCGCTCGAGCGATTGTATGATCAGCTCGCGTTCGAGCGATTCCAGCGACAGTCCCTCGGGCGGGATGCGCGGCACCCACGAAGCCTGCGTGAGCGACTCGGGCTGCGCGAACGACAGGTGCTCGGGCGTCACCGGATCGGGACCGGCCAGGATGAGCGCGCGTTCGATCGTGTGCTCGAGCTCGCGCACGTTGCCGGGGAACGGGTAGCCCTCGAGCGCGCGGGCCGCGGCAGGCGTGAGCTTGTCGCTCGGCGCGCCGTGCCGGCGCAGCACGTGCTCGGCCAGCCGCGGCACGTCACCCGGGCGGTCGCGCAGCGGCGGCAGCGTGATGGGGAACACGTTCAGCCGGAAGAACAGGTCCTCGCGGAACGTGCGCTCCTTCACCATGTCCTCGAGCGGGCGGTTCGTGGCGGCGATGATGCGCGCGTCCACCGTCAGCGGTTTATTGCCGCCCACACGCATGAACGTCTTCTCCTCGATGGCCTGCAGCAGCTTGACCTGGAGCAGCAGCGGCAGTTCGCCGATCTCGTCCAGGAACAGCGAGCCGCCGTGCGCGTCCTCGAATCGGCCCGGCTTCTGCCGCACCGCGCCGGTGAACGCCCCCTTCTCGTGGCCGAACAGTTCGGACTCGAGCAGGGCCTCGGGCAGCGCGCCGCAGTTGACCTTGACCCAGGGCCCGCCGGCGCGGCGCGAGAGCGCATGCAGCGTGCGCGCGAACAGGTCCTTGCCCGTGCCGCTCTCGCCGCGCAGCAGCACCGTGCTGTCGGTTCCGGCCACCTTGCGCACCAGTTCGATCGCCGCGCGCGTGGCGGGGGCGTCCCCCACCACCGGCAGGGCGTCGCGACGCAGCGACTCGACGCTGGCCGACAACTGCTGGTTCGCCTGCTCGAGCTCGCGCCGCTCGGCGACCTCGTGCAGCACGCGGGCGATCACGTCGGCGTAGTCGCCCTCCTTCTCGACATAGTCCTGGGCTCCTTGCTTGAGCGCCTCGCGCGCGGTGCCGAGCGCGCCATAGGCGGTCATCAGCACGACGGCGATCCCGGGCCAGCGGCGGCGGGTCTCGGCCAGCAGCGCCATGCCGTCGGGCGGCTTCATGCGCAGGTCGGTCACCAGCGCGTCCACACCGCCCGCTTCGAGCCGGGTCACGGCCTCGGCGCCACTGCCCACGTGCGAGGCGGCGAAGCCGGCATCGCGAAGTTCGGCGGCCACGAGCTCGGCGTTCTTGAGCTCATCATCCACGACCAGGACGCGCAGTCGCGGTCTGGGTCCGTTCACCGGGCCGGCCGGCTCACTTGCAGGACTGCACACTGCCCAGCGGGATCGTGGACTCGGACCATGGGCCGTTGTTGATGCGCACCCGGACAAACCCGAAATCGCTCAGGTTCTGCACGCGCACGCACTTGAAGTTGCCGACCACGCGGTAGGACGTGCTCTGGCAACGGTCGTCCTCGGACGTGTTCTGGTTGTCCACGGACATCCGCCAGCAGTTGTTGTTCGGCGCGGCCGCGGACTCGACCTGGATTCGGAACTCCGTGGAGCATCCCGAGCCGGCAGCAGCCAGTGCGGCGAATAGGGCGGCGAGCAGGACGCGGGAGAGACGAGGGCGGATCACGACGGGGACTCCTCCAGGGGGACGACTCCGGTAAGTCGAGGACTACATGAGTCTACCTGCGGGAAGGCACGGCACGAAAACGGTGCCTGGGCGAGCGGCCGTGTCCCGTGGGGTTATCGGCGCATCGGGGCTCAGACCGCAGGGAGTTCCACGGTCACCGAAGTGCCCTGTCCCTCGCGACTTTCGACCTCCAGGCTGCCCCCCACCCCCGTCACGAGCTGCCGGGACAAGTGAAGCCCCAGGCCCGTTCCCTGCGCGCGGGTGGTGTAGAAAGGCTCCCCGAGCCGGGCCAGCACCCCGGCCGGCATGCCGGGCCCGTCATCGGCGATCACGACCCGAACGCGAGTGCCCTCGCGCAGGCAGGTCGCGCGCGCCCTGCCCCCCTCGGGCAGCGCTTCCAGCGCGTTCTGCAGCAGGTTCAGCCACACCTGCTTGAGCGAGGCGTCATCCAGCGGCACCGGGCACGCGGCTTCACCCTCGCGCTCGAGCGTACAGCCTCGCGAGCGGAACTCGGGTGCGAGCAGGTCCACGGTGGCGGCCAGCGTGGCGGCCGCGTCACCGTGCGAGCCGGGCTCCGGCGGGCCGCCGCGCGCGAACTGGAGGTAGCGGTTGACCGTGCCCGAGAGCCGGTCCACCTCCTCCACCACCGAGTCCGCCATGGTCAGGGCCTCGGGGGCCAGCTTGCCGAGTCGCTTGGCCGAGCCGCGGATGATGGCGAGCGGGTTCTTGATCTCGTGCGCCAGCGTCGCCGTCATGCGGCCCATCGCGGCCAGGTTCTCACTGCGCGAGAGCCGGCGCTCCAGTGCCCACTGCGAGGAGTTGGCACGCAACACGAGGGCTGCGAGCGCGGCGATCGCCAGCACGCTCACTGCCGCCAGGAGCGACAGGTCGCGCCGCAGCCGCGCCAGCTGGGGCTCCCATCCGGGAGCGCCTTCGGTGACGAGCACGTAGCCCGGCACGCCCGGCACTGGCGCGGCGGCAGCACGCGCCTCGCGACCGCCGCGGCGGAATGCGGGCAGGGGCACGCTGTGGCCGGCGCGAGCGAGTGCGATGGCACTGCCGGCGAGCGAGTCGTAGGCACTCGGCGCACCTGGCTCCACCAGGCCGGCGCGCACGTCGTAGACCACGCGCAGGGAGTCGTCCAGCACGGCCACGTCGGTGAGCAGCGTGGCGGTCTGCAGGCCGTCCAGCTGGGCCTGCACGTTCAGCAGCCCCGTGCCGTCAGCGCCCAACAGGTGCGCGTCGGCGAGGTCGGCGGCCGAGAGCTGCGAGGCGGCGAGCTCGGCGAGCTGGCGCAAGCGTTCCGCACCCTCGCGTTCGAATGCGCGCTCGACGCCGCGCTGGGCCATGAACGCCGTGGCGAGTGTGACCACCGCTGCGAGCACCGCGAACGCGAGCGTGGTGCCCTGCGCGCGGTTCATGCCCGCGTCACCAGCGTAGCGCGGCCTGCAAGCGGCCGTTCGCGCCGTCGCTGTCGTTGAGCTCCACGTGGCCGAGCGACAGGATCTTCGAGAACCCGACGGCCCCGGACAGCGTCACGCTCGGGGACGGCGACCAGTCTGCCGTGAACGTGGTGCGCTGCTCGCGCTCCCACGGCGACGACAGCACCATGTTCGCCGGGACCGGGTCGCCCGGCTGCCAGGCGTCACCGATCTGCTGTGCACCGTCGCGCACCACCAGCCACTCGATCCCCCAGTTCCACTCGGGCGACGGGCGCCAATCGAGCCGCGAGGTGAACTGGTCGCAGTCGGGTCCGAGCGGGAAGCCGGTCGGGAAGCCGGCGAACGCGAAGTCCAGGTGGTTGGAGGTGGAGTAGACGTACTGGTAAACGCGCGTGTAGTCCGCGCGCAGCGACCAGGCGGCGCGACCCATGAACCGGCGCAGGTGGGCACCGGCCTGCCAGCCGATCGCGAGCGGCCGCGAGTTGTCCCGGGTGGCGTCGTCCACGAGCAGCTCGCCATAGAACCGCGTGCCGGGCCGCCACGTCCACGAGAAATCGGCGGTGTACATGGTGTTGTTGCTCGCGAGCGTGCCGAGCGAATCGGCGTTGAGCTCGGTCCCGCTGCGCACGCGGCGGTCGATGAGCGCGAACGGCACCACCGGGATCATGTAGAGCGGCACATTGCCGGAGCCGTCGAAGCGCGCGTACTCGGCCACGCCCATCTCCACGCTGGGGCCGGCGCGCCATTCGAGCCGGTGACCGGCGAGGTAGGTCTGGGCCGCGGGATCCAGCACGGACACGAACCACTGCAGCCGCGCATTCCCCGGCAATCGCACGCCGGCTTCGGCCAGGTCCAGCGCGGGTGAGCCGTCCGAGAGTCCCAGGTTGCCCGACATGCCGGGGCCCCAATCGAGCCAGGTGTGGCCCGCGCGCACCATGAAGCCGCGCGACTGCCACGTCAGGTACATGCGGTCGTACCAGGTGGTCACGTCCGTCGCGCTCGAGACGTACGAGCCCGAGGCGTCGGGCGTGCCGTGCGGCCCCGGGGTGATGGTGCCCATGTAAGCGTCGGCGAAGATCAGGGCGTGCTCGCCGAATGCGAACGACGCCTGGAGTCCCACCCGCTCATCGCGCGTATTCGTGCTGCGTGCGTTCTCCTCGACGTAGCTCGCCCGGAGATACGAAGACACTTCATAGGAAGCGTCCGCCTCTTCTCCCGCGAGCATCGGCTCCAGCCCCTCGACACCGCCGAGCGGTTCGAGCTCGCGGCGCAGGCGCGCTAGCGCGGGGTCCTTCGAAGCAAGCGCGGAGCCGGCCTCGATCTTGTCCAGGAACTCGCCCAGCTGCGCGCGCGTCCACGGCCGGATGTGGAGCATCCCCTGCGGGACCGCGTAGCTCGAGGCCAGGTCCTCGATGAGCCGGTAGACCGGGCTCTCGACCGGAATCTCCTCGTTCGCATGCCACGTGGCCAGCGCGGGCGAGGCGAAGGCCAGCCACAGCAGGGCGAGGGCGCAGGCACGGCGGGCATGGCGGGGGCGCATCAGGGGCGGCGGAATGAGGAGCGGGGGTCGCATGAGTGCGCCAAGATACGCGAGCGAGGACGGCCCGCCAATGACGCGGTTCCGGAGCGCGGGCGGCCCCCCGGGAGCCCCGCTCGTGAAGCGGTTGCAACCGCACCCGGCCTCCCGGCGTAAGCTCGCCGTCCCCATTCCCCGGCCCTGCCCGCCCCCGGAGGTTCCGCCATGCTCTCGATCCGCGGTCTCGTGAAGGTCTACCCCGGCCCGGTCGCCGCCCTGCAGGGCGTGGACCTCGACGTCCCGGTGGGCATGTTCGGCTTGCTCGGCCCCAACGGTGCTGGCAAGTCCACGCTCATGCGCATCGTCGCCGGGCTGCTCGAGCCCACATCCGGCAGCGTGCACTTGGACGGCGAGGACGTGATCGCCGACCCGTCGATCGTGCGCCGCACGCTCGGCTACCTGCCGCAGGACTTCGGCTTCTACCCGCACCTGTCGGGTGAGCAGATGCTGCACCACCTGCTGGTGCTCAAGGGCGTGCGCAGCTCGCGCGGCCTCAAGAAGCTCACCGGCGAGCTGCTCGAGCGCGTGAACCTGTCGTTCGCCGCCAGACGCTCGGTCAAGAGCTACTCGGGCGGCATGCGCCAGCGGCTCGGCATCGCGCAGGCGATCGCGGGTGACCCGCAGCTCGTGATCGTGGACGAACCTACCGCCGGCCTGGACCCCGAAGAGCGCCTGCGCTTCTACCACTTGCTCACCGAGCTCGCCGAAGACCGCACCGTGCTGCTCTCGACGCACATCGTCGAGGACGTGGCGGTGCTGTGCCCGCAGTTCGCGGTGATCCGTGGCGGCCGGCTGGTGGCGCGCACGACGCCGCGCGCGGCGCGCGCAGCGCTCCAGGGCCGCATCTTCGAGGGCGTCGTGGCTCCCGCCGACATGGCGAACCTGCGCGCCACTCGCGCCGTCACGCAGACGCTGCTGGTCGAGGGCCGGCATCGCGTGCGGCTCTACGAGCCCGAGGGCTCGCCGCCCGCCGGGTTCATGCCGGTGGAGCCGTCGCTCGAGGACGCCTACCTCGTGCTCATGCGGCTCGGCGAGCTGCCGGGCGCGGAACTCATCGACGCCACCTCCGAGCCCGCCCGCGCGACGGTCGGGGTCCGGCCGTGAACGGCGCACGGCTGCGCGAGCTCTACCAGCAGGAGCTCCGGTTCCACACACGCCGGCCGCTGTTGTGGGTGCTGCTGCTGCTGATCGGCTTCATGGTGTGGTCCATCAGCAACGGCAACGCCTCGATCCAGTCCGGCGACGCTCGCGTGGGCGGCACCAAGGCGTTCATCAACTCGGAGTTCGCGCTCACGCAGCTGATGATCTTCCTCATCTCGCTCATCTACGTGTTCTTCGTCTCGGTGGCCGCGGGCATGTCCATGATCCGCGACGACGAGGCCAAGGTGGGCGAGTTGCTGCACTCCACGCAGCTCACCCCGGCCGAGTACGTATGGGGCAAGTTCCTGGGGGTGCTGGTGCCGCTGCTGGCCGTGCTCGCGGTGAACGTCGGACTGCTCATGTTCTGCAACCACCTGCTGCCGCACGGCAGCAACGCCGAGTACATCGGCGCATTCCGGCTCGAGAGCTATCTGCGCCCGGCGCTGTGGTTCGCGCTGCCCACATTGGTGTTGTTCTCCGGCACCTGCTTCGCGATCGGCGGGCTCACACGCAAGCCGGTGCTGGTGTTCTTCCTGCCCATCGCCGTGCTCATGCTGGGCGTGTTCTTCCTGTGGGAGTGGTCACCCGCGTGGCTGTCTTGGCAGGTGAACCGCGTGCTGCAATTCGCGGACCTGACCGGACTGCGCTGGCTGAAGGAAGTCTGGCTGGACGTGGACAAGGGCGTCGAGTTCTACAACCGCTCGCGCGTCGGCCTGGACCTGCTGATCATGGTGCAGCGTGTGATGTGCGTGATGCTGGGCCTGGGCGCGGTGGAGCTGCTCGCGCGCCGCTTCGCGGCCACGCTGCGCGGCGCTCGCGTCTCGCGCGCCGCACGCGCCCACGCCATGCCCGCCACGCCGGTGGCTGCCGCGGCCGCCGCCCCCGGCAGCAGCGCCGGGCTCGCCACGCTGGCGATGAGCTCGGGCGTGCCCGGGTTCGTGGGCGGCGCGCTCGAGGTGATGCGCGCCGAGATGCACGGCATCCTGCGGCACCCGGGGCTCTACCTGTTCGTGCCGCTCATCCTCATCCAGGTGCTCCTGAACGAGTACAACGTGGGCGCGTTCGACACGCGGCTCCTGAACACCGCGGGCATGCTGGCGGTGGGCATGATGAACACGCTGACGCTGCTCGTCTGCATGATGATCCTGTTCTACACGACCGAGGCCCTGCAGCGTGAGCGCAGCACCGGCTTCGGCGCGATCGCGTACTCCACGCCGCTGCGCACGGCGGCGCTGCTCGCGGGCAAGGCGCTCGCCAACGCCGTGCTGGGCGTGAGCATCGTCGGCGCGTGCCTCGCCGGCTGCATCATCATGCTCGCCGTGCAGGGCAAGGTCGCGCTGGACCTGATGCCGTTCGCGCTGGTGTGGGGGCTGCTGCTGCTGCCCACGTTCCTGGTGTGGACGGCGTTCGTCAGCGCGGTCCAGGCCATCTCGGGCAATCGCTACGTCACCTACACCATCGGCCTCGCCGTCATGATCGGCTCGGGCTGGGCGCAGGCCCGCGACAAGATGAACTGGGTGTGGAACTGGGACCTGTGGAGCGCGGTGCGCTGGACCGACATCGCACCGTTCGAATACGACCGCATCCCGCTGCTGCTGAACCGTGCGCTGTGGCTGGCGGTCGCAGTGCTGCTCACCGTGCTCGCCGTGCGGCTGTTCGAGCGGCGCGAGCGCGATGCCACGCGCCTGGTGCATGCGCTGCGGCCGGGAGCGCTGCTCGAGTCGGCCGTGCCGGTCGCACCACTGTTGCTGCTGCCGCTCGTGCTCGGCACGCTGCTCGCATTCCGCGTGCACGACGGTTACCAGGGGGCGGTGGCGAAGAAGCAGGCGCGGGACTACTGGAAGAAGAACATCGAGACCTGGAAGCGTGTCCCCGCGCCCGAGCTGGCGGGCGTCGACATGGACATCGACCTGGATCCCGCGCGCACCGGCCTCAAGGTCAAGGGCTGGTACGACGTGGTCAACCACACCGGCGAGCCGATGGAGCGCTTCGTCCTCACGGCGAACCCGCGCTGGAAGGACCTGCACTGGACACTCAATGGCGAGTCGCTCGCGACCGAGAACCGGGCCGGGCTGCACCTGGTGAAGCTCCACGCTCCGCTCGCCGACGGTGAGAAGGCGCGGGTGGGGTTCGCCTACACCGGCCAGCAGCCTCAGGGCATCTCGCGCAATGGCGGCGCCGAGATGGAGTTCGTCCTGCCCTCCAGCATCGTGCTCACGTCGCTCGGCAGTCCCACGCTCGCGCCGCAGCTCGGCTTCAACACCGCGATCGGCGTGGAGCGCGACAAGAACGACACCGATCCGCGCGAGTGGTCGGAGCATTGGTACGAGGGGCTCACGCCCGCGGGTCTGGCGATGGCGGGCTCGTGGTACGACTGCCACCTGACGGTGACCGTGCCGGCCTCGCTCCAGGTAAACGCCACCGGCGAGAAGATCGCCGACGAGGTGAAGGCCGGTCGGCGCCGCACCGAATGGCGCACGGACAGCCCGGTGCGCATCTTCAACGTCATCGCCGGGCAGTGGAAGGTGCGCGAGCGAGACGGCGTGGCCGTCTACCACGACCGCCGCCACCCCTACAATGTGGACGAGATGCTCGACGCGCTCGTCGCTGCACGCCGCTGGTACGGCGAGTGGTTCGCACCGCTGCCGTGGAAGACGCTGCGCGTCTCGGAGTTCGCGGGGCTGCCCACGTACGCGCAGGCACCCCCCGGCAACATCTCGTTCTCGGAGAACATCGGCTTCTTGTCCAAGAGCCAGCCCGACGCCAACGCGGCGTTCTGGATCACCGCGCACGAGGCGGCCCACCAGTGGTGGCCAAACATGGCCATGGCCGGCGATGGCCCCGGCACCGACGTGATGTCGGAGGGCATGGCGCACTTCTCGACCATCCTGCTGTGCGAGCAGGCGCGTGGCCTCGAGCAGCGCATCGCGTTCTGCCGCCAGATCGAGGACCGCTACGGGCGCATTCGCGTGCGCGACTCCGAGCGGCCGCTCACCAAGGTGGACGGCACGCTGCCCGCCGACGGCCGCATCATCTACGACAAGGGCGGCTGGGCACTGTGGATGCTGCACCGCTTCCTGGGGCCCGAGGCCAGCTTCGCCGCGCTGCGCGAGTACATGGCCACGTTCCGCGACTCGCGCGATCACGCGGCCATCGAGGACTACCTCGCCATCATGCGGCGCCACGCCAGCGACCCGGTCGCGTTCGACGCGTTCGCCAAGCAGTGGTTCCTCGAAGTGGCCGTCCCCGAGTACAAGCTGGACGAGGCTAAAGTGGCTCGCTCCGGCGCCGGCTGGACCGTGACCGCGACCATCCGCAACACGGGTTCCGCGACCATGCCGGTGGAGGTGGCCGCCGCGCGCGGCGTGCGCTTCCCCGGGACGAAGAAGAGCCCGGAGCGCTACCAGGACGCGCGCGCCACGCTGACGCTGGGCCCCAAGGAGTCGGGCACCGTGACGATCGCGTGCGCGTTCGAGCCCGAGCGGCTGCTCGTGGACCCCGACGTGACCGTGCTGATGCTGGAGCGGCAGAAGGCGGAAGTGAAGCTCAAGACCGCGGCCGAGGTGGTCGCGATGCGATGACCGCCGCGGGGCGGTGAACGGGTTCGATCGAAGGCCGGGGGCGTGACGCCCCCGGCCTTCGTGTTCCCGCGGTACACGTCGTCGCGCTGGCGCCTTGAGCGCGCGTGTCGCGCCCGACTATCCTCCGGCCGCTTGTGCCCACTCTGGAGGCCGCCATGGCACTGCAGCACCTGAGCGAAGAGCAGGTCCGCACCTGGACGCGTGAGCAGAAGGACCGGTGGTGGTTCCAGAACGTGTACAAGGGCGACGTGCCCCAGCTGACGTTCCGGGCCGCACTGACCGGGTTCCTGCTGGGCGGCATCCTGAGTGCGACCAACCTGTACGTGGGGGCGATGACCGGCTGGACACTCGGGGTGGGGCTCACGTCGGTGATCCTGTCGTTCGCGCTGTTCAAGGTGTTCGCGCGGCTCGGCATGAGCGACATGAACGTGCTCGAGAACAACGCCACGCAGTCGGTGGCCACCGCGGCCGGGTACATGACGGGAGCGCTCACCTCGGGTCTCGCGGCCTACATGTGGATCGAGAACAAGCCGCTGCCGTGGCTACCCATGCTTTCGATCAACGTGGTGCTGTCGCTGCTCGGCGTGCTGGTGGCGTTCCCGATGAAGCGGCTGTTCATCAACGAGGAGCAGCAGCCGTTCCCGCAGGGCCGTGCCTGCGGCGTGGTGCTGGACACGCTCTACACCTCCGATGCCGCCGTCGGGCTGTTCAAGGCCCGCGCGCTCGGCTGGGCGGCTGCCATCGCCGGCAGCATCTCGTTCGTCTCGGGCGAGAGCTACATGAAGTGGATCCAGGTGAAGCTCATGGGGCTCAAGACCGCCTGGCACCTGCCGCGTGAACTCGACACTTGGTACTACGCGCTCGTGGACAGGGGACTGGCGGCGGTGCCGCGGATCGGCGGCATCGACATCCGCCAGCTGGCTCTCCGCCCCGCGCTCGACTGGGCCATGTTCGGCGCCGGCGGCCTGATGGGCATCCGCACCGCGGGCAGCATGCTCGTGGGCATGCTGGTGAACTTCGCCGTCCTGGCCCCGTGGATGATCAACCTGGGCGAGATCGCACCGCGCTCGGGCTCGCTCGCCGACGGCACGGCGCAGTTCGGACGCGCGCACATCCTGAACGCGTGGTCGCTGTGGTGGGGCATCGCCATCATGGTGGTGGCGTCCATGGTGTCGCTGTTCGCCAAGCCGCAGATCTTCGTGGACGCGTTCAAGACGGTGTTCCGCAGGCGCACCGCCGCGCCGGA
>Ga0075429_100000716_pt1 | contig 25972 bp, 17 predicted proteins | sample RhiMetdeltSRZDD3_FD_75295 | JGI IMG/M metagenome (GOLD analysis project Ga0075429, IMG submission 75295) | Populus rhizosphere microbial communities from Tennessee, USA - Rhizosphere MetaG P. deltoides SRZDD3 | ecosystem: Host-associated > Plants > Roots > Rhizosphere > Soil | place: USA... | reverse complement strand
GCAGGCCGGGCACGGGGTTGTACGGGATGATGTTCACCTTGCTCGGCAGCTCGCGGGCGAACGCCGCGAGACGGTCCGCGTCGTCGAGCCCATCGTTCACGCCCGCCATGAGCGTGTACTCGAGCGTGACCCGGCGGCCGACGCTGCGGCCGTATTCCTTGGCGGCGTCCAGCAACTCGCGGATCGGCCAGCGCTTGTTGACGGGCACCAGTTCGTCACGCAGTTCGTCGGTCGTCGCGTGCAGCGAGACGGCGAGGCCGACTTGCAGGTCCAGCGCGGCCAGCTCGCGGATCTGCGGCACCAGCCCGCTCGTGCTCACCGTGATGCGGCGCGCGCCGAGGTTCAGGCCGTGGTCGTCGTTGAGGATGCGCAGGCTCTCGGCGACCGCGCCCAGATTGGCGAGCGGCTCGCCCATGCCCATGTAGACGATGTTGAAGCGGTCGTCCTGCCAGCCGTGGAAGTCGCCCATGGCCATCACCTGCGCCACGATCTCGTGCGCCTTGAGGTTGCGGATCAGTCCCATCAGGCCGGTTGCGCAGAACGCGCACTTCAAGGCACAGCCCGCCTGGCTCGAGATGCAGAACGTGAGCCGCTTGGGTGTGCGCATGCTCACCGCTTCCACGCGCACGCCGCCGGAGAGGAGGAACACGAACTTGTGCGTGTTCCCGTCGGGGCTCTTGAGCACCGCGGCGGTCCCGGGCAGCGCGAAGTCGCAGATGTGGGGCAGGGATTCGCGCAGCGTCGTCGGCAGGTTGGTCATGCCGAGCGGGTCGCGCACGTGCTTCTGGTAGACCCACGAGTACATCTGCTCGGCCCGGTACGCGGGCACGCCCAGCCCCTCGACGTGCCGGCGCAGCCGGTCGCGGCTCATGCCGAAGAAGCTGGGGGCGGTGGGGCCCGCGTGGATGGGAAGGCCGGTGCTCATGGTGGGCGGTGAGTGTGGTGCAGCCTCGACACGTCCGCAAGCCCTGTCGCGCTTGGCCTGCACGGCCCCGACATGGTATGCATGGTCATGCAATGTCGATCCAGGCCCCTGCGCTCCACCGCGCCCTTGCCGTGCTTGCGCCGCCCAGGCGATTCCAGCTCATGCTGCTGCTGCTCTCGGGTCCCGACCGCAGCGTGAGCCAGCTGGCGCGCGCCGTGCGCCTGAGCCAATCCTGCACCACGCGGCATCTGCAGGCCCTCGCGCGCGTGGGGCTGGTGAAGGGCACCCGCGACGGCAAGCGGGTGGTGTTCCGTCCGTCGCCTCGAGACGCCACGGCGACCGACGTGATCCGGTCGCTCGCGGGCCTCGCGGGACTTTCGGGACTTGCGAGCCTCGACGGCGTGAAGCGCCTGGATCCCGTGCTCGCGGCCGGCATCGGGCTCGGCGCGATTCCGGTTGCTTCGACCGCCGAACTGGAGCCGCGAGGTGAACGCGAACCCGCGCGAGCACGAGCGCGTTCGCGCGTGCGCCGTCCGCGGCCCGTCGCCGACGTGCCCCCGCCGGTGGCCGAAGTGGGGCAGGAAGAGCCGAAATCTGCTATTAACTCCGACGCTCTTCCGTCGCCCGCATGGCAACGGTCCGAGATCGAGGACTTCCTGCTCTAGTGGTCGGTGGGGCGAGGCTCCACCCCGACTTCGCCACCGCCACGGAGCGCTGCCCGCGACCCCACCGCCGGAACAGAACATATGCGCGTCGGTGCAATTGATATCGGCTCCAACTCCATCCGCCTGCTCGTCTCCGAGACCCCCGAGGGCCAGCCGTGGGGGGAACGAATGGACACCGTGGCGCGCGCCGGCGAGTCCTGCCGGCTGGGCCGGGGGCTCCACGAGACGGGGCGCGTGGACGACGAGTTGGTGGAGCGCGCGGGGGTGCTGGTGGGCGAGTTCGTGCGGCGTGCCCGCTCGCTGGGAGCGCGGCACGTGCTCGCGGCCGCCACCGCAGCGCTCCGGCGCGCGAGCAACGGGGCCGCGGCGGCGGAGCGCATCAGCGAGGTGGCGGGCGTGCCGGTGCGGATCCTGTCCGAGGCCGACGAGGCGCGGCTCGTCTACCGCTCGGTGGTCATGGGCCTGGGCAGGCGCATGGCCGGCAGCCAGTGTGTCGTCTTCGACCTGGGCGGGGGCAGCACCGAGGTGGTGAGCGGCGTGGGGGAGCGGCTCGGGCGCTGGACCAGCCTGCCGTTCGGGGCCGTGACGCTCAGTGAGCACCTGGTGGCCAGCGATCCTCCCACGCTGCCGGAGTTGGAACACATCCGCAGCTGGGTGCGAGATGAACTTATGCATGGCTGTGCATCATTCCCGGATCGCGCCGCCACGCTGGCGGGTGTGGGTGGGACGGTCACCGTGCTGGCCGCGCTGGATGCGGGCATGAGCACGTACGACCCGAGCCAGCTGGAGGGCGCGTTCGTGCCCCGGGCGCGGCTGAACGAGCTGATCACGCGCATCGTCACCGCCAGCCAGACCGAGCGCCGCTCCATGCCCGTCATGGGTGAGGGCCGGGCCGACATCGTGGGCACCGGGGCGCTGGTGGTGGAGGGGCTGGCCGAGCGGTTCCAGGCCAGCGGGCTCGTGTGCTCCACACAGGGACTGCGCTATGGACTCGCACGGCTGGCTGCCGAGGAGTGGCAGGCGCTCAAGTCGGGGCAGTGAATGACATCGGAAAATCACCTTGTAATTGTGGTTGACCAGTCCTTCACAGCAGGCGGATACTCCGACCAGGTCCCAGCAGGTCCCCTCGAAAAAAGATTCCTGTGCCCCGGTTCTCCACCCGGGGTGGCGAAACATTTCTTCCACTGAGGGAACCAGTGTCGGAGGGAGCAGTCACCGCATGAGGAACCACCAGCACAGCAGACTCCTGACCAACTTGGTCCTCGCAGCGGCCATGAGCGTCGCGCTCGGCTCTGAGGCCCTTGCCGGCAACCACACTACGCGATCGCTGACGAAGAGCTCGCTGGTGAGCACCGGTATCGTGCCCAGACCAGGTTCGACGCCCATGGTGGGTGAGCCGGATGTACCCGGCAACAACCTCCCACCTCCGCCCAAGATCGGCCCGAGCCCATCCGGTAGCAGGCCGACGTCGATGACGGACTGGACGCTGCGGATCCATTGGATGTTCAGGTACCTGCTGATGCAAACACCGAAACGCTTCCCCTGACGTAGCAGCACGCGGGGCCGCGATTCTCGATGAAGCTCGGGTGCATCGGAAGGAACCGCCGATGTCACCCTCCGGGTTTGTGACGAATTCGAGGGTTCGAACGTGCCAAAAGCATTTCCCCCAGATCCTCATGCTGCCAGCTCCCTGAACCTGGGGATCTCGCAGCAAGAGGCCGTCGGTGACCTGCATCTGGCCGCGGACGCGTACGTGAACGCTCTCGAGGCGTATCGCGCGGCGTTGGCCGAGGTCGGTCCGCACGCGATCGACGAGCGCGTCCGGCTGCTGCTGCGAATCGCTCACGTTGAGCGGATGCGCGGGCGGCTGCAGGACTCCATGGTCGAGGCGCTGCGTGCGCGCGACCTCACGCGCGGAGTGTCGAGCTCGCGCCTGCGCGCGCAGGTCGCCTCGCGGATCGCCTACCTGCACGTCGAGCTGGGCTCGCCCCGGAAGGCCATGCGCTACGCGATGCATGCGTACCGCGTGCTGCGTGACACCGACGACCACCAGACCGTCGCGCAGGTCTCGCTCACGCTCGGCATCGCGCTCGCCCGGTTGGGCCGGCCGCAGGAGGCGGTGGACTGGCTGCAGAACGGGGCGGCGACGTTCCGCCGCATCGACGACACCGACGGGCTCGTCACCGCGCTCAACAACCTCGGGCTGGTGCTGAAGAACCTGCGGGAATGGCGTGAAGCGACGCGATTCCTCGAGCAGGCACTGCAGATCAGCGAGCGCGAGGGCCTGTTCGGCCGCTTGCGGCTGCTCCACCAGAACCTGGGACTCATCCGCTACCGGCTCGGCCAGTGGGACCTCGCCGACGAGCACTTCCGGCACTCGCTGCGCATCTCGCGCGAGGTGTCGCACCCCGCCGGCGAGGCCAACGCGCACCTCGCGCTCGGCATGCTGGCGCGCCGCCGCCGCCAGCTGGACCGCGCCGAGGAACACCACCGCCGCGCGCTCGACCTGGCCAACTCGTCCGGCGCCCGCCGCGAGGCCGAGCTGGCGTGCGAGTTCCTGGCCGAGGTCGAGCTGGATCGCGGCAACGCGCTCGCCGCGCTGGCGCTGATCGAGCCCGCGCTCGAGGAAGCGCGCTTGCAGGCGCCGCTCGGTGACGTGGTCATGGAGCTCTCGATCCGCCACGGCATGGTGCTCCACCGCGTCGGCCGCACGGACGAGGCCCAGGCGCAGCTGCTGCGCGGGCTCGCCATGGCCGAAGCGGCCGGCGACCGCATCGAGTACGCCATCGCACTGCGCGAGCTGGCGCACGTCGACGCGTTGCGCGGAAATGCCAGCGCCATGGAGTCGCGCCTGAACAGTGCGGCGCAGACGTTCGAGCAGCTGGGCGAGCTCTACGAACTCGCCACCACACTCGCCGCCTGGTCCGAGAACCTCGCGGCCATGAGCGCCAGCGTGCGCAACCGCGTCGCCATCGAACCGGTGGCGGACGCCTCGAGGCGCGCGGCACTCATCTTCCGCCAATTGAATGTGGTGCCGCTCGCGGCCGAAGCGCTGCTGTCGCTGGCGCGGCTCGAGAGCGAACGCGAGCGCTACGACCAGGCGCTGTCGCTGCTCGAGCAGGCCGAGCAGTGGCTCACGGATTCCAATGACGCCGAGGCAGAGGGCCGCGCGGTCGCCCTTCGCCGCGAGATCGAGCGCCAGTACGTGGCGGTCTCGCTGTCCACCTGCAATGAGTTCCGCGTCCTCGAGGACGCGAACCGGCTGTTCCGCGAGACCTCCGACGTGGACGGCCTGCTGGCCCAGATCGTGAAGCTGGCGGTCGAACACGCCGGAGGGGATCGCGGGTTCGTGGCGTTCAGCTCGGCTCCGGGCCGTCTCGACGTGGTCGCGCAGCACGGTCTGGGGCGCGATCGCGCCAGACGCATGCTGCGCGTGCTCGAGACCGTCACGGGCAACCGGCTTGCCGAGAGCGGGCCCATCTTCTCCAGCCGCCTCGCCGCCGATCCGCGCTTCACCGGCGCTTTGGCCGATGCGCTCGAGGGCGTGGGCTCGCTGGTGTGCGTGCCGCTCAACTTCCCGTCGCAGGCTGTGGGGTTGGTCTATACGGACCGCCTCAACGACAACCTGCTGGGTGCGTTCAAGCAGCGCGAGTTGAACCTGCTCGCCGTGCTCGCCAACAGCGCCGCCGTGGCCGTGGTCGAGGCCCAGCGCAGCCTGCTGCTCGCCGAGAACCAGCAGTTGCGCGACCAGTTGCGCCCCACGCCCGGCTCCGAGCGCGTGGTGAGCCAGTCGCGCGAGGTGGCCAGCATCATGACGCTGCTGCGCAAGGTCTCGGACAGTTCGGCGACGATCCTGTTCATGGGCGAGACCGGCACCGGCAAGGGGCTGTTCGCGCAGGTCGTGCACGAGATGTCGAACCGCCGCGACCGGCCGTTCGTGCAGGTCAACTGTGCTGCGCTCCCCGAGCACCTGCTCGAGTCCGAGCTGTTCGGCTACGTGCAGGGCGCGTTCACGGGTGCGACGCGCGACAAGTCGGGACTGTTCGAGGAGGCCGCGGGCGGAACCATCTTCCTGGACGAGATCGAGAAGGTGCCCGAATCCGTGCAGGCCAAGCTGCTCCAGGTGCTCGACCGCGGCGAGATCCGCCCGGTGGGTGCCACGCGCACGCGCAAGGTCGATGCGCGGGTGATCTGTGCGACCGGCGGTGACCTGCGCGAGAGGATCCGCGAGGGGCGGTTCCTGGAGGACCTCTACTATCGCCTGAACGACATCACGGTGCGCGTGCCCTCGCTGCGGGAGCGCCGCGAGGACATCGCCGTGCTCGGCCAGCATTTCCTGGGTGTCTACAGCCGTCAGATGGGCAAGACGGTGCGCGGCTTCGCGCCCGAGGTGCTGCGGCTGTTCCTCGAGAGTGAGTGGCGTGGCAACGTGCGCGAACTGGAGAAGGCGGTGAAGCGCATGGTCGTGCTCGCCGACGAGGGCGACGTGCTGGGGGTGGACCTGCTGCCCGCCGAGATGCGCGAGGCGCGCACGCCGGCACCGGCCAGCAACGGGGGCGCGCACGCCGGCTCGGCCGGCGACACCTCCGCGCCCAAGGGCGGCCGCACGCTCCGCCGCAGTGTGAGCGAACTCGAACGCCAGTTGATCGCCGAGGCGCTGGACCGCTGCCACGGCAACAAGGCGCGCGTGGCGCGAGAGCTGGGCCTCAGCTACCCGACGCTGCTGAGCCGCATCCGCTCGTACGGCCTGGAGGTCTCTCGACAGTAAAGTTCTTTCACAGGACACCCTGTGAAATTGATTGATGCCGACTTCGGCCCCGCGCAACGAGTTACGAGCGCGGGGCCGCTTCATTGTCAGGTGCTTTCCATATTCGCCTGCGTCGGTGCCCCGCTCCTGCCGCGCACGTGGTCGAGCGACTGTCCCCCTTCACACGAGGTGACAACAGGTTAGGAGATTGTCCAAGCAACGTCGGCGCTTTGGCACGCCGAGTGCTCTACATGGTCCACCGGAGGGGGGGACCTCCAAAGCAACAAGCAACGCCGCAGCCGCAGCAAAGCAGGAGCGTCACCGGCAGCAGCATCGCCGGGCAGGATGATCTGAGCTAGCCGGTACGTTGGGGGCCGGTCGAGGGTACGAGCCCCGTCAGAACGACAACGTATCGACCTCTACGACCGGCTAGCTTGGGCACTCGAACGACTTTCTGAAATCCTCCGTGGGATGGAGGGACGGCTCTCACTCGGACCGCAAAAAGAACCCGGTCAGCGGTTCGGGAAGCAGAGATCCATCCCCGGGGGTCCTTCGGACACCGGTCGTTCGCGATTTGGGCCAACACTGGGGGATGTCCCGGCTCAGATCGCGACAGCATGTGGCCGGTGTCCCTCTTGTAGGACCGGTGTAGCGCGCCTCACACACCTGAGTCCGCCGCGCACACCGCACCGCCGCCGGGGCGAGACCCCGGCGGCGGTCGTCTTTTCGCCCAGACCGGCTAACCTGTGTGTTCCCTTCGCGGTAGCGGCGACCTCGGCGGCCCGTGCGACGCCTCCCGGCGGGTGGCACAACGGTTGCCTTTCTCCAGTGTGGCGGTTCTCGAACCCACGTCCTGCTGGAGGAATCTCCCGATGCGCAAGGCGAACCCGATCCTGCTCGCTGTCACGAGCCTCGCGCTCGTGGGTTGCAACGAGTCCACGGCGCCCCCGCGTGATGTCGTTCCTCCGGTCGCACCGCAGGGCCTCTACAGCGTCACCGGCGACGCCCAGGTCACGCTCTACTGGACGCCCAACACCGAGGGCGACCTGGCCGGCTACCGGGTCTATGAGGCCCCGTGCTCCGACGGTCCCAACTGTCCGTACGACCGCGTGGGCAGCACGGCCACCACGCAGTTCGCCGTGACCGGGCTGAGCAACGGGGTGACGCGCTACTTCGCCGTCGCGGCGGTCGACGTGGCCGGCAACGAGAGCGCGCTCTCGGTCCAGAACTGGTACGACACGCCTCGCCCCGACGGCAGCGCGGTGCTCGCCAACTTCGTCAACAACACGGCGGGTGCGGGCTGGGACTTCTCGGCGTTCGCGTCCAAGGCTTCGGATGACCCCGCCACCGACATGTTCTTCGGCTTCAACGGCACGGTCTACCAGATGTTCACACCGGACGTGCTCACCGACATCCAGGACGCCGGCTTCTCCTCCACGCTCGACGCCGTGGACTGGGCTCCCGATGGCGGCTGGTCGCCCACCGGCACGGTCGAGCTCATCCCCGGCCACTGCTACATCGTGTGGACCCGCGACAATCACTACGCGAAGTTCCGGGTCACCGGCCTGTCGCCCACCGTCGTGAGCTTCGACTGGGCGTACCAGACCGACCCCGGCAATCCCGAACTGCATGCGCGCCGTGCGCGCGGTGAGTCGGCCACACCACGGTCGATCACCTGGATCCGGAAGTAGTGCAGCACCCGCCGGTGCGAGCCGGCGGTCTCACTCCCCAAGGGCGGCGATGAGCCGTCCACCGGGGCAGCGACTCGAGCCCGGGCCCGCGAGGTCCGGGCCCGCGGCGGGGCCCCGCGAAAACGCCAAGGAGCCCGCCATGAGGAACCCTCCGAGCATCTCGTCGCGCGCCATCGCCGCGCTGATGATGCTGCTGGCCCTTGCCGCCGCGCCCGCGCCCGCCCGCGCTCTCGACGTCGAGGTCTGGACCGACCGCGGTGACGACGCCGTCTACAAGACCGGCGATGCGATGCGCATCAAGCTGCGCGCCAGCGCCGACGCCTACCTGCTCGTCTACGAGATCGACGCGGTGGGTGCGGTCAACCTGCTGTTCCCGTTCGATCGCAGCTCCGCCTACGTACAGGGCGGCAGCACGGTCAAGCTGCCGGTCGAGGAATCGGGCCTGCAGCTGATCGTCGGCGAGGAGACCGGCCAGGGCTTCATCGTGGCCGTCGCCTCGGAGCGGCCGTTCCGCGACCTGCCGTGGTTCTTGCGACCGTTCGACCCGCAGGCCGCGAGCGTCGGCTACGACGCCCAGGACTCCACGATCACCGAAGAGGGATTCGACGAGCGCGGCCATGTGCTGGGCGATCCCTACGTCGCCATGGAGCGCATCCGCCGCCGCGTCGTGGAGTCCCCCGAGAACGTGGAGGGCATCGCGAGCGACTACACCACGTACTACGTGCACGAAGTCGTGCGCTACCCGCGCTACCTGTGCAACGACTGCCACCGGCCCGGGCACTGGGCGTGGTGGTCGGGGTTCGACCCGTATTACACGAACTGCAGCGTGTTCGACTTCCGCGTGAACTGGCGCTGGTACTGGGGCCCGACGCTGTGGACCGGCTACGTGCCGTACTACTACTACGTCGTGCGCACCGATTGCCCGCCCTACTACACGCCGTGGTACGGCAACCAGTACCGCTTCTCGTCATGGGACGGACGCACTCGCTGGACCGATCTGTGGGGCGGGAACCTGCGCCGCTACAAGCCGACGGCTGCGCCGGTCTCGTACACGCCGCCGCCGCCGCGCGGCATGATCTGGCGCAAGGGCGACACCCCTCCTGGCTTCGTGCCCCCGGACGTGCGCACCCGCACGGCCGGCGGGGGCGGCATGCGCGACGTGATCACGCGGCAGCGCGAGGCCAAGGCTGGCGGCCCGGCGTGGCGTGGCAAGCCGGGCTCGCAGGGCACCGTGGGCAACTCCGGACGTTCGGGGCTGCAGCCCGGCGGTCGTGCGAAGCCGGCGGACGGCGGCACGACTGGCAGTGGCGAGGTCGCGAAGGGCCGAGGCGGCCAGCGTCCCCAGGGCGGCGCGACACCCGAGACGAAAGAGTCGGGCCAGAGCCGGCCCAAGGGTTGGTGGCGTCCGCCGGCAGACCGGCCGAGCGGTGGTGGTGAGAAGGCCAAGGACTCGCCGAGGACCCAGCCGAAGGAGCGGCCACGCGAGCCGTCCGATCCGCCCCCGAGCAATCCGCCCCCCAGCGATCCGCCGCCGACCCACGCTCGACCCCGGAACGACGGCGGCTCCAATCCTCCGCCGAGGAGCCCACCGCCCCGGAACGACGGCGGCTACCGCCCGCCGCCGAGCAATCCGCCACCCAGCAATCCGCCGCCGCGCTGGAGCCCGCCCGCGAGCCGGCCCTCACCGCCCCCTGGCCGCGGAGGCAAGGGCGGAGGCAGCGGCTAGACACGGCCTGCCCACCACGAGCCGCACGTCGGGCCGAACCGGCGTGCGGCTCGTGGTGTTCCGGTGTAGTAACTCGGCGGCGGCAGGGCCTCAAGCGCGCCCCGGCCCACCCGATCCAGCGGGAGCGGAGGGCTGCCGATGCCCTATACTGCCCGCTCGCTCGAACCCCCACCGACTCGCTGGAGGCTTGGTTGAACCTCATTCGCCCGCTCGCGCTCGCCGCCATCGTCGTCCTGCTCGCGGGTTCGGCCCAAGCCGCACAGCCCGGATTCGCGTTCCTCGAGATCCCGGCCGGAGCGCGCGGCGCCGCCATGGGTGGGGCCTACTCGGCGGTCGCCACCGGGGCCGAGGCCGCGTTCTGGAACCCCGCCGGGCTGGCGACGTTCAAGGGCACGCAGTTCACGGCCACGCACACCGAGACGTACGAGAAGCTGCGCCACGAGCACGTCGCGATCGCCGGACGCCTGTGGGGCGGCGGGCTTGCGGCGTCGGTGCGGGCGCTTTACACCGAGCCGATCCAGGAGCGCGATGAGTTGGGCAACCTGATCGGCACGTTCGGCTCGCACGACCTCGAGTTCCTGGCCGGCTACGGCTGGCAGCCCTCGGGTGCGCTGAGCCTGGGCTTCACCGGACAGTTCGTTCGCGAGCGCATCGCCGACCTCGGGGCCACCACCTGGGCCGTGGGTGGCGGCGCGGTGTGGGCGCCGGCATCGCTCGAGGGCCTGCGCGCGAGCGCCGGGATCCACAACCTCGGCACCGCGGGCCACTACATGTTCGGGGACCTCGAGGGCCAGCCCGTACCGCTGCCGACCGCGTTCCACACCGGGCTTGCGTACAAGCGGAAGACGTTCCAGGACCTGACCGCACTGCTCTCGCTCGAGGGACGGGCCACCAGCGGCCGGCCAATGCTCTACGCCGTGGGCGGCGAGCTGGACTCGCCCGTGGGTGCCGCGCTGCGATTCGGCTACCGCGCCAACGACGACGTGGCATCGTGGAGCGCGGGGCTGGGCTGGCGTACGAGCGGGATCGGCGTGGACTACGCGTACGTGCCGTCGAAGCTGGACCTCGACGCGACCCACCGCTTCACGCTGTCCGCGCAGTTCTGAGCACGGCGGAGCCTAGGCCGGAGCGGGCCAGGTCTTGAGTTCGAGACGGCCCTCGGAGAGCTCCACATAGGTGAAGCGTTCGATCCAGTCGCCGAGCACGAAGAACTCGCGGCCGCTCTCTCGCCGCTCGTAGGCATGGTGGAAGTGGCCGATCAGCGCGGCGTCGTGGCCCTTCTCGAACGCCGGCACGGCGATCTCGCGCCACAGCGGGTCGGGGCGCAGCGGGCCGTCGCCGCGCGAATGGCGGGACCATCGCGAGACGGCGTGCGCGAGCGGGATACCGAGGTCGGGGTGGAGCAGCCCGTAGAGCGCGATGCAGGTGCGCGAGCGCAGCACGCTGCGCAGGAACTTGTAGCCGAGGTCCCCGCCCATCAGGCCGTCGCCGTGGTGCAGCCAGATGCGGCGGCCCTGGGCTTCCACGCTGATCGCGCCGTCCACGGTGCGGATGCCGAGCGAGTCGCGGAAGAACGTGCCGAGCCAGAAGTCGTGGTTCCCGTTCAGGTAGGCGATGTCCACGCCGGCGTCGCGGAGCCTCGAGAGCCGCGCCAGCGTGCCGAAGTGGCGGCGGGGGATGGCGGTGCGGTACTCGAACCAGAAGTCGAACAGGTCGCCCATGATGTAGAGCGACGAGGCCCGGCCGGGGAGCGAGTCGAGGAAATCGTGCAATCGCGCCGTGCGGGCGCCCTCGCGCTCGGCGGACTCGACCCCGAGGTGGGCGTCGGCGATGAAGAACACGGACGTGGGCGGCATGGCCGGTCAGCATAGCCCGCTCGCCGAGAACACCGCCAACCTGCCGGGCTGACGACGCCGGTGTCCTCGCGCTCGCGGCCGGCTTGCACACTGTGTTCGTGAAGCCGGCGTGAAGTGCCTGGACCGCGCCCGCAACGGGGGGACGAATCCCCGCGCCGGTGCGCGGGCCGCGGGCGGAATGCAACCCCGGGGCCCATTCTCGTATCTGAACATTCGACCCCGTGGGCAGGGGGCGCGAGCTTGACGGGCATCTGACAGCGAGGGTCTTTCGCGGAGCCTCGCCGACACCGTAAGCTCTAGGGCACTCGCCTTCGCGTTCCCGACTGCCGATACCGCAGAGACACACGAGACGGAGGAATCCCAAGATGACCGGTCACCGCGTCACGTCTCCCCGCAGCTACTTCCTCGGCGCAGCGGCCTTGATCGCCGTCGGCCTCGTGTTGGGCCTGGGGCTCAGCATCGGCCTCGACCTGCCACGAGCCTCGAACGCTTCCGCCACCGCGCAACTCGCGGCGGTCACCAACTCGGCACCCATCCCCGAGAGCCCGTTCGTCTCGGTCGTGGACAAGGCGCTGCCGGCCGTGGTGTTCATCGACGTCACGCGCAAGGTGGGCGGGGATTCGCAGGATTCCGCCGACGAGTTCATGCGCCGCTTCTTCGGTTCGCCGATGCAGCGCCAGCAGCGCGTGCCGTCGTCGGGATCGGGATTCATCATCGACAAGTCCGGCCGCATCATGACGAACAACCACGTCGTGCGTGACGCCGAGAACATCAAGGTGACGCTGAACGACGGCCGCGTGTTCAAGGCCGTCACCGTCGGCACCGACCCCGCCACCGACGTGGCGGTGATCAAGATCGAGGGCCCGAACCTCCCGGTGCTGCCGATCGGCGACTCCGAGAAGTTGCGCATCGGCGACTGGGCGATCGCCATCGGCAATCCGCTCGGCGACCTGCGCGGCTCGGTCACGGTCGGCATCATCAGTGCCCAGGGCCGCAGCAACCTCAACATCTTCGGCGGCACGCCCGACTACCAGGACTTCATCCAGACCGACGCCAGCATCAACTTCGGCAACTCGGGCGGCCCGCTGTGCAACATCCGCGGCGAGGTCATCGGCATCAACACCGCCATCAACACGAACGGCCAGGGCATCGGCTTCGCGATCCCCATCAACCTCGCCAAGCACGTGGCGGAGCAGCTGGTCGCCCACGGCACCGTGAAGCGCGCCGCGATGGGCGTGACGCTGGCCCAGCTCACCCCCGAGCTCGCCGAGGGCTTCGGCCTCGCGAACCAGCAGGGCGTGGTGGTCCAGAGCGTGAACCCCGATTCGCCCGCGTCGCGCGCCGGGCTGGAGCGCAACGACATCATCGTGGAGATGAACGGCCAGACCGTGAATGACCGTGACAAGTTCCGCCTCAGGATCGCCGACACGCCGGCGGGCAGCAAGGTGAAGCTCGGCGTGCTGCGCGACGGCAAGAAGTTGTCGGTCGAGGTCACGCTCACCGATCGCGACGAGTTCCTATCCGCCAACCGCGGCAGGGCGCCGGAGTCGGCCGAGACGGGAGAGCTGGGCCTGAGCGTGCGCGACCTGACCCCGAGCGAGAAGAGCGAGTTCAACCTCGACTCGGGCGTGCGCGTGACCGAGGTGGCCGAGGGCAGTGAGGCGCAGGACAAGGACATCCAGATCAACGACGTGATCGAGGAGGTCAACCGGGTGCCGGTCGGGGACGCCCGCGAGTTCCGTGCCGAGGTCTCGAAGGTGCGCAAGGCGGGCAAGCCCGTCGTGCTGATCGTGAATCGCAACGGCGCGACCCGGTTCGAGACGCTGAAGCTCGACAAATAGCGCCGCAAGCGGTAGAAGAACCGAAGACTTGGACGGGAGGCGACCTGGTTCGCCTCCCGTCACGCCATGGACGGCGGAAGGGAGCAGGATTGGCTCAGACGGATCGCGGGTTGTCGTTCGGCAGCATCCTGGCGGCAGCGGCCGCCGTGGCCGTGCTGCTGACCGGCGGCCCCGGAGCCCGTGCGCAGGAAGCGCCTGCTGCGGGGGTGCAGCTCACCGGCATGCGGGCCTGGACCAATCCCGGGGGCACGCGGGTCGTGCTGGATTTCAGCGCCGAGGTGGCGCCCGTCTCCCCGGACTCCGGAGTCGGACCGCAGCTGGTGGTGGCCGTGCCGTCGCCGGGGATCTCGGCGGCCGCGGGCGTGCCCGCGTCGCTGTCGGTGAACGACAGCGCGGTGGTGCGCGTCGAAGCCCTGTTCGACGCGAACGGCGTGCGCTTCTGGATGCAGCTCGCTCCCGGCGCCACGTTCAAGGTCTACACGCTGGCACCGGCCGATGGCCTGCCGTTCCGCGTCGTGATCGAGACCACGCGCCCCGGTGCGCGGGCCGCCGAGGAGAAACGCCTCGCCGGCATCGCCGCCGCGAAGAAGAAAAGCCGCGTGCGGCTCGTGGTCGTGGACCCCGGGCACGGCGGCGAGGACCGCGGCGCGCGCGGCCCCGGACCCGTCTACGAGAAGCACATCACGCTCGCGATCGCGCGCCGGCTGGTGGACAAGCTCAACGAGATCCAGGGCGTGCGCGCCGTGCTCACGCGCGACGGCGACTTCTTCATCCCGCTGCGCGAGCGCTACCACATCGCCGAGAAGGTGAACGCCGACCTGTTCGTGAGCATCCACTGCAACTCGTCGCGCCGTCGCGGGCGCGGCAGCGGCAGCGAGGTGTACTTCCTGTCGCTCAAGGGCGCCTCCGATCAGGCGGACCAGGATCTGGCCGACGTCGAGAACGCCGCCGACATGGTCGGTGGCGTGCCGTCGCAGGCCGAAGACGATGTGGTGAACGTGCTCTACGAGGTGCGCCGCAACGCGGTGCTGGAACGCAGCCAGCTGCTGGCCGAGACACTCCTCGACCACATGGCCGAGGACCGCCGCGTGGAATCGCGCGGCATCAAGCAGGCGGGCTTCGTGGTGCTCAAGAGCGTGGAGTTCCCGAGCGCGCTGGTGGAGACGGCGTTCATCAACAACCCGCGCGAAGTGAAGCTGCTGAAGGATCCGCTGTTCCAGGTGAACATGGCCAAGCAGCTGGCGACGGGGATCCGGGCCTACTTCCAGCGGGCGGGCATCACGCTCGGCGGACCGGATACCTCGGAGTCGAGCTCGTCGGGCGGGAGTCGGTAGGCCGTTCCAGAACCGTCGTTCGTACACCTGTGCGGCTCGGGCTGTGCGGCGGGGGCTCTCGCTTACGGGGACGCTCGCCTCCGGCATCCTGCCTCCGGCTCACTCGGCGCTACGGTCGCTCCGGCATCCCTGCCTCCGCTCCCTTCGCGACGCCCCTAAAGCGAGAGCCCCCACCGCACACCCTCGCTCCGACACTGTCGCTGGGCGATGCGGGCGATGTGCGTCGCTGATTCCTCACGCCACGCCCACTTTCCGCTTCACGGCGCAGACCCTCGACCCTCGGTTCAAGCTGGGCGTTGCTGGCGCTTTTGCTCCATGAGCTCAGTCCCGTACAGCAGCTCGGCCTCGAGCTGGTTGTGGGCGCGGCAGCGCAGCCGCAGGTTCTCGACGGTGCTGCGGCCACCGAGGGCTACGGGACGTATGTGGTCGTATTCGAGCATCGCGCGTTCGGGGCAGCGCGTGCCCTGCTCGCTCACGAACGTGCAGCGCTTGCCATCGCGCTCGGCCACGCGTCGCCTGATCTCAGCGGGAATGTGGCGACTGTCGTGCGACGCCCGGCGCCGTCGCGGCGTGCCGGTGTCGCCGAACTTGCGCTGCTCGAGCCGCTGCACGAGGTCCGCGAGCGCCAGTTCCAGGACGTCGGCGACATCGCATCCTGGCTGGGCGTGCGCCAGCAACTCCTGCGCGCGGCGAAGCAGGTCGTACGCGTGCTGGCCCAGCGTGAGCTGAACGGCGTAGCGGCCGGGGGAGATCGGGGCGATGCGCGGGGTGGCTGGTGCGCCCAGTGGCGACTCACCACTTGCGACACGCGTGTGGTCGTCGGCGTGAACTCGCCCCGGGGCAAGTTTGCATGACATGGGCGTGACGTCCTGCGATTCGGCGTCGCTCGGCCCAGGAGCTATCCCCTCCGGAGGGCTTGCCGTGTCCGGCACCGCCATCACGAGCGTCGGGAGGTCCTGCTTCGGGAAGCGCTGAGCGAGGATCTCCTGGATCTCGCGGCGCGTCCGGTGCGTCGCCGCAGCCAGCAGATCGGCCGCATTGGCCGTGGTCATATGCCGGGCCAGCTCGCACACGCCCGCAAGGTGCACACGTCCGTCGGCCAAGTATTCCAGCACGGCGGGGAAGCGGCGAGCGAACCTGACCGCCCACCCATGCTTGTAGGCCGAGTGCTCGGACAGGTGCAACTCGTGAACGCAATACCGGTACAAAGAGCTGTAGCCGAGCGGGCGATAGGCCTGGCGTCTGGTGATCACCGCGAGGTGGGCCACGATGAGCGCCGTCTGGGTGTCGCGCTGGCGCACCAACGCGGCGGTGGCGTCGAGCAGGCAGGTGTCGGACAGGCGGGACAGGTGCTGCACGTCTGCGAGCGTCATCGGAATCTCCGCGTCCGGGGGCGGGTCGCGGGGGCACGTGCGAGTCTCTCACATGCGTTTCGGGCCACCGTGTTCGCCCGTGCATCGCCGATTGGCGTGCTCGACGAAAGTTCCCCGGTCAGAGGCCTGCCATCGCGCGCACGCGCGAACGTGGGTCGCTGGCGCGCGATCAAGTGTGAAGCACGGCGCTGCGGCAACTGGGCACGTTAGAGTGTGTCAACGGGATTCTCGGCAAGCTTTCGCAAATCCGATGACCACCGGAGCGCCGAGCGAGCCCGTCGAGACACGCCGCCTAGTCCGACGAACCATCCGCCGACTTGATCCGCCCGTCGCCCGTGATGTCGAGCGGCTTGCCGGCCGCCTTGAGCGTGCGGACCATCTTCTCCATGGCGTCGCGGATCAGGCGCCCGGTGTCGGTGCGATTCGCGCCCTGGCCCAGCACGTCGTACTGGTCCCCGCCCGTCGCCATGAAATTGTTCACCGCCACCTTGTAGGTGCGCTTGGGGTCGAGCGGTGAGCCATCGGGCAGCGTGAGCGTGACCACGCGTGCCATCGCGGGCTTCTTCGTGTCCACCACGTAGTGGATGCCGCTCACCTGCGTCACGCGGCTGCCGCGGAGTGCTTGCTCGAGCGCCAGCTTCACCTGCTCGGCGGTGAGCTCGAGCGTCACCATCGTGTTGTCGAACGGCATCACCGCGTAGATGTCCCCGCGCGTGATCGGACCCGCGTCCATGTCGGCGCGCATGCCGCCGGGGTTCTGCATCGCGATGTCCACGCCCAGGTCCAGGCGCATGGCGTCACAGATGAAATCGCCGATGGTCGACTCGGGCCGTCGACGGTGCAGCGCCAGCGTGGCGTCGCCGAGCACTTCGGCGGCGATGGGTCCCACGGCTTCGTTCCAGCGCGACACGTTCGCGGTCCACGCACTGTCGGCGGGGCCGTCCGCGTACACCGTGAGCACGCGTGCGCTGGACTCGACGACCTTGTGGCCCATCGGGTCCACCACCAGGTCGGCCACGGCCAGGTACTGGCCCTGCGCGCCGGCGATCAGGATGGGACGGCCCTCGAAGCGGTCGTCCACCACGTTGTGGCTGTGTCCGCCGAACCACGCGTCCACCGTCGCCACCTTGGCGAGCCGCACGAGGTCGCCGCGCGCCTTGCGCATGGAATCGGTCTCGGCGGGGATGTGCCCCACGCCCAGCACGACAGTCGCGCCCTGCTTGCGGAGCCTCTGGCTCACCTGCGCGGCAGTCGTTGAGTCGTCGTCGAAGCGCAGGTGCGCCACGTTCGTCGACAGTGTGACGCGCGGCGTGCCGGGGTAAGCCAGGCCCACGATGCCCACGCGCACGCCCCGGCGCAGCACGGTGGTGTCGGAGCGTACCCAGCGCGGTAGCTTGTTGGTCTTGCGTTCGACCATGTTCGCGGCGAGCGCGGCGAAGCGCATCTCGCGCACGCGTTTCGTCAGCGTGTCCACGCCCCAGTCGAACTCGTGGTTGCCCACCGCGGCGGCGGTGTAACGGAGCAGGTTCATCTGCTCGACCACGGGGCGGCCGAACTGGAGGTTGGAGATCATGGGACCCTGGAACAGGTCGCCGCCGTCCAACAGCACCGTGCCCTCGGGGTTCGCCGCGCGCTCGCGCTCGATGGCGGCGGCCAGCCCGACGCTGCCTCCGGTCGGGCGCTGGCTGCGCCGGTCGCGCGTGCCGCCGAGGATCGCGCCATGGAAGTCGGTGGTCTCCAGCACGCGCACGGTGGGGAAGCGCAGGTTGGCGACCATGCCCAGCCATTGCGCGCGCGTGAGCGGGGCGACGAGGTCCCTGGCCCCGGGCCCGCTCACACCGGCGAACAGTCCGCGGCGGAACGCCTGGTCGTAGCTCTTGCCCACGAGCGCGTACTTCTGTGCGCGCGCGGTGCGCTCGGACCAGTCGAGCGCCAGCTCGACATCGGCGAGCTTCGCGGGCTCGATGCGGTCGGCGCTGCCGTAGGATCCCAGCACCCCCTTGGCGAGGATGCCGTCGAGCCAGACCTGGAGCGAATCGGGCACATCGTTCCAGGCCCCGGACGGCTTCTTGGAGCGCATGTCGAACGCGCGCGCGAGCCAGTAGATGAGGTCCACGCGGCGCGCGGGCAGCGCCGCGCCCAGCCGCATCACCTGCTGCTTGGGCGCGACACCCAGGCGCACGAGACGATCCACGAGCGCACGTTCGGGCGCACCGGCGTAGTCGGGCAGCAGCGTCCAGGCGGGCTCGCCCTCGGCCTGCAGCGTCGCCTTCGCGCGCACCCACTTCTCGAGCAGCTCCGGCATGGACGCCGACAGCCGCCCCACGCGCTTCGCACGGCGGACCGGCAGGTAGTCCCCGCCGCCGGCCAGCCGGTACGAGTTCACGGCCACCTTCAACCTCGTCTCGGGAGCGAGCGGCTTGCCCTTGAAGCGCAGGTTCGTCACCCGCACCCCGGCAGGCTGGGTGATGTCCAGTTCGTACTGCACACCGTAGGCGGCGTCGAACTGGAAGCCGGGCACGTCTGCGCGCAGCACGGGTGCGATGCCGTCCCACGCGTAGTCGTTGAGCATCGAGGCCGCGTGCTCGAGCGTGGCCCTGAGGTCCGCACCCGACATCTCGACCACACCCAGCGCGTTGTCGTACGGGTAGAGCCGCATCAGGTCGCGCCGGCGCACCGGGCCGGCGGCGATGACCTGCGCCGGATCGAACAGCGCGGCCAGCGACACGTCCGCGCCCGTCTCCTCCAACTGGCAGCGCTGGATCATCCGCCACAGCGGGTTGTCGCCGAGCCGGCCGTAGGGCGCGGAAAGCGGGCCGGCGGCCCGGGCCACGACCTGGTCCAGGGCCTCCCGCGTCGCCGCCGCATAGGGCGCGACGAAGTCGCGCATGGCCGGGTCGGAGGGCACCGTGTCGCTGATCGCGGTCACGCTCGCGGTGCGAGCTTCGAGCTTCCAGTCAGCGAGCGTGCTGGTGCGCTTGAACGTGAGCTCGACGCGGCCCAGGGCCTCACCACCCTTGCCCGCCTGCGTGACGAGCGCGCCACCCACCGTGACCGAAGAGACGACTTGGTGCGTGTGGCCGAGGATGACCACGTCGAGCCCGGTGACTTCGTAGGCGAGCCGGTAGCCCAGGTTCTCGTTCGGCGTGTCGCCGACGCGCGCACGGCCGTCGCCAGCGCGCGCCGACGGGTCCCGCTCGAGTCCCGAGTGCACGAGCGCGATCACCGCCTGGCAGCGTTCGGCTCCGCGCAGCCGCGCGATCTCGGAGCGCGCGACGACCAGCGGGTCCAGGAACCTGAGGCCGCTGTAGAGCGAGGAATCCATGAGCTGCGGCACGGCCGGCGTGGTGAGCCCGATGATGCCGATGCGCACGCCCTGCACTTCGCGCACCACCGACGTGCCGAACGCGGGCTTGCCCGTGCGCGCGTCCACCACATTGGCCCCCAGGAACGGGAACCGCGCCCGTGCCGCAGCGGAGTCCAGCGAGCCGCGCCCGGCGTCGAACTCGTGGTTGCCGATCGCCATCGCGTCGTAGCCGAGCGCGTTCATGGCCGCGACCACCGGCTCGGGCGCGGAACGGGAGCCCTCGCGCCAGACGCGCTCGAGCGGGCTGCCATGCAGCGCATCTCCCGCGTCCACCAGCAGCACGGGACTGCCCTCGGCGCGTGCGCGTGCGACCAGCGTGGCGATGCGCTCGAGCCCCTTGGCGGCGGGCCGGTCGCTCCAGTCGTCCCACGCGGCGAGCGCGCCGTGCAGGTCGGTCGTGTGCAGGAGCCGAACGCGCAGCTCGAGGTCGTCCGCTCGTGCCGCGCCGGCGAAGAAGGGGACCAGGAACGCGGCAGCGAGGGCGGCCAGTCGGCAGCGAGGTGCACGCACGATGAGGAGTCTCCGAGAGAGTGGGCGGGGCGCGACAGGACGCCCGAGGCTAATGCAGCCGCCGCGCCGCCGAAAGCCAGCCCCGCTTGCGGGTGCGCGCCGGCGTTTCACGGCTCCCTGACGAGCCGCCCGGGCGGCGTGCGCAAGCGGCGGAGCGCTCCTATATTGCGCGGCGACCTTCCGACTCACCTCCCACACACGGACCCCCAACCCGAGAGCGACCATGTCGGAGACCGTGACTTGCCCCGGGTGCGGCACCGCCAACCCGGCGGGTGCCGAGCAGTGCCGGCACTGCAACTTCCCGCTCGGTGACACGTCGCGGCCCGCGGCCGCGCCCCAGGCTGCGCCCCAGGCCGCGCCCGAAGCGCGCACAGCCACCGCTCCCGCCGATGTTCCCGCGGCCGGTGACACGCCGGACGCCTCCGTGCTGTTGCAGCGCCCGCAGCGTCCGCGGCGCGCCCGCCCCGACGCCATGCAGCCCGTCCAGATGCAGATCTGGCTGTTCGTGGGTATCGCCGTCGTGCTGGGCTTCGTCTACTTCGCCGCGCAGGGATTCTGGAACACGCACGTCATTCCGGTCGAAGGGGCCTCCAGCGCCGAACAGCAGCGCGCCGATCTCGCGCGAAGCGCGCTCGAGAAGGACTCCACCAACGTGGCCGCGCGCATCGAGCTGGCCAACGTGCTCTACGACACGGGCAACTGGAGCGAGGCGATCGTCCACTACCGAAGCGCCGAACGTCTCGACCCGCAGCGCTCGACGACGGTCGTGGACATGGGCGTGTGCTACTACAACCTGAGCGCATTCGCGGCGGCCGAGTCTTTGTTCACGCGTGCGCTCGCGATCGATCCCAAGCAGATCTTCGCCCTGTTCAACCTCGGGATCGTGGCCGAGTCGCGCGGGGACTGGAACGCCGCGATCGACTACTTCCACCGGGTCATGGAGCTGAACCCGCCCGAGGGCATGCGACCCATCGTCGAACAGCATCTGCAGGCCGCGATGGAGAAGACCGGCCGCAAGGCCCCGCCGCTCGGGGGAGCGTCACCGCCGCACGAGCCGCACTGAGCCCGGACGGGACCCCGGCCCGTCAGCGACGGGCCGGGCTTCCGGTCTCGAGTGCCAGTTCGGGCGCCGGGTCGGCCGCCGGCGTCGCCGGCGCGAGTCCGATCCGACCCAGTGCGGCCCGAAGCGCCGGCCCGATCGGCTGGCGCGCTCGCGCCAGCTCGCCGATGACGCGCGCGAGGTCGGCGGGCGTATCGAGGTCGTCGAGCGTGTCGGCGGGTGCGACCGCGAGGCCGGCCGTGCGAGCGCGAGCCAGCGTGGTCTCGAGCACGCTGCCCGTGCTCCACGGGATGTCGCGGAACAGCGTCGCCGACATCTTCCGTAGCCCGATGCACCAGTAGCCCCCGTCGCGGGCCGGGCCCAGCACCACGTCGTGCGCATCGAGCAGCGAGAACGCGTGGTCCAGGTGCGCGGGCTCGAGAGCGGGCGTGTCGCTGCCCACCACGAGCGCGCGATCCGCGCTCGAGCGCAGGAGGACACCGAACGTGTGCGCGAGTCGCTCGCCGAGGTCGTGACCCGCCTGGAGGTGCGCGTGCAGTCCCGCGACACTCACCTCGCCGGGCGGCTCCGCCCACCACACCGAGCGTTCGTGGGCACGGGCGGCGGCGACGGCACGCGCGCTGTCCTCGACCAGCGCTGCCGAGACAGCGGCCGCGAGCGCGGAGGGGAGCGCGGGGGAGAGCCGGGTCTTGGCTCGGCCGGGCACGGGGGGACGGGCGAACAGGGCGAGGCGGCGCATGCGGCACACATTAGGGCTTAGCACCTCCGGCGGGACAGCCCGGGCCCGTGGCCCGGCCCAGGGCGCTGGCGCCCTGCCGGGGCCGTGGGTTCCCGAAGCCGCCGGAGTCCTCTAAAGTGGCAGGCCATTCCCTTGGATGACCTGCCGGGCCGCCCGCCCGGCCTGCACCGTTCGCGCGAGGAGTCCCGTCATGTCGCAATACCAGGTCGTCGTCATCGGCACCGGCCCGGGAGGTTACGTGGCCGCGATCCGCGCTGCTCAGATGGGGTTGAAGACCGCGGTCGTCGAGAAGGACGAGCTGGGCGGCACGTGCCTCAACTGGGGCTGCATCCCGACCAAGTCGTGGATCGTGACGGCGCACCTCTACGAGCAGATCAAGCGGGCCAAGGAATACGGCATCATCGTCGGCGAGCCGCAGATCGACTGGAGCGCGCTGGTCGCCCGCAAGAACAAGATCGTCAAGCAGCTCACGGGCGGCGTGAAGCAGCTGCTCTCGGGCCGCCAGGTGGACATCTTGAAGGGCACGGCCAGGCTCACGGCCGCGAATCGCATCGCCATTGCTGCGGCTGACGGTGGGACCAGCGAGATCACCACCGACAACGTCATCCTCGCCACCGGTGCGTTCGCGTGGAATCCGCCCGGCTGGTCGTTGGACGGCGAGCGCGTCATCGGCAGCAAGGAAGCACTGGACCTCAGCAAGCAGCCCAAGCGGATCGCCATCCTCGGCGGCGGCGTGATCGGCTGCGAGTTCGCGTGCTTCTTCGCCGCGGTCGGCACGCAGGTCACGGTCATCGAGATGCTGCCGCGACTGGTGATGGCCGAGGACGAGGAAGTCTCGGCCGCGCTCGAGCGCGAGATGAAGAAGCAGAAGGTCGCCATGCACCTGGGCACCAAGGTCGAGGAGCGTCGTGACCATCCCGACGGTTCGATCACGCTCACGCTCACGGGCGGCAAGACGGTCGATGTCGACACCGTCCTGCTCGCCACCGGCCGGCGGCCGTGGAGCGAGGGGCTGGGACTCGACAGCGTGGGCATCTCGCGCGCCGACCGCGGGAAGATCGCGGTGAACGACAAGCTGCAGACGAGCGTGCCGAACATCTATGCGATCGGTGACGTCACCGACATCAAGCAGCTGGCGCACTTCGCGAGTGCCCAGGGCAAGGCCGCGGCCGAGATCATCGCCGGGCATCACTCGCAGACCAACTGGCGCGCGGTGCCGGCCGCGACGTTCACCAGCCCCGAGATCGCCAGCGTCGGCTTGACCGAGGCCGAAGCGAAGGCCGAAGGGCGCACGGTGAAGGTGGGCCGGTTCCCGTTCCGCGCGCACGGCCGCAACATCGCCGACGGTGAGACCACCGGGTTCGTGAAGATCGTGGGCGATGCCTCCTCGGGCCAGATCCTCGGCACGAGCATCTTCGGTGCGAAGGCCAGCGAGCTGATCCACGAAGCCGCGCTCGCCATCGGCGCCGACCTGGACGTGTCCGCCATCGCACAAGCCATCCACGCGCATCCGACCATGATGGAGACGCTGGGTGAGGCCGCCGAGGACGCCGACAACCTGGCGGTCCACCTGCTGCGCACCGAGGCGAAGGTGGGCGCGAGGTAGGCGACCCGCTCGAGTTCACGGACCGACGCCGGGGGCTGCAGCGTCTCGCGGAGCCGCGTGGACGGGTGCCCGCGCGTTCAGGGAGCCGCCATGGACGTCTACATCCGAGACTATCGCCCGGAGGACTGGGAGAGCCTCTGCCGCGTGCACGACCGCTCGCGGCCCGATGAACTGCGCGGGTCATTCGACGCGCGAGCCTTCATCCCGCTGGCGGACGATCCCGAGCACGAGTACATCGCCCAATGCACCATGTTCGTCGCCGAGTCGGGCGACGAGATCGTGGGCTTCGCGGGCATCGACGAGCCCTACCTGGCGTGGCTGTACGTGGATCCGGCGCACTACCGGCGAGGGATCGGCCGTGCGCTCCTGAGGCACTGCATGGCACGATTGGGCGAGGATGCCTGGACACAAGCCTGCGGCAACAACGAGAGCGCACTCGCGCTCTACCTGGGTGAGGGATTCGTGATCGAGAGCCGCCGCACCGGCAAGAACGCGGGCTATGAGGGCCCCTCGGCCCGGCTCGCGCTGCATCCCGAGCGGCAGAGCTGGACCAGCCCCAAGCGCAGCCAGCGGGAGCGGTCCGCGCCCGCCGGCTGAGACTACCGGCGTTGCACACGGACCACGGTTCCTGACAGCATCGGCGCATGGACTTCGCGCTTCGGCCGGTGGTGGCCGCAGATCTCCCGGCCGTTCACGCGCTCTGCCGCTCGATCGAGATCGCGGACGGGATCGCTTACGCCTCACCGCTCGAGGAGTTCCAGGAGTGGGGCCGCGACCCGAACCTCGACCTCGCCGCGGACACACGCGTGGCTGAGGCTGGGGGCGAACTGGTCGCTTGGGGGCGCATCTGGCACCGGCCGAGCGACGAGCAGGAGCAGCGGGCGTTCCTGATCGGCGGTGTGTCGGCGAATAACCGCGGTCGTGGCGTCGGCCGTGCACTGCTCGGCTGGCAGGTCGCGCGCGCCAGCGAGCGGCTGCGCGGTTCGGCCGGGATGCTGCCGCGCTACGTGCGGGTGTGGGCCTACGACTTCCAGGAGTCCGCGCACCGACTGTTCGCGCGCTTCGGCCTCGAGCCCGTGCGCTGGGGCGAAGAACTGCTGTTGGACCTCTCGGGCACCGCCGCGCGCCCGCCCGACCCGGAGGGTGTCCGCATCGTGGCATGGGACCCGGCCCGCTCGGAGCAGGCGCGGCTGGCTCAGAACGAGGCGTTTCGGGATCACTGGGGCACGCCGCCCCTGGACGCCACCGTGTGGGCGCACGACCTGACGGCGCATGGCAACCGGCCGGACCTCTCGTTCCTGGCACTCGACGGCGACCAGGTCGTGGGCGTGTGCATGAACGCACACCATCCGGGCGACGAGGCCGTCACCGGCCGGCGCGACGGCTGGATCGGCCGCGTGAGCGTGGTGCGCTCGCACCGCGGGCGAGGCATCGCATCAGCGCTCCTCTCCGCGTCGCATCAGGCGTTCCGCGCCGCCGGGTTCACGCACGCCGCACTCGGCGTGGACCGTGACAATCCCACCGGGGCTTACGCGCTCTACGAGCGGCTCGGCTACCGCACGCTGACGCGCACCATCGTGCGGCAGCTCACGGTCTAGCCGCGCGACCCTCCGGGTCGCGTCGCTACCTCAGCAGGAACACGCGCACCAGCGTGTCGCCGATGCCCACCAGGGCCGCGCCGGCCACCAGGCCCGCACAGATCGGTTCGTGCGTCTCGATCCACAGCTTGAAGCCCAGCGTGCCCGGCCTGCTCTTGTAGCGCGCGTTCATGATCTCGAAGAACGCCGCGCCGGCGAACATCATCAGCACGCTCTCGGGCGGCACCAGCACGCCCAGGCCGATCGCGAGCGGGCTGAGCGGGAACCGGTTGCGCGTCGCGATGCGCGCGAGCTCGAAGACGAGCCCCGCGATGGCGGCGATCCACATCGACGTCATGATCGAACCCGTGAGCAGCGAGCCGTGGCCGCCGGGAGCGAAGATGGACGTCACCAGTTCGGACACCCCTTTCCACTGCACCGCCGACGGGAAGCTGAACTGGCCGCCATCGGGTGCCATGACCGCCTGCACGCTCATGCCCGGCTTCCAGTCCGAGAGGAACAGCAGGTAGAACAGCGGGGTGGAGGCGATGGCACCGGAGACGATGCCGATGGCGTGGCCGATGGCCTGCTGGCGGGGCTTCGCTCCCAGCATGTAGCCGGGCTTGATGTCCATGAGCAGGTTCGAGGCGTTGGATGCCACCTCGACCGCCATCACGCCCGTCATGAGGTTCGTGGGCGGGTGCGTGGGGTCCATGGCGCCGAACGTGAACTGCGGGATCTTCGACAGCGACCCCGTCGGCGTGATGCTCGTCATCGCCGTGCTGCGCGCGGCGATCAGCGTGAGCGCGATCACCATCGGGATCGCGAGCGCGCCGAACAGCGGGTGCACGCCGAACCAATGCCACGCCATCCACACGCCGATGCCGCCGATCACCGGGATGCCCGCGTACGACACCCACATCGGCAGCTCGATGTCGCGCAGGATGTCTTCGGA
>Ga0075429_100000714_pt1 | contig 26009 bp, 24 predicted proteins | sample RhiMetdeltSRZDD3_FD_75295 | JGI IMG/M metagenome (GOLD analysis project Ga0075429, IMG submission 75295) | Populus rhizosphere microbial communities from Tennessee, USA - Rhizosphere MetaG P. deltoides SRZDD3 | ecosystem: Host-associated > Plants > Roots > Rhizosphere > Soil | place: USA... | reverse complement strand
TCGGCGTTCGTGGAGATCTACCAGAACTGCAACATCTTCAACGACGGCGCTTTCGACGTGTTGAAGGAGCCGGAGACCCGGGACGACTTCATGATCCGGCTCGAGCACGGTGAGCCGATCCGGTTCGGCAAGAACGCTGAGTGGTCCGTCGTACACCCACCGGGCGGCTTCGGGCTCGAGGTCCGGTCCACGTCCGAGGTCTCCGAAGAGGAGGTCGTCGTCCACGACCAGACCGTCGCCGAGCCGGCGTACGCGTTTGCCCTGTCCCGCCTGCCGGGCCTCGATCTGCGGCACACGCCGATCGGCGTGTTCCGCTCGGTGAACCGGCCGTCGTACGACGAGATGGTGCGTACCCAGATCGACGCCGCCCGTTCGAAGGTCGCCGGCTCACCCGAAGCCGAACTCACGTCCCTGTTGAACTCCGGCGACACCTGGACGATCGCCTAGCACCTCTCCGTCGATCGAGGACGAATCAACGTGGTTTGATCTTCAAACCACGTTGATTTGTCCTCGATCGACGCCGGGGTCGACGTTTGCTGCCCGCCTCGGGCTTCTGCGTGTTTCCGCGCTCATCGCACAGCCGCTAGATCGGTGCATACCGATGCCCCGAAACTGAGATCCCCCAACCCCCGGATCTCGAGGTGACGCGATGACAAGACGCAGATTCGTGACCTTCCTCGCCGCGACGGCCGGCGCTCTGCTGACGGTGTTGGGCCTGTCCGGGCCCGCGTACGCCGTCGACCCCGCGCAGAAGTTGGCTGTCTTGTCGAGTTGGACGCAGACGAGCGTCGACAGTTACAACGCGTGGAACTCCGCCCGGCAGAACCAAGGAGCCTGGGCCGCGTACGCCTTCGACTGGTCGACCGACTACTGCTCCAGCAGCCCGGACAACCCTCTCGGCTTCGACTTCCGGCTGTCGTGCTACCGGCACGACTTCGGCTACCGCAACTACAAGGCGGTCGGGCAGTTCCCAGCGAACAAGACCCGGTTGGACGACATGTTCTACGCCGATCTGAAGCGCAGGTGTGCGGCGTACAACGTCTTCGTCCGGCCGGCCTGCTACAGCCTGGCGTGGACGTACTACCAAGCCGTCCGCGCCTTCGGCAACACAGTCATCACCAGCGAACAGCTCAACGAGGCGGCCCAGTTGAAGGCGATCGGCGAGCGCCAGCAGCTAGAGATGGCCCGCTGATCCCGCACTCTCCTCCCCGTTGATCATGAAGTTAGTGGTGCGACACGCCGTTGAACCCGAAACTAACTTCATGATCAACGGGGGGCGGGGGTGTCGGAGAACCGCGTCGAGCCTACGGCCAGGTCGGGGTGTTCGACGGCGAGCGCCAGCTCGGCTGCCTCGTCGAGGCCGAGCAGTCCGCCCTCGGCGTACGCCGAGTCGAACGCGGAGTCGCCCAACGAGATCCGCAACGCGGTCTGCTGCTCGGTCCAGTACGGCGCGTAGACACCGGCGCCGACCCGCAGCTTGGCGCGCGCGGTGTCGGCCGCGCCGAACAGCCGGGCCGCCATCGGGCTGTCACCGCCCAGCGCGCACCGGACCGCCATCGCGCTCAACGACTCGCACGCGCGGGAGTGGAATCCCAGCGTGACCCGCGAGCGCAGCGCCACGGTGAGGTGGTCGTGCGCAGCTACCAGGTCGCCCCGCACGAGCGCCACCATGCCGAGCAGCATGTCGACGGTACGACGGCCGCGCTCGGCCGGCCGGGTCGCTTCCACGAGCCGCGCGCTGGCGAGCAGGTCGGCCGCCTCGTCGAGGTCGCCGCGCCGCCACAGCAGCTGGGCGAGGCAGTACACGGCGAACAGCGCGTCCCCGGCGACCCCGTGCCGGGACGCCCACGCGATCACGTCGCGGCACGCCCGCTCGGCCTCGCCGGGCTGTCCGGTGTCGAGCAACGGCACGCCCCGGCCGGCCAGTACGCGGGCGAGCAGTCCCGGGTCGTCGGCCCGCCGGGCGGCCTGCTCGGCCCGCTCGGAGAACCGCAGTTCCTCGGCGAACTCGCCGTCCGCCCCGGCATGCAACGAGTGCATGTGGTAGGCCGCCGCCAGTTCCTCCTCTGGCACCTGCTCCCCGGTCTCGGCGATCCGGCTGTACAGGTGGAACAGCCACATCCGGCCTTCCCGGGCCAACCCGCGCTCGCGCCACCACTGGTCGAGCCCACCCGCGATGGTCAACCCCTGCCGGGCACTGCCGCCGATAACCGTCCAGCGGAGCGCGGCGCGCAGCTCCACCGCGAGCGGGTCGAGCGCGTATAGCGACAGCGTCACCGGCCGACGGTTCTGGTCCAGGTAGGCGCGCTCGAGCAGGTGCAGCGACCAGGCCACGTGGCAGTCCCGGGCCTCCCGCTCCTCGCCGACGTCCCGGAGGCGCCGGGCCGCGTACGCCCGGATCGGGTCGAGCATGCGGTAGGTCTTGCCGGTACCGCTGTCCTCGGCCTGTACCAGTGACTTCTCCACGAGCACGGCCAGCGGATCCAGTACGCCGCCCCCGAACAGCCACTCCAGTCCGGCGAGATCCACGGGTCCGGCGAAGACCGACATCCAGTTCATCAGCCGGGCGGCGCTCGGGCCGAGCGTGCGGTAGGACCACGTCATCGTGGTCTGCAGCGTGGCGTGCCGGCGGGCGGTGGCCCGGCGCACCGGCCGCTCCGACACGTAGCCGGCGTCGAGGGTGCCCAGCACGTCGGCGGGTGGTCCGTGCAGTTCGGTGTCGAGCCGCTCGGCGAGCTGGCTGGCCGACAGCACGCGCAGCCGGGCGGCCGCCAGTTCGAGGGCCAGCGGCAGGCCGTCGAGCCGGCTGGCGATCCGGGCGAGGTGCACGACCTCCTCGGGTGCCGCCCAGTGCCCGCCGCGCGCCGTGGCCGTACGGTCCAGCAACAGCGCGACGGCATCGCTCGGTCCGCCGTCCGGGGCCGGGGTCAGCGACAGCGGCGGGATACGCCAGACCAGCTCGCCGGGCAGGCCGAACGGCTCGCGACTGGTGGCGAGTACCTGCACGCCGCGCGAGCCGCTCAGCAGGCGCGTCACGACGGCCACGGCCGGAGCCAGTTGCGCGTCGCAGGTGTCGAGCAGCAACAGGAAGCGGCGGCCCGAGGCGAAGTCGGCGAGCGTGTCGAGAATCGGCCGGCCGGGCTCGGGCCGCAGGCCGAGGACCGACGCGATCTCGAACGCCACCAACGCCGCGTCGGTCACGCTCGCCAGGTCGACGAACCAGACCCCATCGGGGTACGCAGACAGCTCCCCCGCCGCCGCCACCGCCAACCGGGTCTTGCCCGCCCCACCGGGGCCGACGACCGTCACCAGCCGGTGGGCGTCGACGAGTGCCCGCAGGGTGGCCTGTTCCGCGCGCCGCCCGACGAACGCGGTGACCGCGGTCGGCAGGTTGTGGCCGACCGAGTCCTGGGTGCGCGGGCGCGGGAAGCGCCGCTCGAGTCCCGGCGCGACGAGCTGGTAGAGCCGCTCCCGGCCATCGAACCCACGCAGCCGGTGCAGGCCGAGATCCAGGAGCCAGGCGCCGTCCGGCAGGCTCGGCGCGCCGCTTCGGGCGGTCGACCCCGAACAGAGCACCTGCCCGCCGTGCGCGGCCGCGGCTACCCGGGCGGCCCGGTGTACCTCGGGACTCGCGTACTCCCCGCCCTGCGGCTCGGCGTACCCCGTATGCAGTCCCATGCGCACCCGCGGGCGCGCCTCGGGGGCCGGCCACTCGTGCGTGGCGAGCAGCCGCTGCGCCTCGGCACAGGCGGTGAGCGCGGCACCCGCGTCGGAGAACGCGACGAAGAACGAGTCGCCCTCGGTGAACAGCGGGGCGCCATCGGACGCGGACAGGGTTCCATGCAGCAGGCGCCGATGCTCGGTGAGCACCGGGCGGTAGCCCGTTCCGAGCATCTGGGCCAACCGGGTCGAGCCCTCGATGTCGGTGAACAGAAAAGTCACCTGCCCGCGCGGCAGGTGGGATGCCGCCACGTGTTAACCTCCGCCCCCCTGGAAGTCGCGAACTATCGTCCCGTACCCCCGTGAGCGGCCGACATCGTCGAAACGGACGGCAACTGATCACCCAACGAGAAAACGTGGGGGCCGGTTGTGGTGTACGGGCGGGGGATGGTCAGCAGCCGCAGGCGCCTCCACAGCACCCGCCGCGGGGAGCCGGTGAGCCGCCGGCGCCCCGTCCGAGCGCGACCGTGGACAGCAGTTTTACCGTGTCGTCGTGCCCGACCGGGCAGGGCGCGGGCGCCGCGGACTCGCTCATCGGCCGGTTGACCTCGAACGTGTCACCGCAGCTACGGCAACGGAACTCGTACCTCGGCATGGCAACAGAGTACGGGGGCGAGTAATACTCAACGACATGTCGGGTATCGACGAGGCTGACCGCGACCCATCGGTGGAGCTACGATCCGCAGTTCCCGACATCACTGTCACCCGGGTGACCGCGGATGCCCTGGAAGGCCCGGCCGCGGCCACGCATCAGCAGACCCGGTGGCGGCACGCGTTTGCCATTCACGGCTGGGGGCTGCCGGCGGTGCGCCGCTGGCCGGGCGAGGTGTACTCCTGGTCCCGGCGACCGAGCGGGCGGTTCGCGGTACCCCTGCTGTCGACCCTGGCCCTGGTGCTGCTGACCGCGACGGCGGGTCTCTACCTCGTGCCGGCCTCAGCCCGCGTCGGCCAGGTGGAAGCGGAGCCGGCGCCATCGTCGGCGGCACCGGCCACGACGGAGCCGGGTCTGCCCCCGATCCCGGAGGCGACGTTCATCGCGCCGCCGCCTCAGAACGTCGTGAATGGCCGGCCGGCGGATGCGTTTGCCGCCTGGGCGCAGGAGATGGCCGCGCGCACCCAGGTGCCGGCGGTAGCCGTCCAGGCGTACGGCTATGCCGAGTGGGTCCTGTCCCAACAGCTGCCGGGCTGCAAGCTGACGTGGCCCACGCTGGCCGCGATCGGCAAGGTGGAGTCCAACCACGGCCGGGCGAACTCCGCCACGCTGACCTCCGACGGCCGCGCCTACCCGCTCATCTTCGGTCCGGCGCTGGACGGTCAGGGAGGTCGGGAGCTGATCCGCGACACCGACCAGGGCCAGATGGACCATGACCTGACGTACGACCGCGCGATCGGTCCGATGCAGTTCATCCCGTCGACCTGGAAGCAGTACGAGATCGACGCGGACGACGATCTCCAGCGCGACCCGCACGACATCGACGACGCGGCCTTGGCCGCGGCCAAGCTGCTCTGCTCCGGGGGACGCGATCTGACCACGAGCGCAGGCTGGTGGCAGGCGGTGCTCAGCTACAACCAGGTCCGGCCGTACGCGGATGCCGTATACGCCGCCGCCAATGAGTACGGTCAGCGGAGCCGCAACGGACCGTGACAGCCCAGACACATTGGCGGGATGGACACTTTCCCAAAACCCCTGTCGCCGGCAAGCTATACGGGTGATGGTGCGCGAGTGGGATCCTCGGTCCTCGTCCGCCGCCGAGCTCGAGTCGATTCTGCTGACCTTGAACCGCGTGATCGCGGTCGACCTGCCGGACGATCCGCCATGGGAGATCACGTCGCTGCGGGAGTACCTCGCGGTCACCATGCCCGGCGAACGCCGGGTCTGCTGGGTCGCCGAGGAGCACCCGGACGACTGCGCGGCCGGTAAGGAACTGCTCGGTCACGCGAACATCCTGCTGTTGGGCGACATCGGAGTCGTCGAAGTCCTCGTCCACCCGCAGGCCCGACGTAGCGGCGTCGGTACGGTCCTGCTGGAGACGGCGACCCGCCGCGCGTATGACGAAGGTTTCTCGTCCATCGGGGTCGAGGTCGTCGGCCGGACGCCCGCCATTCCGTTCTACGAGGCGCTCGGTTTCCGCTGTGCGTATGTCGAGATGCGCAGCGTGCTTCAACTGTCCGATGTGGACTGGTTGGTACTCGGTGAGATGGCGCGCGGTATCGGTTCCGGCTACCGCGTGGACTACTTCCCGGATGGCCTGCCCGACGACATCCTCGACTCGTACGCACAGGCCAAGCAGGTGGTCCGCGACGATGGCGACCTCGACCTGCACCCCAGCTCGTACGATGCCGACCGGCTCCGGGCCAGCATCGCCACGCTGGCCGCCCGCGGCATGAAGCCGTACATCGTGGTAGCCATCCACGAGAGGTCCGGAGCGGTCGCCGGCCTCACCGAGGTCGTCGTGCCGGCCACCCACCCGACCCGCGCCGACCAGTACGACACGATCGTGATACCGGAACACCGCGGCTACGGCATCAGCCGTGCCATCAAGGCACGCATGTTGTTCGAGCTGCGCGCCGCCGAGCGGAACCTGTGCGAGGTACAGACCTGGAACGCCCCGGACAACGAGGGCATGCTGAAGGTCAACTCGGAGCTCGGCTTCAAGCCGGACCGCGAATGGCGCGAGTACGACGCCGAAGTCCCCTACCTGGTCAGCCGCTTCAAACGCTGAGATCGTCCACATACGGCGGCGGCGGTTCGCCGCGGTGCTGCTTGACGCGCACCTCCCACTGGCTGCGCCGCCGGCGTGCATCCCGGTACCGCCGGTCGCGGTGGAACGTCTCCGGTGGACTGGTCAGCCCGTAGATGTCGCCCCACCACTCGCCCGGCTTCGGATCCAGGATCGTGTCGAGGTGGGAGGGATAGCGCCGCTCGGCCCCGTCTCGGAGGTCGTCTCGGTCCTCCATCGGCGTGATCACGTGGCCTTCGTGATCGACGACTACGAGGCGCAGGTTGGCCGCCGCGAGCAGGCGCTCGAGCACGTCGACGCTCGGCGTGAGGGTGCCGGCTTCGACCCGGCTCACGGTCGCCCGGGACACCTGCGCGCCCTTGGCCAACTCCCGCTGGCTCAGGTCCGCGAGCCGCCGGGCCCGCCGCACCAGACCCGCTATCGGGTACGGCCCGACGCTGGGCTGGTACGGCGGATACGAATTCGGCACGCCCGACAGACTCGCGCCGCTCCGAGGTGGGTCGCAATCCCTGTGGATAAACCTGTGGACAACGCGGTTTCGGGCAGAGTAGCTCGCGCTCGGCTTTGCTCTGCGCACCTATACGCAACAGATAGGTGATCACCTATCTGTTGCGTATAGGTGCGCAGAGCAAAGCGGTGTGGAACCTATCCCCTGTCCCGGAGGAGGTGGGCTGCTTCCACGGCCCAGTAGGTGAGGATGATCTGGGCGCCGGCGCGGCGGATCGAGGTGAGGGTCTCGAGCATGATCCGGTCGCGGTCGAGCCAACCGTTGGCCGCGGCCGCCTCGACCATCGCGTACTCGCCACTCACCTGGTAGGCCGCGACCGGGACGTCCACAGTGGACGCAACGGCGTGGACCACGTCCAGGTACGGCAGCGCCGGCTTGACCATCACGATGTCGGCGCCCTCGGCGATATCGAGGGCAACCTCGCGCAACGCCTCGCGCAGGTTCGGCGGGTCCTGCTGGTACGTCTTGCGGTCACCGACCAGCGTCGACTCGACCGCCTCGCGGAACGGGCCGTAGCAGGCCGACGCGTACTTCGCGGCGTAAGCCAGCAGAGCGGTGTCCGTGAAGCCGGCGCCGTCCAGCGCGGAGCGGCACGCACCGATCTGGCCGTCCATCATCCCGGACAGGCCCAGCATGTGCGCGCCGGCCGTGGCCTGGGCGAGGGCCATGTCGGCGTACCGGACGAGGGTCGCGTCGTTGTCGACGGCACCCGAGGAGTCGAGCACTCCGCAGTGGCCGTGCGAGGTGAACTCGTCCAGGCACAGGTCGCTCATCACGACCGTCGCGTCGCCCACCTCGGCGACCACGTCGCGGATCGCGGCGTTGAGCACTCCGTCCGGGTCGGTGGCGCCCGACCCGATCTCGTCCCGGGTCTCCGGGACGCCGAACAGCATCAACCCGCCTACCCCGGCCTGCACCGCCTCCGCCGAGGCCTTCCGCAGCGAGTCCCGGCTGTGCTGTACGACGCCGGGGAGCGAGGAGATCGCGCGGGGCTCGGTCAGGCCTTCCTTGACGAACATCGGTAGCACCAGCTCGGCCGGTGCCACCCGGGTCTCCTCGACGAGCCGCCGCAAGGCGAGGGTGCGGCGCAACCGTCGAGGTCGGACTGCGGGAAACATAGAAGTCAGCCTATCTGAATCTCAAGGCGGTGGGACCCTGCACCTTCGAGCCGCGGCGCTGCTTGGCCGGCATGGCGGCTAGCTTCTCGCGCAGCTCGACGGCGTACCCGGCGAGCGCCTCCACCAGGTCCGGCACCGAGGCGTGCGTGGGCTGCACGTCCACCCGCAGGCCGAACTCGCTGGCGGTCTCGGCGGTCTTCGGCCCGATGACCGCGACCACGGTACGGGCGTGCGGCTTGCCGGCGATGCCGACCAGGTTGCGGACCGTCGAGGACGACGTGAACAGCACGGCGTCGAACCCGCCCGACTTGATGGCGTCGCGGATGTCGGCCGGCGGTGGAGCCGCGCGGACCGTGCGGTACGCGGTGACGTCGTCGACCTCCCAGCCCCGCTCCAGCAGCCCGGCGGCGAGCGTCTCGGTGGCGATGTCCGCCCGCGGTAGCAGCACCCGACCCACCGGGTCGAGCATCGGGTCGTGCGGGGCGAACTCGCCGAGCAGCCCTTCGGACGACTGCTCCCCGCCGGGTACCAGCTCCGGCTGGATGCCGAAGGCTCGCACCGCGTCGGCCGTCGCTTCCCCGATGCAGGCGATCTTCACGCCGCCGAAGTGCCGGGCGTCGAGGCCGTGCTCGGCAAACTTCTCCCAGACGGCCCGGACCGCGTTCACGGACGTGAAGACCACCCAGGCGTACCGGCCGTCGACCAGACCCTTGACGGCCCGTTCCATCTGGGCGGGGGTACGCGGTGGTTCGACCGCGATCGTCGGCACCTCGCACGGGATCGCGCCGTACGTCCGCAGCCGTTCGCTCATCGCGCCGGCCTGTTCCTTGGTGCGGGGCACGAGCACGCGCCACCCGTACAGGGAACGGTTCTCCCACCAGCCCAGCTTGTCGCGGTGGGTGACGCCCGGGCCGAGCGAGAGCACGACGCGGCCGGAGAAACCGAGCGCGGCGGCGACGAAGCTGTCCACAGTGGACGTGGTGGTGTACTGCGTTTCGCCGGTGCCGTCGCCGGTCACCGCGACCGGCGTGCTCCCGTCGACGCCGGCGGACAGCAGGCCGTCCCGGACCGTCGACAGGTCACCGGCATCCACCGCCAGTGCCGCCGATCCGCGGGCCACCGCGGCCGCCACGGCCTCGAAGTCCAGTGTGGACACATCGTCCAGGTCGGCCACCGTCCGGACGCCGGTCAGCGGCACCCCCGCGTAGGTGGCCACGCCCGCGGCCTGACCGACCCCGGGCACGACCTCGAACGGTACGGCGGTGCGCGCGACCGCCTGCACCTCCTTGACGACCGACTCGTGGCCGAACGGGTCGCCGGTGACCAGGTGCACGGCGCGCAACCCGGACCGGGCGGCGGACAGCAGTACCTTCGCCACGTCGCCCGAGGCGCCCTCGGCGGGGCTGAACTCGGTCTCCGGCCGGGCCTCGGCTCGCACCGAAGCGAGCAGCGGTTCCGGCAGAGCGCGGTCGAAGACGACGTGGTCGGCGCCGACGAGAGCCTCGTGCGCGCGCCGGGTGAGCAATCCCGGGTCGCCCGGGCCGGCACCCACAAAAGAGATGCGGCCGGGGTGCTTACGGGTACGGGTCATGGTGCTTCTCCCAGTATCTGTGAAGCGCCGGCGGCGAGGAGTTCTTCGGCCAACCCATGACCGAGCTCCGCGCTGCCGGCGAGCGTTCCGGTGCGGGACAGCCGGATGGCCTGGGTGCCATCGGGGCTGAACACCGCACCGCGCAGGTAGATCTCCAGCCCGCCGTCCTCGGCCTCGCCCGCCTCGGCGAGCGCGGCGACCGGAGCGCTGCAGCCCGCCGCCAAACGCGCGAGCAGCGCCCGTTCCGCGGTGACGGTGGCACGGGTGGCTGGATCGTCGAGCGCGGTCAGCGTCTCGACCAGGTCGGTGTCGGTTGCCCGGCACTCAACCGCCAGCGCGCCCTGGGCCGGGGCGGGCAGCATGAGCATCGGGTCGAGCGTCTCGGTTATCTCGTCGGTGCGACCGAGCCGGGCCAGGCCGGCGCGAGCCAGCACAACGGCGTCGAGGTCCCCTGTGGACACTTTGCGCAGGCGGGTGTCCACGTTGCCGCGGATCGACTCCGGTACCAGGTGCCGACCCAGCGCGTGTAGCTGGGCGATGCGGCGCAGTGCCCCGGTGCCGATGCGCGCGCCGCCGGGCAGCTCGGCCAGCGTCAGCCCGTCGCGGGCCACCAGCGCGTCCCGCGGGTCCTCGCGCGCCGGCACGGCCGCGATCGTCAGGCCGTCGGCGGGTGCGGTCGGCAGGTCCTTGTACGAGTGGACCGCGACATCGATCTCCTTCGCGATCAGCGCGTCGCGCAGCGCGGACACGAAGACGCCGATGCCCAGCCGCTGGACGGGCGCGCTCGACCGGTCGCCGGCCGTCACGATCTCGACCAGCTCGACCTGCCGCCCGGTACGGGCGCGGATCGCGGCGGCGACGGTCTCGGACTGCGCCATCGCCAAGGCGCTGCCCCTCGTGCCCAGCCGGAGTGCCGTCATCGCAGCGCCTCCTTCGCCTCCACCTGCCGAGTGACTTCGAGATCGAACAGCTCCCGCAACAGTTCGGCGTACCGGTCGCCGTCCGGGCCGGCGGCCAGCTCCCGGACCCGTACCGTCGGGGAGTGCAGCAACCGTTGCACGACGCGGTGGATCGCCTGGGCGATGTCGGCGCGCTGGTCCTCGGTCAGGTCGGGGCGGCGCTGGACGAGCCGGTTCAGCTCGGTCGAGACGACCTCTTCGGCCCGGGCGCGCAGGGCCGCCACGGCGGGTGCCACGTCGGCACTGCGCAGCCAGGTGAGGAACGCCTCCACCTCGGCGGCGACGATGAAGTCGGCGGCGTCGACGTCGAGCGCGGTCGGACCGCCGCGCAGCGATGCGCCGAGCCGCTCGATGTCGACGTACATGACGCCGGGCAGGTCGGCCACTGTCGGGTCGACGTCCCGCGGGATGGCCAGGTCCAGGAGCACGAGCGGTCCGCGGTCGGACCCACGGGCCGCGACGGCTTCCTCCACAGTGGACCGGGACAGCAGAGTCTCCGCCGAGGAGGTCGCGAACACCGCCACGTCCACAGTCGACAGTGCGGTACTCAGCTCGCCGAACGGCACCGCCGTGGCATCGTAGGCCGCGGCCAACCGGGTGGCGCGATCGGAGCCGCGGTTGCTGACCGACAGTGGCCCGGCGCCCTCCCGCTGCAGCGTGGCCAGGGCCAGCGAGCCCATCGCGCCGGCACCGACCACAAGGGACGGTCGGCCGGCCAGCGGGCCGGTCGACGCGGCGAGCGCGAGTGCCGCGGTGACCACGCTCTGGCCGGCACGGTCGATATCGGTGTCGGTGTGCACCTTCTTGCCGACGCGCAGGGCCTGCTGCATGAGTTCGTGCAGCATCCGGCCGGCGGCTTCGCGGTCGGCCGCGAGCTGGTACGCCTCGCGGAACTGACCCAGGATCTGCGCCTCGCCGACCACCATCGAGTCGAGTCCAGCGGCGACCCGGTACGCATGCCTTACGGCGTCGGCGTCGTACTGGACGTACACGTGCGAGGCCAGCTCGTGCGGCGCCTGGCCGGACCGCTCGGCGAGCACCCCGGCGATCTCGCTGAGGCCGCCGTGGAACGCGGTCGTGGCGGCGTACACCTCGACCCGGTTGCAGGTCGACAGCACCGCGGCTTCCCGGACGTACTGCCCGGCGAGCAACGCGGCCAGGATTTCGGGCACGTCCGTCTGCGGTACCGCGAGCCGTTCCAGCAGCGCGACGGGTGCGGTGCGGTAGGAAGCTCCGACGACGAGGAGGTTCACGATCCCACGGCCTCCTGACGACCCGTTCCGGCGAACCCGTTCGGCAGGGCGGTGAGCGCGGCCTTACGGTGCTCGTGGAAGGACAGGATCTGTAGCTCGATGGCGAGGTCGACCTTCCGGACATCCACGCCCTCGGGAACCGAGAGTACGCACGGTGCGAAGTTCAAGATGCTGGTGACGCCGGCGGTCACGAGGGCGTCGGCCACCCGCTGGGCGGCGTGCGCCGGGGTGGCGATCACCGCGATGGAGATCGACTCTTCCCGTACGACGTCTTCGAGGTCCGAGATGTGCTGGACGCAGAGCCCGTTGATGCGCTCGCCCACGCGGGACACGTCGGCGTCGAACAGCGCGACGATGCGGAACCCGCGGTCGCCGAAGCCGGTGTACCCGGCCAAGGCGTGGCCGAGGTTGCCGATCCCGACGAGGGCCACCGCCCGGCGCTGGGTCAGCCCGAGCACGTACTCGATCTGCTCGATGAGCAGGGTCACGTCGTAGCCGACGCCGCGGGTGCCGTACGACCCGAGGTGCGAGAGGTCCTTGCGCAGCTTGGCCGAATTCACTCCAGCGGCGGTAGCGAGCGCTCCGCTGGAGATGGTCTCGTGGCCTGCTTCGGCGAGGGCGTGCAGTGCCCGCAGGTACTCCGGCAGCCGGGCGACCGTAGCCTCGGGCAGATCCGGAAGTACGGGTACGTTGCTCATCGAGGTATCAGGGTAGGCGCTTGTGAAGGCGTGCACAAATCGCGATCTTGACACAGGGTGAGCGCCCACCCACGCCACGGATCCCGAGAGATGCCCCCGCGGCAATGTGCCCTCCATTTCTCGAGCCTCACACGGCAACGGGTGGGCGCTGCCCGGCGATTATGGCCCAAGTCGGACTTGTCAGGCCACACGCCGCGCTGGGCACTCACTCCTGCTGGCCCTACCGTGGAGACTCCTGTCGGCGGGATGGGAGCAAACCCGACACAAGCCTATGGTCGATCCCATGCGACAGCTCGTCAGGCAGCTCGGCCGCGACACGGCTTACGTCCTCGCCGGTTTCCCCCTTGCCATCGTCAGCTTCGTCGTGCTGGTGACGGGCTTCGCGCTCGGCATGGGACTGCTGATCACCGTCATCGGGTTCCCGGTGCTGGCCGTAACGCTGCTGACCGCCCGGGCACTGGCCGACCTGCAACGGATCCAGCTGCCGGCCATCCTGCACGACGCCCGGGTGCGCCCGGTCTACGCCGAGACACCCCCGGGTGCCGGCTTCTGGCGGCGCGTCTCCAACCCGATCCGGCAGGGACAGTCGTGGTTGGACTTGGTGCACGGCGTGCTGAGCCTGATCCCGGCGACGATCGCCTTCAGCCTCGTCGTCACCTGGTGGGCCGGAGCCCTCGGCGGCACGCTCTTCTTCGCGTACGACTGGGCTCTGCCACACCCGCCGGACAACTACGAGCTGCACGAGCTGCTCGGCCTCGCCGACACCGCCACCAACCGGATCCTCTTCAACACCGCGATCGGGCTGTTCTTTCTGCTCACCCTCCCCCTCGTGGTCCGCGGCAGCGCGCTGATGAAGGCGTACCTCGCGCGCGGGCTCCTCAACGGCGTCGCCGCGCTGCGCGGCCGGATCGTGGACCTGGAACAGCAGCGCGCCGCCGCCATGTCGGCCGAGGCGACCGCGCTTCGCCGGCTCGAACGCGACATCCACGACGGCCCGCAACAGCGGCTGGTACTGCTCGCGATGGAGCTGAGCCGCGCACAGCAGCAAGTCGACACCGATCCGGCCGCGGCGCGCGAGACGCTGGCCGGCGCTCTCACCCAGACGAGGGAGACGCTCGGGGAGCTGCGCGCGCTGTCCCGCGGGATCGCGCCGCCGATCCTCACCGACCGCGGACTGCCGAGCGCACTCGCCGCTCTGGCCGGCCGGTGCACGGTACCGGTGGACCTGGCCGTCGACCAGGCGATGCCCCGGCTGGATCCCGCGATCGAGCACACGGCCTACTTCGTCGTTGCCGAGTCCCTGGCCAACGTGGCCAAGCACAGCCGGGCGTCCGGGTGCTGGCTGACGGTCGCGGTCGCGGACGGACTGCTCGGGGTCGTCGTGGTCGACGACGGGGTCGGGGGCGCGGCGCTCGCCAAGGGCCACGGGCTGGCGGGGCTGGCCGACCGGGTCCGGGCCAACGGCGGTACGTTCACCGTCACCAGCCCACACGGTGGGCCGACCGAGATACGTGCCGAGTTGCCATGTTGAGAGTCGTGATCGCCGACGACGCGGTCCTCCTGCGGGAAGGCCTCGTCCGGCTGCTAACCGAGAACGGCCACGACGTGGTGGCCGCCGTCGGCGACGGGCCGGGCCTCGTCGAGGCGATCGTCGCCCATCGCCCCGATGTGTCCATTGTGGATGTACGAATGCCGCCGTCGCACACGGACGAAGGGCTGCGGGCCGCGGTGCGGGCGCGGCAACTGGTACCGGGTACGCCGGTCCTCGTGCTGTCCCAGTACGTCGAAGTGTCCTATGCGGACGATCTGCTGGCCGACCGTTCCGGGTCGGTCGGCTACCTGCTGAAGGACCGGGTGGCCGACGTGGCCGAGTTCCTCGACGCGGTCGCACGAGTCGCCGCGGGCGGCGCGGTATTCGACCCCGAGGTGGTAGCCCAACTGTTCGTCCGCAGACGCCGGGACGAACCCCTGCGCGAGCTGACCCCCCGCGAACGGGAAGTACTCGGGTTGATGGCCGAGGGCCGCTCGAACACGGCGATCGCCCGTCAGCTCGTGGTCAGCGACGGCGCGGTCGAGAAGCACGTGCGGAACATCTTCGCCAAGCTCCGGCTCGCTCCCGACGACGAGCAGCACCGACGGGTGCTCGCGGTCCTGACCTACCTACGCGGCTGAGTGAGATCACGCAGGAGTCGGTCCTCTTCGACCCGCCAGTAACCGTGTTCCTCGCCGTCCAGCAACGTCACCGGGACACGGTCGCCGTACTCCCGCTCGAGCGCCGGGTCGTCGTCGACGTACACCTCGGTCCAGTCGACGCCGGCCGTGGCGGCGACCCGGGCGAGCGCCTCCTTCGCCACATCGCACAGGTGGCACTCACGGCGGCTTACGAGAGTGAGACGCGGCTCAGGCATCGGACCGCAGGGCCACCTTCCGCACCTTGCCGGTCGCCGAGTGCGGCAGCTCCGGTACGAACTCGATGGCCGTCGGGCACTTGAACCGGGCGAGGTTCCGCTCGCAGTGCTGCAGCAGGTCCTCGGCTGTCACCGCCGTACCGGCCGGGTCGGCGGAACGCACCACGAACGCCTTGACGGTCTGCCCGGTGTACGGATGCGGGATGCCGAGGACGGCCGCTTCGGCTACCCCCTCGTGCAGGGTGAGCACCTGCTCGACCTCGTGCGGGTACACGTTGAACCCGCTGACGAGGATCAGCTCGCCGAGTCGGTCCACGAGGAACAGGTCCCCGTCCGCGTCGGCGTACGCCACATCGCCCGTGGCCCACCAGCCGTCGGCGTCCGGGCCCTCCCGCCCGTCCGGCCAGTAGCCGGAGAACAGGTTCGCCCCGCGGACGACGATTTCCCCCGGATCGGTACCGGGACTCTCCGGCGCCTCCCTGTCGAGCTCGTCACCGGGCTCCTCCTCGGACACGTCGGTCACCGGAGCGTCGGAGTGCCAGATCTCTTCGCCTTCGGCGCTGACCAGCTTCAGCGAGACGCCGGGGATGGGCCGGCCGATCGAGCCGCCCTTCGGGGTCGGGCTGGCCAGCGTCGAGGTCAGTACGGGAGCGGTCTCGGTGAGCCCGTACCCCTCGAAGACCGGATGCCTGGTCGCGGCGGTGAACCGCACCGCGGCGGCCGGGTCCAGCGGCGCCGCGCCCGTGACCGCGACCCGGACGGACGTCAGAGCCTCGCCGAGGTCGGGCAGCAGGGACCAGGCGACGTACATCGGCGGTACGCCGACCACCACGGTCACCTGGTGCCGGGCCACGAGCCGGAGCGTGTCGGCCGGGTCGAAACGTTCGACGAGCACGCCCGCCGCGCCGTGGTAGGCGATCGCACCCAGGCCGGCGTTCAGCCCGTACGCGTGGAAGAGCGGAAGCGCGAGCAGCACGGTGTCGGACGGTCCGACGATCGGCGGCTGGACGGCGGCCACCTGCTCGTGGTTGGCCAACAGCGCACGATGCGAGAGCATCGCCCCCTTGGGCGCTCCCGCCGTGCCCGACGTGTAGACCAGGACGGCGAGATCGTCGCCACCGGTCCCGGGCGCGGCGGCCTCGGCCGGACCGCCGCTCAGCTTCGCGAACGCCGGGTCACCCACCGCGAGGATCTCGCGCAGCGCGGGCAGCTCGTCCCGCATCCCCTGTACCGACGCAGCCACCTCGGCGGTCCCCGCGACGACGGACACCCCCGCGTCGCCGAGCACGTGCCGCAGCTCCCGAGGGGTGTAGCCAGGATTGACCGGTACGGCGACCAGCCCGGCCCGCAGCACGCCGAACACGGCGACGACGAACTCGGGCACGTTCGGCAGCGCGATCGCGACCCGGGCCGGATGTCCGGCGCTGGACGGGAGCGCGAGCGCGCGCAACCCCGCGGCCAGGGCATCGACCTGTACGTCGAGTTCCCCCCAGGTGAGCACGCGGTCGTGCCAGTACAGAGCGGTACGGCCGGGTCCGGTGGCCGCGGCCCGGCGAACGAGGTCGGAGAGGTTCTCCGGTTCATCCCGCACGGAGGCTGAGTCTCGCACAACGTGACGCGCGCCGCTCGGCCCGGCTGCCCGATCGGTAGACCGTCATGTCGTCCGATCGTGGGCGTGGCCCAGACCGACGGACGGACATGAGTAACAGGGTGCGTCTTACGCATGACACCGCACAGCGTGTGCGACTTTCGACACGGATTCCGGAGGAGTATCTGGGAAATTACTTCCGCTCTCTGTGATGGAGTCCCCACACGCGGGTGACGTTGGCCCTATCATCGCTGGGGTCGGCTCACCCCTTTTGCTGTGAGACGACACCCCTCACCCTGAGGAGGCCGCCGTGCCCGTTAAAGCACTGCATCAGCACCTCGAGGGTGTGTGTCGGCTTGTACCAGGCCTCCTGGACGCCGACACGCACTCCGGCCTCTGCGCGGTCGCGGAGCGAGTGAGGTGATTCTGATGACGACGTACGCGTACTCGAACGGACTGGTCAGCAGCGAACTGGCGACCGCACGCGCCGCGCTGGTCAACGGGCTCGCGACACTGCGCGACGTGCTGGCGGCCATGCGGCGCGAGGAACTCCTCGTGCTCCGCCGCAACGACCCCCCGGCGATCGTCGGGCCGATGGCGCGCGACGGGGAGGCGGCCCGTACGCGGACCCGCGCCCGGGCCAACGACGCCACCAGCCGGCACCAGCCGAGCGGCAACACCCGGCCGGTCAGCAGCGGCAAGTTCCCGCCGATGCAGGGTGGTCCGCCGCGCTCCGACGGCCCGCCACCGAACCAGCCTTCCGCGCCCGAGGCCCCGCCGGCTCCCCAACCTCCGGCCCGGCCGGATCCGTCCGACCCCGCGACCGAAGTGTGGACACTCGTCGAGCGGGCGCAGGGCGGTGACGCGGAGGCGTTCGGGCTCATCTACGACCGGTACGTCGACACGGTCTTCCGGTTCGTCTACTTCCGCGTCGGCAACCGGCAGCTGGCCGAGGACCTGACGTCGGACACGTTCCTGCGCGCGCTCAAGCGCATCGGCAGCTTCACCTGGCAGGGTCGCGACCTCGGCGCGTGGCTGGTCACGATCGCCCGCAACCTGGTCGCCGACCACTTCAAGTCCGGCCGGTACCGGCTCGAGGTCACCACGGGTGACGTACTCGACGCCGACCGGGAGGACCGGGGACCCGAGGGCAGTCCGGAAGCCGCGGTGGTGGACCACATCACCAACGTCGCCTTGCTCACCGCCGTCAAGCAGCTCAACCCGGAACAGCAGGAGTGCATCGTGCTGCGGTTCCTACAGGGGTTCTCGGTGGCTGAGACGGCTCAGGCGATGGGCAAGAACGAGGGAGCCATCAAGGCGCTGCAGTACCGTGCGGTACGCGCGCTGGCCAGGTTGCTTCCCGACGGCTTCCAGCCGTAACCGATCATGCCGGATCGCCGTTTTACAGGGTACGGCCGCCGGTAGATCATCGACGGTCCCCGCAGCATCTGAAGGGTCTTCAACGGTGAACGCCGCTGTCTTCCACCGCCGCCGGGCCGAGCGCTTCGCGCAGCTGCTCGACGAGGCCGAGGGCGGTATCCGTCACCACAGCCGCTCGCCGCTGGACGCCGAACTCGGTCCACTGGTCGAGGTCGGCCAGAACATCAGCGGGCTGATCGAGCCGATCCGGACGGACCCCACCTTCCGGTCCGACCTGCGGACGATGTTGCTCGCGGCCGCGGAACGGGACGGCATCGGCATCACCGCCCCGACGCATCCGGACGACGTCCGCCCGAACCACCGGCGCTCCGGTTCCCTGGCTGTCGCCGGGCGGGGCGGTCGGGTTACCCGCCGGCTGCGTACCCGTGGCGCGATCATCGTCGGCGTCGCCGCCGGCACGCTGGCGCTGTCCGGGATGTCCGCCGCGAGCGGGGACGCGCTGCCGGGCGACGCGCTGTACGGCATCAAGCGCTCCACCGAACGGGCCCAGCTCGCGCTCGCCAGCTCCGACGTCAGCCGCGGCCAGCTCTACCTGGAGTTCGCCCGGACCCGGATCGCCGAGGCGTACGCCGTCCGCCAGGACTCGAACGGCCTCGTCGCCGTGCTGAACGACATGGACGCCGAGACCCGCCAGGGCGTCAACCTGCTGAACACCGCCGCGGTCGCGCGGCGCGATCCGGCCGCACTCGACGTCGTCAACAGGTTCGTCGAGGACCAGCAACGCCGGGTCGTCGCCCTGCTCGAGGGACAGCCGGCGGAGGTACGCCCACGGGTACTCGAGTCGCTGACGCTGCTGGAGTCCGTGACCCGGCGTACCGGCGCGCTGCGTACCGCCCTGAACTGCGGTGCCACCGAGGTCGGCTCCGACGTGCTCGGCCCGCTGCCGAACACCTGCCAGGCGGCCGGCTCCGGCGTACCGTCCGTGGGCTCGATACCGGCCGGCTCGTCCAGCCAGTCGACACAGATCGAGCAGGGCAACCCGGCTTCGGGGCAACCCGGTACCGGGGCCACCGGTCAGCCGGCCGGTTCGGTGGTACCCAACCCGTCACCCAGTCCCGAAGACGGTGATCTGCTCGATGACCTCGGTCGCTTCCTCGACGATCTGCTGGGTGGCTAGTCGGGTTCGGCTACCCTGGGTTGCCGTGGCACGAGTGCCTTTCGAAGCGGTGGAACCCTCCTGGCCGGCTGCCGCCGAGTTGGAGGAGGCGCTTGCCGTACCGCCCGACCGGGCCGCGGCCGCGTTCTTCGATGTCGACAACACGATGATGCAGGGCGCCTCCATCTACTGGTTCGCGCGCGGACTGGCGTCCCGCAAGTACTTCACCGTGGGGGATCTGGCCCGGTTCGGGCTCCAACAGCTTCGGTTCCGGCTCCTCGCCAACGAGCACGCCGGCGACATGGCCCAGACCAAGGAGACGGCACTCGCGTTCGTCGAGGGCTGGCGGGTCGAGGACATGGAGCGCCTCTGCGAGGAAATCTTCGACGAGCTGATGGCCGAGCGGATCTGGTCGGGTAGCCGGGCTCTGGCGCAGCTACACCTGGACGCCGGTCAACGGGTCTGGCTGGTCACCGCCGCACCCGTCGAGCTGGGCCGGCTCATCGCCCGTCGGCTGGGACTGACCGGCGCACTCGGTACGGTCGCCGAGATCCGCGACGGCGTGTACACCGGCCGGCTCGTCGGCGACCTGCTGCACGGTCCGGCAAAGGCCGACGCGATCCGTTCTCTCGCCGAGGCGGAGGGCTTGGATCTGGCTCTCTGCAGCGCGTACAGCGACTCGGCCAACGACATCCCGATGCTGTCCACTGTGGGCCATCCGGTCGCGGTGAACCCGGACAGCGCCCTGCGCCGCCAGGCTCGCCTGCACGGGTGGGAGATCCGCGACTTCCGTACCGGACGCAAGGCCGCCCGGGTCGCCGTACCCGCCGCGCTGGTCGCCGGTGTCGTCATCGGCGGCGCGGCCACGGCGCTGGTTCGCCGGCGGCGCCGGGCTCTGTGAGGCTGTCGCGGCTCGTAGCGCTCGGCGCGGCTCTCGCCATCGCGGTCGTGCTGCTCGCGCTTCCTCGCCCGAAGCAGCCGGTGCCGGCCGGACCGCTCACCTTGGCCAGCGTGTGGCCGTCGGCGGTCGTGGTGGACCTGCCTGGCCGGCTGCCCGACGGCACCACGTTCACACCGCTGTACCACCTCGACGCGCTGACCGTGGCCGGCACCGCCACCGACGGCTCGTCCATGCGTCTGGTGCTGCGCGGTGGCGAGGGCCTGCTGCGCGAGCTGCGCCGGCTGCCCGCACGGTCCGCGCCGCAGTTCTTCGGCTTCGCCGCGGCCGGCGACGACCTCGTGTGGGCGGAGTCCGACGGCCTCGGTTCGACCAGCCTTTGGCGCACCTCGTGGCGCTCTGCCGACCCGCCTGTCGCGCTCACCGCCGACACCGGAGACGCGGTGTTCTTCAACTCGCAGTACGACCTCGTGGTGGCCGACGGTTCGGTCCATTGGGTCGCCGCGGCACGGGGTGACTCCGTCGTCACCGAGGTGCGTTCGGTACCCCTGGCCGGTGGCGCGGTCTCAGTGTCTCGAGTGGACGGTGCGTTCGCGCTGAGCGCGTGGCCGTGGATGGTGAGCGCCGGTACCGGTCCCGTGGCGTTGCGCGACCTCGAGTCCGGTCAGGTTGTCCGGGTGCCTGCTGCCGCAACGGAACTCGTCACCTGTGCGGTCGCGTGGTGCCGCGTGCTCGTGCTCGCCGGCGAGGCGGAACCCGCCCGGTTGGACCTCATGCGGCCGGACGGCACCGATCGCCGTCGCGTCGCGGGCGGCGCGGTGAGCGCGTCTGTTACGGATGTGGCCGTCCTGGACCGGTTCGAGGTGCTGTCCCAGACGGGTTCGGAGGGTTCACCGACCAGCAACCAACAGCTTCTGCTGTACGACATTTCGGCGCGTCGTACCGTGACGGTGGCCGTCGGGGTCGGCATGGTGCTCTGCCGCGGTGGCGTGCTGTGGTGGTCCACAGGGGACAGTGAGACGCTCGCCTGGCACGCGGTGGACCTACGCACGTTGACGTAGCGCCGCGTCACTCGAAGGGGTCGGGGCGGCGCTTCAGTAACCCGTGCAGGGTCTGCTGGATCGTCTCGCGTACCTGGTCGGCCAGGTTGAACACGACGGCGGGGTCGTCGGCCTGATCCGCCATGCCCGTCGTATCGATCGGCTCGCAGAACTCGATCAGCCACTTCGACGGCAACGGCAGCATGCCGAGCGGCCCGAGCCACGGGAACGTCGGCGTCACCGGGAAGTACGGCGTACCGAGCAAACGAGCCAACGGCTTGATGTTGCCGATGAGGGGGTAGATCTCCTCTGCCCCGACGATCGCCACCGGCACGATCGGCGTCTCGGTACGCAGAGCCGCGGAGACGAAGCCACCGCGTCCGAACCGCTGCAGTTGGTACCGCTGCCAGTACCGCTTTCCGACTCCCTTGAAGCCCTCGGGGAACACCCCGACCAACTGGCCGGTACCGAGCAACCGCTCGGCGTCGGGGTTGCACGCCAACGTGCCGCCGGACTTGCGGGCCAGTTCCGACAGCCCCGGAATCCGGAACACCAGGTCGGCCGCGAGCAGCCGCAGGTGCCGCTGCAGCGGGTGCTCGTCGTGCACGGCCAGCGCCAGCATCGCCGAGTCGACCGGTACCGTCCCTGAATGGTTGGCCACCAGCAACGCCGGTCCGGACAGCGGCAGGTTCGAGACGCCGGACACTTCACCCCGGAAGTACCGCCGGAACAGCGGCCGTAGCAAGGGAATGAACACGTTGTCGGTCAACTCGGGGTCGAAGCCGAACTCGTCGACCTCGTACTCCCCGGTCAGCCGCCGCCGCAGGAAAGCCAGTGCCCCGGCCACGCGACGGTCCCAGATGTCCGGCTCTTCGGCAACGGGCCGGTGCCCGTTCGAGGAGACCGCCGGGGACGGGTCGAAGGCCACCACCGGTCGCGGGCGGGTCGGCGACTCAACGCGCGCCATCGCGACCTCCCACTGTGGACCGAACGCGACGGATGCCGTCGAGGAGCGCTTGTTCCGCTGCGGCGATCCGATCCCGTCCGAGCACAGCGCCGAGCCGGTGGACACGAAGGAAGTCACAGAAAGCCTCCGGAGTCGAGCGCGGCGTGTAGCCGTACTCCTTGGTCAAGCGCGTGGTGTCCACGACCCTGCCGTGCACGAACAGATCGACCTGGTCCAAGCTCAGCCCGCGGGCGCCCAGGCTCTTGGCCAGCGCGGCGGTCCCGGAGAGGCCGAACTCCACGACCGGTACGGCGACCCGTCCCGCCCGCCGGACCGCCTGGGACAGCATGATGACCCCGGGTCCGGCGACGTTGAACGTGCCGGGATGGTCTTCGACGACCGAACGGTGCAGCACTTCCTGCGCGTCGTCGATGTGGACGAACTGCAGCCGCGGGTCCCGCCCGAGCACGGTCGGGACGACGGGCTGCAGGAAGTACCGCGTCAGCGCCGTGTCGACGGGACTGCCGACGAACGGCGCGAAGCGCAGCACGGTGGCCTGAACAGAGGGACGGCGGCGGCGGAAGCCGCGCACGTACCCCTCGATGTCCAGGATGTCCTTGGCGAAGCCGCCGCGCGGCACCTCGCGCGGCTCGGTGTCCTCGGTGAAGACGGCCGGGTCGCGGAACGACGCACCGTAGGCCGCCGTCGACGACCGCACGACCACCTTGCGCACGGTCGGCACCTGCTGGCAGGCGGCGAGCACCTGCATCGTGCCGATGACGTTCTGTTCCTTCATCCCCGCGCGGCCGCCGCTGTGCCCCTCGGGCGATGTCGCGATCGCGAGATGCACGACGGTATCCGCGCGCGCGTCGGCAATCACCCGGGTGATTTCCGCGGTACGCAGATCCGCGCGCACGAACTCCGACGGTCCTGGGCCGCCGGGCGGCACGGCGTCGACACCGACCACCCGGTCGATGCGTGGATCGTTGGCCAGCCGGGCCGCTACGTGAGCGCCCAGATACCGGCCGACGCCTGTTACCACAACGGTAGCCACGGCGCCCCCATTTCTAGTCCGGGCTATGCCTTCCGCCCGGAACCCTCATTCCCCGCGGGCTACGTAGCTGTCTGTTACTTGCCGAGGCGGCGACGCTGGACCCTGGTCTTGCGCAGCAGCTTGCGGTGCTTCTTCTTCGCCATACGCTTGCGGCGCTTCTTGACCACCGAGCCCATACGTACTGTCCCCTCTGGCTGCTTTGTTGTCGCAACCAGGGTAGCGGGCGGTTCGAGCCGCCGTGACGCGGGTCGGTCAGCGAGACCGGTCAGGCGGTTTCGCGGAACGCGGCGCGGAGGTACTCGTCGACCGCATGCTCCGGCACGCGGAAGGAGCGGCCGACCCGCACCGCGGTCAGGTCACCCGCGTGGACCAGCCGGTAGACCGTCATCTTGGACACCCGCATCAGCTCGGCGACCTCGGCAACGGTCAGGAACCTCACCTCCGCCAACCGACCCTCGGTGTGTGGTGATCCGGCCATGGCTCACCAACCCATCCATTTCCGGCGCGGCCCGCCCTTCCCGAGTCCCCTGCCTCCGACTCCTGGCGGTTGAACGCGCGTGTAACTAGTACGTTAGCGGGACGCGTGTGGTCCTCGCGATCCCTTCGCGAGACTTACTCGCTGCGAAGCGCTTCGACAGGGTCCAGTCGGCCGGCGCGCTGGGCAGGGACGACGCCGAACGCGATACCGACCGCGGCCGATACCCCGAACGCCAGCGCGAGGGACCACCACGTGATCGCGGCGGGCACCGGTGACAGCGCCGCTACCGCCAGTGCGCCGCCGATACCGAGCGCCATCCCGGTCACCCCGCCGAGGGTGGTCAACAGCACCGCTTCCAGCAGAAACTGCACCCCGATATCCCGTGGTCGCGCTCCCACGGCCTTGCGCAGGCCGATCTCCCGGGTCCGCTCGCGCACCGACACCAGCATGATGTTCGACACTCCGACCCCACCTACGAGCAGCGAGATGCCCGCGATGGCCGCCAGCACGCCGGTGAGGACGCCGAGAATGTCACCGAGTACGCCGAGAATCTGTTCTTGCGTGACGGCGCTGAACTCGGTGTCCGGATGCCGGCGGGACAGCTCGGCCACGATGCGGTCGGCGAGCGCGGCGATCCCGTCCCGGTCGGGCGCTTTGATCGCGATGCCGTCGACCCGGTTCGTGCCGAGCAGCCGGTGCGCGGTCGTCACCGGGATGTGCACCTCGTCGTCGCGGTCCACGCCGAGGCTCTGCCCCAGCTGGGCGAAGACCCCGACCACCCGGAACCGCACGCCGGCGATCGACACCTGCTGTCCGACCGGGTCGCGCTCTCCGAAGAGGGTACGGGCGACCGCCGAGCCCAGTACCGCCACCCGACGGCTGGTGTCCACATCGGACCTCGTGAGATAGCTCCCGCGGCTCAGATTCCGTACGAACACTTGGGGAGTTGTCTCCAGCACGCCCAGCACGCTGGTGAATTTCGTCGCGTTCCCGGCGCGCACGACCTCGCCCGAGCTGACCGTGACCGCGACCCGGGACCGGTCTCCCACGATCCGCGTCACAGCGTCCACATCGGACAGTGAGAGCCGGGACACCGCCGGCGCCGAGCCGAAGTCGACCCGCCCCGGTACCACGATCAGCAGGTTCGAGCCGAGCCCTTCGACCTGCCGTTCGACCTCCTGCTTGGCGCCGGTACCGATCGCGACCAGCACCACCACCGCGGCGACCCCGATGACCACCCCGAGCATCGTCAGCCCGCTGCGCAGCCGGTTGGCGCGAAGCGCGTCCACGGCTACCCGCCAAGCCTCGGTGACCCTCATGACACGATCACTCCGTCTCGCATGGTGATCTGGCGGCGGGCGCGGGCGGCCACGTCGCGATCGTGGGTGACGAGGATCAGGGCCACCCCGGATTCGGCGTTCAACGCCTCCAGCAGGCCGAGTACCGCCTGCCCGGTAGCCGTGTCGAGGTTGCCGGTCGGCTCGTCGGCGAGCAGCACGGCGGGCTCGGTCACCAGCGCGCGGGCGATCGCCACCCGCTGCTGCTCGCCGCCCGAGAGCTGGTTGGGCCGGTGCTTGACGCGGTGGCCCAGCCCTACGCGGTCCAGCATCGCGGCCGCCCGCCGGCGCCGCGCCGAAGCGCCCAGCCCGCGATAGACCAGCGGCAGGGCGACGTTGTCGAGTGCGGTGGTACGCGGCAGCAGGTGGAAGCTCTGGAACACGAAGCCGACGGTCCCGTTGCGGAGCCTGGCCATCTCGGCCGTGGACAGGCGCGCCACGTCCCGGCCGCCTATGACCAGGCGCCCGGTGGTCGGCCGGTCCAGCGCGCCGAGCAGGTGCATCAGCGTGGACTTGCCCGAACCCGACGGCCCAACGATCGCCACGTTGTCCCCGGGCTCGATGGCCAGGCTGACGCCGCGCAGGGCCGGTACGGCCACGCCACCGAGCTGGTACGTGCGTGTGACGTCGATCGCCTCGACCGCCGTATCCGTCACGGCAGTTCCGTGCCGGCCTGGACGCGGTCCGTACCGCGAATGACGATCCGGTCGCCGGCACCGAGCCCGGAGAGGATCTGGACGAGGTCCTGCCCCGCGACGCCGACGGTGACCGCGACCCGTTGGGCCCGCCCACCGCGCACGGCCCACACCGAGTCCTGACCGTCCACAGTGAACACAGCGGCGGCCGGTACCGCCACCGCCTCGGACGCCTCCCGCACGGACAGGTGGGCGACCGCGCTCATGCCGGGGCGGGGAGTCGGTGCGGCTCGACCGTCGCCGTACTCGCCACCGGACAGGGACAGCCGCACCCGGTAGGCCACGCCGCCCCGGGCGGACGGCGTGGGCAGCAGGTCGACCGAGCGGACCGTGGCGTCGTACCGCGCGCCGGTTGCCGCGTCCAGCTCGACGCTCGCGGTCACGCCGGGCTCGACCAGCAGCACGTCGGTCTCGTCGACCTCGGCGACCAGCCCCAGCTCG
>Ga0075429_100000713_pt1 | contig 26024 bp, 20 predicted proteins | sample RhiMetdeltSRZDD3_FD_75295 | JGI IMG/M metagenome (GOLD analysis project Ga0075429, IMG submission 75295) | Populus rhizosphere microbial communities from Tennessee, USA - Rhizosphere MetaG P. deltoides SRZDD3 | ecosystem: Host-associated > Plants > Roots > Rhizosphere > Soil | place: USA... | reverse complement strand
CGGTGTCCGGCAGGACAACGGCGAACTCGTCGCCGCCCAGCCGGGCGACGATGGCGGTCGCCGGTACCGCGTGGCGTACCCGGTCGGCGACCGAGAGCAGCACCGCGTCGCCGACCAGGTGGCCGAGCCTGTCGTTGATCTGTTTGAACCCGTCCAGGTCCAGCAGCAACAGCGCCGACATACGGTCGCTGTCCAAGGCGAACGTCTCGTCGAGCGCGGTCCGCAGCGCCGCCCGGTTGGGCAGTCCGGTCAGGGGATCGCGGGTGGCCATGCGGGTCAGTTGCGCGCGGATCCGTTGCAGAGCCGTGCCGGTGAGCACGAGGCGGGTGAGCACGAGCAGCGACAGCACCGCATCCGTCGCCACCGGTATCACGGTCTCCGAGAGCGCCCGTTCCGGTGGGTCACTGGTTACGATCACGACCCACGCGATCGGGCCGAGCACGGCGCACACCACGATCAGCGCCACCCGCCAGCGGGTCAGCGGCACAGGTCCCGATACCGGGGTCACCGGACGCGGCGACCACCGGAGCAAGCCGGTCGCGGAAAGGAGCAGTGGAAAGAGCGCCCACAGCGCCGGTACCGCGGGGATACGCGTCACGCCCAAGGAGGTTGTGGTGACGGTGACCGCGAGGACGGAGGTCATCGCCAGCAACACCGCGGCGGCAGCCACCAGCAACGCGTCCGCGCGACGGCCCAGGCACCGGCTCATCGCGACCGTGACCGCCGCCGAGAAAACCACCAGCGCGCCGACCGGGTGGATGACGGTCGTCGTAACGAGCACGCCGTTGGCGAGGTAGTGCGCATGCCAGATCAGCATCCAGCCGATCAGGAACGCGCCCAACGCGGCCACGAGGGCATCGAGGACGTCGGTCACGTGTAGCCACCCGACGGCACGGCGGATCAACAGCAGGCCGGACACGAGGAGCGGGTACGCCAACAGGCCGGGCGCGACCAGCAGCAGGGACAGCCGACCGCCGGTCAGGTCGAGGAAGCCGGAGACGATGCCGGTGACGCAAACCACCACCGCACCCGCGCTAACGAAGGCCCACCCGAGCCGGGCTGGTCGCAGGACCCGGACCGTGGCGGCCACCGTGGCCGCGGTACCGACCACCCCGACGGCGCACCACCACAGCTCAACCGTCACCAATCCAGCAAACCAGGCCCACCTGGATGATTGCGAACAGCCACCGGGGACGAGTAGGCACGATCGGGGTGATAGGTGGTGGCCTGGCTTCAGTTGGTGCGTGTCGTGCCCGAGCATCACGTCGAGCTCGTCGAGCGGCTCGGGAAGTACCATCGCACGCTCGAGCCGGGCCGCCACATGCTGATACCGGGCATCGAGGCGGTACGAACCAGACTCGACCTGCGCCGACAGGCGCTCGACGTGGCGACCGTGGCCTACACCGCCGACAACGAGCTGGTCGCCGTCGATGCGGCGGTCGAGTTCGACATCGTCGATCCGGTACGCGCGGTGTACGACATCTCCGACCATCGTCAGGCGCTCGAGCAGGCTGTCATCACCGTGCTGCGTAACGAACTCGGGGTGGAGACCGGGCAGGACCTGCGGAGCCAGATAAACGAACGCACCGCCGGCTTCGGTATCGAAGTGACAGAGGTGAATGTCACGACGACCGCGCTGCCGGCCGAGGAGGCCGAGGCGATCCGTGCTCGGGCCCGAGACAACCTTCGCCGGCCCGGCTTCGCGGTCGTCCTGCGTGGTTACGACCGACAGCAGGTCGACGACGTCCTGCGGCGCGCCATCGAGGGGTTCTCCTCCGACCGTCCGGATCTTCGGGCCGCCGCCGCCCAAGCGCTACGGGAGCCCCTGCGCGTCCGCTTCCGCGGCTACTCGCGCCAGCAAGTGGACAGACATCTCGCGCTCATCAGGCGCGTGTCTGTCTAGCATGGCGGGATGGTCGTGCTGCGTACCCCGGACGAGATCGCGGTCATGCGGGAGGCCGGCCGGGTCGTCGCCCGGGCGCTCGCGGCCGCGGCGGAAGCGGCCCATCCGGGGGTACGACTGAACGAGCTGGACGAGCTGGCGGCGGCCGTCATCTCGGGCGCCGGGGCGAAGCCGTCGTTCACCGGTTACCACCCGGCGTGGGCGCCGACGCCGTACCCCGCGGTGCTCTGCCTGTCCGTGAACGAGGCGGTGGTGCACGGCATACCCGACGGTCGGGTACTCCGCGACGGCGACCTGCTGTCGATCGACTGCGGTGCCTCGATCGACGGCTACCACGGCGATGCCGCGATCACCGTGGCGGTCGGGGGCGTCGACGGCGAAGGCCGGCGGCTCGCCGCGACTGTCGAGGCGGCGCTGGCGGCCGGGATCGCGGCCGCGTTACCGGGAGCCCGCATGGGCGACATCTCTCACGCGATCGAGACCGTGATCCGGGACGCGGGCTACGGCATTCCGGACGGGCTGGGCGGCCACGGCGTCGGTACCGCCATGCACGAGGACCCGCCCGTCCCCAACGCCGGCCGGCCGGGTCGGGGTCTCGTGCTGCAGGAGGGCCTGGTGCTCGCGATCGAGCCGATGGTCACCGAGGGTGGCGGCAGCCGTTGCCGGACCGATCGCGACGGGTGGACTGTCGTCACCGCCGACGGCAGCCGGGCCGCGCACGCCGAGCACACGATCGCGGTCACCGGTACCGGCCCCGTGATCCTCACTTCGGTCTGAGGGTCAGCGGCAGCCGGCGGGGATGTCCGCCACGGTCGGGATGTTGGCGACGATCGCGTCGGAGAAGGCGATCACCCGCTGGGCCGGCGCGCCGTAGTCCGCCGGGACGGCCACCTCGATCGGCACCGTGCGGTCCATTGTGGACCACGTCGAGCCGCTGCTGGTCCGCACCGCGTACCAGCACACGCCCGACAGGACGTAGAAGCCATCGTCCCGGTCGGCCGGGTCGGTGGTTGCGGCGTACTGCGGCCCCCCGCACCGGACCGTGACCGCCGGTCCGCTCTCGCCGGCCGACGGCGGCAGGTTCGCGACCAGGGTGCGGCACAGGGTCGCCGCCTCGCCGGACGATGGCAGCACCGAAGCGGCGATCCGCATGGGAAGCGGGGACGAGGACGGTGGCGCGGGGGACGGCGAGCGGTCGAAGCCGCCGAGAACGGCGAAGGCGACCAAGCCGGCGAGCAGCGCGGCGGGCACCGCGACGAGAGTAGCCGTGCGGCGGGCCGAGGCTCGCGGGTCGACCACCCTACAGGTGGACGACGGAGCAGGTGAGCGTGCGGGTGATGCCGGGCACGAGCTGCACCTTGCTTACGATCATCTTGCCGAGCTCGTCCACGCTGCGGGCCTCGGTGAGCACGACGACGTCGTACGGCCCGGTCACGGCGTCGACGCGGACGACCCCGGAGATGTCCCGGATCGCCGCGGCCACGTCACGCGCCTTGCCGACCTCGGTCTGGATGAGGATGTAGGCCTGGACCACGCCGTGAACCTACCGCACGACAGACCAGGCCAGGGGAGGGGTTGGGGCATGACTGTGGCGGACACCGGAGAGTTCGGTCTGATCGCGCGGATCACCGCCCGGCTCGCTGGCGGCCCGGCCTGCCTGCTCGGGCCGGGCGACGACGCGGCCGTGGTGAGCGCTCCCGACGGCCGGGTCGTGGCGTCCACCGACGTACTCGTCGACGGGCGGCACTTCCGGCGGGATTGGTCCACCGCGACGGACGTCGGCCACCGGGCGGCGGCGGCGAACCTCGCCGACATCGCCGCGCTCGGCGCGGTACCGACAGCGCTGCTCGTCGCGCTGTGCGCGCCACCCGACCTCGATGTGCGGTGGGCCGAGGAGCTGGCCGACGGGCTCGGCGCCGAGGCCACGCTCGCCGGAGCCGGTGTGGTGGGCGGGGACGTGTCGGCCAGCCCGACGCTGACGGTGGCGGTGACCGCGCTCGGGGATCTCGGCGGCGCGGAGCCCGTGCGGCGCGCCGGAGCCCGTCCGGGCAACGTGATCGCGCTGGCCGGGCGGGTCGGCTACGCCGCCGGCGGGTACACCGTGCTGTCCCGCGGGTTCCGGACGCCGAAGCTGCTCGTGGACGCGCACCGGCGCCCGCTCGTCCCGTACGCCGCCGGACCCGCGGCGGCCCGGGCCGGAGCCACCGCCATGATCGATGTATCGGACGGTCTGCTGGCCGATCTCGGACACATCGCCACGGCGAGCCGCGTCGCCATCGACGTCCAGCGGGAGTCCTTCGAGATCCCCGACTCGATGCGGGACGCCGCAGCGGCACTGGGCGTCAACCCGTACTCGTGGATCCTGACCGGTGGCGACGACCACGCGCTGGCGGCGGCGTTCCCGACGGAGGCCGCGCTGCCGGACGGCTGGCGGGTGATCGGCCGGGTGCTCGACGGCAGCGGGGTGACCGTCGACGGCAAGTCGTACACCGACGGTCCCACGGGGTGGAACCACTTCCGCTGAACCGGGCAAGAACGGGTGTGATGATGCCCGTCGCAGTCGAGGACCCGACGGACCTCGCGACGATCTTCGACCGGTACGCCCGGCAGCTGCTGCGCTACAGCGCCCGGCGGATCGGTCCGGACCTGGCCGAGGACGTGGTCGCCGAGACATTCCTGCAGGCGTACGCCCACCGCCACCGGTACGACCCGGCCCGGGCCGAGGCGTTGCCCTGGCTGTACGGCATCGCCACGAACGTGATCCGGCGGCACCGGCGGGCCGAGGTGCGACGGGCTGGCGGCGACCGAGCTGACGATCGAGGGGCGCCGGTTGTTCGCGATCCGGCATTCCGAGGACGGCGAAGGCGCCGAGCTGCTGCTCGACCCGGCTACGGGGCGGGTCGCGGGTCAGCGCAGCGTCGGCGTCTCGAGCAATCGCCTGCCACCCGGTATGAGCCCAGGTGCGGTCCTCTATGTCACCCTCTGGCAGCAGCGAGTAGTGGACGAGGTTGGACACGGCTGACGGGGGTAGCCTGGCTCCTCGTGACAGAGATTGTCATCAAGCCGATGCGGTATCTCGCACCCGTCTCCCAGGCCCTCGTGACCGAGACCTTGGCGGACCTCGCCGAGCGGTACGGGGGCTCGGGCGACGATACGCCGGTGCAGGCCGTCGAGTTCGATCCGCCCGAGGGTGGGTTCTTCGTCGCGTACATCGAGGAGTGGCCGGTCGGTTGTGGCGGCTGGCGGACGTACGACGACGACGAACAGGTCGCGGAGATCAAGCGGATGTACACCCGGCCGGAGGCGCGAAAGCTCGGCGTGGCCCGGGCCCTGCTGGTCGCCCTCGAGGAGTCGGCGCGCGACATGGGCCGCAAACGGATCATCCTGCAGACCGGTTCGGCACAGCCCGAGGCGATGGCTCTCTACGAACGTGCCGGGTACGAACCGATCCCGAGCTACGGCTTCTACCGTGACGCGCCCGGCGCCCGCTCGTACGGCCGGAACCTCTAGCTCCTCGAGCGACGGAGAGGGCGGCGTCAGGCGCGGGCGACCTTGCCGGCCTTGATGCACGACGTGCAGACCTGCATCTTGCGGGTCGTGCCGCCGCCGGCCGGGGTGCGCACCGTCTGGATGTTCGGGTTCCAGCGGCGGTTGGTCCGCCGGTGCGAGTGGGACACGTTGTGGCCGAAGCCGGGCCCCTTGCCACAGACGTCGCACACGCTAGCCACGGGAAGCTCCTGAAGATTGGTCGAACAACCGGCCAAGGTTACCTGATCGCGACAGGGCACGGCCAATCGGCCCGGCGCGCCGCAAGACTACCGGCCCGGACCGGTAGGCTTGCAGGCCGTGCTGGACTGCCTCGACGCGACCGCGGTCCGCCGCTGGTGTGCGGTCGGTCTCGAGGCGCTGCGGCGGCATCAGCAGGAAATCGACGAGCTGAACGTCTATCCGGTACCCGACGGCGATACCGGGACGAATCTGGTCCTCACGCTCGCCTCGGCCCAGGAGGCGCTCGCGCCGGCCGATGGGTCCACCGCCCACGGCGAGGTGCTCCGGCTCATGGCGCGCGGGGCGCTCCTCGGTGCACGGGGCAACTCGGGCGTGATCGTCTCGCAGATCCTCAAGGGTCTCGCGGACGCGCTGGGGGACACCCCGGTCGTGCGGGGCCGGGCGCTGGCCGGGGCGCTGCACCGGGCGGCGGCGGCCGCGTACGAGGCGGTGGCCGAGCCGGTCGAGGGCACCGTGCTGACCGTCGTGGCGGCGGGTGCCCGGGGGGCGCGGGAGTGCGGCGTCGACGACCTCGCGACCGTGGCCCGGGCCGCCTGCGACGCGGCGGCGGACGCGCTCGCCCACACCCCCGAACAGCTGCCCGTGCTGGCCCGCGCCGGAGTGGTCGACGCCGGTGGCCGCGGGCTCGTGGTGCTCCTCGACGCGCTGCTGGAGACCATCACCGGGGAACACCGGGAAGAGGAGCCGGCGCCCGCGCGACGTCCGGCCCGCCCGCCCCGCACGGCCGTCCGTGAGACCGGATCCATCGAGTACGCGTACGAGGTGCAGTTCCTGCTCGACGCCGAAGCCGGGGCGGTGGACCGGTTGCGGACCGTCCTCGGTGGACTGGGCGACTCGCTTGTCGTGGTGGGTGCGGGTGGATCCGGGGTACAGACCTGGAACGTGCACGTCCACGTCAACGACGTCGGCGCCGCGATCGAGGCGGGGGTCGAGGCGGGCCGGCCGCACCGCATCACCGTGGCGCGCTTCGCGGACGAAGAGCGGCCGCCGTCCATGGATCCGGATGCCCGGGGTGTCGTGGTGGTGGCTCCGGGGGCGGGCATCGCGGCGCTGTTCACCGCCGAAGGTGCGGTCGTCGTCGGTGCCAATCCATCCACTGTGGAGATACTGGACGCGATCCGGGCCGCCGCGGCCGGGGCGGTGGTGGTGCTGCCGAACGACCCGAACACCCAGGCGGTAGCCGTCGCCGCTGCCGCCGAGGCGGACGGCACGATCGTGCGCGTCGTACCGACCCGCAGCCCGGTCCAGGCGCTGGCGGCGCTGGCCGTCCGTGACCCGGGCCGGTCGTTCGACGACGACGTGATCGCGATGGCGGAGGCGGCCGGGGCGTGCCGCTACGCCGAGGTGACCACGGCCAGCCGGGAGGCGCTGACCGTGGCCGGGCGCTGCCGACCCGGCGACATCCTGGCGCTCGTCGAGGGCGAGGTGAACCTCATCGGCGGGGACCTGACCGAGACCTGCCGCGACCTGCTGGACCGCCTGCTGGCCGGTGGCGGCGAACTGGTCACCCTGATCACCGGAGTCGGCGCCCCGGCGGGCCTGGCCGACACGCTGACCGAGCATGTCGCCGCGGCCTGGCCGTTCGTGGAGGTCCACGTGTACGACGGCGGGCAGCCGCACTATCCTCTGCTGGTGGGCGTGGAATGACCAGTATGGACAGTCCACTGCGGAAGGCGGTCGGTGACAAGACCGCCAAGGCGCTCGCCAAGCACCTCGATCTGCATACGGTCGGCGACCTGCTCTACCACTTCCCGCGGCGGTACGAGAAGCGTGGCGAGCACACCGACATCCGCTCCCTGGTGGTCGGCGACGACGTGACGATCCTGGCGCAGGTGTTGAAGACGTACGTCCGGAAGATCCGCCGGGGTACCGACGAGATGCTCGAGGTCGAGGTCGGCGACGACAAGGGCGGCAAGCTGCAACTGACGTTCTTCGGCCGCAAGCAGGTGTGGCGCGAGAAGGACCTGCGCCGGGGACGGTGGGGGCTGTTCGCCGGGAAGGTGAGCGAGTACAAGGGCACGCGGCAGCTCACGTTCCCGGAGTACCTGCTGTTCGGTGAGGGCGACGACGCGGCCGATGAGCTCGAGGAGTACGCCGGGGCGATGATCCCGATCTACCCGGCCGCGGCGAACCTCAAGACGTGGATCATCGCCCGGTCGGTACGGGTCGTCCTCGACATGCTCACCGCGCCGCCGGATCCGTTGCCGTCCGAGCTGCGGGCGCGGTGGAACCTGATGGACCTCGGTAGCGCGCTCCGCGAGATCCATCGACCGTCCTCATGGGAGGGTCTCGGCGCCGCGCGCAAGCGGTTGAAGTGGGACGAGGCTTTCGCGGTACAGGTGACGCTCGTGCAGCGCAAGGTGCGGGCTGCGGCGTGGCCCGCGCTGCCGCGACCCCGCCGCGACGGAGGCCTCCTCGAAGCGTTCGACGGCACGCTGCCGTTCGAGCTGACCGCCGGTCAACAGGAGGTCGGCGAGCAGATCGCCGGCGACCTGGCCGTGGCGCACCCGATGCACCGCCTGCTGCAGGGCGAGGTGGGCTCCGGCAAGACGATGGTGGCGGTACGGGCCATGCTGCAGGTCGTCGACGCCGGTGGGCAGGCGGCCATGCTCGCCCCGACCGAGGTGCTCGCCGGGCAGCACCACCGCAACGTGGCCGACCTGTTGGGTCCGCTCGGTCGGGCCGGCGAGTTGGACTCCGCCGAGAACGCGACCAGGGTGACCCTGCTCACCGGATCGCTCGGCGCGGCGGCCCGGCGGCGTGCGCTCGAGGACGTGGCATCGGGGACGGCCGGCATCGTGGTCGGTACGCACGCCCTGCTCTACGAGGGCGTCGACTTCCACGACCTCGGCCTGGTGGTCGTCGACGAGCAGCACCGGTTCGGGGTCGAGCAGCGGGACGCGTTGCGGGCAAAGGCCGAGCAGCCGCCGCACGTGCTCGTGATGACCGCGACGCCGATCCCGCGTACGGTCGCGATGACCGTGTTCGGTGACCTCGAGGTGTCGACGCTGACCGAGCTGCCGCGCGGGCGGTCTCCGATCGCGTCGCACGTCGTACCGGCCGCGGAGAAGCCGGCGTTCCTGGACCGGGCCTGGCGCCGGCTGGTCGAGGAGGTGTCCGCGGGGCACCAGGCGTACGTGGTCTGCCCCCGGATCGGCGACGATCCCTCGGCCGACGACGCGTCCTATGTGGACGACGGCGGGCGGCGCGCACCGGTGGCCGTGCTGGAGGTGGCGCCGCTGCTGGAGGCGGGACCCCTGCACGGGCTGCGGATCGCAGTGCTGCACGGCCGGCTGCCGTCCGACGAGAAGGACGCGGTCATGCGGTCGTTCGCCGCCGGCAAGCTCGACGTACTCGTGGCCACCACTGTCGTGGAGGTCGGTGTCGACGTACCCAATGCGACCATGATGGTTGTGCTGGACGCGGACCGGTTCGGCGTCTCCCAGCTGCACCAGCTGCGTGGCCGCGTGGGCCGGGGTTCAGCGCCCGGGCTCTGCCTGCTCGTCACCGAGGCGGCGCCCGGCTCGCCGGCGCGCGAGCGGCTCGACGCGGTAGCGTCCACAGTGGATGGATTCCGACTGGCCGAGCTCGATCTGGAGCAGCGGCGCGAGGGGGACGTGCTCGGCGCGGCACAGTCGGGACGGCGTTCGCATCTGAAGCTGTTGTCGTTGTTGAAGGACGCCGAGCTCATCCGGGACGCCCGGGCCGAGGCGATCGATCTCGTGGGCAACGACCCGGACCTCGTGGGGCATCCCGAACTGGCCGCCGCGGTGGCCGCGCTCGTGGACGAGGAGCGGGCGGAGTACCTCGAAAAGGGCTAATTAGAGTTTGGCTCGGATCCGGTCGGCGTCGGGGTGGCCCATGTCGTCGAGGATCGCGGCGGCCTGTTGCCACGCTGTGCGGGCCTCGTCGGGGTGGCCGGCGGCGTGCCAGGTGTCGCCGAGGTTCGTGAGCGTGCCGGCCTCGTTCCACCGGTCGCCCAGTTCGCCGAAGACCTCCAGCGCGCGCTCGTAACAGTCGATGGCCCGGCGGTGCTCGCCGCTGTGGTGGTAGGCGTAGCCGAGGCTGTCCCAACTGCTCGCCTCACCGTGCCGGTCACCGAGCGCCTGCTCGAGTACGAGCGCCTCCTGGCAGTACTCGAGAGCCCGCCGGTAGTCGCCGAGCTGGGCGTGGCACCAGCCGACGTTGCCGAGGCACATGGCCTCGCCGCCCTTGTGACCGGCGGCGCGGTAGAGCTCGAGCGCCTCTTCCGCATGGCGCAACGATTCCGGGTGGCGGGCCTGCCGGCCGTGCACCTCGGCCAGAGCCTGGTGGTTCCGGGCCTGGCCGACAAGATCGCCGGACTCGCCGGCCAGCTCGAGCGCGTGTTCCAGATGCAGCTGCGCGAGGTCGTAGCGGCCCAGCCGCACATGGGCTCCGGCGAGCCCGCGGTGGGCCTGCGCCTGCATGGGACCGTCGGCCAACCGGCGTGCGGCGGCCAGCGCGGACTCCTGAGTCGACGCCCAGTCGTGCCAGTGTCCCTGCCGGTCGAAGTACGTGACGAGCGTCCAGGCCAGCTGCCAGGCGAGGACGTCGAACTCGGAGTTGGCCGCTTGGTCTACCGCCGCGACGAGGATCCGGTGCTCGGTGATGAACCAGGCCAGCGCCTCCTCGTGGTCGACGAGTTCCTCGGGCTCGGTCCCCGAACGGGGCGGGTCGATGGCGATCGGCTCCCGTTGCGGGTTGACCAAACGGGCGGCGAGATGACCGGTGTGCAGGTAGTGGTCGAGCACCCGGTGCATCGCGGCCCGCCGGTCGTCGTCCGTCTCGGTCGTCCGCGCCAGCTCCGTGGCGTGGGCGCGGAGCAGGTCGTGGAACCCGTACCGGCCGGGCGTGTGTTCGGTGAGCAGGTTGGCCCGGGTCAGCTCGGCCAACATCGGCCGGACGCGAAGGCGTGGGACGCCGGCGAGGCTGGCCGCCGCCGGTTCGCCGATGTCCGCACCCGGATGCAGGCCGAGCAGGCGGAACAGCCGGGCCGCCGCCGGGCTCAGGCGATCGCCGGACCAGGAGAACACGGTACGCAGGTCGGTCGCGCGATCCTCGGTGTCGAACGCGTCCAGCCGGCCCCTGGTCTCCCGCAGTTCGCAGGCCACCTCGGCCAGGGACAGCCCGGGCCGGCCGGCGGTGCGACCGGCCACGATCGCCAGCGCCAGCGGGAGCCCCGCGCATTCGGCGATGATGCCGTCGACTGCGGCGGGCTCGGCCGCGACCCGCTCGTCGCCGAGGCGGCGGGCGAGCAGCTCGCGCGCCTCCACTGTGGACAGCAGAGCGAGCGGCAGCGGGCGCGCGCCTTCGGTGGCCACGAGACCGGTGAGCTGGTTGCGGCTGGTGACCACGGCCACGCAGCCGGGGGTACCGGGCAGCAGCGGGCGTACCTGCTCGGCGTCGCGGGCGTTGTCGAGCACCACGAGCACCCGCCGGCCGGCCAGCAGGCTCCGGTACAGCGCGGCCTGAGCGTCCATACCGACCGGGATCCGGTCCGGAGCCACCTGGAGGGCGGTGAGGAAACCGCGGATCGCCTCCGCCGGGCTCGTCGGTGCTCCGCTCGGGTCGAACCCGCGCAGGTTGACGTACAGCAGCCCGTCGGGGAACCGGTCCGCGACCCGGTGCGCCCAGTGCAGGGCGAGGGAGGTCTTGCCCACTCCGGCGGTACCGGCGATCGCCGAGATGACCACCGTGGCCGGCGCCGTGCCGTCACCGGCCAGCAGCCCGTCGAGCTCACGTAGCGGCTCGGCACGGCCGGTGAACCCTGGTACGTCCATCGGTAGCTGGCGGGGAACGTCCTTGGCTGCCACGCGCCGCTCGGGCTCGCCGTGCCGTCCGGGCTCACCCCGGGCCACGGCGACCAGAGTCGCGCGTTCGGTGGCAGTGAGCTCGAGCGCGTCGGCGAGCAGCCGGACCGATCCGCTTCGCGGGCGCCGGCTGCCGGTCGACTCCAGCCTGCGGATCGTTCGCACGCCGAGGCCGGTGCGGCCCGCGAGTTGCTCCTGCGTCAGCAGGGCGCGTTCCCGCCAGGTACGCAGCAGGTCCGGGAGGGCGGAACCGCCGTTGTCTGCCATCGGCGCCTTTCGAAGTGGCCGGTCAATGGCCGCCTGTTTGCCTCGATTATCGGGCAGCCGGGCCGGCAGATTCCAGATCGGACGCATCGCTGTGCGTCACTGACTAGGTTTCACTGACTGGACTGCTTGGGGGAGCCATGGGTCACTACCGGCGGGCTGTCGCGATCGCGCTCGGATCGGCCGTCGTCGCGTCCATCGGGGTGGTGGTGGCCGGTAGCCCGGCAGCCGCCGGGCCGGTGGCCCCGGGTCCCGCCTGGTTGGCCGAGTTGGCTCCGGCCACGCCGGCCGACGACCCGGTGGCACCGCCGGTACCGGCTACCGTCGGAGCGCCGCTGGCCAAGTCGACGCCGGTGTCCCCGGACAGCGCGGTCTTCCCGGTACCGAGCACCGGGACCGGTGTCGTCTCGCTGGCGGCTCCCGGCGCGCCGGCGGCCCGGATCGAGACGTTCGGCCGTGAGGTGGCGGCGCGGGCCGGGGTGTCGGGCGTGGTGTTCCGCCTCTCCGGTGTAGCGGCGGCCACGCGGGTGTCGGTCGACTATTCGGGTTTCGCGCACGCCTTCGGTGCCGAGTACGCCGATCGGCTGCGACTGGTGTCCTTGCCGGAGTGCGTGCTGGCGGTACCGCGTCCGGTCGGGTGTGCGGCTGAGGGCAAGCCGTTGCCAACAAGCAACGATGCCGCGGCCCGGACCGTGTCGGCCGAGGTCGACGGTGCCTCGCTGTTGGCCGTCACGTCGGGAGTATCGGGGGAGACGGGCAACTTCGCCGCTACACCGCTGTCGCCGTCGGGGGACTGGCAGGTCGCGCCCGGCTCGGGCGAGTTCTCCTGGTCGTACGACCTCGTGATTCCGGAGCCGCCGGCCGGTACCGCGCCGGACGTCGGCCTGACGTACTCGTCGGGCGCGATCGACGGCATGATTTCCAACCGGAACACCCAGGGACCGCGTACCGGCGTGGGCTGGAGCGAGTTCGCATCGTCCTTTGTGGAGCGCCGCTACACGTCGTGCGCCGACACGGTCGGCACGAACGACCTGTGCTGGAAGAGCCACAACGCGACGATTTCGCTGAACGGCCACTCGTCCGAGTTGGTACCGGTGGACCAGGCGCGGAGCAAGTGGCGGCTGAAGGACGATCCAGGGTGGACGGTCGACCACCTGCACCTGGTCGACGGCACGAACGGCGACGACAACAACGAGTACTGGAAGGTCACCACGCCCGACGGCATCCAGTACTTCTTCGGCCTCGGCACGAACCCGGACACCCAGGCGGCGACCAACTCGACGTGGACGGTACCGGTGTTCGCGGACAACTCGGGCGAGCCGTGCCGGGGACCCGGTGACGTGATTGGGGCGTGTGAGCAGGCGTGGCGGTGGAACCTGGACCGGGTCGTCGACCCCGACCAGATGACGACCACGTACTACTACTTCAAGTCCATCAACCGGTACAAGGCCCTCGGCGGGTGGGGCGGCGACGTGCAACACCCGTACGTGCGCGGTGGGCGGTTGGACCGGATCGAGTACGGCAAGCCGGCCAACACCGACGCGACCGTGTCGGCGGCGGCGCGGGTGGTGTTCCTGGGCGAGTACCGCTGCGTGAACCTCAACGACACCTGCCCCCGACCGGTACCGAGCAACGCCTCGCAGTTCCCCGACGTGCCCAACGACCTGGTCTGCGACAGCAACTGCCTGGTGACCACACCGACGTTCTTCGCCACCGACCGGTACGCCGCGGTGCGTACCGAGGTGCGGGTCGGCGGTGTCTGGAAGCCCGTCGAGCAGGTCAACCTGCTGCACTCGTTCCTCGCCAACAGCGACGGCGACCGCAAGCTGTACCTGACCGGAATCCAGCGGGTCGGGATCCTGGACGCGGCCGACCTCAGCCAGGTGCTGCCGCTGCCGCCGGTGAACTTCTGGCCGGGCGAGCTGCCGAACCGTGTCGATGTGAACCTTTCCGCCGGCAAGAAACCGATGGGGCACTTCCGGGTGGCGGCGATCGTCGACGAGTACGGCCACGGCACGGTGATTTCGTTGGGCCAGAAGTCCAAGTGCCCGGCGACCAAGGTCGGCCCGTCGGTGGCGTGGGACGCCAACACCCAGGACTGCTTCCCGCAGAAGGTGGGTGGCTCGTGGGCGACGTTCCACAAGTACCTGACGATGAAGGTCGAGGAGGCCGACCCGAACGGTGGATCGCCGTCCATGGTGACCAGCTACACGTACGAGGACACGCCGGCCTGGCACCATGACGACGACGAGGGCTCCCCGACGGCGGACCAGTCGTGGTCGGACTGGCGCGGATACGCCACAACCACCATCACCCAGGGCGCGTCGAAGGACCGGATCCGGCTGTTCCGCGGCATGAACGGCGACCGGCTGGCCAGCGGCGGCACCCGGGTGGCCAACGCGCAGCCGTTCGCCGGAGCCGGCTTCGACTCGGTGGCCGCCATCCCCGATGAGCCGTGGTTGGCCGGTACCGTGCTGGTCGAGGCGAAGCTCGGCCCGTCCAACGAGGTGCTGGAGGCGACCCATCACCAGTACGAGACCCGGGTCACCGCCCAGGGCAGCGCCGACCCGCAGGACTGGGCGGTCTGGGCGGCCGAGTCGGCCGCGACGACGAATGTCGCTTCCGCGGGCGGTGGTTTTGCGCAGCAGCGCAGCCGCACCACGTATGGGGCGCATTACCAACCCGACACGGTGCTCGAAGAGGGTTGGCTGAGCCAGACCGGGGACGAGCGGTGCACCCGGACCACCTACGCGGTCAACGAGACCGCAGGCCTGCTCGCGTTCCCGGCCAGCGAGGTCGCCCTGGCCGGTGACTGCGCGTCGACGACCGAGCTGGCGCGCAACGAGACCTACTACGACGGCGCGACGACGCTCGGCGCGCCGCCGACGCGCGGCAACCCCACCCGGCAACGGGTCGAGGTCGACGCGACCCACTGGATGACCACTGTGGACACTGTCTACGACGCCTTCGGTCGGGTGACGCGGGAAACCGACGCCGCCGGTCACGTCACCGATACGGCGTACGAGGCGACCTTGGCCGGTGGGTTCCCGCGCACCTCCACGGAGACCAGCTATGTCGGCTCGGCCACGCACGTGACCACCACGGAGTGGCAGCCGGCGTACGGCGCGCCGCTGAAGGTCACCGATCCCAACGGCAACCTGACGAGCTACGCGTACGACCGTCTCGGCCGGCTCGTGGCGGTTCGCCAGCCCACCGAGCAGGCAACGGGCAAGCCGCGGTCGACCGAGTACACGTACCAGGTTTCACCGGACAAGACGGCCGCGCCGATCGTCCGGACCCGCCGCCTGGTGTCGCACACCAGCGCCGTGTTCGAGGACAGCTGGACGGTGTACGACTCGGCCCTGCGCGTACGCCAGACGCAGAGCCTGTCGCCGGAGCCCGGCAAGGTGATCGTCGCGACCACGGTCTACGACGACCGGGGTCTGGTGGCCGAGGAGATCCCGGAACAGGCGGTGGCTGGTACACCGGGAACCGGGTTGCTGTCGGCGACCTGGGAGAACCGCACCCGTACGCTCTACGACGCGCTCGAGCGCGAATCCCGCGAGGCGTGGTTCCGGGGCAACGTCGAGCAGTGGGCCAGTGTGACGACGTACACGCACGACACCACAACCGTGGAACTCCCCAACGGACGCAGGGCGCTGTCCCGCGTCGACGGGCTCGGCCGGCTGATCCGGGCCGAGGAGTGGGACGGAACCGCCTGGCAACCCACCACATACGGCTACGATCTCGGCGACCGGCTCACGTCCGTCACCGACCCCGCCGGAAACACCATCGCCTACACATACAACATGGCGGGTTTGCGCCTGACGATGAACGATCCCGACGCGGGCTTGTGGCGGTACGGCTACGACGACGCGGGCCGGCAGACAACCGTGACCGATGCCAAGGGCGGTGTCACGGTGACGGCCTACGACGTGCTCAGCCGGCCGACCGCGCGCCGTGCCGGTAGCGCCACCGGCACGCTGCTGGCGACGTGGACGTACGACGCCGCCGGCGAGAAGGGCTTGCTGGATCGCAGCACACGGGTCACGCCGCAGGGAAACTGGGTCGCGGACGTGACGGGATACGACACCCGGGGACGGCCCACAGGTTCCACGGTGACGGTTCCGTCCGGCGTGCCCGGGCTGTCCGGCAGCTACACCGTGAGCCTCGGCTACGACGCGGCGGACCGGGTCATCTCCACCGGCTTCCCGGCGGCCGGTGGCCTGCCGGCCGAGACGGTCACGACCCAATACAACACGGTGGGGCGACCCGAGCGGATGGCCGGTATCGACGAATACGTGTGGAGTGCCGGCTACGACAACCGGGGCCGGCCGCGGTCCCTCGGCGTCGGGCCGCGGCCCGGTGGCCAGACGTGGCTCGGCACGCTGTTGACGTACGACCTCGACCAGCGACTGGCCGGCAAGCAGGTCACGCTCAACGGCGCGGTGACCGCCGACCATCAGTTCGGCTACGACGCGGTCGGTACGCCCACATCGCGTACCACTCAGCTCGGCGGCCAGTCGTGGCGGGAATGTTACGGGCACGACGCGCGACTGCGCCTCGTCTCCGCGTACACCACGACCGCCGCCGCGTGCGACGGCACGCTCCGCGGTACCGGCTCGCAGCCGTACAACCACACGTACACCTACACAGCCGACGGCAACCTGAGCACCCGCGTCGAGGGAGCCACGACGTACGTCTACACGTACCCGGCGAAGCCGCACGCTCCTGCCACGGCTGGCTCGGGCACCTACACGTGGGACGCCAACGGCAACCTGACATCGCGGACCGTGGCCGGGGCGACCGACACGTTCACCTGGGACGCCGAGCGGCGCCTGGCCTCGGTGTCGGGTCCACAGGGGACGGACAGCTTCGTCTACGACGCCGACGGCATGCGGCTGATGCGTACCACACCTCAGGGCCGGACCCTGTTCGTCGCCGGCCAGGAGATCACCGCGAGCCTCGACGGCTCGTCGGTCACGGCGAGCCGCAGCTACGGCTTCGACGGGCTATCGGTCGCCACCCGCACCGCCACCGGCGTGCACTACCTGCTCACCGACCAACAGGGCTCGATCGAGGCCAGCGTGCCGTCCGGTGGTACCGCGCTGCAGGTGACCCGCGCCTACGCGCCCTACGGTCAGCGGCGCTCCGGCGGAGAGTTCGCCTCCGATCGGGGCTGGCTCGGCCAGATCGAGGACGACACCAGCCGACTGTCGTATCTCAACGCCCGTTACTACGATCCGAACCTCGCGCGGTTCATCTCTCCCGACCCGCTGTACGACGGAGCCAACCCGCAGAGCATCAACCCGTACGCGTACGGCTTGAACAGCCCCATCGCCCACGCGGACCCCGACGGGCTGAAGGCGAAGAAGGGCAGTGCTCTGGCCAAGGCCATGGCGAAGGCCTTGGCCGCGGCGGCCAAGGCCGCGGCTCGGATAGCCAAGGCCGTCGCGGCCGCGGCGCGCGCGGCGGTCCGGGCGGCGGCCCGGGTCGCTCGAGCGGTGGCAAAGGCCGTGGCCCGAGCGGTGGCCGCGCTGGTGCGGGCGGCGGGGGCCCGGGCGGCGGCGATCGCGAAGTCCAAGATGAAGGCCGCCGCGCTGAAGGCGGCCAAGGAGGCAAAGAAGCTACGGGCACTGAACAAGGCCAACCCCGATCCCGCGTTCTGGAAGTGGCTCGCGAAGGTCGGTCCGAAGGCCGCGGTGAAGCTGGCCAAGCAAATCGCGCACAACAAGAAGGCCGAGAAGGCCAACCAGGTCGCGGGGGAGGCCCAGAGCGCGCCGATCCAGTTCTACCGGTCCGCTCCGGCGGCGCCGACCGACGACTGCGGGCCCTTTGGTCTCGGATGCTTCGTCGACCAGATCGAGTGCAAGTGGACGAACGCCACCACGATGGGCCCGGACCAGTGTGACGACAGCGCCCTCGACCAAGCGGTCGAGACTGTGGACGAGATGGCGGAGGCAACCATCCTCTCCGACCCGGTGCGGGATGTTGCGGGGGCGGCCGCTGGCGCCTGCGTGGCGGCGGCGATCCTCGCCATCCCTACGGCCGTGGGTTCTCTCCCGGCCTGCGGAGCGGCGGCGCTCGGCGCAGCGATCGGCCTGATCGTGAACAAGGCGGTCAAGGCGTCGTGGCCGAAACCCGACGACAACTGAGCCGGTGATGACTGTGAAGCATGTGCTGTGTGCGGCGATACTGGTTGCCGTGGCCGCGGTCTCGGGGCCTTTCCCGGCAGCACCGGCCGAGGCCAGCCCGCAGGGATCCCTGCGGGCGGCCGACCCGACGCTGGTCCGGGATGGCGACACTTGGGTGTCGCTGTCCACCAACGAGTCGCTGTCGGCACCGTTCGCGGCGGCCTGCAACCCGACGGATCCGGTATGGAACAAGGGGTTCGCGTTCATTCCGTACCGGGTCGGCCCGGCCCCGGACCAGTTGGGCGACTGCTGGGGAGGGGATGCCCTGCCCGGTGGTCCGGGGCCGTGGGCCGACCGGCCGCCAAAGGTCGGTATGTGGCTGTGGGCGCCGACGATGGCGCGGATCGGAAACGCGTGGTGGCTGTTCTACGTCGCCCGCAAGGCGAACAGCGGCCAGCAGTGCATCGGAGTCGCCGCCGGCGACCGGGCGACCGGACCGAACTGGTTGCATCCCGCACAGCCACTGGTCTGCCCGGCCAACGGCTGGTGGGCGATCGACCCGGAGATCTTCTACGACCGGCAGACGCAGGCGTGGTACCTGCTCTGGGACTCCGGCCCGCTCAACATCCAGCGGTTCGACCCGGCGACCGCGTCGCTGGTCGGTCCGGTCCGGGCGCTGCTCAGCGAGTCCCATCCGGACCTCCGGTTCGACGAGTTCCTCAACTCGAACGGGCAGCTCGAGCAGGTGATCGAGAACCCGACGATGGTACGGGCCGACTCGGGTGAACTCTGGCTGTTCTTCTCGGCCAACGCCTGGGCGTCGGGCAACTACGCGACCGGGTGGGCACTGTGCGGCCGGGCCGTACCCACCAACGGGGGTGGTTGCGCGTTGGTCAACTCGTTCGACCCGGCGAGCCGGTACCGGCCATGGTGGGGGTGGTCGCACCGCACCGCACCGGTCGCCGGGGTCGACGCGCGGCCCGTCAACGCGTTCCCCGACGTGCCGGGCTTCGGCGGACTGTCGATCGCCGTACCGAACCCGACCGCGGCCGGTCCGCAGCCGGTGTACGCCACCGCGCACATGTTCTGGGGTGGGTCTTCCAACCTGCGTACGCAGTTCGTGTTCCGGCTCGATACGACCGGTGTCCTGCCGGCGCTGTACGAGCCCGGTGTCGTGACCATCCACGGGCGTGACGGCAGCTTCGGCGCCGACCTCGGCGGTACGACACCATCGGGTCACCTGCTCGCCACGCGAGCGGTACCGGGATGGGGCTGGCCGGCCGGGCACAACGGCATCTTCAACGCGGTGACCGCCGACGGCACGATGTTCGTCCAGGGCGGCAACACCGACATCGCCGACGACATGGTGGCGGCCGGCGTGTACGACCCGCGGGCCAACGAATGGACCACGGTACGGGCCAAGACGTCACTGGGCTTCGACACCGTGGCGCCGTTCGTGGAGAACGGCACGACGTTCCACGGTGGAGCGTCCGCGTGGGACGTCCAGGTCGTCGGCGACGGCAACGCGGTCGCCTTCACGAACCTGTTCGGCGTACCGTGGCCGCCCTACTTCGACCGGCGCCGCATCCCGGCCGAGGGCGTCTGGCCCAGCTTCGGCATCATCGCGAAGGTGAACGGGCGCTGGCAGGTCGTCGACCAGTGGAGCGCGGCCCAGCTGGCGGTGTCCAATCCGGACTCCGATGTGGACACTCGCGCGTGTGCCCCGTACGAGGGCATGCCCGGCGGCACAAGCATCTGCGGCGGCCCGAACGAGATGGCCGTCTTCCCCCGCTCGCGCGACCTGATCGTGGCGCTGTACGCCGGCGACGGGCGGCGCAGCAGCGGCGGTCTCATGGCATTGCGGGTCACCGGCCCGAACATGGCTGGACACTTCGCCGTGAGGATCGTGGGCTTCTACGCCTACCCCGACGTCCCCGACATCAACCCGCCCAACCCCGTGCGGCCGGGCAACCTCGGCATCGCCATCAAGACGGTGGAGATCGACCCGACCAGCCCGCCGGGTGACGAGCGTTTCAGCGTCGTAGCCGACATCTGGCACGCCGACGATGACGGTGACCCGAGCACGGTACCGCCGGGACTCGATCCGAGCGTGACGCAGGAGTTCAGCTACAACGCGGCGACGGGCGAGATCCGGCCCGTGTCGGCGCCGTTCATCGTCGGCCCTGCCGGTACCGGCTTCCGCGGCGTACACGGTGGGATCTACGACTACCAGGGCAACATGTGGGCGCTGTCCAACGGTGTCGTCATCTACTCCACAGTGGACGGACGGCGCAAGCTCGGCGGACCGGCGTGCCCGTTCGATCCGAGCCGCTGGAACAGCCGGCCGGAAAGCTACACCACCACATCCGGCGGCCGGACGGTGTGGGGACAGACCTGCGCGCCGGACTACGAGATATCACAGAGCCGCGACGTCGGCGGTGGTGGTTTCTTCGGCAACTTCCTGCAACTGGCCGAGGATCCGGTGACCCGCACGATCGTGGGCGTCGACACCTGGGATACCGGCAACGTGATGGCGATCCGGCACTCCGGTACCGGTCTGGCCAAGACATTCACCATCGGAAACCTCGTGGACACCGGCCGGAACCTGCTGCCGCGGCAAGGGCCACCGGAGCAACGTCCCCCGGCGTTCGACCGCACCGGGCGGATGTGGGTGACGTTCCACATCTGGCCACCGGCACCCGGCCACACGGCCGTGATCGACCATTGGATCGCCTCGGTCGAGTTGGCGAGGCTCTTCGACCCGGTACCGGTCTCGCTGCCGCGGACGGTTGGCGCGTCAGCGACCGTGCAGGCCGAACACACGGTGACCACGGGTATGCAGGCACGGCCGCCAGGCCCCGGCGGCATCATCCCGATCGACGCGACGGCGCACATGCTGCGATGTACGGGTGCCTGCGCCAACGACGGCATCGCCGGAGACGGGTACATGTCGGCTGACGGCACCGCGGAGTACACGGTGTACGTTCCCGCGACGGGCGCCTACCGGATCGCGTACCGGGTCCGGGGAATGGCCGCCCAGTCGGCGATCCAGCTGAGCGTCGGCTCGTTGACCAACACGACCGCGGTGAACACCGCCGGCGCTTGGAGCACCGTCACCGGGCCGACGGTCACACTCGGCGCCGGCGTACAGCGGCTGCGCCTGTCGCCGCCGACCGGAGGAGGCAACTGGTACCTGAACTGGTTCACGTTGACCCGCCAGGCATGAGTCCTCTACCGTGCGGCCGTGGTACAGACGCTTCGGCCCGGCCGCGTCGTGCTCGGCGCCGTACTGGGTCTCGTGGGGCACGCTCTCGCGTTCGTCGCCGGCATCGTGGCCGCCGGGTTCGTGGAGCCTTCGGAGGGCGGCGGGTTCGAGGACCTGGCGGCTGCCATCGGAACCTTCTTCATCGTGGAGGCACTGGTCGCGATCGCTTGTCTCGTCGCCGGTGTTGTCCTGCTCGTCCGGGGTCGGCGCGATGTCGGCGCTGGATTGTTGGCCGGCTGGTTCGTCGGACTGATCGCAGTGGTGGTCGTCATCAGCATGTGAGGGTTGTCGGTTCCTGGATAGCAGGCGCCGAAGGTCTTCGCTAACGTCCGCCGTAATGAGTAATGGCGGTTCGATCTGGTGGCTGGTGTTCGTAGCGGTCGGCGGTGTCCTCGCGGCTGTCGGGGTAGGCGTCCTCTTCTACCGCCGACGCGGCTCCCGCGCCAAGGTCCAGGACGTCCACCGCACGGCGCCGGTCACGGCGGCGCTGGTCGAGGCCGCGCCGGCGCAGACGGTCGCCGAGCCGGTGCGGGTCGTGGCCACCGCGGCCGTCAGAGCCATGTTCACGGGTACGCCGTCCGCCCCGCCCGCGGTGTCACCGACAGCGGAGTGTCCAGAAGGGACTGTCCAGCGTGGACGCCTGGTGGAGACACGAGGTCCGCTGGGGTGTCTCACGTCGGACGCCCGGGTCCACGTGCGTGTCGTCGGCGACGGCGACAACGTACAGGAAGGCGACTACGACCCCGATATCCTCGCGCACGACACATCGCCACGGGTCCTGCGTGAGCTGAGCACGGGACAGCACTCGTGGACCTTCCGGCTGTACACGGTGGAACTCAGCGTGCCCATGGAACGGCTGACCGTCGGTTGCTACGAACGGCTGGTCTGCCGGGGTGGCCGGTGGGTGTCCGACGGCCGGATCAGGGTCGAGCAGCAACAGGTGGCGTACACCCACGTGATCCGCCGGGAGGAGCTGACCGGTCAGGAGTGGCGCAAGCTGATGCCGGAACTGTGGACCTTCCTTCGCCGGGCGATAGCCGACCGGGACCGGATGAGCACCTTCTGCGGCTAGCTGACGAAGCGGAAACGGCGGCGGCGGAAGAACACGAACAGGACGCCGCCCAGTCCGGCCAGGGCCAGCCCGCCGGCGGCGTACATGCCGGTCTCGACACCCGTCACCGGCAGGCAGTTGGCCACCGGCATCGACTTGCCCTCGGCGACGGGCGTGTTGTTCGCGCCCTCGGTGACGGTGATGGCACCGGCGTTCGCCTTCGGTACGTCCACCTTCGCGTCCTTGCCGGCGTCAACTGTGGACGTCTGGGTGAACCCACCCTGGCCGGAGACAGTGAACACGGCAGGGGCCGTCGCATCGGTGGCGTTGGTCAGCGTCACGGTCACGACGCCCTCGCAGGACGACGCGAAGCTCGCGCCCGGGTTCGGCGTCGTGGCCTGGCAGGTGCCCTCGAACGAAACCGTGCCCTTGTGCGAGGCGTCCACGCCCCTACCGCGGTTCCAGTGGACATCGACCGTAAGCGAGGCGGACTCGAAGGTGGCGGGGACGTGCTGCACCCCGGTGAGCGGGGTGGACGAGATGCTCGTGGGCAGGACGGCGTCGACCTCGATGTCCGTCACGGTGGTGCCGTCCGGCGTGAGCCGTACGCCGGTCACCTCGCCGACCAGATCGTTCTCGCTGTTCTTCACGGTCCAGGTGACGACCCAGTCACCGGCCGCGGTGTCGCACACGGCGACGCCCTCGACAAAGGGCTTGTGGGCACTGGTGGGGGAGCCGAGGGCGAGTGCGCCCACGATGCCGGCCGCGATGGCGGCGAGGATTATCAGCAGGCGTCGGACAGAGGGGAGGAAGCTGTTCACACGCACTCCCGAGATGGGGATCGGGCAAGGCACGACGCCCGACCCTAGTGATACATCGAGAGATACGGATGACCGGGTGGACTGGTGATACCGAATCGTTACCTCGCGATAGCGTCGTCAGGGTGACGAGGATCGTGGCGGGCACGCTCGGTGGTCGACGGATCGCCGCGCCGGTCGGGCAGCACACCCGCCCGACGTCGGACCGGGTCCGGGAGGCGCTGTTCAGCACGCTGGAGAGCCTCACCGAGGTCAGTGGATCGAGATTCATGGACCTCTATGCAGGCTCGGGTGCCGTCGGGCTGGAGGCGCTGTCGCGCGGGGCGGCCGCGGTACTGCTGGTCGAGTCGGATCCGAAGGCGGCGCGCATCATCCGCGAGAACATCGCGCTGCTCGGCGTCGGATCGGGCGCTCGCCTCGAGACCGGGAAGGTCGAGACGGTCCTGGAGAGCGGGCCGCCGGACGGGCAGCCGTACGACGTCGTGTTCGCCGACCCGCCGTACGCGGTACCCGATGATGATCTCACCGCGATGCTGGCCGCACTCGTCGACGGCGCCTGGCTGGCGGCGGACGCGGTGGTCGTGGTCGAGCGCGCGACGCGGTCGGCGGTCCCGCGCTGGGTGCCGGGTCTCACTTCGGAGCGCAGCCGCCGCTACGGGGAGACCACACTTTGGTACGGTCGCCGATCGTGAGCGGCACCACGAGACGCGCGGTGTGTCCGGGCTCGTTCGACCCGGTCACCAACGGCCATTTGGACATCATCGGCCGGACCAGCCGGCTGTACGACGAGGTAATCGTCGCGGTACTGGTCAACCAGGCGAAAGCCGGGCTGTTCAGCGTCGACGAGCGCCTCGACATGCTGCGCGAGGTAACGGCCGGGTACCCGAATGTCCGGGTGGAGTCGTTCCAGGGGCTGCTCGTCGACTACTGCAAGGCGCAGGGCGCCTCGGTGGTGGTGAAGGGGCTGCGCGCGATCAGCGACTTCGACTACGAGCTTCAGATGGCGCAGATGAACACCGGCTTGGCGGGGGTCGAGACGCTGTTCATGGCGACGAACCCGCTGTACTCGTTCCTGTCCTCCAGCCTGGTCAAGGACGTGGCGAAGTGGGGAGGCGATGTCTCGGCGCACGTGCCCGATCTCGTCGTCGTCCGACTCGCCGCACGGCTGCGGGGGCCAGCGTCCGGCGAGCCCGGCGCCTGAGCCGTACCCTCACAATGGGAACTCGGCCGGCCATCGCCGCCGACAGGGGGACAGGAGTTATGCGAGTGGACCCGCTCGACCGCATCGACGAGATCATCGCCATCGTGGAGGGTGCCCGTTCGGTGCCGATGTCGCGTAACTGCATGGTGGACCGTGGCGAGATGGTCGCCGCCCTCGAGCAGTTGCGCGGTGAGCTGCCTCCCGAGCTGCGCCGGGCGGGCGCGCTGCTCGACGAACGCGACAAGATCATAGATGCGGGCCGGCGTGAGGCCGAGCGGATCATCACCGAGGGCGAGCAGGAACACTCCCGACTGGTCTCGGTGAACGAGATCACGGTCTCCGCGGAGCACGAGGCGGCGCGGATCGTCGGTGAGGCCCGGGCCGAGGCACAGCGGCTGCGCGACGAGGTCGACGACTACGTGGACACCGCGCTGGCGAACTTCGAGCAGTTCCTGACGCGGGCGCTGGCGTCGATCGAGCGCGGTCGGGACAAGATGCACGCGCTCCGCGAGATCGGCTCGTTCGTCCCCGACGAGGTGGACCGCCCGCTGCCGTTCTGACGCGCCTCGACGCAACGGGGGGCCGGACCGCCGCGAACCTGAAATGGCGGTCGGGTAATCTTGTCCAACGGCCTCTCCCGGCCGGAGTCCAAGGATGCATGATCACCCGTTGACCCATCTCGACCCCCGGTCGCCCCTGGTCCTCGATACGAGGGACCTGCCGCGCCGTCCGGGCGTTCACCGTGCCGTCGACCGGACGATCCCCGCACCCGCCGACTTCGGGCTGGAGCTGGTCCGGGTGCCGGAAGGCGCCGCGATCCACCTCGACCTGTCGATGACGTGGGTCACCGAGGGCGTGTTCGTCTCGGGGACCGCGTCGGCCACGGTCGAGGGGGAGTGCGGTCGTTGCCTGCGCCCGACCAGCGACACGCTGGTGATCCGACTGCAGGAGCTGTACGCCTACGAGCACAGCGCCACGGACGAGACCACCGACGAGGACGAGGTGGGCCGGCTGCGGGGCGACTTGATCGACCTGGAGCCGGCGCTGCGGGACGCGGTGGTGCTTGCACTGCCGAGCCACCCGCTGTGCCGCGCCGACTGTCCCGGCATGTGCCCCGAGTGCGGGGTACACCTGGACGACCTGCCGGCAGACCACAGCCACCAGCGGGTCGACTCCCGCTGGTCGGCCCTGTCTCAGTTGACCGAGGAGTAAGAGGCTCGTGGCCGTACCCAAGCGCAAGATGTCGCGCAGCAACACCCGGTCCCGCCGGGCGCAGTGGAAGGCCACTGCGGTCGCGACCGTCCCCTGCCCGCAGTGCAAGTCGCCGAAGCTTCCGCATGCGGCCTGCATGGTCTGCGGCACGTACAACGGCCGCCAGGTCATCGAGGTCTGACCTTGGTGGGTAATACCGGGTGACGCGATCCACGCGGCAGCTTTCTGGGCCAGCGCGGATCGCCGTCGACCTCCTCGGCGGGGATCACGCACCCGCCGTCGTGGTTGACGGCGCTCTGCTCGCCTGCAGCGCCGATCCTGACCTGCGCCTCGTCCTCGTCGGACCGACTTCGGTCGCCGACGAGGTCCTTGCCGCGCTCCCGGCCGCCGACCGGTCCCGGGTCTCGGTCGCCACGGCGACCCGGCCGGACGACGGGCCGCTACGTGCCGTGGAGACGGCCGACGGACCGCTGAGCGCCGCGCGGCCCGGTACCACCGTCGGTGCGGCCGTCGACGCCGTCGTCCACGGGTACGCCGATGCGGTCGTGTCCGCCGG